>MDTD01042386.1_pt1 | contig 64650 bp, 63 predicted proteins | sample 811221 | NCBI WGS metagenome assembly MDTD01 (sample SAMN05326646, study PRJNA326480) | marine metagenome | isolation source: seawater | place: Pacific Ocean: South West | collected 2011
CCTTCGGCACCCTCGGCGACGTGGTGGTGGCCTGCGGCCTGGCGGTCTTCGCCTTCACCACCCTGCTGGGCTGGAGCCTCTACAGCGAGCGCTGCACCCAGTACCTGTTCGGCGACAAAGCCCTGCTGCCCTTCCGGATAGTCTGGGTGCTGGTGGTGCCGGTGGGCGCCATCGTCGGGCTGGACCTGGTGTGGGCCCTGGCGGACATCATGAATATTCTAATGGCGGTGCCCAACCTGATCGCGCTGCTGCTGCTGGCGCCGGTGGTGGTCCGTCTGAGCAACGAGTTCTTCAAAACGAATGGATAAAGACAGCACCCTGCCCGACTACGTCGGCGACCACCTGACCCGCGCGGTCGCCTTCGCCCTGGAAGAAGACCTCGGCGACGGCGACCTCACCGCCGGGCTGATCGCCGCGGACGACACCGCCACCGCCACCATCCTCACCCGCGAGGACGCGGTGCTGTGCGGCACCGCCTGGGCCGAGGAAGTGTTCCGCCAGCTCGGCGGCGTGAGCCTGGAATGGCACGCCAAGGACGGCGACCGGCTGGCCGCCGGCGACGTGTTCTGCACGCTCACCGGCAACACCCGGCGCATCCTCACCGGCGAACGCACCGCCCTGAACTTCCTGCAGACGATGATGGCCACCGCCACCACCGCGCGCCGCTACGCCGACGCCGTGGCCGGCACCCGCGTGACCGTGCTCGACACCCGCAAAACCCTGCCCGGCCTGCGCGCCGCGCAGAAATACGCGGTGCTGTGCGGCGGCTGCCAGAACCACCGGGTGGGCCTCTACGACGCCTTCCTGATCAAGGAAAACCACATCACCGCCTGCGGCTCCATCACCGCCGCCATCCGCGCCGCCCGCGAACAGGGCCCCGGCAAGAAGATCATCATCGAGGTGGAAAACCTGGACGAACTGCGCGAAGCCGCCGCCCTCGCCCCGGACCAGATCATGCTCGACAACTTCACCCCGGAAATGCTGAAAACCGCCCTCGACCTGGCCGGGCAGAGCGCCCTGGAAGTGTCCGGCAACCGCACCCTGGACGACGTCAAAAACCTGCCCGGCGCCCGCGACCTGTTCCTGTCCTCCGGCGCGCTCACCAAGCATGTACAGGCCATCGACCTGTCGCTGCGGCTGGGCTGAGGGCAGGCCGAGCTTTGAGCGGACCGCGATGGCCTGAAATCACTGACGTCTTTTTCAGAGACGGCTGACAGCCATTCCGGGCCTCTTAATGACACCCTGGCTCCTCAGCGTATGGAGGCAGCCAGTGACAACGACGGAAGCATCCCAGCAAGACGACTACGACTCGCCCTGGAAAGAAGCCATCGAGATAATGCTGGCCGATTTCATGGCGTTCTATTTTCCCGATGCCTGGCGGGCCATCGACTGGCAACAACCCCACCGCTTCCTGGATCAGGAGCTGCAGAAAATCGTGCCGGAGTCCGACACCGGGCGGCGCGTCGTCGACAAACTGGTGGAAGTAGCCCTGGTGCAGGGCGGTGACCAATGGATCCATCTGCACATCGAGATCCAAAGCAGTCGTGAATCCGACTTCGCCGAACGCATGATGATTTACCACTACCGCATCTTCGATCGCTTTCGCCGGCCGGTGGCCAGCCTGGCCGTGCTGGCCGACAATCAGCCCGGCTGGCGGCCCGGTCCTTACCGGCAATCAACGCTCGGCTGCCAATGGATTCTGGATTTCCCCAACGCGAAGCTGCTCGATTACCGTCGGCGGGAGAAAGACCTCGCCGGCAGCGACAATCCCTTCGGCCTGGTCACCCTTGCTCATCTTCGCACCCAAGGCACCCGCAACCGGAGCGCGCGGCGCTACCGCGCCAAATACCGCCTGATCCGGTCACTCTATGGCAAGGGCTGGGCGAAAAGCCGTATCATTCAACTGTTACGCATCATCGACTGGCTCATGGCGCTGCCGACGCACCTGGAACAAAGCCTGCGGCAACGAATCACCGCCATCGAAGGAGAAACTCACATGCAATACGTCACCAGCTTCGAACGCCTCGCTAAGCAGGACGGCGTGCAGCAAGGACAAGTCGAGTTGTTGATCCGCCAGCTCACGCATCGCTTCGGGCCTTTACCAGACGAGATACGCCCCCGCCTGGAGCAAGCCACACCTGCGGAGATTGAAACCTTGGCCGACCGCATATTGGAAGCCAACTCGCTGGAACAGGTTTTCGAGCAAAACTAACCAGCGGGTCGCGTTTAGTCGAGCTCCTGAGTGAGAAGGACCAGTTTGCCCTTCTTGAACTGCTTGATCTCACTGATGCCGTCAAGAATCTCCGCGCCGAGATTTCTACCACTCATTACGACATCACACTCATCGCCCTCCGCATGGGCAGTGGCCTCTTCAAGCCCCTGCTTGATGTGTTCGAACGCGCTTCTCATAAAGATACCTTTTGCGCCAACTCGGCCGATAAGCAATTAAACGCATAAAAGGTAGCCCAGCGAGCTGTCCCGATCAACACCGCGACCGGGCAAACGCAAGACCTGACCCTAATGCCAGGTCCCTCACCCTCCGAACCAAGCCATGCTATAAACGGTCCAATGAAGTAAGCACCGGCCAACCCGGCAAGGAGGCACCATGCACCGCATCGCCCTGATTACCCTCGCCGCCCTGCTCACCACCGCCTGCGCCTCATCCAAGCGCGTGGTGGTGGACAAGCAAGGCATCGACGAAGCCCAGTACCAGCAAGACCTCACCGACTGCCGCGCCGTCGCCGACGAAGTCAGCACCGGCCGCGACGCCGCCGAAGGCGCCGCCGGCGGCGCCGTGATCGGCGGCATCCTGGGCGCCATCTTCGGCAACTCCGGCACCGCCGGACGCATGGCCGGCGGCGGCGCCGTGATCGGTGCCGCCGGCAAAGCCGGGGACGCGGAGCAGGAGAAGAGTCAGGTGGTTAAAAATTGTATGCGGGGGCGGGGTTATCGGGTGTTGAACTAAGCCGCTACCAGCGGATGAGCGTGCTTGAGTTTGGTGGCCAAACGTTCGCTATGCTTAGCCAACCATAAATCGTTTATAACCTGCAAATTGAGCCAGAATTCCGGAGTAGTGCCCAACACCTTTGACAGCAGGAACGCGGTTTCGGCGGTCACGCCACGCCGATTACCACACAGCTCGTTCACCGTTTTCCGGCTCACGCCCATGGCTTTGGCGAGCTGCCCCTGAGAGATGCTCAACGGAGAAAGGAACTCTTCTTTCAGCATCATTCCAACGCTGGTGGGCTGACGAGCCGGCACTCTTAATGTTTCAGCCATACTTCACCTCTCACCTGTACACGTGGGCGTCCAGATAGACGCCGCTCGCAACCCCTGCCTTCCATTGGAAGATCACGGCCAACTGTGGCCTGTATCGATACATGTTACAACCGATGAAGCCCAGTACCAGCAAGGCCTGACCCTACTGCCATTGGCATAATATGCCAATGGCGATATGCTACGACAAACCGTCCCGACAGGAGCCTTTCCATGCCGACACGCAACGTCGTGCTTAGCGATTCTCAACATGCCTTGGTCGAACGCCTGGTGCAGTCAGGTCGCTATCAAAATGCCAGCGAGGTGCTGCGTGAAGGCCTTCGCATTATCGAGCAACGCGACCAGCGGGAAGCGGTCAAGCTTCAGGTCCTGAAAGAGGCAGCCGCCAAAGGCTGGGCGGATATTGGCGCCGGTCGGTACGACGATGTGGCGGACGAGCAGCTTGATGACTACATCGGCCAACTGGGGCTGGCCGCCACTCGGGATCAAACGGCGAATTAAGTGCATTATCGGCTTTCCGCCGCGGCGCGAGCGGACATCATCGACATTCTGGCCTGGACTCACGAGCAGTTCGGAGAAGCGGCCAGAAAGCGTTACGAGGCGCTCATCGTGACCGGGCTGCGCGATATTGCCCACCAGCCCGCCAGACCAGGCAGCCTGGAGCGGCCCGAGCTGGGCGAGGAGGTTCACTCCTGGCACTTGGCGTTGAGCCGGGACCGGGCTCGGATGGACACCGGTATCGTGCGACACCCCCGACATTTCCTGATCTACCGCCGGCTGGACAGTGAGTGCGTTGTCGTCGGGCGCGTACTGCACGACGCCATGGAATTGGCACACCATCTCGACCCTGATCAGGTCTGGGAGTAACGGCCTCGCTACCGCGCCAGAATCGCGCCAAGGTGCTGAGAAAATCGGGCCACATCGGCAACTAGCCTGGATCACCCTGATGACGCTCGCGGCCCTGCTCACCACCGCCTGCGCCTCATCCAAGCGCGTGGTGGTGGACAAGCAAGGGATTGACGAAGCCCAGTATCAGCAAGACCTTAGCGACTGCCGCGCCGTCGCCGACGAAGTCAGCACCGGCCGCGACGCCGCTGGCGGCGCTGTGATCGGGGCCGCCGGCAAAGCCGGGGACGCAGAGCAGGAGAAGAGTCAGGTGGTTAAGAACTGTAGCGGGGGCGGGGTTATCGGGTTTTGAATTGAGTAAACTGTAAAAACGGTGCGGCGTCGGCCCATTTTGCAGAGTGCGCACCCCGTTCCAGACACATTAAAAAGGCTCCGCCCAATAGAATAGGGTCGGAGCCTTTGGCAGTCTTCGGTGCCTACATTATCTGCAGCTAGCAGGCAAGTACTTATCTTCCATGCCATCAGTAGCAGCTGACTGACATTTCCAGGCTCGCACCGGCTTCAAAGAAGCGCTATTAAAATCTGCAGCCTTTGATGTGGTACTAGCACTAGCATCGCTGTAAGGAACCATTTCAATCTTGGTGCCAGACCCAAGCTGAGAAATATTACGAGCTTCTACGGTAATAACACCATTAGCGGATGTCTGAACAGTTTGAACGTACTGGGAAACAGGACCAGTACCATCTTCACCACACCCAAAACCGTTCGCTGAAGGATTGCTAGAATATCCTGTTTGAGAAGCCTCAGAGATGGCTGTTCGACAGGCTGACGCAGCCAAAACCACTTCAGACACTTTGGAACGAGCGGTGTAATCCTGGTAAGCCGGCAGAGCCACTGCGGCCAGAATACCGATGATCGCTACTACGATCATCAGTTCGATAAGAGTAAAACCCTTCTGCACCTGTTTCATTTCGGAATCTCCAGAGTCGAAACTTTATTATGTGCTCACCCCCGAGGCGAGCGCCTGCACTGGAGCTATGCAGCTATTGGGCCAACTTTCACGCGCCGGGTTTACGGCTCTGGATGTCACTCCCCCGGCCAAACCATTGCCGTTTTTTGTCAGGCGCTGACAAAGAGCGTCACCCTTGTGGCCCTTTATGACCAAATCCGTCAGTTAAGGTGGCAATACAACTAACGGGGCCAACCCCTTGATCGCAGGCTCTTTACAGTCGCAAGGAAGGCTGCCAATCTGCTTCGGGGGTAAGTATAAATAACCATGATCACTTCTTATGAATAGTTCCGCAGCGTCTTTAAGCGGCCTGGCCCGCCGTCTTGTAAAGGAAGGCCACCTCTCCATGGAAGCGGCGCAGACCGCCGCCGCCGAAGCGCGGCAGGCGCGGGTCGCTCTGGTTCACCATCTGGTGGCGGGCGGCCATGTGAGTGCCGCCGTGGTGGCGCGTTCCGCTGCGGAGGAGTTCGGCGACCCGCTTATCGACCTGAACACCTTTTCTAAAGATGCGATGGTTAAGGACATCGTCGACCCCAAGCTAATCACCAAGCACACCATTCTGCCGCTGCTGCGGCGGGGCAGCCGATTGTTCGTGGCGGTGTCCGACCCCACCAACCTGCCGGCCCTGGAAGAGATCCGCTTTAATACCGGCCTGAATGTGGAAACGGTGATCGCCGAGGACGACAAGCTGCGGCGTTGGATTGATCAGCTGGAGTCCGAGCAGGAAGGAAAGGCGTTCGACAATCTGGATGATGATCTAGACAACCTGGAAACCGCCGAGACCGACGTCGCCCCCAGCGGTGAAGACGCGGCAGCAGGCTCCGATGATGCTCCCATCGTGCGCTTCGTCAACAAGCTGCTGCTGGACGCCATCAAGGGAGGCGCCTCGGACCTGCACTTCGAACCCTACGAGAAGACTTACCGGGTGCGATTCCGCCAGGACGGCATTCTTGAGACGGTGGCCAAGCCGCCGATCACCACCGCCAGCAAGCTGGCGGCCCGCCTCAAAGTGATGGCGCGCCTGGATATTTCCGAGCGCCGGGTGCCCCAGGACGGGCGAATCAAGCTGAAGATTTCCAAGACACGGGCTATCGACTTCCGGGTTAACACCTGCCCCACCCTCTACGGCGAGAAGATCGTGCTGCGAATCCTGGACGCGGAAAGCGCCAAGATGGGCATTGACCACCTGGGTTACGAGGAAGAGCAGAAGAAGATGTACATGGATGCCCTGAGCAAGCCTCAGGGCATGATTCTGGTTACCGGGCCCACCGGTTCAGGGAAGACCGTCTCTCTATATACCGGGGTGAACATCCTGAATACCCCGGAGCGCAATATCTCCACGGCGGAAGATCCGGTGGAGATCAACCTGGAAGGGGTGAACCAGGTCAATGTGAACCCCAAACAGGGCATGGAGTTCTCCACCGCTCTGCGTGCCTTCCTACGCCAGGACCCGGATATCATCCTGGTGGGGGAGATTCGAGACCTGGAGACCGCCGAAATCGCGGTGAAGGCGGCGCAGACCGGCCACCTGGTGCTCTCCACACTGCACACCAACAGCGCCCCGGAAACGCTGACCCGGCTGCGTAATATGGGCGTGCCCTCGTTCAATATCGCCACTTCCGTGATTCTGATTATCGCCCAGCGGCTGGCCCGGCGGCTGTGCGAACACTGCAAAGAGCCAGTCGATGTGCCCAGGCAATCGCTGGTTGAGATGGGTTTCACGGACGAGGACATCCAATCCGGGTTTACTGTATACGGCCCCAGCGGCAAAGGCTGCGAGAAGTGCAAAGGCGGCTACAAGGGGCGCGTGGGGGTTTACGAGGTAGTCCGCATCACTGACGGTATTGCGCGCATCATCATGGAGGAAGGCAATTCCATCCAGATTGGCGACCAGTGCCGCAAAGAGGGGTTCAACGATCTGTACCGTTCCGGCCTGATCAAGGTCATGCACGGCGTCACCAGTCTTGAAGAGGTGAGCCGGGTGACCAGCGGGCACTAAACTATACGGTGGGTCAGGGTTTCGACTATGGCAAAAACAGCGACAGCACAAAAACCGGCGACCTTCACTTATGAAGGCATCGACCGTAAAGGCAGCCGGGTCAAAGGGGAAATCACCGGTAAAGGGCCGGCTCTGGTTCGCGCCGAATTGCGTAAGCAGGGCATTCAAGCCAAGAAGGTAGTCAAGAAACGAGAGATGTCCCTGGGCGGCAAGAAAAAGATCAAGCCCATGGACATTGCCCTCTTCACCCGCCAGATGGCAACCATGATGAAAGCGGGTGTGCCGCTAGTTCAAGCTTTCGAGATCGTATCCGACGGGTTGGAAAATCCAGCTATGAAAGAGGTGATCCTCAAACTCAAAGCCGATGTTGAGAGCGGCAACAACTTTGCCGGAGCCCTCCGTCAGCACCCACATCTTTTCGATGACCTGTACTGTAGCCTGATTGAGTCCGGCGAAGCATCCGGTTCTCTCGAAACTATGCTGGACCGAGTAGCCCTGTATAAAGAAAAAACTGAAGCCTTGAAACAGAAGATCAAGAAAGCCGTGAAATACCCCATCGCGGTGGTTTGTGTGGCCGTGATTGTTACCGGCATTCTTCTGGTGAAAGTGGTGCCGACGTTCCAGGAACTTTTTGAAGGGTTCGGTGCCGAGCTACCAGCATTCACCCAGTTTGTCATCGGTATCTCTGAAGGGCTGCAGGCCAATTTCCTGATGATACTGCTTATTTTCGCCGCGCTTATTATAGGCTTTATGGAAGCGCGCAAACGCTCGCAGAGCTTCAAGGATGGGGTTGACCGCCTCTTGCTGCGTTTACCCATTATTGGGCCGATCACACACAAAGCGACGGTGGCCCGTTTCTCTAGGACCTTATCCACAACTTTTGCGGCCGGCGTACCTTTGATTGAAGCTCTGGACGCTTGTGCTGGTGCTACGGGTAATGTGGTGTATCGCAAAGCGGTTCTACAGGTGAAAGAAGATGTGGCCACCGGCCAACAATTGCAGTTCGCCATGCGTGCTACAGGAGTATTTCCAGCCATGGCCTTGCAAATGACCGCCATTGGTGAGGAATCTGGCGCACTCGACTCTATGCTGGGTAAAGTTGCCACCTACTATGAAGACGAAGTTGATAATCTGGTTGATGGTTTAACTAGCATGCTTGAACCATTGATTATGTCTGTTCTGGGCGTGCTTATCGGCGGTCTTATCATTGCCATGTACCTGCCCATCTTCCAGCTCGGCGCGGTGGTTTAACGGTGCTGCTTCTCGACTACCTGGCGGCCAACCCGGCCGCTCTGATTCTGGTTTGCGTGCTGTTCGGCCTGCTGGTGGGCAGCTTCCTGAATGTGGTGATCCACCGCATTCCCAAGATGATGGAAGCCACCTGGCGCCAGGAGGCCCGGGAGCTTTTGGAGCAGCCGGCGCCAAAGGACGAGGCCGAGCCGCCCATCTTCAATCTGGTGACCCCCGGCTCCCACTGCCCGCACTGCAACCACCGCATCCGCTGGTACGAGAACTTGCCGGTGGTGAGTTGGGCGCTGCTGAAGGGCCGCTGCAGCGGCTGTAAGGCGGCGATCAGCAAGCGTTATCCGATTATCGAGTTGCTCACCGCGCTGGTGGCGGGCCTGTGCGCCTGGCGCTTCGGTTACGATCCCTGGTTGATCTTCATGCTGTACGGCAGCTTTACGCTGCTGGCCCTGGCGGTGATTGATCTGGATACCACCCTGTTGCCGGACGATCTCACGTACCCGCTGCTGTGGGCGGGCCTGCTGGCGGCGGTGCTGGGCATCTCCCCGGTGAGTCTGCCGGATGCGGTGATCGGGGCCATGGCCGGCTATCTGGCGCTGTGGAGCCTGTACTGGGTGTTCAAGCTGCTCACCGGCAAGGAAGGCATGGGCTACGGCGACTTCAAGCTGCTCGCCGCCCTGGGCGCCTGGCTGGGCTGGCAGTATCTGCCGGTGGTGGTGTTGCTGTCGTCGGTGGTGGGCCTGGTGTTCGCGGTGTCGATGATGGCCAGCGGCAGTGTGAAGCGCGATCAGGGGATTCCGTTCGGGCCTTATCTGGCGATTGCCGGGTGGATCGCGTTGCTGTGGGGTGAGCGCATCGTGAGCTCCTACCTCGGGTTGTTTAATCTTACTTAAGAGTTGAAAGTTTCAAGTTGCAAGTTGAAAGGTGCAAACAATCCGGATTGTCGTATCGGCATAACCTTTGTGCTAATGCGCAAGTCGGCACGGCGTTCCCCTGAGCCCGCCTTTTCAACTTGCAACTTGAAACTTTCAACTCCCCGCCCCTGGATTTTTTCGCTCCCCGCCGGTACTTTCCCGCTGACCAAATTCTTGGAGCGCTTATGTTCGTAGTGGGCCTCACCGGAGGCATCGGCAGCGGCAAGACCGCCGCCACGGACTATCTCGCCGACCGGGGCATCACCGTGGTGGACGCGGATCTCGCCTCCCGGGTGGTGGTGGAGCCGGGGCAGCCGGCCCTGGACGCCATCGTCGACCGTTTCGGCCGGCCGGTGCTACAGGACGACGGCACTTTGAACCGCCGCGCCCTGCGTGACATCGTATTCAGCGACGAGGCCGCGCGCCGGGATCTGGAAGCGATCACCCACCCGGCCATCGGCGACGAGCTGCGCCGCCAGATCGCGGGCAGCCAGGCGCCCTACACGGTGCTGGTGTCGCCGTTGCTGCTGGAGGGCTCCCAGAAGGACATGACGCACCGGATCCTGGTGATCGACGCGCCACCGGAGGTCCAGGTGGCCCGCACCATCGCCCGCGATCAGGTGCCCGAGCAACAGGTGGCGGCGATCATGCGCGTGCAGATGGCGCGGGAGCAGCGTCGCGCCCAGGCCCACGACGTGGTGGAAAACCACGGCCCGCTGCATCTGCTCCACGACCAGTTGGAGCAGCTGCATCAAAAGTATCTGAAACTCGCGGAACACCATGCCGGATAAGCCCACTCGGATTTACCCCTGCCCGCAATGCAAGAAACCCACCCGCTGGGACGACAACCCCTGGCGGCCGTTCTGCAGTGAACGCTGCAAGCTGATCGATCTGGGCGATTGGGCGGCGGAACGTCACGGCATCCCCGGGGATCCGGACGCGCCGACCGATGATCTGGACGATTTGAGCTGATCGGCGGGATCGCGGCTGGAGTGGAGCGCCGCCCGGCGGCTCCTACAGCGGCGATATATGGCGTGCGTCAACCGCGCGGCCAGAGCCCGCGGATGCCGGCGACGCCATAGGCGCCGTGCGCCCGGGCGGTGGCCAAATCCTCGGGCCCGACACCGCCGAGGGCGTAGAACACCAGCGGGTTGCCGGCCACCAGTTCGTCGAAGCCGTCCCAGCCCAAGGGCGCGGCCTCCGGATGGGTGGGCGTGGCCCGCACCGGCGAGAGCGTGACCATGTCGGCGCCCAGGGCCCGGGCCGCGTCGATTTGGCCGGCGTCGTGGCAGGCCACGGACAGCAGCCCTTCGAAAGCGGGCGCCCCTTCCCGTTGCGCCCGCGCCAGCCCTTCGCCGCTTAGATGGAGCCCGAAGGCCCCTTCCCGCCGCGCCAGGCCGGCATCGTCCCGAACCCAGAAGCGCAGGCCCCGGGCCCGGCAGGCGGCGGTCACCGCCGGGTGGCCGCTCCAGCCGCGCAGGTAGACGCCCTGCCTCGCCGGATCCAGGCGCGCCAGCCCTTCGACCACGGCGGTCTCGTCCAGCTCCTCCGGGGGAATCACCCATTCCGGCGGCAGCCGCAGCGCCACCGCCACCGGCCGGTTGGCCTCCGGAAAGGCGCGGGCGGACAGCTCAGCCCGGGGCACCCACTCCACCGGCTGGCCTTCGCGGCCATGGGCGACGCCGGTGTAAGCGGTCACTTCGCGGAAATGCAGGGTCACCGCCAGGTCCGGATAACGGTGGCGAACGGTGAGAAAAGGGATCGAGCGGACGCCGTCCAGGCCGAGCTCCTCGTGAAGCTCCCGGGCCAGCGCGTGGTCCAGCGCTTCGCCGGGCTCCACCTTGCCGCCGGGAAACTCCCACAGGCCACCCTGGTGCTTGTGGTCGGGGCGGCGGCTCAGGCAGAGGCGGTCGTCGGCGTCCGGGATGATGCCCGCCACGACGACGATTTCCGGGAGGGGGGACGACATCCGCGTCAGGTCCGGTATTCGGCGTTGATCTTCACGTAGTCGTAGCTGAAGTCACAGGTCCATACCTGGCCTCGACCATCGCCGGTGCCCAGGTCCACGCGGATGGTGATGTCCGGCCGCGCCATGACGCGGGCGCCCTGCTCTTCCGTGTAGCTGTCGGCGACGCCGCCCTCGGCGACGATTTGCACGTCGTCCAGCCATACGGACACCTTCTCCACCTCCAGGTGCTCGATGGGGGCCCGGCCCACGGCGGCCAGGATACGGCCCCAGTTCGGGTCGGAGGCGAACAGCGCGGTCTTCACCAGCGGTGAGTGGCCAATGGTTTCCGCCACCGCCTGGGCGTCCTGGTCGCTGTCGGCGCCGGACACTTCGATGGAGACGAATTTGGTGGCCCCTTCCGCGTCGCGGATCAGCGCCTGGGCCAGATCCACGAACACCGCCTCCAGGGCCTGATGGAGCAAGGCCGCCGGGCGGCCGTCAGCGTCGCTGATTTCCTCGCCGGCCTGGCCGGAGGCGATCAGCATACAGGCGTCGTTGGTGGAGGTATCGCCGTCCACGGTAATGCGGTTGAAGGAGGCGTCCGCCAATTGTTTGACCCACTGATCCAGCAGCGGCTGGGCCACCTTGGCGTCGGTGGCGATGAAGCCAAGCATGGTGGCCATGTTCGGCTTGATCATGCCGGCGCCCTTGGCCATGCCGGTGACGGTGACGGTCTCGCCGCCCAGCTCGATACGGCGGCTGGCCACCTTGGGCACGGTGTCGGTGGTCATGATGCCCTCGGCGGCGCGGCCCCAGCCATGCTCATCGAGCGCGTCCAAGGCCAGCGGCAAGCCGTCCTCGAAGGGCTTCATGGGAAACGCCTGGCCGATCACGCCGGTGGAAAACGGCAGCACCGCCGCCGGCGGGCAATGGGCCAGTTCGGAGAGCAGCAGGCAGGGTTCCTCGCAGTAGGCGAAGCCCTTGTCACCGGTGCCGGCGTTGGCATAGCCGGTGTTGATCATCAGATAACGGGGCGCGGTCTCGGCCAGGTTACGGCGCGCCACCCGCACCGGCGCGGCCTGGAACCGGTTGGTGGTGAAGACACCCGCCACGCGGCTGCCCTCGGCCACCTCGATCACCACCAGGTCCTTGCGATTGGCTTTCTTGATGCCCGCTTCGATGGCGGCCAGCTTGACGCCGGCCACGGGAAACCACTGCGTCTGCGTCATGATTCAGGATTCCAACTTTCCGCAACACTGCTTGTACTTCTTGCCGGAGCCACAGGGGCACGGCTCGTTACGCCCCACCTTGCGACCTTCCCGCACCACGGTGCGCGGCTTCTCCGGCTGGGAGGACGACGCGCCCTGGGGCTGGGGCGCCGCGCCGGCGGGGCCCTCATCGGCGGTGGGCGCCGCCAGTTGTTCCTGGCGCGCCTTCATCTTCTCGGCCTGCTCGCGGGCTTCCTCGCGGCGCTGGGCTTCCAGGCGCTCCACCTCGTCGTCACGGCGTACCTCGAAGCTGTGCAGCACCCGGATCAGCTCATGCTGGATCTGGTTGAGCATGGTCTGGAACAGCTCGAAGGCTTCCTTCTTGTATTCCTGCTTGGGGTTCTTCTGCGCGTAACCGCGCAGGTGAATGCCCTGGCGCAGGTGATCCATGCTGGCCAGATGCTCCTTCCAGTGGCGGTCGAGGATCTGCAGCATGAGGTGTTTCTCGATCTGGCGCAGGGTGTCGGCGCCGATCTCCGCCCGCTTGCCTTCGTAGAGCTGCTCCATGTGCTCGACGATGCGGTCGGTGATGCCCTCGATGTGCAGGTTCTTGTCGTCCTCCAGCCACTGGCGCAGGGGCACGTCGCAGCTGTACTCCGCGTACAGGGCCTTTTCCAGGCCTTCCACGTCCCACTGGTCTTCCACGGAACCGGGCGGCATGTAGTTGTGCACCACCTCGGGAATCACGTCGCGGCGGATGCTTTCCACGGAGGAGGACAGATCCTCGCTTTCCAGAATCTGCTCGCGCTGGCTGTAGACCACCTTGCGCTGGTCGTTGGCCACGTTGTCGTACTCGAGCAGGTTCTTGCGGATGTCGAAGTTGCGCGCCTCCACCTTGCGCTGGGCATTCTCGATGGCGCGGGTCACCCAGCGGTGCTCGATGGCCTCGCCGTCCTTGAGGCCCAGCGAGCGCATCATGTTACGCACCCGGTCGGAGGCGAAGATGCGCATCAGGTCGTCTTCCATGGACAGGAAGAAGCGGGTATCACCCGGGTCACCCTGGCGGCCCGCCCGGCCACGAAGCTGGTTGTCGATGCGCCGGGATTCATGGCGCTCGGTGCCGATGATGTGCAGGCCACCGGCCTCCAGCACCGTCTTGTGGTTCTGCTCCCACTCGGCGCGGATCTTCTCGGCCACCTCCTCGGAGGGCTCTTCCATGTGCTTGATTTCTTCCTCGGCGTTACCGCCGAGCACGATGTCGGTACCGCGACCGGCCATGTTGGTGGCGATGGTCACGGTGCCCGGCCGGCCCGCCTGGGCAATGATCTGCGCTTCGCGCTGGTGCTGCTTGGCGTTGAGCACCTGGTGCTTGATCTTGTCCTTGGTGAGCCGCTGGGAGAGGTACTCGGACGCCTCGATGGTGGCGGTGCCCACCAGCACCGGCGCGCCGCGCTCCACGCAGTCGCGGATCGCCTCCACGATGGCGTCGAACTTCTCCTGCAGGGTCAGGTAGACCAGATCGTTGGCGTCCTTGCGGACCATGGGTCTGTTGGTGGGAATCACCACCACGTCCATGCCGTAGATCTGGCGGAATTCCACCGCCTCGGTGTCGGCGGTACCGGTCATGCCGGCCAGCTTTTCGTAAAGGCGGAAGTAGTTCTGGAAGGTGGTGGACGCCAGGGTCTGGTTTTCCTGCTGGATGCGCACGCCTTCCTTGGCCTCCACCGCCTGGTGGATGCCCTCGGACCAGCGGCGGCCGGGCATGGTGCGGCCGGTGTGCTCGTCGACGATGACGATCTGGCCGTTCTGCACCACGTATTCGCGGTCCTTGTGGAACAGGGCGTGGGCCTTGAGCGCGGCGTGCACATGGTGCAGCAGGCTCAGGTTGTGGGCGGCGTAGAGGCTCTCGCCCTCTTCCAGCAGCTCGTTCTCCACCAGCAGGGACTCGATCAGCTGGTGGCCTTCCTCGGTGAGCTCCACCTGGCGCTGCTTCTCGTCGATGAAGTAGTCCCCTTCGTCCTCCTCGGTCTGCGCCTTGAGTTTCGGGATCAGCACGTTCATCCGCTTGTACAGCTCGGAGGAATCCGCCGCCGGGCCGGAGATGATCAGCGGGGTGCGGGCCTCATCGATGAGGATCGAGTCCACCTCGTCCACGATGGCGTAGTACAGCGGCCGCTGCACCCGGTCCTCGAGCCGGAACGCCATGTTGTCACGCAGGTAGTCGAACCCGAATTCGTTGTTGGTGCCGTAGGTGACGTCGCAGGCATAGGCCTCGCGTTTCTGCTCCTGGGGCTGCTGGGAGAAGATGATGCCCACGCTCAGGCCCAGAAACTCATACAGCGGACGCATCCAGTTGGCGTCCCGCTCGGCCAGGTAATCGTTCACCGTGACGATGTGCACGCCGCTGCCGGTGAGCGCGTTCAGGTAGGTGGGCAGCGTGGCGGTGAGGGTCTTGCCCTCGCCGGTGCGCATCTCGGCGATGCGGCCCTCGTGCAGCGCGATGCCCCCCATCAGCTGAACGTCGAAGTGGCGCATGCCCATCACCCGGGTGGCCGCCTCGCGGACCACGGCGAACGCCCGCGGCAACAGTTCGTCCAGGGTCTTGCCGTCGTCGAGAGCGGCCTTCAGTTCGGCGGTCTTGGCCTGGAGCGCCGCGTCGTCCAGTTGCGCCATTTCGTCGCCGTGCGCGTTCACCGACGCCACCAGACGACTGATCCGCTTGAGCTCGCGGTCGTTCTTGGTCCCGAAGACTTTCTTGACGATGGTAGCCAGCATGAAACGTCCGTTTCCGATCAATGGGTAGGGCGAAAGGATGCCATTCTAAACACAATAGGCCAGGGAGATAAGGTGCGGGGGGAGAGTTTCAAGTTGCAAGTTAAAAGTTGAAAGGGGCACCTCTGGCACCCGCAACGCCGGAGGTGGCCAGCAACTGGCATGCGCGGGCAAGGCGCGGCCCCTGGCATGGCCTGGCCCGTGTTTCAACTTGCAACTTGTAACTTGTAACTTGTAACTGCTTTTTAGCGGCGGGCGCGGTAGATATAGGGGTGCGGATTGACCTGACGGCCGTTCTTGAGCACTTCGTAATGCACATGCGGGCCGGTGGAGCGGCCGCTGGAGCCCATCCTGGCGACCACGTCGCCGGTACGCACGATGTCCCCCACCTTCACCAGCACCTCCTTGGCGTGGCCGTAGCGGGTGCTGATGCCGTTGCCGTGGTTGATTTCCACCAGCCGGCCATAACCGGACCGCTTGCCGGCGTAGGTGACCACGCCGGCGGCGGTGGCGACGATGTCGGAGCCGTCCTTGCCGGCGAAGTCCACGCCCTCGTGCCAGGCCAGCTTGCCGCTGAAGGGGTCGGTGCGGCGGCCGAAGCGGCTGGACATCCAGCCCTGCACGATGGGACGGCCGGCCAGGAAGGTTTCGTTTTCCAGGTGGCGGTCGGCGAGCAGGTTCTCGAGGATGTTCAACTGCTGCTCGCGGCGCTCCAGGGTATCGGTGAGAGCGTCCAGCTCGGCCATGAAGGACGGCGGCGTGAAGGCACTGCTTTCCGCCGGTTCCGGGCCACCCACCGCCAGGTCGGCGCCGAAATCGAACTCGTCGCTGTCGATGCCGGCCACGTCCACCAGCCGTTCGCCGAGGGCATCGAGACGGGTAAGCCGGGCCTGGGCGTCGGCCAGCTTCAGGGTCAGGGCGCGAATCTGCTCCTCGCTGAGCCGCTTCAGCTCGACCACTTCGTCGGCCTGGGCGCGCAGATTCTCCTGGAAGCGCTCGGCCACGGCGTCGGTGTAGGATGGCGGCGCCACCCGGTAGCTGATCCAGTAGGCGCCCACGCCCACCAACACCGGCAACGCCACCAGTACGCCCAGCGCGATCAGTGGCAGGAAACGCGGCAGCGAGAAGGTGCGGGAGTGGCCCCGCTTGCTGTTCAACAATATGATGTTCATGGTGATTAAGAACATCCGATAATCCGGGCCATAAAAGGCCCCGGGCTCCGCGTGCGGGCGGGCTTTTACGGATTGATCAAGGGTTCCTTAAAACATTTTTACAATCGCAGGGTAGCGTAAGGATTTGGCATGAGCAAGAAAACCCTGCCCGACGAACTCCAGGGCCTGATCCGCGCCACGCCGGGGCTGGCGCGGCTGGCCCGGGCCGCCCGCGCCCAGGGAGCGGCGCCGGCGCAGGACCCGCTTGAGTGCCTGCCGCCGGCCCTGCGCGACCGGGTGCGCCTGGTGGAGGACGAGCGGCGCTGGCTGGCCCTGGTGGAAACCAGCGCCACCGCCCAGTTGTTGCGCTTTCCCCTGCCCCGCCTGCAGCGGGCGCTGCCGCCGGGCAACGGCCTGAAAATCGTGGTCACCGGCAAGCGGGAAGTGGGCGCCGCCGCGCCACGGACCAAGGCCCCCGCCGGCGGCCCGACCCTGGACGCCCAAAGCGCCTCCCACCTGAGACAGGCGGCGGACTACATCGAGGACCCGGATCTGGCGGCGGCGCTGCGGCGCCTGGCCGGGCGGGCCGATCGCGGCTAAAGCCGCTCCTACCGCGAGCTGCTTGCCGCGGGAGCGCCGCGATCAGCGCAAACGAAAGCGCCCCGGTCGCGGGAGACGACCGGGGCGCACAGGGAGGCATCCACCGCGATCCGTCGCGGTGACGATACGCGGGGCGGTTACTCCGCGGCCATGATCGGTTTCACGTAGGAGATCGGCGCGGTGTCCGCGTCCTCGAACGTGACCAGTTCCCAGGCGTCCTCCTGCTTGAGCAACTCACGCAGCAGGGCGTTGTTCAGGGCATGGCCGGATTTGTGACCCACGAACTCGCCGATCAGGCTGTGGCCCAGCTGATACAGGTCGCCGATGGCGTCCAGCATCTTGTGCTTGACGAATTCGTCGTCGTAACGGAGACCGTCCTCGTTGAGGATGCGGAACTCGTCCACCACGATGGCGTTGTCCACGCTGCCACCGAGCGCCAGGTTCTGGCTGCGCAGGAACTCGATGTCGCGCATGAACCCGAAGGTCCGGGCCCGCGCCACTTCCTTCACGAAGGACGTGGAGGAAAAGTCGATGCTGGCCAGCTGGTTGCGCTCCTCGAACACCGGGTGGTCGAACTCGATGGAGAAGGTCACCTTGAAGCCATCGAAGGGCACGAAGGTGGCCACCTTGTCCTCGTCGCGGACGGTGACTTCCTTCTTGATCCGGATGAACTTCTTGGCGGCGTCCTGCTCCCGGATACCCGCGGACTGCAACAGGAAAACGAAAGGACCGGCGCTGCCGTCCATGATCGGCACTTCCGGCGCCGACAGCTCCACGTAGGCGTTGTCGATCCCCAGACCGGCCATGGCCGAGAGCAGATGCTCCACGGTCCCCACCTTCACGCCGTCCTTCACCAGGGTGGTGGACAGGGTGGTCTCGCCCACGTTCTCGGCCCCGGTGGAGATCTCCACCACCGGATCCAGGTCCACCCGCCGGAACACGATGCCCGTGTCCGCCGGTGCCGGGCGCACCGTGAGATAGACCTTTTCACCGGTGTGCAAACCCACGCCGGTGGCGCGGATGACGTTCTTGAGCGTTCGTTGTCTGATCATTGATCCGTCACAAAATTGCCGGTATCCGCGAGGATACGTCCATCCTCAACGCGAAATAAGGGGGCGATGATAGCAAAAAACCCCTTTTCGCACCACGTATCCGCCGCCGTCAGTCAGCCTGACGGCGGAGGAAGGTCGGAATATCGATGAAATCGAGGTCTTCCGCGGTGTTCACGGCCTGTCGGCCCCCGCTGGCGGCCTGCTGCTGGGCACGCTTGCGCTCCACGGCGGGGCGGTCCAGGTCGTTGTAGTCGACCCGGCCGTCGGCGCCGACGGGGGTTTGACGGCCACGGACCACCTTCAGTTCCTGCTGGGCCGCGCCCAGGCCGGTGGCGACCACGGTCACGCTGATATTGTCGCCCATGTCCGGGTCGATGGCCGTGCCGATGATCACATTGGCATCCTCGCTGGCCAGTTCGCTGACGATGTCGCCCACTTCGGAGAACTCATCCAGAGCGATGGACTCGTTGGCGGTGATGTTGATCAGGATGCCACGGGCACCGCGCAGGTCCACGTCCTCCAGCAGCGGGCTGGAGATCGCCGCCTGGGCCGCCTCGGCGGCACGGTTGTCGCCGCTGGCCACGCCGGTGCCCATCATCGCGGTGCCCAGCTCGCTCATCACGGTGCGCACGTCGGCGAAATCCACGTTGATCATGCCCGGGCGCACGATCAGATCGGCGATGCCCTTGACCGCGCCCTGCAGCACCTCGTTGGCCGCCTTGAAGGCGTCCAGCAGGGTGGTGGAACCGCCCAGCACGGACTGCAGCTTCTCGTTGGGGATGGTGATCAGGGAGTGGACGTGCTCCTTGAGCGCCTCGATGCCTTCCTGGGCGGAGCGCATGCGCTTCTTGCCCTCGAAGGGGAACGGCTTGGTGACCACCGCCACGGTGAGGATGCCCAGCTCCTTGGCGATCTCGGCCACCACCGGCGCCGCGCCGGTGCCGGTGCCACCGCCCATGCCGGCGGTGACGAACACCATGTCGGCGCCGTCCAGCAGCTCGGCGATGCGCTCACGGTCTTCCAGAGCGGACTGCCGGCCGATGTCCGGGTTGGCGCCGGCGCCCAGGCCCTTGGTGACCTGGCTGCCGAGCTGGATCACGGTCTTGGCCGCGGAGTTGCGCAGTGCCTGCGCGTCGGTATTGGCGCAGATGAAATCCACGCCTTCCACGTTGGAACGCACCATGTGGTCCACGGCGTTGCCGCCGCCACCACCGACGCCCACTACTTTGATTACCGCGCCATGGGGTACGGAATCTTCGAGTTTGAATTGCATGGTTGATCTCCCGTTAATGCTTCCCTGTTTACTGCTTTTTCCAAATCGGGCCGGCCTGTCCGTCCCGTTTTGAAACCTCTAAAGATTGCCCTGGAACCACTTCTTGAAGCGCTCCAGCCAGTTCACTTCGCCGCCGCCGGCCTGGGCCCGCGGACTGCGTCCTTCCTTCTCCATCCGGTGGCCATACAGCAGCAGGCCCACGGAGGTGGAATAAATCGGGTTGCGCACCACATCGGTGAGCCCGGCCACGCCCTGGGGCGTGCCCAGCCGCACCGGCATGTGAAAAATCTCTTCCGCCAGTTCCACGGCGCCCTCGATCTTGGAGGAGCCGCCGGTGAGCACGATGCCGCCGGGGATCATGTCCTCGAACCCGGAGCGGCGGATTTCCGCCTGGATCAGGGTGAACAGCTCGTCGTAGCGCGGCTCCACCACCTCGGCCAGGTTCTGGCGGCTGAGGGTGCGCGGCGGCCGGTCGCCGACGCTGGGCACCTTGATGGTCTCGTCGGCGCCGGCCAGCTGGGTCAGCGCGCAGGCGTACTTGATCTTGATCTCGTCGGCATGCTGCTTGGGCGTGCGCAGGGCCATGGCGATGTCGTTGGTGACCTGATCGCCGGCGATCGGAATGTTGGCGGTGTGACGAATCGCCCCTTCGGTGAAGATGGCGATGTCGGTGGTGCCGCCGCCGATGTCGACGATGCACACGCCCAGCTCGCGCTCGTCCTCGGTGAGCACCGAGTGGGCGCTGGCGAGTTGCTCGAGGATGATGTCCTCCACTTCCAGCCCGCAGCGGCGCACGCACTTCTCGATGTTCTGGGCGGCGTTCACCGCGCAGGTCACCAGGTGCACCTTGGCCTCCAGCCGCACGCCGCTCATGCCCACCGGCTCGCGCACGCCTTCCTGGTTGTCCACCACGTATTCCTGCGGCAGCACATGCAGGGTTTTCTGATCCGCCGGGATCGCCACCGCCTGGGCGGCGTCGATCACCCGGTCGATGTCCGCCTGGGTCACTTCCCGGTCGCGGATCGCCACGATGCCGTGGGAGTTGAGGCTGCGCACATGGGAGCCGGCAATGCCCGCGTACACCGAGTGGATCTGGCAGCCGGCCATCAGCTCGGCTTCCTCCACGGCACGCTGGATCGAGCGCACGGTGGCCTCGATGTCCACCACCACGCCTTTCTTCATCCCCCGCGACGGCTGCGAGCCGAGGCCCACCACCTCCACGGTGCCCTCCTCGGTGACCTGGCCGACGATGGCCACCACCTTGGAGGTGCCGATGTCGAGACCCACGATCATGTTGTCCACTGCATTCGCCATTAGAGGTACATCCTCTGTTTGCTCAAGCCTTTTGATCCCGCCAGGTCACCGCGATGCCATCGGCATAGCGCAGATCGACCCGGGCCACGCCGCGGCTGTCGGAACTCAGCACGCCGCGGTAAAGCCGCGTGAAGCGGCGCAATTTGCTCACGTAATGTTCCCGGTCCACCACCACCTGCATCTGGTTGTCCAGGGTCAGCCGGGCGGTGAGCCGGGCGTTCACTTCCATGCGCTCGATGCCCAGGCCCACTTCCCGCAGCAGCTTGCTCATGCTGTGGTAGAAGCCCATGACCGCCTCCAGCCGCTGGTCCGGCCCGTTCAAGCGCGGCAGGCCGGTCAGGTCGTACTGCTTGAGCGCCTTGAACGGCTCGCCATTGCGCGACACCAGCACGGTGTCGTTCCACACCGCCACCGGCTCGCGCTCGGTGATGTCCAGCTTCACCGTGTCCGGCCATTGCCGGCGCACCGACACATCGGACACCCAGCTCAGGCCGGCGGCGCGCTGGTAGATCTCTTCCAGCGGCGCCGAAAAATAGTTGGCGTCGCGCACCAGAGCCGCCAGGGCGGTCTGCACCTGCTGCTGCCGGCGCACGTCGGTGACGCCGTCCACGCCGACCTTGCGGATCGGGTACTGATCCAGCACCCGGGGCAGCCAGATCACGCCGGCCACCAGCACCGCCGCCACCAGCGAGGCCAGCACACCGGGCAGCGCCGCCGCCAGCCGCTCGCGCAGCGGCGGGCGCTGCGGTTTGGCCACGCGACGGCGGGCGCCGCGCCGGGGCACCGCGTTGCGCGCGCCCCGCTTGCTCACCGGGCGCTTGGCGGCGTGTTGGCGTGTCACGTCGATTGCTCCCTGTCACGGTCGGCGGCGAACCGGTCCACCGCCTCCAGAAGAATGCGCGCCACCAAGGTGGCGAAATCGTCGCCGGCGGCCTTGGCGGCCATCGGCACCAGGCTGTGGTCGGTCATGCCGGGCACGGTGTTCACTTCCAGCAGCTGCCAGCGGCCCTGCTCGTCGCGCATCACGTCCACCCGGCCCCAGCCCTGGCAGCCCAATACCCGGAAGGCGCGCAGCGACAGCTCGCGCAGGGCCTGTTCATCGGCCTCATCCAGGCCCGCCGGGCACAGGTACTCGGTGGTGTCCGACTGATACTTGGCCTCGAAGTCATAAAAGGCATGGGGCGTGCGCAGCCGGATCGACGGCAGCGCCTGGTCGCCGACCACCGCCACGGTGTATTCCGGGCCGTCCACCCAGGCTTCCACCAGCACTTCGCTGTCATAGCGGCGCGCCTCGGCCAGGGCGGCGGCCAGCTCCGCCTCGTTGTCCACCTTGGCCATGCCAATGGAGGAGCCTTCGTGGGACGGCTTCACCATGCGCGGGAAACCCATCTCCGCCGGCGCTTCGGAAACGCCATCCACATAGAAAGCCGGAGTGGGCAGACCGGCGCCCTTCCACAGTTGTTTGGTGCGCACCTTGTCCATGCCAATCGCCGAGGCCATCACCCCGGAGCCGGTATAGGGCACGCCCAGGTGATCGAGCACGCCCTGGATCACGCCGTCCTCGCCGCCACGCCCGTGCAGGGCGACGAACGCCACGTCGAAGCCCTTGAGCGTGGCCACGCCGGTGTCCGCCGGGTCCACCAGCTCGGCGATCAGGCCCAGCTGGCGCAACGCCTGGTGCACCGCGGCACCGCTCTTCAGCGACACCGAGCGCTCGGCGGAATCGCCGCCGGCGAGCACCGCCACCCGGCCGATGCGGGCCAGGCGTTGCTTCATCCCGTTGTCCAGACGATTAACCACGGTCCGGCTCTCCCTTGGTCTGTTCCGCCAGTTCCCGGGCGATGGCGCCCACATTGCCGGCGCCCTGGGTCACCAGCAGGTCGCCGTCGCGAAGAATGGTGTCCAGCAGCCCGCGCAGCTTGGCCGGGTCGTCCACGTACACCGGCTCCACCCGGGCGCGCTGGCGCAGGCTGCGCATCAGCGCGCGGCTGTCGGCGCCGGGAATCGGTGCTTCACCGGCCCCATAGACCTCCAGCATCAGCAATTGATCCACCTCACCGAGCACCTCCACGAAATCCTCGTAGAGATCCCGGGTGCGGGTGTAACGGTGCGGCTGGAACAGCATCACCAGGCGCCGCTCCGGCCAGCCTTCGCGGATGGCGGCGATGGTGGCCGCCACTTCCCGGGGGTGGTGGCCGTAGTCGTCCACCAGGGTGGCGCCGCCACCGTCGGCGCAGGGGTATTCGCCGAGCACGTCGAAGCGCCGGCCGACGCCGCCGAAGCCATTCAGGCCACGCACGATGGCCTCGTCATCGGCGCCCTCGTCCGCCGCCACGGCGATCGCCGCCAGGGCGTTGAGCACGTTATGACGGCCCGGCATGTTGAGGGTGATCTCCAGGGGCTCGCCCTCGGTGCGCACCACCCGGAAAGCGGTGCTCATGCCGCGCTGGGTCAGGTTCTCGGCGCGCAGGTCGGCGTCCTCGCTGAAGCCGTAGCGGATCACCTGGCGGTTCACCCGGGGCAGCAGCTTGCGCACCACCGGATCGTCCACGCACAGCACCGCCACGCCGTAGAACGGCAGATTGTGGAGAAACTCGATGAAGGTGTTCTCCAGCTGGGCGAAATCGCCGCCGTAGGTGTGCATGTGGTCGGCGTCGATGTTGGTGACGATGGCGCTCATCGGCTGCAGGTGCAGGAAGCTGGCGTCGGACTCGTCCGCCTCGGCCACCAGATAGCGGCTCTGGCCCAGGCGCGCGTTGGTGCCGGCGCTGTTGAGGCGGCCGCCGATCACGAAGGTGGGATCCAGGCCCGCCTCCGCCAGGATCGACGCCACCATGGAGGTGGTGGTGGTCTTGCCGTGGGTGCCGGCCACGGCGATGCCGTGGCGGAAGCGCATCAGCTCGGCGAGCATTTCCGCGCGCGGCACCACCGGCACGCGGCGCTCATGGGCGGCGGCCACTTCCAGGTTGTCGCTGTTCACCGCCGAGGACGTCACCACCACGTCGGCGTCGCCGATGTTCTCGGCGCGGTGGCCGATTTCCACCCGCGCGCCCAGGTCGCGCAGGTGCGCCACCACCGGCGACTCCTTGATGTCGCTGCCGCTGATCCGGTAGCCCTGGTTGGCCAGCACCTCGGCGATACCGCACATGCCGGCGCCGCCGATACCCACGAAGTGGATACCGCGGATGCGGCGCATCTCCGGCACGGTGTGCACGGCTTCCGGCTTCACGTCGTTAGCGGCCATCGGCCACCTCCTCACACAGTTTCGCCACCCGGGCGGCGCTGTCCGGCACCGCCAGCTGGCGCGCCCGGCGCGCGATCTGCGCCAGGGCGTCCCGTTCGGTCATGCCGGCCAGGCTGCGCGCCAGGGCGCCGGCGTTCATATCGTTCTGGGCCATCATCAGGGCGGCGCCGCGATCCACCAGCCAGCGCGCGTTCAGCGTCTGGTGGTCGTCCACCGCCGTGGGCAGCGGCACGAACAGGGCGGCCACGCCGGCGGCGGCCACTTCCGCCACGGTCAGGGCGCCGGCCCGGCACACCACCAGGTCCGCCCAGGCATAGGCCTCGGCCATGTCGTCGATGAACTCGCTGACCCGGGCGTCCAGCCCCAGAGCCTTGTACACCGGCGCCGCCTCTTCCTCGCGGCCGGCGCCGCACTGGTGGCGTACCTCCAGGTGGCTGCCCAGGGCCGCCATCAGCAACTCCGGCAGGTCCTGGTTGAGCGCCAGGGCGCCCTGGCTGCCGCCCAGCACCAGCACCCGCAGCGGGCCCCGGCGCTGTTCGTAGCGCTCGGCGGGCGCCGGCAGGCCGGTGATTTCCGCGCGCACCGGGTTGCCCACCCAGACGCCGCCGATCAGCGCCCCTTCGAAGCCCTCCAGGGCCTCCTGGGCGAACCGCGACAGCAGGCGGTTGGTAAGGCCGGGCACCGCGTTCTGCTCGTGGATCACCAGGGGCACCCCGGCGAGCCGCGCCGCCAGGCCGCCCGGGGCGCTGACGAAGCCGCCGAAGCCCACCGCCAGCACCGGCTTGACCCGGCGGATCAGACGCCGCGCCTGCAACAGGGCACGCAGCAGTTGCAGCGGTCCCAGCACCTTGCGCTTGAGGCCGCCGCCGCGCAGCCGGCCCACGCCCAGGGTGGCCACTTCGAAGCCATGCTTGGGCACCAGCCGGGTTTCCATGCCACCCTCGGCGCCCAGCCAGAGAATGCGGTAACCGGCGTCGGCCAGCTCCCGGGCCACCGCCAGGGCGGGGAACACGTGCCCGCCGGTGCCGCCGGCCATGATCAGTACCGTCCCGGTCATGATTTCGCCCTCCCCCTGGCCTTGAGGCGGGATTGCTCGGCGCCGGCGCGCAGCACCAGCCCGATCATGGCCGCCGAGATCAGCAGGGATGAACCGCCGTAGCTGACGAACGGCAGGGTCAGGCCCTTGGTGGGCAGCACGCCCATGTTCACGCCCACGTTGATGAAGGCCTGGGCGCAGAACACCAGCGCGCAGCCGTACACCAGGTAGGCGTGATAAAGGAAGCCGCGTTCTTCCAGGCCTCGCCCGATCAGGAACACCCGCCAGCCAAGCACCGCGAAACCGGCCAGCATGGCGAGCACGCCCAGCAGGCCCCACTCCTCGGCCAGCACCGCGAACACGAAATCGGTGTGCGCTTCCGGCAGGTAGAACAGCTTCTGCACGCTGTTGCCCAGGCCCACGCCCAGGAAATGGCCACGGCCGAACGCGATCAGGCTCTGGGTGAGCTGGTAGCCAGCGCCGTACTGATCCGCCCAGGGATCGGTGAAGCTCATCAGGCGCGCCACCCGGTACGGCTCGGCCAGGGCCACCAGGGCCGCCAGCGCCACCGCCACCAGCCCGATCAGCAAGAAACGCAGGGTCGGCACGCCGGCCAGGAACAGCATGCCCATGGCCGCGATACCCAGCACCACCACGGCGCCGAAGTCCGGTTGCAGCAGCAGCATGAAAGTGAGCACGCCGAGCACGCCCAGGGGGATCAGGAAGGCTTTCCAGGTTTTCTCCAGGGCGGCCTTGTGCTGGGCAATGTACCCGGCCAGGTACAGCACGAAGCACAGCTTGACCACTTCCGAGGCCTGGATGGTGAGGCCGGGGAGCGCGATCCAGCGGGTGGACCCGTTCACTTCCCGACCCAGGCCGGGCACGAATACCAGCACCAGGGCCACCAGGGCCACCGGCAAGGTGGCGAAGCGCAGCTTCTCCAGCAGCGACAGCGGCACGCAGCAATACACGAACAGGCCAACGCCGACGCTGGCCAGCAGGTACAGACCATGGCGCACGCCGTAATAGAACGGGTTGCCCAGGCGCGTCTCGGCGATCTGCAGCGACGCCGAGGTGACGATCACCAGGCCGGCCAGGGACAGCAGCGCCACCGTCCACAGCAGGGGGCGATCCAGGCCGGGCTGGCGCGGGGAGATCAGGGGATTAGCCACCGCTCACCTCCCTGGCCAGGGCGACGAATTCGTCGCCGCGGGCCGTGTAGCCGCTGTACATATCGAAGGACGCGCAGGCCGGGGACAACAGCACGGCGTCGCCGGGCTGGGCCAGTTGCCGGGCCCGGTCCACGGCGGCGGCCATGTCCGCCACCCGCTCGCAGGGCACGCCGGAGAGGCCCTCGCCCACCTTGTCCGCGTCCTGGCCGAGCAACAGAGCGGCACGCAGATACTGCCGCGCCGGTTCGCCCATGGGCGAGAAATCCTGGCCCTTGCCCTGGCCACCGGCGATCAGGATCACCTTGCCGGGAATCGCTTCGCCAATGCCGGTGAGCGCGGCCAGGGTGGCCCCCACATTGGTGGCCTTGGAATCGTTGATCCAGCGCACCTCGCCGGCCTCCGCCACCAGCTGGCAGCGGTGCGGCAGGCCCTCGAAGGGCTTCACCGTGGCCAGGGTGACATCGCGCGGGAACCCGAGGGCATCGCTCATGGCCAGCACCGCCAGCACGTTCATGGCGTTGTGGTGGCCGGTGAGCGCCAGTTCGTCCAGGCACACCAGCACCTGGCCCTGGTGGGTGAGCGCCTGGCGCTCGGTGTCCAGGCGGTAGTGGGCTTCCGGGTGGCTGCCGAAGGTCACCTCCCGAGGGGCCGGGTTCTGCGGCCGGGTGGCCAGGTCGTCCCGGTTCCACACCGCCACCTGACAGCCGTCGTAGATGCGCTGCTTGGCGGCCAGGTAATCGCCGAACTTGGCGTAGCGGTCCAGGTGGTCCTGGGACACATTGAGAATGCTCGCCACCTGGGCATTAAGGCTGTAGGTGGTCTCCAGCTGGAAGCTGGACAGCTCCAGCACGAACAGCTCGGCCTCCTCGCGCAGCAGGTCCAGGGCCGGCACGCCCAGGTTGCCGCCCACGCCGGGGCGCGCCTCGCAGGCCTTCGCCACTTCGCCGAGCAAGGTGGTCACGGTGCTCTTGGCGTTGGAGCCGGTGATCGCCACCAGGGGGCGGCTGGCGGCCCGGGCGAACAGTTCGATGTCGCCCACCACTTCCTTGCCCTCGGCGGCCTGCTCGGCGATGGCCGGGGTGGACACCGCCACGCCCGGGCTGACGATCAGCCGCCGGGCCCGCTTCATCCAGCCGTTCTTGAACCCGCCGGTGTGAATCTTGAGCTTGGGGAATTCGGCGCGCAGATCATCCAGCCCGGCGGGAGCCTCCCGGGTGTCCAGGGCGCGCACGGGCATGCCCTGATCCACCAGATAGCGGATCACGGAACGCCCGGTTACCCCGAGACCAATGACCAGATCGAACGCGTCTTTCGACATTATCTACGCATCCCTCAGCGAATCTTCAGGGTCGCGAGACCCACCAGTACGAGCATTACGGTAATAATCCAGAACCGGACGATGATCTTGGGCTCCGGCCAGCCCTTCAGTTCAAAGTGGTGATGGATCGGCGCCATGCGGAAAATGCGCCGCCCGGTGAGCTTGAACGAGGCCACCTGCAGCATCACCGACACGGTTTCCATCACGAACACGCCGCCCATGATGAACAGCACGATTTCCTGACGGACGATCACCGCCATCACGCCGAGCACCGCGCCCAGCGCCAGCGCGCCCACGTCGCCCATGAATACCTGGGCCGGGTAGGCGTTGAACCAGAGAAAACCGAGACCGGCGCCGCACAGGCCGGCGACGATCACCACCAGCTCGCCGGCGCCGGCGATGTAGGGAATCTGCAGGTAGGTGGCGAATTCCGCGTGGCCGCTGGCGTAGGCGAAGATGCCCAGGGCCGCCGCCACCAGCACGGTGGGCATGATCGCCAGGCCGTCCAGGCCATCGGTGAGGTTGACCGCGTTGGAGGCGCCGGTGATCACGAAATAGGTGAGCACCACGTAGAACACGCCCATGTTGAGCGCCACGGTCTTGAAGAACGGCACGATCAACTGGGTCTCCGCCGGGCTCTGGGCGGTGAAATACAGGGCCAGCCCGGCGCCCAGGGCGCCCACGGACTGCCAGAAATATTTCCAGCGCGCCGGCAGGCCGCGCGGGTTCTTCTCCACCACCTTGCGCCAGTCGTCCACCCAGCCCACGGCGCCGAACACCACCAGCACGCCCAGGGTGATCCACACGAAGCGGTTTTCCAGGTCCGCCCACAGCAGGGTGGCGATGGCGATGGACACCAGGATCAGGCCGCCGCCCATGGTCGGCGTTCCGGCCTTGCTCAGGTGGCTCTTCGGGCCATCGTCGCGGATCGCCTGGCCGACCTGCTTTTCCTGGAGTTTGCGAATCATCACCGGGCCGATCCAGAACGCCAGGAACAGCGCCGTCAGCACCGCCAGAATGGCGCGCAGGGTGATGTACTGGAACACCAGGAAACCGTTGTACAAATCGCCCAGTTGTTCCGCCAGCCACAGCAGCATTAGTGCTTCTCCCCCTCGTTGGTGAGCCGTTGCACCACCTGCTCCATGCGGGCAAAGCGCGACCCCTTGACCAGAACGGTGCCGCCGGCGGCCAGGATTCCCTCGGCGTCGCGGGCGGCGTGGTCATGATTGTCCACCGGCCGGGCGCCGTCCCCGAACGCCTCGGCGGCGGCGTGCGCCCCGGGCAGGGTGATCAGCGTCTCGATGCCGGCCTGTTTGGCGTCCTCGCCCAGTTCGCCGATCAGCGTCTCCGCGTCCGGCCCCAGTTCGCCCATGGCGCCGAGCACCAGGGCGCGCGGCGCCGGGCGGTCGGCCAGCCAGGCGATGGCGGCGCGCACCGAACCCGGGTTGGCGTTGTAGGTGTCGTCCACCAGGGTGCCCCGGTCGCGGGCGATCACGTTCATGCGCCCGGGGACCGGTTTCAGGGTGTTCAAGCGCGGCGCCGCTTCGGCCAGGTCCACGCCCAGGGCCTGCACCGCCGCCAGCGCCAGCAGGGCATTGCCCACCTGGTGCGCGCCCACCAGCGGCAGACGCACGCGCACGCCCACGGGCTGCAGCAGGAAATCGGCGCCGGCGTCGTCCAGGCACGCGAACTCGGCGCGCAGGTCGCCGTCGGCGCCGCCCACGCGGCACACGGCCAGGCCCTGTTCACGGGCGCGCTCGGCGAAGAAATCCGCGTAGCCGTCGTCGTTGTTGATGATGGCGGTGGCGCCTTCGGCGCAGCCGGTGAAGATCTCGGCCTTGGCCCGGGCGATGCCGTCCATGCTGCCGAAGCCTTCCAGGTGGGCACCGGTGACATTGGTGACCAGCACCACATCCGGCTTCACCAGCGACACCGTCCAGGCGATCTCGCCGGGGGCGTTGGCGCCCAGCTCGATCACCGCGCGCCGGTGTTCCGGGCCCAGGCGCAGCAGGGTCAGCGGCACGCCGATGTCATTGTTCAGGTTGCCCCGGGTGGCCAAGGTGCCCTCGCCCAGCAGGGCGGCGATCATTTCCTTGACCGTGGTCTTGCCGGCGTTGCCGGTCACCGCCACGCGGGGAATCGGGAAGCGGGCGGCGTGGCCGGCGGCCAGCCGGCCCAGGGCCTGGCGGGTATCGGCCACGCGCACCTGGCTTTCCAGCACGTCCTGGTCCCGTTCCACCAGGGCGGCCCGGGCGCCGGCGTCGCGGGCGGCGGCCAGGAAGTCGTGGCCGTCGAAACGGTCGCCGCGCAGGGCCACGAACAGGCTGCCCTCGCCCAGCGCCCGGGTGTCGGTGCTCACCGAGGTGATGGTCTGGTCCGTGCCGCGCAGCTCGCCGCCGGTCCAGTCACGAATGTCGGACAAACGCATCATGCCGCCCCTCCTTGGCCGGTCCAGGCCGCCAGGGCTTCGCGGGCCAGTATCCGGTCGTCCAGGGGCTGGCGCTGGCCACGCGTTTCCTGGTAATCCTCGTGGCCCTTGCCGGCCACCAGCACCACGTCGCCCGGCGCGGCGCCGGCCACCGCCCGGTTCACCGCCGCCCGGCGATCCAGCTCCACGTCCACCGCCGCCGGGTTGGCGGCGCCTTGCAGCATGGCGTCGACGATCGCTTGCGGGTCCTCGCCACGGGGGTTGTCGCTGGTCAGCATCACCCGGTCGGCGCCGGCTTCCGCCACCGCCGCCATCAACGGACGCTTGCCGGTGTCCCGGTCGCCGCCGCAACCAACCACGCAGTGCAGGCGGCCGGGGAAATGCTCGCGCACCGCCGCCAGGGCCTTCTCCAGGCCGTCCGGGGTGTGCGCGTAATCAACGATCACGGTGGGTTTGCCGGGCTCGCGGACCGGCTGCATGCGCCCCGGTACCGGGGTGATCGCGTTGAGCGCCGCGGCCAGCCGCTCGGGGGCCACGCCCAGGCCGTGCAGCACCCCGGCCACCGCCATCAGGTTGCCGCGGTTGAAGGTGCCGAACAGGGGCACCGACACATTGATCGCTTCGCCGCCCACGGTGAGGCGCAGGTCCATGCCCGCCTCGTGGGGCTGGGCGGCCACGCAGCGCACGGTGGCGCCGGCCTGGCCGCCAAACAGGATGCAACGCACGCCGTCGTTGAGGCGGCCGAGCAGCACCGGCGCCGAGGGGTCGTCGCCGTTGATCACCGCTTCGCGCAGATCCGGGCGGGTGAACAGGGCCACCTTGGCCAGCAGGTAGCTGTCCATGTCGCCGTGGTAATCCAGGTGGTCGCGGCTCAGGTTGCTGAACACCGCCGCCCACACCGGAGTGTCGCCCAGGCGGTGCTGGTCCAGGGCGTGGGAAGAGACTTCCATGGCCACGGTGTCGGCGCCGGCGTCGCGCAGGTCGCGCAGGCCGCGCTGCAGGGTGATCGGATCCGGCGTGGTGTGGCCGGTGGCGATCTCGGCGCCCTTGAGCCCCAGCCCCAGGGTGCCCATCAGTCCGCAGTGGTAACCCAGGGCGTCCAGGGCGTCACGCAGGAACCAGGTAATGCTGGTCTTGCCGTTGGTGCCGGTCACGCCGATGACTTTCAATTGCCGGCCGGGCTGGCCGTGGAAACGGGCCGCCAGCTCGCCCACCCGGCGCCGCAGTTCCGGCACCACGATGCGCGGCACGCCCTCCTGGTCGCGGACGCCGAAGGCATCGCCCTCTTCCAGCACCACGGCGGCGCCGGCGCGGATCGCCGCGTCGATGAAACGGCGGCCGTCCGCTTGATGGCCGGGCACCGCCAGGAACAGATCGCCGCGCTCCACGGCGCGGCTGTCGAGGCGCAGGGCCGGCACGGTCAGGCCCTGGAGGGCCGCCGGCAGGGGCTGGTCGGGGAGCAGATCGCGCAGGGTGATCATGAGCGCCCCTCCCCGTCCAGGTCGCCGGCGATCAGGCCGTCGGTCTTGTCCGGCGGCACGTGCAGGGTGCGCAGCACCCCGCCGACGATGGAAGAAAACACCGGCGCCGCCACCAGGCCGCCGTAATAGGCGTCTCCGCGCGGGTCGTCGATCACCACCACGGCGGCGATGCGCGGGTTGGAGGCCGGGGCGATGCCGGCGAACAGACCGATGTAGCGGTCGTCGGCGTAGCCGCGGCTGGTCACCTTGTGCACGGTGCCGGTCTTGCCGGCCACCTGGTAGCCGGGGATGCGCGCACGCCGGGCGGTGCCCTCCAGGCTGACCACGGTTTCCAGCATGCGCACCAGGGAATCGGCGGTTTCCGGGGCGATCACCTGCTCCCCTTGCGGCGGCGTGTCCACCTTGCGCAGGGACAGCGGCACCTTGCGGCCGTGGTTGGCCATGATGGCGTAGGCCTGGGCCAGCTGCAGGGCGGACACGCTGACGCCGTAGCCGTAGGACAGCGCCGCGCGCTCCACGTCCCGCCAGCGGGCGCGAAGCGGCAGCATGCCATCGCTCTCGCCGGGGAAGGCGATGCCGGTGGGCTGGCCGAAACCGAAGCGCTCCAGGTAACCGGGCAGCACCAGCGGCTCCATGGCCAGGGCCAGCTTGCTGGTGCCCACGTTGGAGCTCTTGGTGAGCACGGTGGTGACGTCGATGACGCCGTAGTCGCGGTGATCGCGGATGGTCTTGGCGCCCACGCGCAGATAGCCCGGGTGGGTGTTGATCACCGTGGTCGGAGTGACCAGATCCTGCTCCATGGCGGCGGCCACGGTGAACGGCTTCATGGTGGAGCCGGGCTCGAACAGATCGGTGACCGCCCGGTTGCGCAGGCTGGCGGTATCCAGGTTGCCCCGATTGTTGGGGTTGTAGGCCGGCTGGTTGACCATGGCCAGGATCTCGCCGGTCTTCACGTCCAGCACCACGGCGGAGCCGCCCTTGGCCTTGAAGCGGCGAGTGGCGGCGAGCAGCTCCTTGTAGGCCAGGTATTGCAGGCGCAGATCCAGGCTCAGGGTGACGTCCTTGCCCGGCGCCGCCGGCTCGATCATCTCGATGTCCTGGATCACGCGGCCGAGCAGGTCGCGCACCACTTTCTTGCGGCCGGGCTGGCCGGACAGGCGGTCCTCGAAGGCCAGCTCCACGCCTTCCTGACCCTGTTCGTCGATGTTGGTGAAGCCCACCACATGGCTGGTCACCTCGCCGGCCGGGTAGTAACGGCGGTACTCGGTGAGTTTGTGGATGCCGGGCACCCCCTTGTCGAGCACGGTGGCGGCCTGTTCCGGGGCCAACCCCCGGGCCAGGTAGATGAATTCCTTGTTCTGGTGGCGCTCGATGCGCTTGGCGAAACGGGCCCGGTCGATGATCGGGTTGTTGCCCAGCCTGGCCCACTGCTCCGGATGCTCCAGCGCCTCGCTGGGGTTGGCCCACAGGGTGGTGACCGGGGTGCTCACGGCCAGGGGGCGGCCTTCGCGGTCGCGAATCACGCCCCGGTGGGCGGCCACCGGCTCCACGCGCAGGTTGCGAATCTCGCCCTGGTGGGCCAGGAAGTCGTGCTCGACCACCTGCAGCTGCACCGCGCGCCCCACCAGAACGGCACCGCACACCGCCCAGAAGCCCAGCACGAAGCGCCAGCGCAGGGTCCGGTTGGCTTGCCGTTTGGCCGGTTGTGAGGTTCGACGCGCCCCTTTCATGGCCGTATCAACACTCGCTCGTCGTTTTGCGGTAATTTCATGCCCAGCTCATCACGGGCCAGGCGCTCCACCCGGGCATAGCTGCCCCAGGTACTGTGTTCCAGCAGCAGCTGGCCCCAGCGGGTTTCCAGCCGCGCTTGTTCGCGCTGCAGTTGCTGAGCGCGGTCGGTGAGCCGCCGCGCCTCGTGCACGCTGTAGGCCACGCCCAGGGCGGACAGCACCACCAGGGCGATCAGCGCCGGCGCCGCCAGCCAGCGCGCGCTCATGCCACTTTCTCCGCCACGCGCAGCACCGCGCTGCGGCTGCGCGCGTTGACGCGCACCTCCGCCTCGCCGGCGCGGCGCGCCTTGCCCAGCGGCCGCAGCCGCTCCGGCGGTTCGTCCATCATCGGCAGGCCGCCCCGGCCCTTGGGGGCCAGGCCGGAGTGATCGCGAATGAAACGCTTCACCAGCCGGTCTTCCAGGGAATGGAAGCTGATAATGGCGAGACGCCCGCCGATGGCGAGCGTCTCGAGAGCCTGATCCAGCACGTTGCGTAACGCATCCAGCTCACCGTTGATGTGGATGCGTAACGCCTGAAAACTGCGTGTCGCCGGGTGCTTACCCGGCTCGCCACGGCCCAGCACCGACTCGATCAGATCCGCCAGCTGGGCGGTGGTTCGAATCGGCGTTTGCTCGCGGCGCTCGCGGATCACCCGGGCGATGCGGCGCGACTTGCGCTCCTCGCCGTACTGATACAGCACGTCGGCGATCTGCTTTTCCTCGGCGCGGGCCAGCCAGTCGGCCACGCTTTCGCCGTGCTCCGGATCCATGCGCATGTCCAGGGGACCGTCGCGCAGGAAACTGAAGCCACGGGCGGCGTCGTCCAGCTGCGGCGAGGACACGCCCAGATCCAGCAACAGGCCGTCGATGGCGCGCCCCTCGGCGGCCACCAGTTCCGGCAGGCAGTCGAAACGGGCCCGGTGAACACGGAAACGCGGATCCTCGGCGGCCAGGGCCTCGCCGGCGGCCACCGCCTGCGGGTCCCGGTCCACGCCCACCAGCCGGGCGGCCTCGTCGAGACGACCCAGCAGCGCGCGACTGTGACCGCCGCGCCCGAAGGTGCCGTCCACGTAAAAGCCATCCGCGCGGGTGGACCACATTTCCAGTACCTCCTCCAGCATCACCGGCTGGTGTTCGTACTGCTTGTTGTCGTTGCTCATACCCGCCGCCCTATGACCCTAGAAGGACAGGGCCTGCACGCTTTCGGGCATGGCTTCCTGATCCAGGCTCTGTTGTTCCAGTTCGTTCCAGGTGTCCTCGGCCCAGATCTCGAAACGGTGCATCAAGCCCACCAGCATGGCGCGCTTTTCCAGGCCGACCACGTCACGCAACTCCGGCGGCACCAGCAGCCGGCCATTGCCATCCATTTCCATTTCCGCGGCCTGACCCAGGAAACGCCGCTTGAGGGCGCGCACCTGGGCGTGGGCATCGCTCTGGCCCGCCACCTGGCGGGCGATGTCACGCCATTCCGGGGCGGGATACATCACCAGGCAGGCGTCGTAGGGGTGTTGGGTAAGCACAAGGCGGCCGCCGCAAGCGCTGTTCAGCGACTCACGGTAGCGGGTCGGCACGGTCAGCCGACCCTTGGCATCCAGATTGAGCGCCGTACGCCCGTTGAACACTGGCCTTCCCCTCTCTCGGGTCTGTGCGGGTCCATCCCACTTCGAGCCACCGGATGAGTGCTTTTCTCCACTTCATCCCACTTTTCACCACATTGCGACACTCTAGGACCACCCTATTCGGCAAGTCAAGCACGGCGACAATGGCGAATGTAAAAGAAACTCTTTGCAAATCAGTTTGTTAGCTGAGTCACAAAGGGGGTTTGGAGGGTATGGAGGAAGGAGTTGCGTGCGGAATCAGGGCCCTGACGGGCGTTTCCGAGAAAACACTTTAAGTGCTAGATTATTTTGATCTAAAAAGATTGCCTTGATAGACCAAATGGCTTTATTCCGGGTAAGCACTGACTCGCGGGGGAAGCCGGTACTGGCGCGGCTCCATCAAATCCGGGCCACATTCCAGCCGTTCCAGCCAGTCCAGGAACAGGCCGACGGTCTCCGGGCGGTCGAAGTAGCCACCGTGCTGGGGCACGATCATGGCGGGCTTGAGCTCACGGATCATATGCACCCACAACCGGCAGGCCCGGTTGCCCGCCATGTAGCGGCGGTGGAAGCCCGCCATGGCGGGTACATGGTCCTCGAACTTCTCGACCGCCGCTTCCTCCCCGTCCAGGGACGCGCCGATATCGCCGGAAAACAGGATCCGGCTGATCGGATCGAAGAAGCTGAAGTTGCCCACCGAGTGCAGGAAGTGAGCCGGCAGGGCCCACAGCTCGGTATCGCCGAACGGCAACCGGGCGCCCTCGTCGGGCAGGGCCAGAATGCGCGACTGCCACTGCTCGCCCACCCGGCTGGTGACGAAGGTGGAAGCCAGATGGGGCAGGAAACGGGACCACAATCGGGAAACCGCCACCTTGCAGTTGGAGTGCAGCATCCAGCGCGGCAACGAGGCGATGATGTCCGGGTCCTGATGAGAGGCGAGGATGTAATCCAGCCCCTGAAGATTAAGCTGCCGGCTCAGCTCGATGGTGAGCGGCGTGAAGGTGAGATCGCCGCCCGGGTCGATCAGGGCGCCGTGGGAACCGTGGCGGATGGCGAACTGATTGGCCTGAATGCCCTCGCCTTTTACCAGGTCAGCGTAGCGCACCACCCGGTGATCGTCGCTCTCGAACAGAATATCCGCTTTGGCCATGATTCCCCCGTCTATCTCTGGGAGGAGGATAATCCACGGTGCCCGCGGGGCGACTGACCCGGGTCAAGAAAAGCCCGGGTCGGGGGAAAGGGGTGGACCGGTCGATAAGCCGGGTTCTGTCGTGGGCAACCATTCATCTGGGACCCGCGTCACCGCGGGCCCTCAAGCGACCTACCCGGATCCAGCGCGGGCCACGCCATGGGATCCCTATTTGGTCTTGCTCCGGGTGGGGTTTACCGTGCCACCGCTGTTACCAGCGGCGCGGTGCGCTCTTACCGCACCTTTTCACCCTTACCCGATCGCGAACGAACGGGCGGTTTGTTTTCTGCGGCACTGTCCGTGACCGCGCCGTCGCCAGCGCGGCCCCCAGGCGTTACCTGGCACCCTGCCCTATGGAGCCCGGACTTTCCTCCAGCGACGTAAGCCGCCAGCGGTTGCCTGACCGGTCCGGCGCGGATAATAGCACAGCGCAGACTGTGCGATACACGATGCTGGATTCAGGATGCAGGATGCAGGATTCAGGCGCGCACCCAGGCTCGCGCTCGCGGCCAGGCTCACGCTCCGCGCTGATAGCGATGGTGCGCGGGCACGGCCTTGAAGACCGCATCAGTCCAGTCCGCGCCTGAATCCTGAATCCTGCATCCTGCATCCTGCATCCAGCATCGGCGGCAAAGCCGCCTAGAGGTCTTCAAGGTAGGTGTAGAGCGCCTGACGCTTGAGCCCGGTGTGGGCGGCGAGAACGCGGGCCGCACGGGACAACGGCAGTTCATCCAGCAGAGCCCGGGCCAGGGCCCGGTCACGCTCGCCCAGCACCTCGCCACGGACCGCCGGCGACAGCACCAGCACCAGTTCGCCGCGCTGCTGGTCCTTGTCGCCGCGCACCCACTCCAGGATCTCCGGCACCGGGCCCCGGCGCACGGTTTCGAAGCGCTTGGTGAGCTCCCGGCACAGGGTTAGCTCCCGGTCCGCGGTGACCTTGGGCGCCAGCGCCTCCAGCAGGGACAGCACCCGGTGCGGCGCCTCGTAGATCAGGGTGGTGGCATCGCTGGCGGCGAGCCGCTCCAAGGCACGCTCCCGGGCGGCGCCCTTGGCGGGCAAAAAGCCCTCGAACAGAAACCGGTCGCTGGGCTGGCCGGCCACCGCCAGGGCCGCCAGCAACGCCGAGGCGCCGGGCACCGGCACCACCGGCACGCCAGCGTCCTGGCAGGCGCGCACCAGCCGGAAGCCCGGGTCGCTCACCAGAGGGGTGCCGGCGTCGCTGATCAGCGCGCCGCTGTCGCCTTCGCGCAGGCGGCTCACCAGCTCCGGGGTGCGCTGGGCTTCGTTGTGGTCGTGGTAGCTGATCAGCCGGGTGGTCACGCCCACATGATTGAGCAGGTTCTGGCTGTGGCGGGTGTCCTCCGCGGCGATCCAGTTCACCTCGCCGAGCACGGTCAGCGCGCGCCGGGTGATATCGTCCAGGTTGCCGATCGGCGTGCTGACCACATAGAGGGAACCGCTCATGCCCTTTGTATCCCGAGCTAGTGTAAAGAGCGCCCGCAGGCGTGGTGCAAGCGGTGCGAACAGGCCCTACAATACCGGCTTCGTTCCCGCAGTAGCAAAGGGGTTGCCCCAAAGTCATGGAATTCCGACCGGCCCGCCTGGCCGCGATGGCGCTGATCGCGCTGCTCGCCGCCTGCCAAGTACCCACTCCCAAGGAGGCCTCCGACGGCCCTCACCGGGGAGCCCCTCTCCGCGAAGCCCCGAGCAACCTGGAGGATGCCAACGCCCAACTGGCGGCTCTGGCGGAACCGGTGCGCACCGAAAGAGCCCTGCAATGGGCGCGCTACTATCTGGTCAACCAGCGCGCCCAGGACGCCTCCGATCTTCTCGACCGGATCGCCGACAGCGCCCAGTCCCAGGACCAGCGCTATCGCTGGCTGTGGCTGCGCGCGCAATGCTGGCTGGCGTTACAGAAACCGGAGCGGGCCCTTGAGCTGCTGGACGGTTCGCGGAGCACCATCGATGGTCTCGACGCTCAGCGCCGCGCGCGCCTGAAATTGCTGCACGCCGACGCCCTGGCCCTGGACGGTCAGCTGATGGACAGCGTGAGCGAACGGGTGGCGGTGGACGCGCTGCTCGACCGGGACGACCAGCGATATAGCCGCAAGCTCACCTGGGAAGCGCTCATGAGCCTGCCCATGGACACCCTGGAAAACCGCTCCGAGCAAGCGTCCGGGGATCTGCGCGGCTGGCTGGAACTGGCGCTGCTCTACCGCGACCCGCAGGCGGACATCGATAACCAGGTTCAGCGCCTGTCGCAATGGCGTGAGCAATGGCCCAACCACCCCGCCGCCCTGCAGTTGCCGGAAATGGTCGGCGCCATGCGGAAAGCCGCCCGCCAGCGGCCGCAGCGGGTGGCGGTGCTGTTGCCGGAAAGCGGTAACCTGTCGACGGCGGCGGACGCCATTCGCGACGGCATGATGACCGGCTATTACAGCGCCGAGGAGGCGGGCAACCCGACCCCGGACCTGCGCTTCTACGACGTCAGCAACGCCGACGTGGGCGCCGTGTTCCAGCGCGCCGTGGACGACGGCGCCCAGTTCGTGGTCGGCCCGCTGGCCAAGGAACAGGTCGCCGAACTGGCCGCCCGGGGCGCGCCGCCGGTTACCGTGCTGGCGCTGAACTACCTGGACCAGGGCAGCCGCGAGGCGCCACTGTTCCAGTTCGGCCTGGCGCCGGAGGACGAGGCCCGCCAGGTGGCGCGCCAGGCCTGGCGCGAGGGCCACCGCCAGGTGGGCGTGCTGTACCCGGAAAGCGACTGGGGCCGCCGTGTCAGCGGCGCCTTCATGAACGCCTGGCGGGAGCGCGGCGGCGAGGTCAGCCTGGAGAGCGGCTTCACCGACGACAACATGGGCGACACGGTGCGCAACCTGATGGAAGCCGCCCGCGAGCGCCAGGGCGGGCCGGACAAGGACCGCTACGGCCGCAAGACGGAATACCAGCCCCGCATCGGCGAGGACATGAGTTTCCTGTTTCTGGTGGCCAGCCCCAACCAGGGCCGCCAGATCAAGCCGCTGCTGAACTTTCACTACGGCCGTCGTCTGCCGGTTTACACCACCTCCTACATTTATGACGGCACCCCGGCACCGCGCCGCGACCAGGACCTGAACGGCGTGCGCTTCGTGGACATGCCCTGGATTCTCTACCAGGATACCCGACTGCACCGTCTGGCCCAGGAAACCTGGCCGGAAGGCCACGGCCGCTACAACCGGCTGTTCGCCATGGGCGTGGACGCCTATCGCCTGCAGGCGCGGCTGTCCATGCTGCGCAGCCTGAACGGCAGCGAGCTGCCCGGCGTCACCGGCAACCTGCATCTGGAGGGCGCGCGGCTGGTGCGCGACGCTAACTGGGCGGTGTTCCGCCGCGGCGAACCGGAACCGCTGCCGCGCATCAGCGGCCGCCCGGCCGGGGAGCCGATGCGCGACTAGAGCGGCGCCGGGGGATGGCGCCGCCCACACAACCACGACGACGAGGAAGGGATGCCTCATGCATTGGCGCAAACAACGCGGCCAACGGGCCGAGCAATGGGCGCTGCGCTGGCTGCGCGGCCAGGGACTGACGCCCGAAGTGGCCAATTACCAGTGCCGGCTGGGGGAAGTGGACCTGATCATGAACCACGGCGAAACCCTGGTGTTCGTGGAGGTGCGCTGGCGCGGCGAGACGGACTACGGTGGCGCCCTGGCCTCGGTGGACACCCGCAAGCAACGCCGTCTGATTCTCGCGGCCCGTCATTACCTGGGCCGCCATCCCCATCAGGCACGCCGGCCCTGCCGCTTCGACGTGCTGGGCCTGGAACCGGATGACGGCGGCACGGTCCGCTATCATTGGGTACAGAACGCATTTTACGGAGACGGATAATGAGTGTGGACCGCATCAGACAGTTGTTCGCCGAAAGCCTGGAAACCAAGGCCAAGGCCGGCGAGGTGCTGCCCGAGGTGATCGCCGCCGCCGGCCAGGTGATGGTGGAGAGCCTGCTCAACGGCGGCAAGATTCTCAGCTGCGGCAACGGCGGCTCCGCCGGCGACGCCCAGCATTTTTCCTCGGAACTGCTCAACCGCTTCGAGATGGAGCGCCCGGCCCTGCCGGCGGGGGCCCTGACCACCGACTCCTCCACGCTCACCTCGATCGCCAACGACTACAGCTACAACGAGGTCTATTCCAAGCAGGTGCGCGCCCTGGGCAACGCCGGCGACGTGCTGCTGGCGATCTCCACCAGCGGCAACTCCGCCAACGTGATCCAGGCGATCCAGGCCGCCCATGACCGGGAAATGAAGGTGGTCGCCATGACCGGCAAGGAAGGCGGCGAAATGGTGAACCTTTACGGCCCCGGCGACATCGAAATCCGCGTACCCGCCAGCTCCACCGCCCGCATTCAGGAGGTGCACCTGCTGGTGATCCACGCCCTGTGCGATTTTATCGACCAACAGTTGTTCGGAGGACCCTGATGCGTGCTCTCGGGTTGATGGCCCTGCTCGCCACCCTGATGTTGTCCGGCTGCGCCGGCCTGACCAAGAACATGTCCCAGGAACCGGTGGACCGCGACCACGGCTCGCGCACCTTCGGCGCCTTCGTCGAGGACGGCAACATCGAGCGCAAGATCAAGATCAACCTGGCCCGCGCCAGCGCCGAGCTGGACGAAAGTCACATCGTGGTGGTGAGCTTCAACGGCAACGTGCTGCTGGCCGGCGAAGTGGCCAGCGACCAGCTGCGCGCCCAGGCCGCCAACATCGCCGACCGGGTGCGCCATGTGCGCCACGTGCACAATGAGCTCAAGGTGTCCGGCAAGACCTCCACCCTGGCGCGCACCAACGACACCTGGCTCACCACCAAGGTGAAAAGCCGGTTGCTGGTGAACAGCGACGCGCCGGGCATGCGCACCAAGGTGGTGACGGTGAACGGCGTGGTGTATTTGCTGGGGCTGCTCAGCCACGACGAAGCCAGCGCCGTGGTCGAGCAGGTCAAGCAGGTGGGAGGCGTTCAGAAGATCGTCAAGATCATCGAATACATCGACTGATCGCGGCTGAAGCCGCTCCTACGGTGCTCTTGGCAATAGGAGCGGCTTCCGCCGCCAGGACATCACCACCCCATTACTTGACGACTTTGAGGTGACTGCCGCGGGAGGGCTTGTCGTCGTTGTCCGGTTCCGGCGGCGCCGGCGGCTCCGGCGGTGGTTCGGTGGGTTCGAAGGCCATGCCCTGGCCGTTCTCGCGGGCGAACACCGCCATCACCGCCTCCACCGGCACGTACACCGTGCGCGGCACGCCGCCGAAACGGGCGGAGAAGGTAATGGCTTCGTTGCCCGCCTCGAAGGCGGTCACCGCCCGGGGGGCGATGTTGAGCACGATCTGGCCGTCCTGGACGAACTCCTGCGGCACCTCGGTGCCCGGGTAGTGGGCGTCCACCGCCAGGTGCGTGGTCAGGCCGTTGTCGCAGATCCATTCGTGCATCGCCCGTATCAGATACGGGCGATTGGGGGTCATCTCTTCACTCATAGGGCTTACAGGCGCTGGCGCAGTTCACGCTCGGCGTCGGACAGGCTGGCCTGAAAGGCGTCGCGATCGAACAGGCGCTCGGCGTAGTCGATCAGCGGCTTGGCCTGCTTGGCCGGCAGTTCCACGCCCATGGCGGGCAGCCGCCACAGGATCGGGCCCACCACGCAATCCACCAGGGTGAATTCCTCGCTCATGAAGAACGGCAGCTCGCTGAAGATCGGCGCGGTGGCGATCAGGCCCTCGCGCAGCTCCTTGCGGCGCTTGTTGAGGGTCGCTTCCTTCTCGGTGCCTTCCAGCAGCGCGTCCACGTTGTGGCACCAGTCGCGCTCCACGCGGTGAATCAGCAGCCGGCTCTGGGCCCGGGCAACCGGGTACACCGGCAGCAACGGCGGATGCGGGAAACGCTCATCCAGGTATTCCATGATCACCGTGGACTGATACAGGGTGAGCTCCCGGTCCACCAGGGTGGGCACCTCGTTGTAGGGGTTCAGCGAAGCCAGATCCTCCGGCTTGTCCCCGTTGTCCACGTCGACGATGTCCACGGTCACGCCCTTTTCCGCCAGAACGATGCGTACCCGATGGCAGTAATGATCGTTCGGGGAAGAAAAGAATGTCATCGAGGAACGTTTGGTCACCACACCCATGGTCGAGTCATCTCCACGTATATCGCTATAACACAAACAGGGTAGCCGCTCGCGCGGTTACCCTGTTGCTCGCCGGAAAGGGTTCTGAGCGGTTCAGTCCGCTCAGTGAACGTCTTTCCAGTATTCCTTTTTCAGCAGGTACGCCGGTACGAACAGGATAGCCAGGAACACCAGCACGTACACGCCGATCCGTTCACGGGTGGGAGCGATGGGCTCCGCCGCGTAGGTGAGGAAGTTGGTGATATCGCCCATGTTGGACTCAAACTCTTCCTCACTCAGATTTTCCTGCATTTTGGCCATCACATGAGGCATGCCCACGCTGGGGAACACCTCGTTGTTGTAGCCGTAGGGACGGGATTCATCCTCGTAGAAACCGGTGAGGTAGGAATAAATCCAGTCCGGTGAACGGTGCCGCGCGGCCAGGGTCAGATCCGGCGGCGGGTTGCCGAACCAGTCCTTGCCGTTCTCGGCGGTCATGCCGTTCTTCATCGGGTCGCCGATCTTCTCGGACGTGAAGTTCAGGTACTTCAGCGTCAGCTCGTCGGAGATACCCAGGTCCTCGCCCATGCGGCCGTAGCGCAGGTATTCCAGACTGTGGCAACCCATGCAGTAGTTAACGAACAGCTTGGCGCCGTTTTGCAGGCTCACCTTGTCCTGCAGGTTGACCGGCGCTTTTTCCAGTTCCGCCTCATGGCCGCCAGCCGCGCTGGCCAACGCGGGCAGGCAACTGACAAGCAATACAACAACCAGCTTCTTCATCAGTGACCCCCCGTTACACGTTCAGGAACCGGTTTGGACTTCTCGAATCGGTGCGCCAGCGGCAGCCCGATGAAGAAGAACAGGAAGTAGTACACGGTGCCGATCTGCGCCAGCGTCTTGGCCGTGCCGGTGGCCGGCTGCGTGCCCAGGTAGCCGAGCATCAGGAAGTCGGCGGCGAACACGAACAGCAGCAGCTTGCTCAGCCAGCCCTTGTAGCGGATCGACTTCACCGGGTGACGGTCGAGCCAGGGCAGCAGGAACAGCACCACGATGCCGCCGCCCATGGCGATCAGGCCCCAGGCCTTGGACGACATGCCGAACCACTCGATGGTGGTGGCCCGCAGCATCGCGTAGTAGGGCCCGTAGTACCACACCGGCGCGATGTGATCCGGGGTCTTGAGCGGGTTGGCCGCCACGAAGTTGGGCTTCTCGATCAGGTAGCCGCCGCCGGTGGGGAAGAAGAAGATCACCACCGCGAAGATCATCAGGAAGATGATCACGCCGGGCAGGTCCTTGACGGTGTAGTACGGATGGAACGGGATGCCGTCCTTCGGAATGCCGTTCTCGTCCTTGTTCTGCTTGATCTCGACGCCATCCGGGTTGTTGGAACCCACTTCGTGGAGCGCCAGGATATGCAGGAACACCAGGGCCACCAGCACCAGCGGGATGGCCACCACGTGCAGGGCGAAGAACTTGTTCACCGTGGCGGTGGACAGCAGGTAGTCGCCGCGCACCCAGGTGGTAAGCGCCTCGCCGATTTCCTTGGCGTCCTTGCCGTCGATGAACGGCAGGATGTCGAACGGGATGGCGCCGGCCAGGGAAATGATCACCTGGGCGCCCCAGTAGGACATGTTGCCCCAGGGCAACACATAGCCCAGGAAGCCTTCCGCCATCAGGGCCACGTAGATCAGCATGCCGAAGATCCACACCAGCTCCCGGGGCGGCTTATAGGAGCCGTACATCAGCCCCCGGAACATGTGGATATAGACCACCGCGAAGAAGGCGGACGCGCCCACCGCGTGCATGTAGCGGATCAGCCAGCCCCACTGCACGTCGCGCATGATGTATTCGACGGATTCGAACCCCTGGCCCGGGGAATAGAACATGGTCAGCCAGATGCCGGTGAGCAGCTGGTTGACCAGTACCACCATGGAGAGAACCCCGAAGTAGTACCAGAAGTTGAAGTTCTTCGGAGCGTAGTACTCCGACATGTGTTTCTTGTACGCATTGACGACGGGGAGACGGGCATCCACCCAATCGATCAAACCGTTCACCATTCGCATCATGCCTTGGTCTCCCCTTCTTCGGAACCGACGATGATCACGGCATCACTGATGTAGGAGTGGGGCGGCACCACCAGGTTGGTGGGAGCCGGCACGCCCTGGTAAACACGGCCCGCCAGGTCGAATTTGGAACCGTGGCAGGGGCAGAAGAAGCCGCCCTGCTCAAGCTCGACGGTGGGCTCTTCTTCGAACAGAGGAGAACACCCCAGGTGGGTGCAGATACCGATCAGCACCAGATATTCTTTCTTGATGGAGCGCCACTCATTGGCCGCGTAGGCCGGCTGCTGATCCTCTTCGGACTGAGGATCCTTGAGCTGATCGTTGAGTTTGTCCAGGTTGGCGACCATGTCCTCGGTCCGCCGTACCACCCAGACCGGCTGGCCACGCCATTCGGCCACCACGCGCTGCCCCATCTCGAGTTTGCTGACGTCCACCTCCACGGGGGCGCCGGCATTCTCGGCCTTCGCGCTGGGTTGCCAGGATTTGACAAAAGGAACCGCCGCGCCGATGGCACCCGCGACGCCGACCGTCGAGGTCAGGCCGATCAAAAAGGTGCGGCGGCTGGTATTTACGCCGTCATTGCTCATTGAATTGTTCTCCCCTTAGATCCCACGGCCGGGGGGTGATCCGAGACTCGCGGTCGGTGCTCATGCTCCGGGCGGAGCAAGGCGGCGCAAATGGTAATGAAAAAGACCACATCTGACAACCGGTTATTCCCCCGCGGGGCCTCCCTAAACCCCTGATTTATGCACAAAAAAAGCCCAGCATAGCCGGGCTTTTTCGGGGTTCGGACAGCGCCGGGCGCCGTCTTACCGCTTGGAGTACTGCGGACGCTTACGCGCTTTGTGCAGACCGATCTTCTTACGTTCCACACCACGGGCGTCACGGGTCACGTAGCCGGCCCGACGCAGGGCGCCGCGCAGCTCGCTGTCGTATTCCATCAGCGCACGGGTAATGCCGTGACGGATGGCGCCGGCCTGGCCGTTGTTACCGCCGCCGCTGACGGTCACGTAGACGTCGAAGCGCTCAGTGGCGTCCACCAGTTCCAGGGGCTGACGCACCACCATGCGGTTGGTCTGGCGACCAAAGAAAACGTCCAGCGGGCGACCGTTAACGGTGATGTTGCCGCTGCCCGGGCGGAGGAATACGCGGGCGGAAGCCGTCTTGCGGCGACCGGTTCCGTAATCGGCGTTTGCAGTTGCCATCGACTGACCTCTTAGAGTTCGAGCTGCTGCGGCTGCTGAGCGGTATGCGGATGCTCGGCGCCGGCGTAGACTTTGAGTTTGCGCAACATGTCGCGACCCAGCGGGTTACGCGGCATCATGCCCTTCACGGCTTTTTCGATGACCATTTGCGGCTTTTCGCTGATCAGGGTCTCGAAGTTGGCTTCCTTGAGGCCACCCGGATAACCGGTGTGACGGTAGTACATCTTGTCGGAAGCTTTCTTGCCGGTCACCGCCACTTTCTCGGCGTTGATCACCACGATGTAATCGCCGGTGTCGACGTGCGGGGTGTATTCCGGCTTATGCTTGCCGCGCAGACGGCTGGCGACTTCCGCGGCCAGCCGGCCCAGCGTTTTGCCGGAGGCGTCCACCACATACCAGTCGCGCTTTACGCTTTCCGGTTTCGCGCTGTAGGTCTTCATGGGAGTCTTCCCTAAAATTTGTGCCCTGAATTCAATACGTTACGGGTTCAATCAACCCTCCGGCGAGAGCCCGCCGGGCAAGAGGGTGCGAATTGTACTGAACCGCCCGGCCGAAGACAAGCAGGAAAATGCCCTGATGATCGCGGCTCAAGCCGTTCCGGCTCTCCCCGCGGGAGCGGCTTCAGCCGCGCTCCCCGCCACGCCTCGCCGCCGCCCTCCACGGGACGGTATAGTCGGCCTTTTCCGCTCACATTCAGGAGGGAGAGCAATGGAGTACCGTCCGCTGGGCCGCACCGATCTCAAGGTCAGCAGCATTTGCCTGGGCACCATGACCTGGGGCAACCAGAACAGCGCCGAGGAAGGCTTCGCGCAGATGGAGCTGGCCCTGGACCGGGGCGTCAACTTCTTCGACACCGCCGAAATGTACGCGGTCCCGGCCAGCCCGGAAACCTCGTACCGCACCGAGGAGATCATCGGCGACTGGTTCGCCCAAACCGGCAACCGCGACAAGGTGGTGCTGGCCACCAAGGCCGCCGGCCCCGGCGACTACGTCAAGCACATCCGCGGCGGCCCGCGCTTCACCGCCGAAAGCCTGCAAAGCGCCGTGGAAGGCAGCCTCAAGCGCCTGCGCACCGACGTCATCGATCTCTATCAGCTGCACTGGCCGGAACGCACCACCAATTACTTCGGCCGCCTCAACTACAAGCACCGCGAGGACCCGGACGCGGTCTCCATCGCCGAAACCGTGGTCGGCCTCAAGAAGCTGGTGGACGCCGGCAAGATCCGCCACTGGGGCCTGTCCAACGAGACCCCCTGGGGCACCATGACCTTCATCCACGAGGCGGAGAAAATCGGCCTGGCGCGCCCGGTATCGATCCAGAACCCCTATTCCCTGCTCAACCGCACCTTCGAGGTGGGCCTGGGCGAGGTGGCGCACCGCGAGGACGTGGGCCTGCTGGCCTATTCGCCGCTGGCGTTCGGCATGCTCACCGGCAAGTACCGCCACGGCCAGCAGCCGGCCAATGCGCGGCTGACCCTGTTCAAGCAGTTCGCCCGCTACACCAACGAACAGGCCGAGGCCGCCACCGAGGCCTACTGCCGGCTCGCCGAGGAACGCGGCGTGAGCCCCACCCAGCTGGCCCTGCAGTTCGTCACCACCCGGCCGTTCGTGACCAGCAACATCATCGGCGCCACCAACCTCAACCAGCTCCGCGAGAATCTGGACAGCGTGAACCTGGCCTGGGACAAGGACCTGGAGAAGGAACTGGAAGCCATCCACACCCGTTTCCCGTTCCCGGCGCCTTGACCGACCCGGCCAACCCGGGCAATGTACACACTGTGTACTTTCAAGGAGCGAGACCATGGCCAGCCCGCAACCCAGCCGCCTCCGGATCGGCCGGCGCTACCGCGCCAATCGCCTGAATGGCCCCTACGACGCCCTGGTGATCGGCTCCGGCATCGGCGGCCTGGCCAGTGCCGCCTGCCTGGCCAGGATGGGCTGGAAGGTGGCGGTGTTCGAGCAGCACTACACCGCCGGCGGCTTCACCCACAGCTACGAACGCAACGGCTACGAATGGGACGTGGGGGTGCATTACATTGGCGACATGGGCCGCCCCGATACCCTGGGCCGGCGGCTGTTCGACCACATCACCGACGGCCGGCTGCAATGGGCCCCCATGGCCGAGTGCTACGACCGCATCCACCTGGGCGACCGGCACTACGACCTCAAGGCCGGTCCCCAGGCGTTCCGCGCCGAGCTGCAAAAGGCGTTCCCGGACGAACACGACGCCATCGACGCCTACCTGACCGCCATCAAGAAGGCGGCCGGCGCCGTGCAGCCACTAACGCTGGCGCGCATGCTGCCCCGGGCGGTGGCCGGCGTCGCCCGCAAGGGCCTGGACCTGGGCGCTCTGGGCCGCTACAACCGGCCCACCCGGGCGGTGCTGGAAGAACTCACCGACAACCAGGAGCTGATCGCGGTGCTCACCGGCCAGTGGGGCGACAACGGCCTGCCGCCGTCCCGGTCGAGCTTTCTGATCCACGCCCTGATCGCCCGCCACTACCTGCACGGCGGCTACTACCCGGTGGGCGGCGCCGCCCAGATCGCGCGCACCATCCTGCCGGTGATCCAGGCCAGCGGCGGCGAGGTGTTCACCTACGCCGACGTCACCGACATTCTGGTGGAGAACGGCCGCGCCACCGGCGTGCGCCTGGCCGACGGCCATGAAGAGCGGGCCCCCTGCGTGATCAGCGACGCCGGCGTGTTCAACACCTTCACGGAGCTGCTGCCCGAACACGCGCCGCACCACGACCACTACCGGGAACGGCTGGGGCGGGTGAACCGCTCCATGGCCAGCGCCTGCCTCTACATCGGCCTGAACGACACCGCCGAGAACCTGGGGCTGCCGAAAACCAACTACTGGATCTACCCGGACAACGATTACGAAGGCCAGCTGGACCGCGCCCTGGCGGACCCGGACCACCACGACATCCCGCTCACCTACATCTCCTTCCCCAGCGCCAAGGACCCGGATTTCACCCGCCGCTACCCGGGCCGGGCCACGGTGGAGATCGTCGCCGCCGCGCCCTACCAGTGGTACCAGCGCTGGGACGGCACCACCTGGGGCCAGCGTGGCGAGGACTACGAGGCCGACAAGGAAGCCTTCGCCCAACGCTTGCTGGAGAAACTGTTCGAGAAACACCCCAACCTGCGTGCCCACCTGGACTATTACGAGTTGTCCACGCCGCTCTCCACCGCCTGGTTCTGCCGCTACCCCACCGGCGAGATCTACGGCCTGGACCACGATCCCAACCGCTTCCAGCAGGACTGGCTGCGCCCCAAGACACGAATCCCCGGCCTCTACCTCACCGGCCAGGACGTGCTCACCTGCGGGGTGGTGGGCGCCCTGGTGGCCGGCCTGGCCACCACCCTGGCGGTCACCGGCCGCAAGGGCCTGCCGCTGGCGCGGCGCATGTTCGTGGGCTGACCCCATGGAAGGCGTGCGTTTCTGGCTGGCGCTGATCGCGCTGGCCCCGCTGCTGGTGGCGCAGGCCAGGCGCGCCCGCCGCGACACCCCGCGCCTGCCGGAAGCCGGCGGCGCGGACCACGGCCAGGCCGGCGCGGGACCGGTGGTCACCCGCTTGCTGGTGGTGGGCGAATCCACCGCCGCCGGGGTCGGCGTGGCCGAACACCATCAGGGGCTGGGCGGTCAGCTGGCACGGGCGCTGCACGCCCGCTCGGCAAGAACGGTGGGCTGGCGGGTAAAAGGCGTGAACGGCATCCGCGCCCGGGCCCTGGCGGACCAGCTGGCGGCGGAACCTCCGCCGGAAGCGGATCTGGTGGTAATCAGCCTGGGCGTCAACGACACCACCGGGCTGACCCGACCGGGCCGGTACCAGGCGGACCTGCGGGCCCTGATCGACGCGCTGAGGCGGGACCGCCCCTCGTTACCGGTAGCATTGCTGTCGGTGCCCCCGATGCAGCACTTCACCGCCCTGCCCCGCCCCCTGCGCCAGGTGCTGGGGCTGCGGGCGGCGCGGCTGGATCGGGCGCAGCGCGACCTGGCGGAGCGCCTGGAGGGCGTCCAGCATCTGGCCTATCCGGTCATCGCCGACCCGGCCTATCTGGCCGAGGACGGCTACCACCCCGGCGAACGGGGCTATGCCTACATCGCGGACCGGGTGGCGGACACCCTGGCGGCGCGGCTCACGCCGTGCCGCTGACCGGAATACGCCGGCGCACGCGCACCACCGGCGTGCGTTCACCGCGCTCGCGGCCCCGACCCGCTTGCTCTCGACCGCTCTGCTCCCGGCCGCCCTGGCCCCGCTCGTCCGGTTTCCGGGCCTCGCCAGGCTGGGTGTAGGCGCACTCCACACTGGCGGAACCGGCGTGCAACACGCCCCGGGGCACCGAATCCCGATTGTCCGGATGACTGCACCATACCCCGGGACCGTAGAGCGTCCGGCGGGGCCGAGCACCGCGATACTGGCAGTCACTGCAACACATCAACATCATCCCTGGCCTCCCTTCCTGACCGCTGGGTAGCCGCCCCGCGACGGGGCGTCCGGATAGCTTGTCAGAGCCGGATGGCCGCCGTAAAGCCGCGGATGAGAGCCGCGTCACGCGCTTACCATAACCGCCCCCGCTACACTGAGCGCCGGGGAACGGGGCCCGCCTCAGGGCCCGCTCGCAACGGAAAAAACGAAACCGAAAGGACATCACGATGCACCAATGGACGACCCTGTGGGGGGCGGCGCTGTTGCTGTCCAACAGTGCCCTGGCCGCCGACGAGCCGGCGCCGGCCACCTACGACGACGCCCGGGCCTGGCAGCAGCATGTCGAACGTACCTGGGACACCATGACCCCGCGCCGTGGCGAAATCCGCCTGGAGGAAGCCGGCGTGGTCCTCACCATACCCGACGACTTCTACTACCTGGACAAGAAGGACGCGCGCACCGTCCTCGAGGACTTCTGGGGCAATCCGCCGGACGACACCACCCTGGGCATGCTGTTTCCCAGCCATTACCGGCCCTTCGACGCCGAGGCCTGGGGCGTGGACATCGCCTATGTGGAGGACGGCCATGTGGACGACGAGGACGCCGACCACATCGACTACGACGAACTGCTGGAAACCATGCGCGAGGACATCCGCGACGCCAACCCGCAACGCCAGGAACTCGGCTATGAAACCCTGGAACTGGTGGGCTGGGCGGAACCGCCCCACTACGACCCGGACACCCACCAGTTATACTGGGCCAAACGCATCCACTTCGAAGGCCAGGAAGGCGACACCCTTAATTACAATATCCGCAAACTGGGCCGCGAAGGCTTCCTGCAGATGAACTTCATCGCCGACATGCCCGCCCTGCCGGAGATCAACCACCACCGCGAAGCGGTGCTCGCCCTGTCCCGCTTCGAGGAAGGCAACCGCTACGCCGACTACGACCCGGACACCGACCACCTGGCCGCCTACGGCGTGGGCGGGCTGATCGCCGGCAAGGCCCTGGCCAAGACCGGCGTGCTCGCCGCCGCCCTGCTGCTGCTCAAGAAGTTCTGGTTCGTCCTCCTGGCCGGCCTCGCCACCCTGGGCCGCAAGCTGTTCCGCAAGTCCTGACCCCACCGGCCCGTCGCCCGGCGGGCCACACTGCCCTTATGTCCAGGTGATCCATTTCACATAAGGTGATAACTTCCCAGCCCACACCAATAACAAAAAGACCACAAAGGAACCCACGAAAGGGGGTTGGCATGGACTCGCTTACCGTCACGCTGCACTCTGATGAAGAGCCCGACGTCAGTTTTACCTGCGATGCCATCCGCATCGAGGGCACCGTTTGCCTGGTCCCGGAATGGACCTACTCACCGGACGGCTTCGACCGCTCGCCGGTGCGCCTGATTCGTCTGCTGGACATGCCGCTGGAACGGGCCGAGGGTCTCGGCGGCGGCTACGTGCTGAGAACGCCGCTGCCGCGCAGCGTCCTGGCCGGGCAGATTCCCGCCGCCCTGGACGGCAAGATCGAGGCGGTCTACATCCCGCTCAAGGTGCGCGCACCGGAACGGGAGTGAGGCTTTTCCCAATACGCAGTTCCATGGCTGCCTGTACGGCAGCGAACCATCCATCACTCACCCTCCTTCCTGGCGCGGATTCCTAAGCTGCCTGCGCGGCAGCGAACATAGCGAATCACCAGGATGGGGACGGCTCCCTTTTCTTAGCTGCCTACGCGGCAGCGAACCTCCAGCCGGCCAACGCGCCGGTTCACGCGCTTTTCTAAGCTGCCTACGCGGCAGCGAACAGAACGCGATTTCCGCGCACGCCCGCCTGCTCTTTCTAAGCTGCCTACGCGGCAGCGAACAACAGCATCCAGCCCGGCCAATATGCCTATCTTTTCTAAGCTGCCTACGCGGCAGCGAACTACCCAACCAGTGGCGGCGTCACGCCTGCACTTTTCTAAGCTGCCTACGCGGCAGCGAACACGCCGTTCACCAACACCGCGCCGAATTTCGCTTTCTAAGCTGCCTACGCGGCAGCGAACAGTGCCTTCCAGAGCGGCCAGCGCGTGAAGCTTTTCTAAGCTGCCTACGCGGCAGCGAACCACTGGCAAGGCTTAAACAACAAAGGAGGGCGTTTCTAAGCTGCCTACGCGGCAGCGAACCGTGGGCGGTGCCCTGAGCGGCAACGACGACTTTTCTAAGCTGCCTACGCGGCAGCGAACGATTCGTTGGGGCCTGTCGTGGACCAGGAACGTTTCTAAGCTGCCTACGCGGCAGCGAACGAGCGGGTAGCCAACGGCGCTACCGGCAGTCCTTTCTAAGCTGCCTACGCGGCAGCGAACGAGATCGTGCTCGGCGCGGCTATAGGGTGTGATTTCTAAGCTGCCTACGCGGCAGCGAACAGCACACCAGCTGGGTCACCGCGGTGATCTTTTTTCTAAGCTGCCTACGCGGCAGCGAACCCCACCTTATCGCGGTGTGATCTGTGCCCAAATTTCTAAGCTGCCTACGCGGCAGCGAACCAGGAATGTCAGACCGAACTCCAGGGCAGCCTTTCTAAGCTGCCTACGCGGCAGCGAACATGATTTCAGCGTGTCCTCGCTGCTGGGCGGCTTTCTAAGCTGCCTACGCGGCAGCGAACCGCATCCACCGCCCGCTCCTTGTCGGATTTGATTTCTAAGCTGCCTACGCGGCAGCGAACCACGGCCCCAGCGCCTGGCTCCGGATCCCCCTTTTCTAAGCTGCCTACGCGGCAGCGAACGCGCGGCCCCGAGGACGGCCTGCCGCCGGTCGTTTCTAAGCTGCCTACGCGGCAGCGAACCCGGTGGCTACGTCCGCGCCCGGGTGGGCTTTTTTCTAAGCTGCCTACGCGGCAGCGAACAGGGCGACGGCGGACATTACGCCGATTCACTCTTTCTAAGCTGCCTACGCGGCAGCGAACAGCGATCCGTCGCTCACGAAGCAAGCGCCGAATTTCTAAGCTGCCTACGCGGCAGCGAACCAGCACCACCTCGCCCTTGTCAGCGCCGTTGTTTTCTAAGCTGCCTACGCGGCAGCGAACCCGGATCTGGGTCCGCGCGGGGCGCCGCCGGCTTTCTAAGCTGCCTACGCGGCAGCGAACTTCCTTATTGAGAACGGCTTGCTCACCGAGATTTTCTAAGCTGCCTACGCGGCAGCGAACCCGACCCAAAGTAGAACCGTACTCACCAGCATTTTCTAAGCTGCCTACGCGGCAGCGAACGGGGCGGGAAGCCGGTGAGCCCTCGCGTGCGCTTTCTAAGCTGCCTACGCGGCAGCGAACGCCTATCTCAGGCGGCCCTTGCGGCCGCGTGTTTTCTAAGCTGCCTACGCGGCAGCGAACTAGAGCTCCATCTCTGTAACATTCTGATTTTAAAGGAGATGGCGTAAAATTAGTACGCCGCACCCAATTTCTTAGGCGCGGCGTAAGTTATTGATTTATAAGGAGGTGGCAAACGTCGCCAGAAAAAGGGTCAGAACCAGGGTACCGTCGCTGTGCGACTTAGGCCGTACTGGTTAAAGGTGGCGTTATGAGGGGAAGGCTGCAGCTCTCCGTGCTCAATAAAGAGGGGGAAAGTCTCCCCCGTGCTTTGACTTCGCAACATGGCGAAGGGCAAACTAATTTTTTTCTCCACGCTGTCCGGTATCTTTTCACGGGCTTGTTCCAGGGTCTCGCCATGCCGCCTCATTCGCCGCCGGCGTAGCCGTTCGGCATTGGTCTTGAACTGGCGGCGGCGTACCACCCGGTATTGAGCCTCACTGGGGACTGGCGCCCTGGCAGACACATCCACATGATCATGCATGCCTTTTAGCCACTCCCGTTCCATCAGTTCATCCAATGCGTACGCGGAGCCATGCAGGCGCAGGTGATTCCCCAGCGCCCTGGGCCTTAGGGTATGAGCTGGAAAGCTGACACCGATCCCCTCTGCTTTGAGGTCAACGAGGGCCCGGTGCAGCTTCCCATACAGAGCACCCATGAGCATGGGGATTGGAAATTCAGGATCTGGCCGCAATCGAATGTCAATATACTGGTCCATGCTCACCCCGCCTGGCCGAATACACCACCGCGCACCAATGTGGCCATCACGAAGTGCTGCTGCTCGGCTTCCGGAACCTGGTTCTTAAGCACCCAATTATCCAACAGGGAATAGAAGTCCATTTTTTGCCTGGGCTGGCGATAGGCCTTGCCCTGGGTCGTTACCGAACCATAAGGCTCCACGGCGATCGGCCCAAGATCACCGCCTTCTTCCTTCGGGTACCAGGTGTCGATGGTACGGATTGCATTGCCCAGCTTTTGTGAGTGCATACCCGCCACCTCTTTAACCTTGTACAACGTTTTGCTCTTATCACTGTTACCCTTATCCAGAATCAGCTCCTGGGACGGGAATACATCCTGCCCGGCTCCCAAGCGGGAAAATGCCACTACCTCAAGCAGAAGATGACGGCTTCCTTCCAGCCCCTGCCGAATGTGATCGGCCACTTCTTCCAAGGCGGCAAGTGCATCATCGCTGGCGTCAAAGTTTCGCAGCGACAGGGCCAGCGCATCGAAAGACCAGCTCTTTGCCGCCTCTCCTCGCTCCATAAGATTGATCCGAACCTCTACCTGTTCAGCGCCTATGCGGTTGCGCCACAAAAAACGGCCGTTGGCCAGGTTATACGCATAACGACGGGCCAGTTCGCTGAAACCATGCTCACTCACATAACTTTGAACAACCGTGCCCAACCGCGCCTGATAATCGGCGTTGTTACAGGCGGACGGCTGCCCCGCGCCACCGAGAACACGCAAGGTAAAACGCGCCATCAAGGTATCGGCGTCACTGGGCAGGGTGGCCACATCCACCGTTTGCAGATTCGGCTTGTCAATCTGGGCGTCGAGTTTCGCGGGGTCCTGGTCCTTGCCTTTGAGACGGTTGGAAATGGTCCCCCGAACCGATTTTTCACGGATACCAACCGGGGACCATTCCTCCACCTGATTTCTCTCTTCCCAGTTACCGGAGAAGAACAGCGCATCGGACGGATCCAGTTTCCGCTCAAAAGCAAGGACGGATGCAGTTTCCAGTTTATCGTTCTTTGCCATGATTGATTTCCCTCTCGTCAAATGGTGGGCTGTTTTTTGATGAAGTCGTTATCGAGCCGGTACAAGCCAGCTTCCAGATCGTTATCCACATACCAAAGCAATTGTTCGGGGCGCTCAAGGCGGTGCGGGCTAACCCATTGCCCAATGGAATAAAGGCTTTCCACAAATCGAAATGGGGTGCTCACATCACGTGTGCGCGCCACTTCCCCTGGCTCATGAAGACGGGTTAGGGCTCCAAATCCTACCGGCATGGGCACCAGCCACCCCGGCTTCTGACGAATTTCCCAGTGGACCGGCTCTTGATCAGCCCCGTTTTCGTCCGCGCTTATTTCGCTACGGCATTCGTGATTAATGCGGGACAGGTCCAACCAAGCGTCCAGATAGGTAGCGTCCCGGTTTTCCTCCCGCATTTCGCGAACTCGTTGCTGTAACAGGTCATCACGGCCCACAAGGGCAAATCCCGGCAGACAGCGGAGGCAGAGTTTCTTGAACTGTTTGGCTTGCACCTCATCGTCGTCGTCCAAGGCGATCATGAACGGCTGTTGACGGCGCCGGCCGCCGGACAAGCCGGGCATCACACTGCCGCCGGCAATACGCATCCCCCGGACAATGTCCTGGATTTCCTGGGCCACGAAGGCCCTCTCTTCTTCACTGCCGACGCAGGAGGCCCCATCCACGGCAAAGATCAACGAGACCTCAAGATGAATGCGCCCTTCCTCCACAATGGCAGCGGTACTTCCACTCTTATCCACCGGGTTACGAGTGAGGTGGAAAGCACGGCTAAAACCATCCTCGGTGATCTGAGCCTCATGATCATGACAAACCACTCCCACTTGTTGGAATTCCATTGCCAAATGCTCGGGCAAATTCCGCTCCAGGGCGTGCATTGCGCCAATAAAGGCACTCATTGCGGGGAACCCCCAGGTCATGGGGCTGGAAATGGCATTGGCGTTCTGAACACGCAGGCGCGGCAACACCAAAAGATGACGAACCTCAGACATAGGGCAACACCTCCTGCAGGGCATCGAAACGTTGTTTCAGGTGTTGAGCCCAGAAGCGATGCTCTTCCTGGCCGACCGGAAGTTCTCTCTCCAACTGCTTGTTCAACCAACTGGCGAAGCGGTGACGGACCTCTTGAGCCCACTCTCCGGATTCTCGGCGTTGAGCGAAGTCGCCATCATCCCGCCAAGGGTCCAACCAGAGCGCCTCCGCCTCCACCAACAGGCAATCCGAGGAGGCGCTCCAGCCTGGTTCCAATAAGGAGTAACCGCTGGCGAACAGCACCAGCTCATCGATCAAGGCACCCAGGAATTCATCGCGTCGCTCCCGGGTTTTCTGATTCGCTGCCGGGTCCGAACGCAATAGCCCGCGTAACCCCCGAAGTGTTTCACGGACGGCGCGGCGGCGACCGAACCGTTCGAAGACCGAGTCGACGAAAAGGGGCGGCTTTATATCACTGGAAACCCAGCGGGGAGGCAGCGAAGCGAGCAGATAGTTGCGGCCGCCACGCTCGCTGTTGAGCTGAGAGATATTCTGCGGTTTGGTCCCACCCAGCTTCTGAACCGCCAGATTGAGGTAGTCCCGATACCCGGTTTCCCAGTAACGGCGCTCTCTCCGGGCCTGCCGCGCTTCCTTGACGCCGTCTCCGAAACGATCCCGGTTCACATCGCCATGGAACTTATGGACTAGCGAAGTTGCATACAAAGGAGCGAGGAGATGGAAATGACCATCGTTTGTCGGGTCGTCGCCGGCCAACCAATACAACTGCTTGGCATGGGTATGGGAAGCGAGTTGCTCCCCTGGCTCGACGATGGCGGCGAACGCCCGCAGCCACTCCGAAGCCTGCTCGGGGTTATCACTGAAGGCAGCAAATAGGTCGCGATCATTGTCCAATGCGCGCTCAAGAAGGGACCGACCCTGATACTCCAGCTTGAGAAACTTATAGACATCCAATGCCGCCGCATTGCCCACCACATCACCAGCGAAATTTTCAGGTAATTCGTGGCTGCCCACCAAATCGTGGCGAGGGAGGGATTCCGGTGGCGCGTAGACACTGGCGCCCTTGGCATCAGGGTGGATGGGTTTCAGCGAGTGGGTCACCACCTGGAGCTGGGCGACCCGACGCGCGGCATCGGAAAGCCAGGCTTCCCTCTCAAACTGACCCCTCAGCTTAGCGCGTTTGGGGTCATCGTCAGGGAGCTTTTCCAGCTTTGCATCCAACCGCTCCTGCAAAAAGCTGCTGATAAGCGAACGCAACTCCTCGGTACTCCCAACCATAGGCTATACCCCTAACCCTTTTCCTGTTGATTGCAATTGGGGCCGAGCCAAAACTATGGGAGACTAGGCTCGGCACTGTTTGTGCGACAGGGCAGGCTAGGCCTGCCCTCGCCCCTTCTAACGCAGTGATAGTTAACCACTGTAGTATCCTCCTCCTCTCAATCGTCCCCGAGAGATGGGGCCCGACCCTTCGAGCATTGCCATGTCAAAGCGGCGCCCCAACGCCGCTTTGACAATAATGTACGCCCGCAAAGGGAGAAGATCAACCAATCAATTTGTAGTCAAATCTCTATCCTTCCTTTCAGTGTTCAGATAGTAATGTATAGCCGGGTTCTTAGCTAGTAAGATTACGGGCCTACCGAGTAGGTAGCTTAGAAAAATCACTTTGTAGCCAAGTCTCAAAACCAAACTGCCGAACAGGCAGCCAAGCTTTCCAATGACGCTACCTTATTGCTTCCTTGAGAAACCCAGGGCGGGATGGAACCGCCAGCCCTGGGCGCTTTTCGGTACGGTCACGACCCCGAAGCGTTTCGCGGCCTGATCCAGCTCCATCCCTCTGTTGTCCGCCAGATTCGCCAGCGCGCGCAGGTAATCGGGGACACCCCACGTCTGTATCCGGTCATGGCACTCCAGTGCTACCCTGCTGAGGTCGCTCCTTTCAACCGGGATGTAGAGTTCCTGCTGCCTTGGGCGCTCCTTCCAGACTTTATGCAGAATCCATTCTTCCCCGCTTTCGTCTGGCATTAGCACCAGTTGCTCCTGTTCCATCGTCTGACGGCGAAAGGGGTATTTCTGGGCCATGACGCCCAGCAGGGTCAGCCTGGGAAGACGGTACCAGCTGTAAGCTCCAAGAGGCGGCAGCCGGGGGGCCTGTTTCAGCCTTTTCCTCTCTCGAGTGGAAAGCGCTTCGGGATCAACTTCCCGGGGCCTGGAACCAGCATCCGGCTCTGGTTCCAGCATCCGCTCCTGCAAGCGGGCGTGTTCCAGATCAGCCAAGAAGGTATTCGGCCGCAGAGCCGTAGCAGGCAGTACACGGGGACGGGCATCCACCACTTCCCACTCCTGCTCCCGCAGCAATGTCTTGAGGGAGTGGCTATCCAGCCGCCACTTGCCGACGCCCTCAAAGCCAGGCCGGTAAAACGCCGGTTTACCGGGCCGCTCCAGGTGCTTCAAGTTTGTATCCAGCAACATCAAATTAGGGACCTGGCATTCGTCATGTCGGTGCCTTCTGACTCGGCCCGCGAGCTGGATCAGGGAGCGCATCGAGGACGGCTCCACCACCGCCCAGTCGTAATCATGGTCACGGCCGACTTCAGTGACCGGGGAGCCCAGAACGATGAATATTTGATCGTTTTCAGGGCAGCTATCCAGCCGGTGGCGAACATCCGGCTGTGTGAAAACCGAATTGGCATCTCGTCGGTCCAGGATGCGGTCCAAGCAATGCTCAATTTCCGAGCGAACCAAAAGCGGGTGTTGGGAATGATAAACGCATAGATGTATCCGTTTGCCGGCACTTGCACCGATCCGAAACAGGCCTTCGGCGATGTCCACTAGGGGTTCAATGTTGGCCAGACGAATCAGCCCGAAGCTGACCCGCTTGCCACTTTGTGGATCCTTGGTGTGATGCCGGTCGTGCAGCGCTTCCGCGTGGTCACGCAGCCTTTCCGACAAGCCGGCTCGCAAGTCTGTCCGGCCCTGGCCCAACCCGTCCATGCTCACCAATTCACCGCGGCGCTTGACCACATCCTTGGCAAGGCGTTGGTATCGGCGACCCGCGAACCGATGATGAGCGTCGGCGAATGCCTTGCCGTCCGGGCAGTCCGTATGCTGCTTGTCGTGCTCGTCGAACCAGGCACAGCACACATCCACGGGCGCCCGCGGATTGCCCCGGTTGCGTTGATGGATGGAGCGTCCATCCCGGTAGGCCTCGAACAGGCCCTGGACCAACGCCGGTGGTAAGGTAGCGGACGACAGCAAGACCTTACTGCCCAGCAAACCCGCCCAATGCACCAGCCTTGTGAGCGCCGGCAGATCATCCAGGTCAAAATCGTCGATCTCGTCGAGCACCAGGTCGCTGCTCATCAGCCGCAACATCGGTGCGATTTGCCTTCCACCGCGCGAGCTCTCAGTGGCCGGCACCAAGTGATCCACGGTGCAGACAAGGATGGGCGCCGCGATCAGGCTACGGGCGTTCGGGTCGTGGGCCAAACGACGTAGCACGGGGTGTGCGTCGAAATTGCCCTCGAAAACGACATGGCCGTCCTCCTCGATCAGGCTTTGGGAGGACGCTGAGCCGGTCTTCTCCGCCTGCTTTTCGTAGTAGTCGAACAAGGCGCGACTGGCGCCACCGCCCACTCGAACCGCCAGTTCATCCTCTCCCAGTGACAGGCGGTCCCGGTAAGCCTGACCGGTTTGCAAGGTCAGAGTGCGCAGCCCCAGAGCCACACAGAACCGCGCGCCGCGTTGAGAATCCGCCAGGGCATAGAGAATCCGCCCGTTGGCCAGTGTCTTGCCACACCCGGTGGACGCCATGTTGACACCAAAGAAACCCTGGTTTTCGCTGCGATCACGTAGGGACGACGCCAGATCGAACGCTCGATCCTGCCAACGGAACCGTGGGTGGCCGCTGCGCTTGCGGAATCCTTTATGGCGGGCCAAGCGCGGCAGGTGGCGCTCCATGCTGGGCAAGGCGCGGCAGACAGCGGCGCTGTGTTTCTCAACGCCAATAAGATGCTCATCCAGTGTCTGTTTGAGCGCGCCCTTCCTATCCGTATTGGCGTAAAGAGGGTAACCGGGCTCACCGGCCACCCGGTAGCGGGTATCATCCAGGCTGGAATAATAATGGTCCGACAGCATCAGGCCCAATCGGGCAAGGTGCATTACATAAGGATTATCCAGCCAGGATTGCTCGTGGTGGGGGAGACGCTGCCGCAGACGCCGAGCCAAATGCGAGGCCCGTTCCCGCCATTTTTTTGTTGCGATCGGGAGGGACTCGCTGAAGGACCAATAAGGATTTATCTCCTGCGAGTCGGTGCAGTTATGAATCTCGTTCCAGTCCGCCTCGATGATCTCCGGGATATTCCGAAGCTGCTCGGCCTGCAGGTTACAAGACGCGCCCCAGCGCGGAATGGCCCCGTTTTCATCCGGTTCAGCGGGCTTAAGTGGCAGCCGGTGATGGGTCAGAATCAACCAGCCGACCGCCGCGGCCAAAGGCGGCAGGTTGCGGAAAGGCGGAGTGGTCGAGGAGTCCAAACCATCCCGCTGCAGGTTTTTTAACCATGTTTTGTCATCATCTTCGCTCGGCGACGCCAAACGCGCCAACCAGCCAGCATCCTCATCCTGTCCAACAAAGGCGACAAACAGCCTAAGGGAGATCCATTCATGCCGATATAGATTACGCCCCTCCAGTTTTCCCAACAGACGCCGCTGAAACGCGTCGCAGGCTTTGCCCAGATCATGCAACAAGGCCGCCAGGCCTGCGAGCAATAGAATATCCTCGCCAGTGTGCCAATCATTTTCGTCTTCGCTACGCAGTACATCGCGGCTGGTGGTATTGGTCGGTACCGCGCCCTGGCTATTGAAGCGGCCGGCGTCCCCGACAATCCAGAGTAATTCGCTATGGTCCCGACCCCGAATCCAATGACACGCCACCGCGGTGTTCTTACGGGCCGTTTTTCGCAGCATGCGGCGCAGCGTATCCAGACCCGCTCGGGTAATCGGTGTTTGCCAGGTGCGGTCGCCCCGCCGCTCCGCAAACTGATCAAGAATACGCCGCGTTTCCCCAAGTGCGTTTTTGCTGCATTGAGACACAAACAAAACGTTCATTCGACGCCTTCCCCCAGGTCCTGGGCGACAACTTTCAAGGTGTCGATCATGAAGTCCAACGACTCGGTACGAGCCAGTCGTTCGATACAGGCTTGCCGAAACTCCTGCTCCTCATCGCCCCGCATGGCGGAAAGAAACGCCTGCGGCAGGATGACCGCGTCCTTGACGAGATCGGCGACGTCGAACACCAGGCCGCCCCGACGGGTCTTGCCGTGAAGTACCGCCAAACCATGCGGCAGGCCCAATACCCAGGTTGCCGTGGCGGCAAGACCGTAGGCCAGATAGTTGCCATGGTCCAGAAAACGGTTGGCCGGGTCCGTGCCACCGCCCCGTTTAGCGCGGGTGAAGTCGCCATAGTCCACGGCTCGCGCGGCCAGCCTGAAGAGCGTCTTGGTCAACCTGGCTTCCAGGGTAAGCAGATCCGTCGCGCTGGCGGCTCCAGCGATGGCTTCACGATGGCGCCGTATTGCGGTACCCAATTCCGTCTCGGAGACCAGGAAACCAACATCAGCCAAAGCGCGCTGCGTCCACAAGGCTTCGATACGCGCCAATCGCGAAAGCTGAAAGGCACGCGCGGCGTCAAGGCGCCGCTCATCGTCAAACCAAAAGCGAACCCAATACTGCAAATACTCGGTCGGCCTGTACTCACTCTGAGGTGTCAACCAGGCCACGTCCACATCCACCTCGTTGGCGGAGAAAAGCGGCGTTCCCCCACCCCCACAAAAGCCAACCAGGACGCCGGCCTTGGCCAGCTCGCGCATGGCGGCTTGCGTAATCGACGTACCCGTACCCAGTAGCAACGTCGTTGTATTGGCGATGGGGATATTCCAGTACAACGACTGGCGACCTTCATCCGTGACATATTCCACCCTCCCGCCATTCACCAACACCCGGCAGTGCTGGAGATAATAAATATTGGCGCGCTTGGAGTGTAGAATCGTTTTCAGATCCGTCGGCGACAGATCTTCCATGGGACACGCTCCTCAATCGGCAACCATCACTCACCACTGTCTAACATGATCGCTGCCCGAAAAACGCCACCACTGAACGCCTGGACAGGCTCATTTCTATCCCAAAAGTGGATAGCAAAGCCGATCTGACCTCGGCGAGCAGCTTCATAGCGCACCCGATCCCTCAAGAGGCAGCATCCGCACCCGCAGGGCTTTTATCCATTGGGTCTGGATTTGACGTATAGAGCGCCTGGGCCGCCACCAACTGTTCCCTTACCGTCTGGCGCAATTCTTCGGGCCCGACGACCTCCACATCAGGCCCGTAACGCAGTACTTCCATGATCAGCTCCGTAGGGTCGGAGTACGGAACCCGAAGGTGGTAACCATCCTGAAGCCACTCTCCCTGCTGGCTCGGATGCCAGAGCTCATCGGCCACCCAACGTGCTGCCCGGAGTGAGAAACGAAGATGCGCCTGGGCCACCGGCTGCCCGGAAAACACGCCAAAACTCTCGTTGGTAAAACAATCCAACCGCTCCTGGGGTACTTCAAGAGCCGGCTCGTCCAACAGCTGGAGGGCGACGATTCGGTCAAGGGAAAACAGCCGCAAGTCGCCGGCTTGCTCGCAATTGGCGAGCAGGTACCAGTTATGGCGGTAATGCAGAAGCCGTTGAGGGTGGACGGTTCGTTCGCTGTGGCGATCACGGCTGCGTGGCAAATAGCGAATGACGAGGCGCTTGCCGGCCAGGGTGGCGTCGGCGACGGGGGCGAAGACATGGCTCGCCACGGCTCGCTGTTGGAAGGGCTGCAACCGGACCTTGTCACCCAACCGGGCGGCATGGTCACCGGCATCGCCTAGCAATCGGCGTATTCGTTGGCGTAACGGCTCGAGCCGATGCCCCATCAAGCCAGGCTGGACGGCCTCCAGAAGCTGTTCACACGCCAATAGCGCATGAAGTTCACTGGCGTTCATCCAGAAGCCGGGCAGTTCGAACTCCACGGCTTGCGGATCGTAATGATGACCGTTGCGTTCGCGGTTGTAGACGATGGGCGCGCCGAAGAAATCCCGCAGGTATTGAAAATCCTGGGTGATGGTATTACGAGTTACCCCCAATTCCTCGGTGAAACGCCGCATGGGTACAGGGCAGCGAGCGTGACGCAACAGGCCATGAATGCGATAGAAACGCTCAAGGCGGGTCACGGCAAATCCTTATGCATTTTTATTAAAATCAGACCCTAGCGCTTTGAGACCGCGCTCACAACCCCATCCGCCCGCCGAATGATCCCTTCTCCACGTCGGTAGCGGAATTCTTCTATACTACCACCGGCTTTCGCATGTGCCGCCCCCAGCTTAGGGCCACCAGGCGCGTCAGCCGCCCACGGGAGCCGGCCCGTGGGGCTCATTCACCAAATGGTATGAACATACCTGTACGCCCGAATCTTTTGGTCGGCGGTCACCAGGGGGATATTCAAATGTCTGGCAAGCGCCACGATAAGGCGGTCCGCCGGATCCTTATGGAAATCCCCGGGCAGGCGGGTTGATTCCACACCGATTTGATTGTCCACGGGGACGAACCGCACCCCGGGAATCCGACCCACGGTCTCCAACCAATCGTCCACGTTCATGGTAAGCGTTAACCGCCCGCGGCCAACCAGCATGGCCACCTCCCAGGCGGAAATAGACGAAATCAGGATGATCCCATCCTCGGACATGCGCTCACGGTCAATCGCCGCCGCGGCTTCGGCGGATAAGCCATCTCCCCCGTTTACCCACCAGATTACCGCATGGGTATCAAGTACAATCAAAGCAATACTTCCCAGTCATCCTCGGCCACGGGCTCGGTGGGTTCCCTGAACTCCACCACGCTGTTTCTCAACGCCTCCAGGGGAGAACGTTTATCCGCACGATAGCGGCGGATCTCAACGGTAGGATTCCCATGGTCCGTCACAACCACGGAGGAACCGGAATCCTCAATCTTGCGAAAGAACTCCAAGGCCCGCGCCTTAAATTGTGACTTTGTAACCTTCTCGACATCCATTGCCATTCTCTAGTCACCATGCATAGTCATTAACATACAGGCTGAAAATGACTACATCAAGAAGTCATTTTTCCTGCCTTTTAGAGGCCGATGAACTCAGGGCCTTTTGGCGACCAAGCTGCCTGCGCGGCAGCGAACCTGGCCGAGGCCACCCAGCGCCGGATCGCCGATTTCTAAGCTGCCTGCGCGGCAGCGAACTCGCCGGTGAGGGAGCGGCTGCCGGCTTCGTCTTTCTAAGCTGCCTGCGCGGCAGCGAACATTGCGGAGTACGACTCGGACGCCAAGGTTCTTTTCTAAGCTGCCTGCGCGGCAGCGAACGACGACCTCGCCCTCCTTGCCCCGGGTCTCCATTTCTAAGCTGCCTGCGCGGCAGCGAACAGCGCCGGCGTTCGTCCGGGCCGGCCCCACCATTTCTAAGCTGCCTGCGCGGCAGCGAACGAGGCGGGGCGGGATCTCGGATTCGGTGCGCTTTTCTAAGCTGCCTGCGCGGCAGCGAACTGACCAGCTCGACCTCCTCGATGCCGCCGGCGTTTCTAAGCTGCCTGCGCGGCAGCGAACTTTATTTCGTCGGTGAATTCGATATGGATTCTTTTCTAAGCTGCCTGCGCGGCAGCGAACTTCAGCGCACGCCACAGGGTTTCCGGTTCGATTTTCTAAGCTGCCTGCGCGGCAGCGAACTCGGCGGCCTCGCCGGCCGGCTCCAGGGCATCTTGAACCGCCCCGGGTTTTGAGGAGGCTGTTTGGTTTAAGTCAGGCTGCGATAGCGGCCTGACGGTTGAGTTGCCTGTAGTAGTTTGCCTCAGCTTCCG
>MDTD01085700.1_pt1 | contig 64603 bp, 58 predicted proteins | sample 811221 | NCBI WGS metagenome assembly MDTD01 (sample SAMN05326646, study PRJNA326480) | marine metagenome | isolation source: seawater | place: Pacific Ocean: South West | collected 2011
CCGGCAGCACCGATCATGGAGAAGTAGGTACCCACGAGGATAGCGCCGATCACGATCCACAGGGGGTTCATGTAACGGTAGCCTTTGTTCAGCCAGTAACCGTTCTTTTCAATCTTGTATTCACCGGTCTTTGCGCCGTTGACGTATACGTCAAACTGGGTCTCGGGGGGGGTGTGGCGGAAAGAGGTGAAAGAAACCGTGTACTGGCCGGTGGATTTGTCCAGGTTAACCTTGGTGCCTTTGTCCCAGTAGTTGCCGGAGGCCTCGTCGGTGACCACGGTTCTGGAAAAGATGACGACCTTACCGATTCTGTTGCCTTCTTTAACGATGGTGTTGATGCCGTAGTTGTTCTCGTTGGCCCAACGCAGGAAGTTCCACTGTTTTTCAGAGGCAATGGGGCCCATCATGGCACGGGCGGAGGCCTCCACATCGTTGAACTTTTTCTTCAGGTAAAACATGGTGGTGGAGTAAATGCCGTTACCCTTGCCCAGCAGCACGGAGGGGCCGCCGAATTTTTTCTTGTCCACCTTGCCGAATTTTTCAGGGGCGTTGGTGACCAGGTAGTACAGGGGGGGGATGGCGGTATCCATGTCAAAGGCACCCTTTTTAACGGCGCTTTTGAACTTCTTGACTTCGTGGACACCGTCGGTGTCCTTGGGGGCGAACATGTCTTTTTGTGCGATGGTCAGGAACAGGTCCTGGCCGGGTTCGATCTGCCCCTTGATTTCGACCACGTCACCGGCTTTGTAGCTGGCCGCCGAAATGTTCGCGGTACCTGCGGCAAAGGCAGATGAGGCGGATAACATCAGGGCAGTGAGAAGCACTGCCAGACAGGTAAAGGATTTCTTCATGGGTTTCTCTCCTTACAACATTAATTTGGGGTTAAAACATTTATAAGTTAAAATATCTGGCTGCCAGTCTGGCCCCCAGGATACTTGTAATGCCTGATACGATCATATAGATGAGCAGATCCGTTGCGGTCAGTAGAATCAAGGCCCCAGACAAGGGGGCTGCAATCCGGATCAATGCAAATACAGCAGCCCCCTGCCCCACCCCCATCACCAAAGGGAACAGGTAGCGACCGCGGATATTCTCCCTGAGGGAGTCCACCAGCTGGAACCCTGTCATGGCACCGGTGAAGGCCACAAAGACAGGGATGATGAATACCACCTTATCCACAGTCAGAAAGGTGGTGCAGAACAGGGCCAGGACAACGACACCGCCGATGCCTGCGGCCAGGGATTTTATACTTGCAAGCGTCACAGGTTCTCTCCTTTATTTCTTGGGCCGAAGGGTTTCTGTTACCGCCCGGTCGGACATGAGTTTGGCACAGGCGGTGCACAGGTGATGGACCGCCTTGGTGTGGGGATGATCTCCGGTATGGGCCTCCACATGGGCCAGAAAATCGCTGGTGGCATAAAGGTTGCCGCAGGCCTCACACCGCTCCAGGGGCAGCCGGCTGACCACCTCATCTTTAATGTAAACGGTTCTGACACCGGCCTCATCTTTTACCCGCATGACTTTTGTGGGACACAGATTTGCACAGGTGCCGCAGCCGATGCAGTTGCCTTCTCCGGGAACCACCCGGTTGCCGGTCTCTTTTTTCACCATCTTCAAGGCCCTTGCCCCCACCACATCGTTGCAGACCCGGACGCAGAGCCGGCAGCGGATACACCCGTTGGGCATCGGCGGTACCGGCACCTTATACTCCGCGGCCAGGTTCCGGATCCGTTCGGAATCCGGGGCCAGGTTCAGAAGTTTGGCAAAGGCCTTTTCCCGATGCTCGGCCACCATGGGGGAATCGGTTTTAATCACAAGCCCCGGCTTTGCCTTCAGGATACAGGACAGCATAATCACCTGGCGTCCTGTGGGGGAGGCCACTTCCACCCCGCAGAGTTTGCAGGCCCCCGACGGTTTCAGGGCCGGGTGGTAACACAGATGGGGGATGGCGATGCCGTTGGCCCGGGCCGCCTGGAGGATGGTGGTGCCCTCCTCGGCCATAATGGGGGTATTGTCTATGGTAATTTCAATCATGGGCAGCGTCCTGCAGATCGGTAATATAGTCTTTAAGGTAGTGAAGTTCCCGGGTCAGCGCCCCCACATGGGCTTTCACCAGGTCCTCCAGGGCAATGATACCGGTGATCTGTTGATTCTCCACCACCGGCAGATGCCTGATCCGGCCCCGCATCATCATGGCCATGGCGTCGTCCACGGAATCTTCGGGCTCCGCCACAATCAGATTCTCCGTCATGACCTGTTCCAGAACCACATGGGACAGCGGTTTATCGGGAAACCGCGTATGGCAGCGGACCAGGTCCCGTTCGGTGAATATCCCTGCCGGGCGGTTTGCCGCCGCATCCATGACAATGACGGCAGAGGCCCCGGACATGAGCGCCAGGGCATCGGCAACGGTCTGTGTCCGGTCCAGGGACAGGCACCCGCTGATATCCGGCAGATCCCGCACCTGCATTATCGGGTGTCCTCCTGGTCGGCCAGCAGCCGCAGGCAGTCCTGGGGCAGGCGGTGGGTGCCCTTGCCCTCCAGGCTGATTTCAATGAGTGCATCCGGATCATTTACCGTCGTGTCAGGGTCCGTAATATATCCGTGACACCCCAAAAAGTCGTCCATGTAAGGCTCCCAGGCCTCATCGGACGATTTTCGGAACACTTCGATCTTGTCACCTCTCTGGAATTCCATAATTCCTCCTTCAGGTTCGAACCCGTTATCTTACGCCATGGGCGGAGGAGCGTCCGGCGCACCGGATGCCGCCCCGTTCCGGCGCTGGCAGTTGTTGCACAGCAGCCGGCTGTCCGTTGTGGGTGAAATGTTTCGGGTTTTTCTGGAAATAAACCGGGTGTACTCGGCCGATCCCATTTTGGCCCCGCAGCCGTCGCAATACTGGATATCCTGGCTGTTGAGCACAGTGCCGCAGAGCAAAAGACGCCGCTTGCCGTCTTTTTCATCCATGACCAGGGCCTTGTTCTCGCAGTTGGCGGCACAGGCCCCGCAGGTGATGCAGTTTTCCGCCGTCACCCTGAAATCCGTTGGGGAGTTGTGGTCAAATTCCAGGTAACCCAGTTTCAGGGCGTTGATCCCCATTTTATCCCGGCAGATATCCACACATTCCCCGCAGCGGCGGCAGATGTCACAGCGCAGGCAGCGGCTGGCCTCTGCACGGACCGATGCCTCGTCATACCCCAGCTCCACCTGCTGGAAGGTGGTGCGGCGGCGGTCCATGTTGAGCATGGGCATTTCCGGATACTTCAGGGTCATCTTCCGGCTGGCGGACATTTCAATGACAGGTTCGGTGTTGTAACGGACCGGGATTTTCGGCATCCGGGGCTGGGGAATCCCTTTCAGGTAGCGGTCAATGGCTTCTGCCGCCCGCTTGCCGCCGCCGATGGCTTCAATCACCGTGGCCGGGCCGGATACGGCATCACCTGCGGCAAATACGCCGGGCTGGGCGGTTTCCATGCTGGCGTGGTTGACCTCTATGGTACCGCGCCGGGTCCAGTTGACCCCGTCAAAGGCATCCATGCCGTCATCATCCACATACTGGCCGATGGCGGAAATCACGGCATCGGCAGGGATGGTAAAATCCTGGCCTTCGATGGGCACGGGTGCCAGCCGGTCGGAGCCTTTTTTCTTTTTCAGTTCTGCTTTGACACAGGAAAGGGCGGTAATCTCATCCCCCTGGCCTTCAATGGATTTGGGAATGGTCAAAAAAGAAAATTCAATACCCTCTTCCTCTGCCTGTTCCACCTCTTCCACATCGGCGGGCATCTGGTTCCGGGAACGCCGGTAGGCTATGGTGACGGCTTCGGCACCGAGCCTGAGGCTGGTCCGGGCGGCATCAATGGCCACGTTACCGCCGCCGATTACCACCACGCGACGTCCCGGGGCATGGTGTTCCCCCAGGGCCACGTCCTTGAGGAATGTGACGGCCTCAATGACTTTCGGAAAGTCCTTTTCACCCTGGATGCCCAGGTCCCAGGCCTTGTGAGCGCCGATGGCAAGGAAGAAGGCTTCATAGCCATCTTTTTCAAGATCGTCTTTGGTCACGTCGGTACCGAACCGGGTGTTGTAGGAAATCTCAACGCCCAGGGCCTCGATCATGGCCACTTCCCTGTCGATGACTTCCCGGGGAAGGCGGTAGCGGGGTATCCCCACCATGAGCATGCCCCCCGGGATGGGCAGGTCTTCGATGATCCGGACCTTGTATCCCATCAGGGCCAGGTAGTAGGCACAGGAAAGACCGCCGGGGCCGGCCCCGACAACACAGACTTTTTTACCGTTGGCAGGACGGGGGGAAGGATTCTTATATGCCCGGTCGGACATGGCCCGCTCTGCGGCAAAGGCTTTGAGAAACTTTATGGAAACCGGGGTGTCGATCCTGGCCCTAACGCACATCATCTCGCAGGGCCGGGTGCAGATCAGCCCGCAGACCCACGGCAGGGGATTATCCCTGCGGATCACCTCAATGGCTTCGGCATCCTTTCCCTGGGCGATCAACGCCAGGTAGGTGGGGACATCAATACCGGCCGGGCAGGCCATCTGGCAGGGGGAGGGAGCAAGTTTCCCGCAGTCGTGGGAAGGACAGTTCCGGGTTTCGATGTGGCTTAAAAACACCTCACGGTGCTCATCCAGGTACCCTTTTACAATCTTGCCCGCCTCACGGGTTTTCAAAGGGCTGCCCTTGTAGTCGTACTCTTCCACCAGGGCATCGATGGCCGCCAGATGCCGGTCGCCAGCCGCCCCTTCTGCGATTTCCTCAGCCAAGGAAAGGATCTGCTCGGAGATCCGCTGCCCTTTAGGATCGCTCAGCCCCTTGGGCCCGATCTGCTCGGAGAGAAATAATATGGTTTGTCGTACCGGACAGATTTCCATGGTCACGCCCCTTAGAAGCTCGTACTTTCAAAGGATGCCACAGCCATGGCATGGCGCTCTCTTCGGATCTGGGTCATCTCCTCAACCTTGCCGAACTTGAGGCAGCCCGTGGTGCAGTTGGTCACGCACGCAGGATCAAGCCCGTCATCCACCCGGTCTTTGCAGTAATCGCACTTTTCCACCTTGCCGGTTTCCTTGTTCCACTGGGGGGCCCCCCAGGGACATGCGGAGACACAGGTTTTACACCCCACGCAAAGGTCTTTGTTGATGAAGACGATGCCGTCCTTGTCCCGGCGCTGCATGGCACCTGTGGGGCAGGCGGAGACACACCAGGGGTTTTCACAGTGGAAACAGGGCATAAATATAAAGGATATCTTCGGTACACCGCCGATATCTTTGGGTCCCACCTGAATAATCTGACAGGGTTTGGGTCCTGCAGCCAGCCCCTTGTTCGCCTTGCACGTCACTTCGCAGGTCCGGCAGCCGATACACTTTTTCGTATCCTGGAACAGATAATATTTACTCATTCAATCCTCCGGTTTAAGATCAGGTGCTTGGCTTAAGAAGATCAATTCAACTCATCGAATTTATGGTTCTTCATCAAGATTTCTGATCTAAATGTTAAATTTTCCTTTTAGACTCCCTAACATAGCCATAACCATGCCATGGCAGACCAAAACCAGCGACTTCAAACATAACCACTTAAATTTACGTACAATATTTAACAATATAGGTCGTCCGATTCATATTGCGGCTAACTTGAGAAGATGGGGGAAAAGAAGGATGAAAACCGCCTTGAAAGGTCGTAAAAGCTTGTATTAAAGGCTCCCCGGGTCCCGGGGATGATTTTGTGCATGAAAAATAGGTGCAATAAAAAAGTTGCACCGCATTTTTTTTATGGCGACTTATTTTTATGGCAACTGTTTTATGGCGACTGGGAGGAGACCTGCCTGCCTAAAACATCAGGCCCGGCAAATGATAAGCAGTGGGTTACATAGGTTTTTTGCCAAAGATGCGGGCAAAAATCTCATCATCGGATGCCATGCACTGCCGGTTCAGTTCCCGGTAGGATTCAAGAAGGGTACGGCCGGCTTCGGTAAGACGGGTGCCTGAGGCCCGGTCCGCATGAACAATGGCCCGGCCGAAATGGGTTTCCGTGGATTTTATCTTGCTCCAAACGGATTTATAGGACATTTTCATTTCTTTGGCGGTTTTGTTTATGGAGCCGGTGCGGTCGATGGAATCCAGGATATCCATCCGCCCCTTGCCCATGATGATGCCGCCCTCATCATCCACCAGCAACTGAATTGACCGAAGTTTCATAATTTCCCCTTGGCAAAGATTTGCCTTTTTATAGCGTGATTCATGCCATTCGTACACCCCATAATAGCAGGCATATCTCCTGGCTTTAATCTTGCAATGTAATTCCTGCATTGACCTTATGTTAAAAATAACATAAGGATAGATAAGAAACCCGTAAGGAGAACCCATGGAAGATTTTGAAACCCTGCTGGCAGGTGCGGCCGAAGCCCACGGCCATCTTTGTCCCGGGCAGGTGGTGGGTGTAAGGATGGCCATGCTGGGCTGTGAGCTTATCGGCCTGGACAACCCTTCTGCGATGCCCCAGATCAAAAAACTCATCGTATATGTGGAGATGGACCGCTGTGCTGCGGACGCCCTGGCCCATGTCACCGGAGTCCGCCTGGGCAGGCGGTCACTGAAGTTTATCGACAACGGCATCATGGCCGCCACCTTTGTCAATCTTGAGACCGGCAAGGCCTTTCGCATCGTCTCCACGGAAACCGCCCGGGACAAGGCAAAAGAATTGATGCCGGAAATCACGGACAGCCACCGCCAGCAGCTTGAGGCCTATAAGGTCATGGACATGGCGGATCTTTTTGACGTTGAAGAGGTCCGGGTGGATATCCCGGCTTCGGATATGCCCGGCCCCACAAGATTCAAGGCCGTCTGCACCCGGTGCGGCATCGTGGTCCGGGATAAAAAGGAAGTATTAATGAACAACGAGATCCTTTGCCGCCCCTGCGCCCACGGATCATATTTTCAGCCAGTGAAAGGAAGCACCCATGCGGAAAAACGGCAGCACACCCTTTAAAACCGTTCCCGTAGAAGAGGCCGTGGGCATGACCCTGGCCCATGACATGACGGAAATCATCCCCGGCAAATCCAAAGGCCCGGCCTTCAAAAGGGGTCACAAGGTCACCTCCGGCGACCTGTGCCGCCTGATGCGCATGGGAAAAAACAACCTCTACATCCTGGATCTGGACGAGACCCAGGTGCATGAAGACGAGGCCGTATTTGAACTGGCATCGGCCCTTGCCGGCCCCGGGGTTGAATTCTCGGCAGATCCCAAAGAGGGCAAACTGGAGCTGCGGGCCTCCTATCCCGGTCTTTACAAGGTGGACGTGGAAGCACTCACCCAGTTCAACATGTTCCAGGATGTCATGTGCGGCTCCATCCATACCAACACCAACGTCCAAAGAAACCAGAGCCTGGCCGCCACCCGTGCCATTCCCCTGGTCATCGAACGCCGGCATCTCGATGAAGCCACGGCCCTGGCAAAAGCGGCCTATCCCATCCTTTCCGTGGCCGCTTACAAGCCCCTGAAGATCCGTCTTGCCATCATCGGCAACGAGGTGTACAACGGCCTGATCCAGGACCGGTTCCAGGACATTGTAGAAACCAAGGTCCGCGCCCTGGGAACGGATGTGCTTGAAACCTGCATCCTGCCGGACGACCGGGAAATCATCAGCGGCAAGATAAAAGAATACCTGGAAAAAGATACCGACCTGATCATCACCACCGGCGGCATGTCCGTGGATCCGGATGATGTCACCCGGGAATCCATAGAAGCGTCCGGCTTTGACCAGGTCCACTACTCGTCTGCCGTACTGCCCGGGGCCATGTTCCTTTTAGGATATACCCGGGACACCGCCATCATGGGCCTGCCGGCCTGCGGCCTCTACCACAAGACCACCATCTTCGATTTGATACTGCCCCGCCTCATGGCCGGGGAACGCCCGGGAAAAAGGGATCTTGCCAGCCTCTGCCACGGCGGCCTTTGTATGAACTGCACCCCCTGCCGGTTCCCGGAATGCCCCTTTGGAAAAACGGCCTGAGGAAATGAACATGCCCCCAACTCCCGTTCACATCATCGGCCAGCCAGGCGCTGGCAAAACCACCCTGGTGGCCAATCTGGTCCGGAACCTTACCGAGCAGGGATTTTGCGTGGGCACCCTTAAGCACTCCAGCCATCCCCACGAGTTGGACAAACCGGGGAAGGACACCTATATCCACAGGACTGCCGGGGCCAGCCCGGCAGCCATGGTCACCTCCCGGATGGCCGCCGTTTACCTGCCGGTTTCCGAGGACATTTCTCCGGAAAACCTCATCGCCACCTATTACAGGCATGCGGACATTGTTCTGATCGAAGGCTGGATTTCGGGTCCCTACCCCAAGATTGAAATCTGGCGTGCGGAAGTGGAACGGCCGCCGCTGTTTGTTGAACGGTCCGGCGTGGCAGCCCTTGCCACGGACGATCAGCTCAGAAAGCCTGAAGAAAAAGCCGCCCGGGAACAGCACCTCACGCGTTTGCCGCTGGAACCCCTATCCGCCATTGCAGATCTGATAGTAGACCTCAGCAATTCTTAAGTCCGAATATTCAAGATAGCCCAAAAAAGGAATCGCCCCCTGTGCTGGCGGACACAGGGGGCGATGGTACTTTGCCATATGGCGGTGTGGTTGATTTAAGCGGTTAATCCTTTTTCAAGATTATTGCTTGCTCACTGTGACAAAGTGTTCCTGATAGGCGATGGCGCCGCCGGCTTTATCCCAGACATCCATGCCGCCCTTCATGAACTTGTTGTCTGCCAGGCCTTTGCCGAAGGCACGGCTTTCCACTTTGAGGCGGTGGCCGAAGCCGTGGATGACAAAGACGGCATCCGGGTGGATATGGTCGGTGACCTGGGCGCGGATGGTCTCGGTATAGCCGTCTTGGCCCACGGTAACGATATCACCGTCCTTGATCCCCAGTTCATCCGCTTTTGCGGTGTTGATCCACAGGGTATTTTCGCCCATCTGCTCGTTGAGCAGGGGGTTGTTCACCGTATGGCCCTGGGTGTGAAGGGCGCATCTGCCGAAGGTCATGCGAAATTCCCCCGCTTTGGGGAATACTGGCGCTTCATAGGGTTTCAATGAGGGCAGGCCGGCATCTTCCAGTTTCTTGGAAATGATTTCAATTTTGCCGCTGTCCGTCTTAAATTTAAACGCCTCAAAGTCTTTATATTTGGGCTTATCTGCCAGTGACACCATGCCCTTTGCATTGAAGTCCTCAACAGAGACCCCGGTTCCCTCAAGCTGGAAATTCCAGAGGTCTTCGGCCGTCTCAAAGACCAGCTCGGGCAGGTCCATCCGCTTGGCCAGGCCGGAAACAATCTCCCACTCTGCCAGGGTGTCGTACCGGGGCTCAACACTGCGCTTGCGCATGAAAAACTGGGGCTTGAGGGCATTTTTCGTGGCGATGATGCTTTCCCGCTCCAGGTAAGTGGACATGGGCAGCACCACATCTGAATGCCAGGCGGTATCTGACCAGGAAAAGGTCACGGACACCAGGAGATCCAGCTTGTCCCACATCTGGCGGACCCGGTCCGGATCAGGATATCCCATCAGGGGATCGTGGCGGTAGGCGATATACGCCTTTACCGGGTATGGTTCTCCGGTCTCAATGGCTTCGTAGAGCAGGTGGGCCAGTCCCGGGCCCTCCTCAAAGTGCTTGTACTTCCAGCCCACGCCGTCGGCCCGCTTTTCATCGGGTTTGGGATAAAGATCCATGAAGGACTTTAAGCCTTTGGCCCCCACATCCCCGGGTTTGAGGACGAAGGGCAGGCCGCCCTTGGCACCGTAAGATCCCAGAAGGGCGTTAATAATATAGATGGAACGGCAAATGTAGAAAGAATCCTTATACCGGGCCGCCATCCAGCCGGGGTGCCAGATCACGCTGGGGGCCGCCTCTGCCAGTTCTTCCACAAAGCTGCGCAGCTTTGAGGCTTCGATACCGGTTTCCTTTTCCGCCCATTCCGGGGTATAGGGGGTCACGAACTGCTCCAGCTCCTTGAACCCTTCCACATAACGGTCCACAAACCGCTTATCGTAAAGGCGTTTGGCAATAAGCTCATGGATCACGGCCAGGTTGAAAGCATAGTCGGTGCCGGGGCGGATCATCATGAACCGGCTGGCCTTGGCCGCAGATACGTTTGACCGGATATCGATCACGGAAAGCTTGCAACCCTTTTCCATGGCATCCATGAGGTTATTCACCTCCTGAACATTTACCGCTTCAAAAATATTGCGGAACTGGAGGACCACATGCTTGGCGTTTTTAAAATCATAGGCAACGGCTTTCCGGCCCATACCGGTAAGGGAGAGGGCGGAATGCTGGACGTTCCTGGCACAGGAGGAGTCATGATTGTTGTAGTTGGGGGTGCCGATCCCACGGAGGAAAGCCCTGTGCATATCCCTGAAGGGCCCGCCGCGGTCGGTAAAGGAGATGGCCCTGGCACCGTGTTCATCGCGGATTTTCTTCAGCCGGTCCGCCACATAATCAAAGGCTTCGTCCCAGGTGGCCTTGCGCCACTTGCCTTCTCCGCGTTCCCCTTCCCGGATCAGCGGGGTCTGGGGACGCTCATTGTCGTGGAGCAGCGCCGTACCGGCCGCCCCCCTGGGGCAGACCGCCCCCTTCATTGCAGGCACGTGGGGATTGCCCTTGATAAAAGCCACCTGGCCGTTTTCAACCTGAACGTCAATGGGGCAGCGCACGGTGCACATGCCGCAAACACTAAACACGGAACTCTTTGACATATCTGCTCTCCTTTGGGAGTTTTATAAATGTATAAATTTATGGCCTCAATCTAAAGCCATAATTATGCCAGGCGAAACGCCACCGGCACCTACTCACCACAAACCATTGAAATTTAACAATATTTAACCTAATAAAAAATCATTTCAGATAATAGCCCAGGACAGAGGGGATCATATCATTGCCTGTCTCAGCTCCCGGTACACCCGGGCAAAGCGGCAACCTGTTGTGCGATCTCCGGCAAGACATCAATTTTTCAGGGTGTTTCAGGGACTTGCAATAAAAAACTGGCGGTGCAATAAAATCATTGCACCGCCGGTATTCCGCTGGGAAAAAGATCCGCTATATCTTTTGTTCAACCGTCTTGAAACAGGGAGCACAAAGCTTTGAACCGTCAAATAGCCGGATTCTGGACTCCATGGTGGACTCACCGCAATTGTCGCAGGGAATACTTTTGAGAATGCGGGCGGGCCGCACCGGCGGGGAATCAAATTCCTGGATGTCGAACAAATCATCCAGGTCCGCATCCAGTAGCATCCGGATACGCGTCTGCTTGTCCACGCCTTCCTTTCTGCCGGTATCCCGGAAAAGCGCCCGGAACCCTTTGCCCGTATCCCTGTTAAAAAAAGTGAAGGCGGATTTTCCGTAATCCCGGTGCACCAGATTCCCCTTGCCAAAGGAACAGCCGGCCAGGAACTGAATGGCATCCACCCCGCACATATCCGTCTCGGTAACGCAGAGGCTGTTGGCGGTATTATGGAGGTTGAGACGTGTCATGGCCAGTTCGGCCGCCCGGATACCGATGGTCAGCCCGGGGCAGTTGTGCCCGTGAAAGGCAATGGTTTCTTCTATTCTTTTTTTATCCAATGTACATGGCATAGTTGCGGTACTCCTTTTTCCGGTATCACCGGTCCTGATTGGGTTTCAACTTAGTTCATGTAAGTTGTTATAATCTTATGGAAAAGCCCTTCCGCCTTAATCTCATCCAGGGTTTTCTGCATCGCCTGAACCAGAGCGTCCGGCGTCTGGCGATTGAATCCGAAGTAATGCTCACCTTTGGCCAGAAGGAACACGGATTCAAAATCCTCCGGATCCAATCCCTCTTCCTTGATCAACCACCCGGTCACATTTTTATCATAGGCAAAAAGCACGGTGTTTTTCCTTTCCAGAAGCATCCGGTATGATCTTGCCCAGGGAAGAATTCGTATATCTTCCCGGGTCTGCTGCGCCCCCATCCGCTGAAGGATCAACACCATAAGATCAACGGATGATCCCACGGCCCGGCCGTCCACGTTGAAATTATACGGCGGGAACTCCTCGGTCATGAGGATGAGATCATCGATTCCGCCAGCAGTGGCCGTGGGAGCAATTCCCCAACAAATTAGAAAGAAAAGGATGGATGCCAGGCACTTCATCTGAAAAATTCTCCATGAAAATCTGGGGAAGTATTCTTGCACAAAACCATGAGAATTGAAAGCACCCAAATCCCCACAACCCCAATTTGCCCGGGATCGTAACACACCCGGGGCTTTTTATCTCACAGCCCAGGCAATAATATATCAATGCAAAATTGCTTTCCAATATGGTTTACCATGGTTCCCAGCCCCTATTTATTAATGCAATCTGGCTCTTTTTTGTGTATATTAGCAACCTTTCCATTAACTATTTATATACACAGGAAATTAGAATGAAAGTTGATTTAGATAAGGTCAGTTATGTGCTTGGACAAAGCATCGGTGGGGATTTTAGAAGACAGGGCTTTGAAATAAATCCTGATATTTTCATGGATTCATTTATTGCGGCGTTTAACGGGGAGAAACCCACGATGCCGGTGGGTGAAATGCAGCACATCATGCAGAATTTTCAAAGGGCAATGCAGGATAAAAAGCAGGCCGAGCAGATGGAAGCAGGGAAAAAAAATGTCGAAGCCGGGCAACAATTTCTTGAGGAAAACGGTAAAAAAGAAGGGGTTATAACAACGGAAAGCGGACTTCAGTATAAAGTGATTACGGAAGGCACCGGAAAAAAACCCTCTGCCACAGATACCGTTGAGACCCATTACGAAGGCAAAACACTTGATGGCAACATCTTTGACAGCTCTTACAAACGCGGCACCACAACAACGTTCCCCCTGAACGGCGTCATCAAAGGCTGGACAGAGGCGCTCCAACTGATGGCCGAAGGGTCAAAATACGAGCTGTATATTCCATCCGAGCTTGCATATGGTGCCGCCGGAAGCGGGGGGACGATCGAACCCTACTCAACATTAATCTTCACCGTTGAGCTTATTGCGGTAAAATAAGGGGCATCCCATTTAGATAAAAAGCGCTGCCACGCCGGCCATGGTCAGGACCACTCCGGTGAACTGCACCGGCCGGAGGCGTTCCTTTAGGACAAGGGCACTGAGGACAACAGTGACTGCGGGGTATAGGCTGCTGACAACAGCAGCGATACTGAGCATCCCGCGGCTTGCAGCCAGGGTAAAGGCAAAGGCGGCCATGGTATCCATCATCCCCATGAATATGATCAGGGGCAGGTAGGAGCAAAGCCGTGGCCCTGTCCCACTGCCGGCAGGCTTTGCCAGGCCCATCACCGGCAGCAGGAAGACAAAGGTGGCGGACCGCATAACGGCAGATGCCCAGAGCGGATCCGAGGCACATGCCCTGTCCATGAGAATAAAGTAGAATCCGATACAAACAGCGGCCCCGAGAGCCAGGTGAATGCCACGGGTCCACCGGCCGGCAGGCCCTGCCGAATCTTTGTTCTGGCCTTGGCCCGGGTCCGGAATTTGATTGGGCGCCATGGCCGCAAGTACCGCACCGAAAAAGGCCATGGCAAGCCCTGTTACAGCGACTGCCGACAACACCTCCCCTGCGAACACCCCCCAGACCACCGGCAGCAGCGCCCCGGTGGCACTGATGGGGGCCAGAACCGACATCATCCCCGTGGCCAGGCTCCGGTAAAGCAGATACATGGCCGCAATTCCGGTAAGACCTGCCGGGATTGCCCAGATAAGGCAGGTATCCCCCGGCATGGGCCGGCCGGATACCGCCAGAATACTCCCAAGCAGCACCACCCCGGTGCCGTTGGCAATAATCAGCACCCGAAGCGTCGGTATCTCACGGCTTTTCAGGCCGCCGATAAAATCCGCAATACCCCACCCCATACAGGCGGCAACGGCAAATCCAACGGACATCATAGGTTTTCTACCCCCGGTTGATGTTTTCACTTGCCAGGAGTCTACCCCGGGGATATAACCAAGTAAAATTAATCCTTTTTATAAATTGGATAACTTTGAATTATGCTTCCGGATCTGAACCGCCTCAAAGTCTTTTATCATGTCTATACCGCCAACAGCATCATCAAGGCGGCCGAAGCCCTGTACATCACCCAGCCGGCCGTCAGCCAGCAGCTCAAAAAATTGGAGACGGAAATCAAAGCCCCCCTGTTTACGAGGCGGCATAAGAAAATTATCCCCACCCATGCGGCCCACAGGCTATTTACCACCGTAAAACCCTTTTTAGAGGGGCTGGCCTGCGAAATTGAACATATATCCACCCCCATGGACCGGCCATGCGGCCCCCTGCATATCGGCGCTCCCATCGTCTTCGGCACCACCTACCTGCCCGATATCTGCCATGCGTTCAGAACCGCATACCCGGAAGTACGGTTTACCGTTACTTTCGGAGAGTCGGACGAACTGCTGGAACGATTGAATATGGGTGAGCTTGACCTGGCAATGATTGATTATTTCTCCCCCCTGGACCAGATGGCCGGAGGGCCGGAACAATACAGCATCCAGGCATTGATGCAGGAACAATTTATCCTGGCCTGTTCCCGGGACTACTACGATGCCCGTGTGAAAGGCGATGTCTCCCTGGATCATCTGAAGACCCTGGAATACCTGACGGATGAAAATCATCCTACCATCCTGAGGCACTGGTTCTGGTATTATTTTAAGAAGAGCGTGACAGATTTGAATATCGTCATGGCCATCGCCGCCCATCAGGCATTGATGGCCTGTATCCGCAACGGCATGGGGGTGGCCATTACGTCCCACCACCTCTTTACCCGGCAAATCGATGCCGGAGAGATTATCCCTGTTTTTCCCTCACCCCGGAAGCTGGTCAACACCATTTCCACAGTCTCTTTGAAAGGGGCGGTGCCGACCATGACACAAAAGGTATTTCAAACCTTTCTGGAAAAAAGGTTTCACACCGATCAAGGGGAAACACCCGCCTGAAAACGACTGCTGCCGGGAAGGGGGTGCTGCCGTTCTGATCCGTTGCCCCGGTGGGCGTTGTAAACGGCCCAGCCGGTGGCAATAAAAGCCACAAGAGCCAGCGACACTATAATCAAACCGATATGGATCTGCATGGATTCCTCCTTTTTGCCTGTTATTCGGGGCGATGTTCTTCCGACCCGAAGTCAACGGAAAGCTTACCAGCCAACTGTGGAGAACATCGGAGTGAACTATGTAGATATCTTGAAGATTTCCGTGGTGTGTTGAAACGGACTGCCCCGGTTCCCCCTGATAAAAACCCCGGCAGCCCGTGTACAGGCGGCCGGGGCGTCTTCATATCACGGCCATCCCCTTAAGCGATGATATCGATATCTTCATCCGAGGTATCGGTCTCAAGATAGTCCAGCAACTGAGATAAAAGGTCTTCACCATCACTGCCGCCGATTATGCCGTTCTGGGCGGTGTAAGCATCCGCCACTTGCTGGGGCGGTGGGGGTGGGGGTTCAAATCCTGTATCATCCAGAACAGTTTTGAGTTCAGCCCCACTCAGTTCACCATCCTCGTCCAGATCATAATCAGAAAAGCTGCTTGAAAATTCAGACCCGGCAATTTCGGAAATACCCGCCGTCAGTGTTTCATACTCATCTTCGGAGATGCCGCCGGAACCGTCGGTATCCGCAGCATCAAACATCCCGAGTTTGTCCCCGTCCGCATTGCCACGGCCCTCCATGGACGGCGGCGGGAAAGTATTTCCCCCCTGAACGCCCTGGGAATTGCTGTTGCCCTGGTACGCAACATATATCATATTGTACAAATTGCTTGATCCGCCAATGCTTCCAACCATGACCTGCCTCCTTTATCCTTTTGATTTCCGATCTTCCGTAACCTTAAAGTTTCAGGCGTCCGTACCTTACCATCTAAAGTATAAAAAAGAAGTGTGGAGGAAATATGAAGGCATTACGCAGAAAAATGGAGGGTTCAACGGGAAGATCACCCAAAAAATTTAGAGCCCCCCCTTCAAATGACATGCCGGACTCGGACTTGGCATCGGCGAAATAAGACTTATTGTTTTAATATGCTTATGGAATAAGCCACGCCAAAACTATAATCCGATCAGGAGAAATTATTATGTCAACCCACCAATGTAAAAAATGCGGTAAGGTTTCCGGCAGTAAAGCTGATATCTGCGCACCGGCCCCAGAGGTAGGCTCGTTTTACGTCTGTGACGACTGCAGCAAGCACAGTGTTGAACCAGAAGCGCTTTGCAAACCTCTGGAGATGCACCCCAAGTACTTTTGCAAGAGCTGCGGTACCCCAGGGGTAAAACCGGATTCTCTTTGCAAACCGAAAAAGATCTTCGTATAGAAATCAGGAATATAGACGCAAAAAGGGCTTAGGAAATTTTCCTAAGCCCTTTATTTTTATGGTAGGCACGAGCGGACTTGAACCGCTGACTTCTACCGTGTCGAGGTAGCACTCTACCAACTGAGTTACGCGCCTTCAAACGAATGAGTTTTTTATCAAACCTTAAAACCGATGTCAATAAAAACTATGGTCAGTTTTCATTTTTTTCCGTGGTTTCACCCGCGTCTGTTTCAGATAAAATCTCCTCTGGGCCGGCGTCTTCACGGGTTTCCACAAAACGGATGTGGATCCCTTCTTCGGAAACCTCTGCGATCTCAATGCCGAAGCCTTCAAAGGTTTTGAGAAGCACGGCATTGGCAAACTGCTCCGGGCTGCCCTTGTAGGTGATCTCCATGACGGCATGGGAAGAGCCGATCTCCCTGGGCTGCATATTCTGAATGTCCCGGATATTCTGGAATCTGCGTTTCAGGGCCAGGAATCTGGGCAGAAAATTCTCGCCTTCAATGGCAACGTTAAAACTGTTTTCTTTTCTTAGGGTCTGGCTCCAGAACTGATCGATCTTTTGCATAAGTTCCTGGCCGGCGGCACCGGCAGCCTGGGTCAGGGCCTGGACAATGCCCTCTGCCTCTGTCTGACTTGTGGCCGTGGCGTTTGTCTTGGTATGGATGACGGCAGTTCCCGAGGCAAGATCATATCCCCGGATATCCACCACGGCGTCAAAGGCTTTTTCATCCCCCATCCGGTTAAAGGATTCTGACGCACCGGCCTTCCCGATAAACACCAGATCCGCTTTTAAGGCCCGCCCCAGGTCCATGGCCGCAGCTTCATCGTAAATGGAGGAAAAGGTGATATTGTAATAGGAGGGGTCGGGAAAATCCCGGCCCTTGACGGTAAAAGCCACCCGGTTCCCGGTCAGCGCCTTTTTCAATTCGGTATCGGCCAGGGAGGTATAGGGTTCGGGATTGTTTCCCCACCAGTATTTGGGCAGGATGTCCTCGGGGGTCTGCTCGGCAATGAAAAAGAGTACCGTCGGCTTATCTTTTCCGGATTTGAGAATCCGTGCCTCCTGAAGCCGCCGCTCCAGCAGATCCAGGTTGATCTTTGATTCAACCCCAACCAGGTAGCTGTCCTTGTACTGGATGCTGTCCAGCACGCGGTAGGTGGTGACAAAGTCCCTGGCCCCCGGTAACAGGCGGTCGTAAAGGAATTCAAGATTCGAGGCAAACACCTGGCGGGAAACAATGGCGGCAAAGGCATTCTGAACGGCCTGGGACAAGGCCTGGTCCACCGCCCTTTTTTTCGCGGCGGTAATATTCTGCTTGTAGATCTTCTGCTGGCCGGTGGTCACGCCGGTGAGGACATCTGGGTTATCAGCGGCCTGAAGGGCCGGCGGCAGGAGGATGCTGGCCGCGGCGAACAGCACCAGGGCCAGCCGGATCACGGAATGAATTGTCATGATCATACCTTTCTTTGGATTGAGTAATCTGCTATCAGGCTCAACAATGTTTTAGACGGGGAATCTTCAAAGGCGGACAGGGCCTTTATGGCGGTCTCCACATGACGAACGGCCCTTTTTTCGGTATAGGCAATGCCGCCAAGATCTGAAATCTTATCCCTGAGCCCGGCAAAACGGTCCGGATCAAATTCGGAATCTTGAATCACCGACAGTATCCACTCCCGGTCGGCCGGTCCGGCATTGGCAAGGCTGTGGATCAAGGGCAGGGTCAGTTTGCCCTCCCGGATATCCGCTCCGGGATTTTTCCCCAACTCTTCGGCCGTGGCCGTATAATCCAAAAGATCATCCGCCATCTGGAAGGCCATTCCCAGGTGGTACCCGTAATCCGTGAGTGCGGTTTCCTTCTTTTCCGGGGCATTGGCCACAATGGCGCCGCTTCTGCAGGCGCCCTGGATCAGGACGGCGGTCTTTCGTTCAATAATCCGGTTATACTCATCTTCTGTCAGATCCGGCCGGCCCTTGTTCTCCAACTGGTCAATCTCGCCCTGGGACATCTCCTGGGTAATCCGGGCAATGACGGAAATCACCTTGGGAGACCCGGTCCGTGCCGCAACATTCAGGGCACGGGCCAGGAGAAAATCACCTGTCAGGACCACCTTGGGGGCATCCCACCGGGTGTGGGCAGCCGGTTTCCCCCGGCGCATATCCGCCCCGTCCACCACGTCATCATGGAGCAGGGTGGCAGCATGGAGATATTCAAATATGGTGGAAAAAAGGATCTCCTCCCCTGTGGCGTAGCCACACATCCTTGCGGCATGGATCATAAGCAGAGGGCGCAACCTTTTTCCACCGGCAAAAAGCAGGTGGGAGGCAATTTCACGGACCAGTTCCAGGTTGGGTGACAGGTTCTCTTCAAGGGCGGCCTCCACCTGTTCAAGATCCGGCCCCACCATAGAGATGATTTGTTGTTTTATATCGGCAGTCATGCCTTCTCCCCGGCAATATCATATTCAAATGCGTCTGTTATTCTTACCTGAACAAGGGTCCCGATGTCCAGACCATCCGAATAAATAAAGGTGACCCCGTCCACTTCCGGGGCCTGGAAGGGGGTTCTGCCGATATAGACGCCCTCCTCCGGGCTTTCTTCGATCAATACGGGATAGATCTGCCCCAGATGACGCTCGTTCAAGGCTTCGGAGATCTTCGCCTGCTCCGCCATAATGGTGTCGTGGCGCTGTTCGGCGACATCTTCGGGCACATGGTTCTTAAATCCGTGGGACTTGAGATCATCGGAATCCGAATAGGTAAATACCCCGAGGTGGTCAAATTTCACCTCCCGGATAAAATCCAGCAGGGTCTGAAACTCATCTTCGGTTTCACCGGGGAATCCAACGATCACTGTAGTTCTCAGACAGGCCTGCGGGTCCAGCCTTCGGATGGTTTTAAACAGGGTTATAAGATCTTGCCGGGTGTAGGGGCGCCCCATCCGCTTCAGGGTGGAAGAGGCGGCATGCTGAATGGGCACATCGTAGTAGGAACAGATGTTGGGATGCTTGTGCACCGCCCTGATGACGGCCTCATCCAGGGTTTTGGGATGGGTGTAGAGAAACCGTATCCAGGCGGATTTATCTTTTGCCTGCACCGCCTGTGCTAATTCATCCAGTACGGTGTCAAATCCTGAATCGCCTGCCAGGTCCTGGCCGTAGTCCGTGGTGTTCTCCGCTGTCAGGATGATTTCCTTCACCCCAGCTTCCACCAGGGTGGCGGCTTCAGCGCAGATATCCGCCACAGGCCGGGACCGCTGCTTACCCCTAAGAGATGGGATGATGCAATAGGTGCAGTGGCGGTTACAGCCCTCGGAGACCTTGATGTAGGCAAAGCCCTGTGACAACAACTCACGGCTGTCTTCCAGATTCTGGAATGCCCGTTTATTGGGATCGGGAAACAGGGTGAGCGCGGCAGTTTCCCCGCCTTCCACCGCTGCCACGATCTGTTCACAGGCGGCCGTTCCCAGAAAGGCATCCACTTCAGGCAGGCTTTTCACCAGATCCGGATCATCCTTGTACCGCTGGGCCAGGCAGCCTGTGGCCACCAACCGTTTGCAGACGCCGTCTCTCTTGTATTCCGCCATGTCCAGAATGGTTTCAACCGCCTCGTCAGAGGCGGTTGAAATAAAGCCGCAGGTATTGACTATGATGGCATGGGCCTTGGCCGGATCACCTGTAATCTGATGTCCGGCCGCAGCCAGCTTGCCAAGCATGATCTCGCTGTCCACCTGGTTCCGCGAACAGCCCAGTGTTTCTAAGTATACGATCATATGGCTTTGGCCATAAGGTCGCCCAGAAGGGATGAAAAGCGGGCCGGATTTTCCAGTTTTCCGCCTTCGGAGATCACGGCAATATCATAGAGCAGATCGGAGTAATCCGTCAGCACCGGGTTGGTGGTGTCGGACTCGAACAGGCCCTTGATCTTTTCCATGACCGGATGGTTGATGTTTACTTCCATCACCCGTTTCTGCTCCGGGGTTTTCTGGCCGGAGGCTTTCATGATCTTTTCCATGTAAGCGCTCATGCCCCAGTCATCACCGGAAAGGCAGGAAACGGAATCCTTCAGGCGGTTGGAAACCACGACATCCTTGACCTTGTCTTCCAGTTTGCCCTTGAGGAAAGAGAGCAGTGCGGAGTATTCGTTCTTCTTGTCATCATCCACCTTCTCTACGTCAAGATCGCCCTTTTCCGCTGATTTGAGTTTCTTTTCCTTGTACTCGGTCAGGGACTGGACCACCCATTCGTCAATGGGGTCCACCATGAGGAGAACTTCGTAATCTTTGGCCTTGAGGGCTTCGAGAAGCGGAGAGTTGGCCAGAGACGTCAGGCTTTCACCGGTAAGGTAGTAAATCTCCTTCTGGTCCTCTTTCATGTTCTCGATATACTCGTCCAGGGTGACGTAGTTGTCGCCGGACTTGGTGGTCTTGTACCGCAGCAGGGCGGCCAGGCGGTCTTTGTTGGCAAAATCCGTGGGGATACCGGCTTTCAGAGCCTGGGCGAATTCTTCGTAGAACTCGATGTACTTGTCCTTTTCCATGCCTTCCAGCACGCTGAAAACCTGCTTCACCAAATTTTTACGGATGTTTCTCACCAGGCGGTCTTCCTGGAGGATCTCACGGCTGACGTTGAGGTTCAGGTCCGGAGCATCCACGACGCCCTGGACAAATCCCAGGTATTCGGGCAAAAGTTCCTTGCAGTCATCCATGATGAAGACGCGCTTGCAATAAAGCTGCATCCCGTGTTTGCGTTCAGGACGGAACATATCAAAGGGGGCTTTTGAGGGGATGTACATCAGGACTTCATACTCGGTGACCCCTTCAAACCGCTTGTGAATGATCTCCATGGGATCGTCCCAGTTGTGGGAGATATGCTTGTAGAATTCCTTGTGCTCTTCCTCGGTGACCTCATCCTTGGCCTTGGCCCAGATGGCCTTCATGGAGTTGAGGGTTTCGTCTTTTTTCACCTTGCGGAAGGTATCGCCCACGGGCTTGCCCTCGGAATCCTTGATGATTTCGTTTTCCGGAATGGGCTCGCTGGTTTCACAATTCATGATCACCGGATAGGTGACGAAATCGGAATGCTTTTTGACGATATTTTTGATGACGTACTCTTCGGTGAAATCCTGATCGCCTTCTTCCGCGTCTCTCAGATAAAGGGTAATCTCGGTGCCGCGTTTTTCCTTGTCGATCTCTTCAACGGTGTAAGACCCTTTGCCGTCTGATTCCCAGCGGGTACCTTTTTCCTCACCCGGTGCCTTGGTATCCAGGCGGACCTTATCCGCAACGATGAAGGCAGAGTAAAAGCCGACGCCGAACTGGCCGATCAGTTCCGGGCTCAGGCCGGTTTCGTTCTTGGATTTTTCCAGGGCTTCCATGAAGGCGGCGGTACCGGACTGGGCGATGGTACCGATGTTTTCGTTGACCTCGTCAAAGGTCATGCCGATACCGTTGTCCGTGATGGTAAAGGTTTTGGCCTCTTTGTCCACGGCCAGCCGGATATGGAAATCCGTATCATCGGCGAACAACTCGGGCTCGGTCTGCTCTTTGAACCGGGCCTTGTCAATGGCGTCTGATGCATTGGAAATCAGCTCGCGGACAAAAATTTCCTGGTTTGAATAAAGTGAGTGAATGATCAAATGCAGCAACTGCTGAACTTCGGTTTTGAACTTGCGGGTTTTTTTAGCTCCCATTTTTACTCCTGTTTGTTAATTTTTTTCACATGTTAATCCATATTTTTTAAATTATAATTGTGGCAAAAAGACAATTGTCAAGGCAGCCGGGTAAAATTCAAACCACATCCGGGTCAATGGCGAAATCAACATCTATACCGCAGGTTTTTCCCATAAAAGACCCCGTTTAAAATGATGGCCTTTCACCGGCCGTTGATGTAATATGGTATCTGGTTCGAACTTTCACCGATACCAAACGCCTTCAACACCAGCGGTTTGTGCAAATAACGGGACGAAACCCTTCCGGTTTCAAAAGGAAGACAAACAACCCTATGGAACAAGGATTTCCTGAAAAGCCGGTTCGGATACGGACGAAAATAACCCTGCTGGCCCTGATCCTGGTGCTGATTTCAGGAACGGTCGTGGTTCTGGTTTTCCTTTCCGGCATAACCGAGTACCGGGCAGAACTTGAAAAAGAGCTTGAAAAACAGATCCATGCCGAAGTCGAACCCCTCATCTTATCCATGTACCGCCTCTGCGACGCCATGCACAATGCCTCCCTGGTTCAGCGAAAACACGCACTGACCATCATGCGCCAACTGATGGACAAACATGGCACGGCCCGTCTGGGCCCCGCCCGTTCACAGGTAAACTATGTCTTTCCTTCCGGGCAGACCGGGACCACAATACTGCCGGAACTGTATCTGGGCAAAACACCGCTCCCACTGAATCCGTCGGCCGATATCGCCACCCCGGTGGTGGACGAAATGATGCGTCTTACCGGATATCATTCCTCCATCATGCTCAGGATGAATGAACAGGGGGATTTCATCCGTGTGGCCACCTCCGTGGTCAAAGACGGCAGACGCCAGATCGGCGTCGTCCTGCCGGCCCTGGAGGAAGACGGCAGCCCGAACCCTTTTTCCAGGGATATTGTTGCGGGGAAGACCGCCGTGGGCAGAACCTATGTGGAAGACTATGTTTTTGTATCCTCAGCCCTTCCCCTGACAGACGGCGCAGGCAGTATCGTGGGACTCTACGGCCTGGGTATCCGCCAGGATCTCATGGAAAATCTTCGTAAGGTGTTCATGGATACCCCTGTGGGAAAAACAGGGTATTTTTTCATCCTGGGCACCAAAGGCCGGCAGAAGGGGCGGTATATCCTCTCCCAAAAGGGGCTGCGGGACAGGGAAAATATCTGGGACGTAAAAACCGAATCCGGAGAGTTCCCTGCCAGAAATGCCTATGACCTGACCCGGGACCTGCCCGCAGGAGACGTGGCCTGGCTGACCTATGACTGGCAGAACCCCGGGGACAACACCTCCAGAAAAAAATACGCCGCCCTGATGGCCTTCAGGCCCTGGGACTGGATCATCGGCGCCTCTGCCTATGAAGCGGATTTCATCGAAACCTCCCGCCACCTGGGCAGCCTGCTCACCCACATCCTTTACCGGGTCATCGGCTCGGTAATCCTTGTCCTGGCCTTTTCCGCCCTGGCCTGCTGGCTGCTGGGCAAACGCATCTCCGATCCCCTGACCCGGGCCGTCTCTTTTGCCAAGGCCATCAGCCGGGGGACCTTTCCCGAACCCCTTGAGATCACCACCACCGATGAAACCGGACAGCTCGTGAATGTCCTGAACACCATGTCCGGGAAACTGGAAGAGACCCAGCGGCAGCAACAGCGGGCAAAAGACGATTTGAGAACCCTGTACGAGGCCTCCAGAGACGCCCTTCTCATCATTCATGACGGTATCTTCATCGATTGTAACCAGGCCGCCCTGGATCTTTTCGGTACCCGGGCCAAAACGGATATCATCGGAAAGCAGCCGGAGATTCTCTCCCCGACTCACCAACCCTCCGGGGTGACATCCCAACAGCTTGCCCGCAAATATCTCGCCCAGACCCATGAGGTCGGCAGCTGCCGGTTTGAATGGCTGCACACCCGGATGGATGGCAGTCCTGTTTATACGGAAGTCCAGCTCACGGCCATGGACATCGGCGGACGCCAGATCGTTCACACGGCCATCCGTGACATCTCCCGGCGCAAGGAAATGGAGGAAATGATGATCCAGTCCGAAAAAATGATGTCCGTGGGCGGACTGGCCGCAGGCATGGCCCACGAAATCAACAATCCCCTGGCAGGTATGATCCAGAGCGCCCAGGTGATCCAGAACCGGTTTTCCAAGGATCTGCCTAAAAACAAGGAAGTTGCCCAATCCCTGAACATCCCCTTTTCAGCCATCCGGGATTATGCAAACCTGCGGGGAATAATGAAACAATTGTCCGCCATCCGGGATGCCGGAGACCGGGCCGCAAGGATTGTGGACAATATGCTCTCCTTTAGCCGGGCAGAAACCTTGAGGGAACCCCGGGACATCTGCGACCTTCTGGACCGGACCGTTGAGCTGGCCCGGAACGATTACGATCTTAAAAAAAGATTTGATTTTCTCAATATCAAAATTGTCCGGGATTACCAGGACGGACTGCCCCCCGTGCCCTGCGAAGGCAACCAGATCCAGCAGGTCTTTTTCAACATCCTGAAAAACGGGGCAGAGGCAATGGCAGAGCATAATACGAGAGGAACACCCCCCTGTTTCACCCTCTGTGTCCGGCTGGCCGGAGATATGATTTGCGTTTCCATCACGGATAACGGTCCGGGGATGCCTGACACCTTAAGAAAACGGATATTCGAACCCTTTTTCACCACCAAGCCCGTGGGGGTTGGAACGGGGCTTGGCTTATCCGTATCTTTTTTCATCGTCACCCGGAACCACGGCGGTGAACTCACCGTTTCCCCGGCCCCAGGCCAGGCCCCAAAAAACCAAGGACAGGGCTGCCGGTTCACCGTAAAGCTTCCCTTGGTGGCACCCGAAAGACTGGCCTGACAAAGGAGGGGTTACAAAATGTTGAGTTACCTGAGCAATTGATCCGTTGTGCCATCAAACAAGGGGGCCGGATCCACAAGCTGCCCCTGCACGGATACGGACAGATGAAGATGGGGGCCTGTGGCCCGTCCCGTCCGGCCTGCCCGCCCGATCACCTGTCCCCGTTTCACCGTATCCCACTGGGCGACCTCAAAGGTGTTCAAATGAAAATAAAGAGAAATCACCCCGTTGCCGTGGTCGATGTACACGGAGTTTCCGGCATAATAATGGGATTCCGCCAGGACAACACGGCCGGCGGCGATGGCTTCAACGGCCGTACCCACCGGTGCCCTGAAGTCAAGTCCCCGGTGCGGATTTTTAGGTTTACCGTTCAGTATCCGCTGAAGGCCGTAGGCACTGGTGGTTTTTCCTCCCACCGGCCGGTGTAAGGGCAGCCGCCACAACCGCTGATCCGACCAGGTATTCTTGGCCTTTTGGGTCCGCACCCGTTCCCCCTTGATCCGTTCCAGCACCTTTGCCGGCGGGGTCACCATCTTTGACGGCAGGGTCAGCTCCTGGCGGGGATAGGACTTGTCAACGATCGTTACCTTTCGCTGCTGAACCGTCTCCTTGCCGCCAACCCATGCCCGCACCAATAATGCTTTGGGGCCAGCCTTTATTGTCAGGACATCCGTTCCCAGCATGGCCACGGCGACATGGCGGCCGTTCCACTGAGACACCGAGGGCACCACCACCCGCCCCATCCAGTGAATCGAAATTCGGTCAAAGGCCTGATCCGATGTCAGCCGCACCAGGAAAGGCTGTCCAACGCCTGCACGGGCCGGATGGGCAATGGTAACCACAGGGACATCAGAGATTTTTTTTTCTGCAAAGCCTATCACGGGCATAAACAGACATATAAACAGGATCATTATCCGGATGTATCGATTCAAAGCACCAACTTCCTTTCACCTGCCCGTTCCGGGGCGGTTTTTGCGTTTAATCATTTGCCTTGCTCCCGGATCTATTGTAATTTACTAGAATACATTATCCGGCAAACAGCAGCGTCCGAATTCTAATTGATTCCCGGGGAATCGACAACAGGAAAGCACAAAGATACGAAAACACAAGTATTGGCTGCCATCCGGCAGGAGTGCGATTTGTATGAGATTATGCCAGCAGGGACGTTGATTCGCGAACCTTTAAATCAGTTGCGCAGACAACACCGCTTCACCATAAGGATCAGCCCATGACAGACCAATCGGAAAAGCCAACTCAAACATATCTCCCCATCCTCATCGTGGACGATGAACCGTCCATCCGGCGACTGGTCACCCGGATATTAAGTGAAGCCGGGTATACTTCCGAAGTCGCATGTGACGGCCGGGAGGCCATAGAAAAACTCAAGCAGAAAAGCTTCGGCCTGGTGATTGCGGATATCAGCATGCCCGTAATGGACGGCCTGGCCATGACAGAAGAGGTGGTCCGGACCATGGGTACCGAAGTCATCATCATGACCGGTAAAATCAACCGATTTTCCTACGACCAGGTGGTTGCCAAGGGGGCCAGTGATTATATCCAGAAGCCGTTTTCCCCCGAGGAACTGGTGCTCAGGATCGAACGGGTCCTGCGGGAACGCCAACTGAAAAAGGAAGCCATCCGGCACCAGAACGAGCAGGCCCAGTCCCAACGTCTTGAATCCATCGGGCAGCTTGCCGCCGGCATTGCCCACGAAATAAACACCCCCATCCAGTACATCGGAGACAACACCACCTTTATCCGGGAAAGCTTTGACGATCTGCGCCGGATGATCCGGACCCTGCTGGATCTGTATGACGCCGCCCGGGAAAACCGCGGGGACCCCGGCCCTTTGGATCAGGGTCTTTTAGACCGGGTCAGCACCGCCCTAGAAGAAACGGATTTTGAATTCGTCAATGAAGAGCTTCCCGTGGCCATTGACCAAACCCTGGAGGGGGTTTCCCGGATCAAAGAAATCATCAAGGCCATGAAGGATTTCTCCCACCCGGGCGCTACCGACCATACCCTTGCCAACATCAACGACTGTATCCAGAGCACCGCCACCATCTCAAAAAACGAATGGAAATACGTGGCAGACCTTGAACTGGATCTGGATCCGGCCCTGCCGGAAATCCGGTGTAATCCGGGAGAACTCAACCAAGTCATCTTGAATATCATCGTCAATGCCTGCCATGCCATTGCCGACCGCCAGGAGGAAAAACGCGAGGATGAGGGGCGCCAGGAAGGCAATGACACGAAACGGGGAAAAATAGGCATCCGCACCCGATGGCAGGGCAAAGCAGTTGAAATACGTATCTTTGATACCGGTGCCGGAATCTCGGAAAAAATCGTTGAAAAAATATTCGATCCTTTTTTCACCACCAAGGAAATCGGGAAAGGCACGGGACAGGGGCTGGCCATCGTCCGGTCCATTGTGGTAAACCGTCACCATGGACGGATTCAGGTGCATTCCCGCCCCGGCCGCGGCACCACCTTTGTCCTCACCATACCGGCCACGGATTCTGACGGGTCTTAAAGACCGCCCCGAACGATACCCGTCAGTCAAGTCACAGGGGTGGCACCATCCTAAAAAAAGACGCCAAAAAATTTGAGCGCACACGTCTATATGTAAAAGGATTTACCCTTTACATACCACCGGACGATCGTGTACCTTTTACCAAACCTTTAAGTTCCCGGGAGCGGCATATATCCAGTATTCCCAACGGGTCACAGCCCGTCCCCGGGAAGTTCCACAAATCGGGATGGCCACTCCGCTGCCGGTGCGGAACCGCCAATGGTCCCCAAACGGAAAAGAGATACAGATGCCGACACCTCCCGCACCAGGCAGTGACAATTCAAAGGCCCGCCATGCTGCCATAGAACGCGATAAAATTGAAGCAGAACTCAAAGAGGCGCTGCTATGGCAAAAAGCGGCGATAAAGGCCGGCAACATAGGTTTCTGGGACTGGGACCTGACCAGCAACAGGGTGCACTACTCCGCGGAATGGAAAAAACAGATCGGCTATGCCCCCCATGAAATCAGCGATGATTTCTCGGAATGGGAAAAAAGGGTTCATCCCGAAGACCTGGAGCCGGCACTGGCCAAAGTCCGCCGGAGCATCGACCAAAAAAGTGCGGCCCACAAAGTCGAGTTTCGGTTCCGCCATAAAAACGGGGACTATATCTGGATTCTGGCACAGGCCTCTATCATCCAGGACGAGAAGGGCCGCCCCATACGGATGCTCGGCTCCCACGTGGACATCACCCACCAGAAGAAAATAGAAAAGGCGATTCAGGAGAGTGAATCACGGTATCGCCAGCTCTTTGAAAATATCCTGGACGGATTCGCCCTACACGAATTGATCTGCCGCGATGATGGCACCCCTGTGGATTACCGTTTTCTATCCGTTAACCCGGCCTTTGAAACCCTCACCGGCCTCAAAAAAAAAGAAATCCTGGGAAAAACGGTGCTGGAGATCCTGCCGAAGCTGGAAGACTATTGGATTGAGAATTACGGGCGGGTTGTAAAAACGGGGCAGCCGGTAAAATTTGAAAATTATTCCAAGGCCCTGGACCGGTACTTCCAAGTGACCGCTTTCAAATCAGACGCCAACCAATTTGTTTCCATTTTCCAGGATATTACCAAACGCAAGCAGTATGAACACCAACTTAAAAAGACAAGTCGTCGCCTTTCCGCAGCCCAGCGTATTGCGAAAATCGGGGACTGGGAATGGGACCCTGAAACCGACGTTGTCACCTGGTCGGAAAACCTTTACCGGCTTTTCGGATTGGACCCGGACCAGCCGCCACCCAACTACGAGGGCCAACTGGCCCTCTACCATCCCCAGGACGCTAAGCGCCTCAACGATGCCGTTGTGCGGTGTGTAAACCAGGGGCAGCCCTATGAGCTGGAACTGAAACGGACCAACCCGGACGGCAGGCCGATGGATTTTCTGGTGAAAGGTGTGCCGAAGACCGATGACAAGGGCAAAATAATACGGCTCTACGGGTCAATCCAGGATGTCACGGACTATAAAAAAATGGAGGCGACACTCCACCAGACCCGGAAAATGGAAGCCATCGGCACCCTGGCCGGCGGCATCGCCCACGAGTTCAACAACATGCTGGGCATCATCTTGGGAAATACGGAGTTGGCCCTGGATGACCTGCCGGAAGACAGCCCGACGGAGGAAAGCATCAACGAAATAAAAACCGCGGCCCTGCGTGCCAGGGATGTGGTAAAAAGCCTGTTGCGCTTTTCCAGAAAAAACCCCATGTCCAAGCGCCCCGTGAATATTTGCAGCCTTGTCAGGGAAACGGTTTCCCTCCTGAGGCGGACCACACCGACAACCGTGGAAATCAATACGGTCCTGCATTGCAGCACCGAAACGATCATGGCCGACGAAGGCGAAATCATCCAGGTGATGATGAACCTTTTCAGCAACGCCCTCCATGCCTTAGGGGACGCCGCAGGCTTCATTGATGTACGGCTTGATCCGGTGCACAACAAAGAAGATGAAAAAGAGGCCTCTCCTGATCCGGCACGGCCCAACTGGGCCAGGCTGACCATTACGGATTCGGGCATGGGGATTGAGCCCCAGGTCCTGGACCATGTATTCGAACCCTACTTCACCACCAAGGAGATCGACCGGGGTATCGGCATGGGGCTTTCGGTGGTGCACGGTATCGTTAAAAATCACGGCGGAGACATCTCCATCCGCAGCACCCCCGGCCAGGGTACGGAGGTGGACATCTTTTTGCCCCTGATTGTCCCCTCCGAAACGACGGACGCTCCTCCCGCAGGCCCAGCAGACGCCTGCCAAGGCACCGGGATGATTTTGATCGTTGATGACGAACCCGCCGTGCTGAAAATGACCCGCCTCATGCTGGAACGCTGCGGCTACAGGGTTGAAAGCGAAACCAGCGGTAAGAAGGCGCTGTCCATCTTCATGGAAGCCCCCGGCCGGTTTGACCTTGTGATCACGGATATGGCCATGCCGGAAATCACCGGCGACCGTCTGGCCAGGGAACTATTCAGCATCCGCCCGGATATTCCGGTCATTTTGTGCACCGGCCACAGCGACCATATCGATGAAGGCTTGGCCCGAAAGATAGGTATCAAAGGATTCTTAAGAAAACCTTATTCCAAAAAAAATCTGCAAGATATTGTAGGGCAGTTGTTGGCCGGAACGGATCATTCGTTGCCCCCCAGAGAAGACCTGTAGCCCCATGACCCTAACAGATATCAGAAACCAGGCCCACCTGTCCGGAGAGGACGTTAAAAAACTCAACTTTATCAAGGATTCAGACCGCTTTGTGTTCAGAAAATTTTACCGGTCCGGGCTGCGCTCCCATATTTTTGAGGTGGTGCGCACAGGCGAAGTACACCAGGAGTCCGCAGGCGTGGTAAAGGACGGTATAAGGATATTCCCCAGGGCTGTGCCGGTAAAGATGTTCCGGATATTTCGAAGCCGTTTCACCTCCAAGGAAGATATCTTTTTTGAGATCAAGCGGTACAAAACCCTCCTTGATCACCTGGGGCCGGAATTCATCGCCCGGTCCGAAGAGTTTATCGCGGACTACCGGGACGGGGGAACCAGCCGGCTGCTCCTCTGCGGCCTCCAGGAATATGTTGCAGGAGAGATCCTTGATCCCTGGCGGCTGACAGGAAAGGAAAACCTCAGGGCCCTGCTGTCATCCATGCCCCATGAGTCAGATCTTGAGACCCGTCTGGATTGCGCCGTATCCCGGATCGAAACCTTTGTGAAAAGAATCCGTTCACTCATGGCCGCCTCCGGCCGCATTCCGGACCTGGCGGGCATCGGCAACCTGATCCTGACACCGGAAGGCGGTATCAAGCTGGTGGATATCAACAATATTGTCAAAATCCGGATGAATGCCTACATCCCCATGGACGACAAGGGATATCCGGCATGCGATGTCTCCATCCAGGTGCTGCATATCCTTGAAACAAAACTGCTTGGAAAGGATCTCTCGGATTCAGATCCGCTGTTCAAACACTTTCTTCAACCCCGGCGCCTCAAACAGGTCAAATCCATTGAACGCGAATTCTACAGAACCCTGAACAATCCCAAGAACGCAGGATAGGTCACGGCCAACCTCCGACCGTGATCCCTTTGGCCCGTCTTACCCCCCACTGTGAAGCGGTGTACAGGTAACTTCGCATTCCCCGTCCGGGCAGGAAACATAGGCAGTGCCGCCGGAAATGGTGACCGAAAGGTCCATGGTCCGCCGTATCATCCCTGCCAGTGCCTGGATACCTGCCCACTGGAGCTGGTACACGGAGACGTCCAGTCCCTCATACTTTGACGATTCCCGCTGCCACCACCCGTGGGCATTGAAGTGAAAGGCGTAAACCGTCACCCGGGAGGCCTGACGGGCTGCCTTTTTGATCCGGTCGAAAGAAGGCTCTCCCATGTCGATCCACAGGTCAATCCTGCCATCCGGGGTGCGGGCCCAGATATCGGGTTCTTCCACGGCACAGAGTCCTTTGGTAAAGGTGAGGTCTTCCCTGGCATTCATGCAGAAGGCCATGAGCCGTGCCATCATCCGTTCCGGATTCTCAGACGGGTGAAGGGCCACGGTGAGATTCAGGGTATCGTAATAATTCCGGTCCACGTCGGACAGGTCGATCTTGAATTTATAAATGGTGGGTTTGATTGCCACGGTTCTTCCCGGTAAAAAGGGTGATTGTCACTTCCCTGCTTGCTTCGCAGGGCGGCCTGTTTGGTCAGGATACGCCGTTCTTATATCCCGGATTTTGTCAGGGGTCAAACCCTGCCGGCCGACCATCGCACATTCATATGGTTATTTATGGTTAATATTGGTTTGTTTTGAATAATTCATATTTTAAAAGGCCATAAAGAATGATAAAGCGAGTCAAATCAACCAAAAAGGAGATTGATATGAAACGATTCCTGACACTAATACTCGCTGTCTTTTTTATGCTTATCATGAACACGATCACCCTGGCCGGCCCCTCGGGCCAGCTAAAGATCTTCCATGCAGGCAGCCTGACCGTTCCCTTTGCCGCCATTGAAACGGCCTTTGAGGCAAAATACCCCGAAGTGGATATTATACGAAAATCCGGAGGCAGCACTAAAATGGCCCGATTGATTTCGGAGGAGGGTCAGTCCGCGGATATTATGGCCTCCGCCGACTATAAGGTGATAGACAATAATCTGATCCCGGGACATGCCGCCTGGAACGTCAGGTTTGCCACAAATCAACTGGTTCTCTGCTATACGGATAAAAGCAAATTTGCAGACGAGGTCAACGCAGACAATTGGCATGATATCCTTGCCAAAAAAGGGATTGAATGGGGGCATTCCGATCCCAACCTGGATCCCTGCGGCTACCGGAGTCTCATGGTTTTACAACTGGCTGAAAAATTCTACAACGCTCCCGGACTTTCCGAACGGCTTCTGGCCAACCGTCCGGAAAGGAATGTACGGCCCAAAGCCAAAGAACTGGTGGGGATGCTGAAGTCCGGCACATTGGATTACGGATGGGAATACCTCTCCGTCGCCATCCAGCACGGCCTCAAATATGTCACCCTGGATGACCATATCAACCTGGGAAACTACAAGTACGACAACTTCTATAAGCAGGCCAAGGTAAAGGTGACGGGGAAAAAGGAAGGTACCTGGACAACCAAGACCGGTAAATCCTGCACCTACGGTATCACCCTGGTTAAAAACGCGCCCAACCCCGATGCGGCCCAAGCATTCCTGGCCTTTTTGCTCTCCCCGGACAAGGGCCTTGCCACCCTGGAAAAAATGGGACAGCCCCCCTTCATTCCGGCCAGGGTGCCTGACGCCGGCATGGCAGAGCAATTGCCTGAAGCCATTGCAGGACTGGTGGAGGTGAAAGACTAAATGACCGCCCGCCTGCGGCGTCACCAATTTTCTTGAAGTCTTCCTGAAAATCATTGATAATGGCGCGGCTGTTCTGCCACCGGAACAGTTGCGCCTTAACCCATAAGCACAGCAGGGAAACATGAAAGAAAAATTGGCTAAGTTGGATAAGATCTACACCCGGTTTGAAACTGATTCTAAGGAGTTAACCCAGGGCCGGGCCTGCAACAAAGGCTGCAGTTTCTGCTGCAGCGCCGCCGGCAGTATCGATATTACCACACTGGAGGGCCTGCGGATCAGAAGGGCCATGGAAAAGATGCCGAAACCCCGGCAGACCACCCTGACCAAAGCCTTTCGCCGGGAAATCAAAAAGCGGGAAGCCGGCACCGAAGCGCCCTGCCCCTTTCTGATGAAAAACAAGGCCTGCATGATATACGAGATCCGGCCATTTTCCTGCCGGCGTATCTACTCCGCCCATGTCTGCGACACCGACAATCCGCCGGCAGTCAGCCGCAAGGTCATGGATATGGCGGCGGATACCATCAAAGCCCTTCAAAAATTGGACGACACCGGTTACTCCGGCCATCTCTCCTTTATTCTTTATATGCTATCGGTTCCGGCGTTTTTTGAGACCTACATGGGCGGGGATTTCAAACCGGAAGAGATCATGGATTTCGGCAAATCCCACAGGATCGTCATCAACTGCAAGATGGGATAAACGAATAAAAAGGGGGGATCAGCGGGATCACCGCAGTCCCCCCTTTGTTTAAGGATTAGAACGCGACCTCTCTTGCGTCTCTTTTCATCCTCTATTTTTCTTCCACCGGGAATTTGGCCCGGAACCACTCCCGCCATCCCCCCGTTAAGGCATGGACATCTGTAAACCCTTCTTTTTCAAGCTTCTGTGCCAACCTGGCACTGGTGTATTCATTGGGTCAGGCGCAGTAAATCACCAGTTTCTGATCCTTGGCATATTTTGTTTTCCACGCGTCAAAATCATCGGGTGCAGTGCGATCCGCACCCTTGATTTTAAATTCAGATGCGCTCCAATCCCTTCCTCTCCGGGCATCCAGAACGACGACATCGCCCGTGTCCATCCAGTCTTTCAAGGTTTCCTTGGTGACCGCCGATGCCGCATTGGCCGGCAGGGCGAACAGTGCAAGGGTTATAAACGATATCAGTATTGCAATTGCGTTTTTCATTTTATCAGTTCCTCGTTGGTTGTATCAGGTTCGGTGCCTTCCCCGGGCAGCGCTGATCCCCCCAGGTGAAAATATGATTTGTTGCAGGAATGCCATGCCTAAAATGACGAAAACATACCCCCATTTCAACAGCCGTCCCTCACCGTAAAAAAGCAGAAGGACACCCCCGATGGTAACAAGAGTCCGTATAAACGGCGGCAGGTGGCCCGGATGATCAGCACCGCTGAAAATACAGGTGAAAATACCGGTAAAAATACCGGTGTAAGTCATCAACCAGAGAACAAAAACCGCTTCAATCCAGTACTCCAGTTTTTCACTGCCGGCCATCCCAAAGCCCATCATCAGGCCCACGGCCGCAGCCAGCAGGATGGCGATTGCCCGTGAATTTCCGGCAACGGCGGGCAGGTATCCGTCACGGACAAGCGATGCCGCAGACAACCGGCAGGCTAAAAACAGGGCATTAACCCCGGCCAGGGTACCGAAAATTACGACCGTTCCCATCAGATACCGTCCGGTATCTCCCAGAATGCCCCTGGCCGCCTTCAGGTGGGGGATGCCGGACCCTGCCAATTTTTCCGGGGGCACGTGAAAGGCGGAAACCACAGCCCAGACTAAAAAGATAAGTCCGCCGCAGAGGATGGTCAATCCGATCAAATTGCGTACCTGTCCGGTGTGGCTTTTTTTCTTTCGACCGGTTCCCGTCATGCCGGCCATGACGATACCGGCGATATCGACCCCGACCCAGAGGAGAAGAGGAAAAAACAGTACCGGAAGCGGTACAAACGGCGACGGGAACAGGGTATGGTCAAAAGCACCGTGCCCGTCCCCTGCACCTGCCAGCCCGGCAACCACAAGAATAAAAAGACTTCCCAGACAGATCCCCGTACTCCCCATCTGGCACTTTAACCCGGTTTCTACGGACATCATATTCGCGGCCAGAATCAAGGAGAGCAGAAAAAAGGCAAAACCGAAATTGGGGAACCAGTACAGAAATATTTCGTTGAATACAAATCCGGAAGAGACCAGTACACCGGTGGACAATACCACTGCAGCCACCATGCGTACGGTCATCGGCAAATAGGTCCAGGCTGTTGCCGGGCGCATAGCAGACGCACCGATCTCCGGCACAAGGTAGAAGAACAGCACCATGGTCAATACCAGCAGCACAAGTCCCCACAGCCCTGTGTATCCCGTGAACTGCCCCAGCCGGACCAGGGTGTCGGGGCAGATGAGCACCCCGGCACCGGCACTAAGACTGGCCATAACGGTTGCTTTAGATCCCAATGTCCTGCCCATAAACCCGTCTCCTTTGCGCAGATATTGTGTCTGGTATTCGCCTTTGGTCGATACCGGCCCAGGGAGGGCCCTACAAATAAAGATAGATCTCGGAAGGAAAAAAATCCAGGTTCAGAACACACCTTAAGTTCACTCAGCACTCGCTGAGGATGGTATTCAGGTTGTCTGCCGCCATGGGTTTATAAAAGAGAAACCCCTGGATCAGACGGCAATGGTTTTCCCGGAAGAAGTTGAGCTGTTCATCGGTTTCAACCCCTTCGGCAATAACGTTGAATCCCAGGGTCTTCGCCATGTGAATGATGGTTTTGCAAATGGCAGCATCATTGGGATTTTCCGGCAGTTCCCTGACAAAGGAACGGTCGATCTTCAGCTCGTTCAGGGGGAATCGTTTGAGCACCGACAAGGAGGAGTATCCGGTTCCGAAATCATCCATTGAAAGCTGAATCCCCATGGCGGAAAGCTGCTCCATAATACGTATGGCACGATCGGCATCTTCCATGGGAATACTTTCGGTGATTTCAAAACAGAGTCTTTCCGGCGGAAAATCTGTCACCGCAATTATTTTTGATATGGTCTTCAACAGATTTTCATCGTTGAACTGCTTGGTGGACAGATTAATGGACAGGGAAAGATCCGGGCAGCCTGCCTTCTGAATGGCCCTGATATCGGCCATGGCCTGTTTCATCAGCCATTCCCCGATGGGAATGATGAGGTTGGTATCTTCGGCAATGGGGATGAATTCTCCGGGGCTGACCGGATCACCGTCAATCCGCCATCGCAGCAGAGCTTCCACACTGTGGATTTTATTGCCTTCCGCCGTGTTCACCTTGGGCTGATAGACCACGGTAAAATTGGTGAACTGCTCCGGTCCCACGGACTGGCGCAACCGGTTTTCCAGTTGGATCTTCCTGAGCATCTTATCCTTGAGGGCCTGTTTGAAATGGAAGGAGCGCCTTTTCCCGTCCCGTTTTGCCTCATACAGGGCCATATCCGCATGCTTTTCAAGGGTGATCAGGTCCTCTCCGTCGTCCGGGAAAATGGCAAGGCCGATGCTCACCGAGGTATACACCTCATCTCCCATGATGGCGACGGGAGTTTTGAACAACTCCAGGATCCGATTGGAAAAGGCAATCACCTCAATGTCGTTCCGGATATTGTTCAAAACGATCACAAACTCATCACCGCCGTACCGGGCAAAGGTATCGCTCTCCCGGCATACCGTTGAAATACGTTCTTTGACCTGGATCAAAAACTCGTCTCCAAAGGGATGGCCATAGGAATCGTTGATATTTTTAAAGTCATCCAGGTCCATGTAGAGCAGGGCCATTTTCTGATTGAACCGCCTGGCATTTCGAAGCGACACCTCGGCCCGGTCATAGAGCAGTTTCCGGTTGGGCAGCTTGGTTAAAGGATCATGGAACGCCAGGAACTGAAGCTGCTCTTCTTTCAATTTTTCCTCTGAAATGTCATGGAACAGGGAAACAAAATTAGTGATTTCCCCCTGGTCATTCCGGATGGCGGAGATGGACAACCATTCCGGATAGGCAGACCCGTCTTTTCTCCGGTTCCAGATCTCACCGCTCCACTGGCCCTTGCTCATCAGATCATCCCACATCCCCTTGTAGAATGACATGTCATGGCGCTCGGATTTCAGTATCCGCGGATTTTTCCCCACCGCCTCTTCACGGGAATATCCCGTGATGTCGCAAAATGCCTGGTTCACCCGCTGGATCTGTCCGTCCCGGTTGGTAATGGCAATGCCTTCAATGGTATTGGTAAAGACACTTTCGGTCATGAGCAGGGCTTTTTCGTTTTTCTTGCGTTTGGAAATATCCCTGTCAATGCCCCGGTACCCCAACAGCGCCCCGTCTTCATCAAAATACGGTACCCCACTGGTTTCAAGGCTCACCATGTGGCCGTCCCTGTGAATATTGATGTTCTCCAGGCTTGAAAAGGGCATGCCAGCGGCAACAATGGCACCGAATGTGTCTGCGATCCGCTCCCTTTCCCCTTCGGGCATCAGATCAAAAGGGGTCTTTCCGATGACTTCCTCGGGCCGATACCCTAAGATTTGAGTCACCCTGGGGCTGGCGTAGGTGTATACCGCGTCCTGATCCACCTCCCAAATCCAGTCGGAGGTACTTTCCACAAGGCCCCGGAACCGCTCCTCGCTCTGGCGGACCTCAACCTGGGCCTTTTCCAGTTGATGAATCTTCTGCTCTAAGGCGTTTGACCGTACTTTCACGGTTTGGATCATGTCGTTGAAAGCCTCGGCCAAAAGCTTGAGTTCATCCCCGGTTTCCACTGAAACATGGATGTTATAATCTTTATTTTTCACCCGCTCGGCAGCGGTTTTCAGGGCAAGTACCGGGGCGGACAAGCGTTTGGCCGCAAAAAGAGAGAACATGGCGATGAGACCGGCAGTCAAAACGGCACTGACACCCACCAGAACGGTGAACAGGGTCAGGGGGGCAAAGGCCTCCTCTTTGTCAAGTTCGGCCATAACCGCCCAGGTGGTTCCCATAAAATCAATGGGGGCATAGGCGGACAGGACCTCTATACCCCGGTAGTCCTTTGCCATCACCTGCCCGGTTTCACCTGCCAGGGCACTTCGGACCGGCAGGGTTTCCACCCGGATGACACCGGGATTCATAAAAGAACGCGCCACGGAAAAGGTGTCGGGCATCAAAAACGAATCGGACCGCAGCAGCTTGTCCGGCCCCACCAGATAAATATCCGTTGTTTTACCCAGCCCCTGTTTCACTTTCATAAGGGTGTTCAACCCATCTGCCGGAAGCTTCAGGGCGGCAATCATCTCCACCCGGCCCTGGTACATCAGGGGGGCCCCGATATAGGCATAGGGAACCGGATCTTGCGTGGTTCTCGAAAAGTCAGTGAATGCCGGGCCGTTTGAGACCATGATTTTTTCATAGAGCCGTGCCAGGCCGGAATCCTTTATTGCAGCAAACTGTGTTTCCTCATCATCCGCCAGGGCGGCGTAAAAAATCTGGCCGGCGGGTGACACCAGGTAGAGGTTTTCATAGCCGTATGTCTGGACGTATTTTGAAAAATAGTCCATGTTTTTTTCCTGGCGGCGGGGATCAATCACCTCACTTAAGGACATGCGGGTGGATAGAATATAGGTCTTGCCGAAAATGGGAACCGGCTCGTAGATGGCGATCTCTGATTCCCCACCCTCCCGGATGCGGATCTCAGGTTTTACCGCCGAAAAAAGGTCTTCGCTCAAAAGGCTGTCGCGCACCCTGTCACCCACCTCACCGCCGGTGAGCGGCCGGCGGCTGCGAAGCACAGGCTCTCCGTTTCTGATCACTGAAAGGTATGTTTCCCCGGTGTCGCCCATGCCCTGGTGCCTCAGGGTGATCTCATTGATATCCGTGGTGTCAATCTTCAGGACCACCACCCCCAGCAAGGTGTTGTCTTTGGTTCTGACCGGACTGCCAAAGAATGCCAGATGGCTTCCTTTTTCATCGGGATAACGGGTAAAATCCTTAAAGTTCAGGGAGGTAAGACCCGCCTTGAAACATCTGGAGAGACTTGTGGCGGCCAAGGGTCCGGTATTAAGATTTTCCCCAAGCTCTCTGTCCTTTCTGGCGGAATACACCACGGTGCCGTCCGCTGTGATCAGCAAAAGATCGTAATACCCGTATGTCTCCCTGAATTTCACCAGGGTGTCCCCGTATTTTTCGGTTTCAAAAAAATCGTAGAGCAGGGTATCGAAGTCTCCCCTGTCATCCACCACGGACCTGAAATCTTTTAATGCCCGGCTGACAACAATGCTTTTGGAGATGACCTCAAGGTTCTTGGCGATTTTGTGGAAGTGGTTCAGGACCTGTGCTTTTTTGTTCTCCTGAACGGTCTGCAACTTGTTAAAGGCGGCCTGGCGCAGGCCGTCCACCGTTTCAATAAGAACGCCCAGATCGATCTTGCGTTCCTTCATATAAGATTTAATCTGCTCTGTCTTTACCTCACGAACGTTCACCAGTTGGGAAAATGCCCTGTCCGACAAGGCCTGGCGATTGATTACCATGGCAATGACGGCCACGCAAATCACAGGGATCAGCCCCATGGACAGAAACCAGAACAGCATCTTATTTCGAATGGTCATTTTCATGGATGTCTTCTGCGGCCCTCCGGGTTACGGACAGTCAATATCCTTGCGCATGGTTTTCCAGAGATCGACCATCCGGCGTGCTGCCTCCCCCTTTCCCCTCGCCGTCATGGACGTGATAAACCGGTCAAAATAGTCCGGGGAAGCCGCCTTCCAGGACGAAAGGTCGGCGGAGGGAAAGGAATGAAATTGTATTCCCTTTTCTTTCAGGAAGGTTCTGGCCTTCTGCTCTGCCTCAAGCACCACGCTGATTTCCCTACGGCTGGCCTCCCTGGCTGTTTCGGTCACAATCTGCCTTATATCCGGCGGCAGTTTGCGCCAGGCCGCCTCACTCATCCATATGCCCCAGCTGGACCCTTCCCAAATCACCACTTCAGTGACATGGCCGGCCACCTCATGGATATCGTAGCTGACCATCAGATCCAGAGAAAACGGGCAGGCATCGATAATTCCTTTCTCCAGTGCCGGATAAACATCGGGCAAAAACAGGGGAACCGGTTTTGCGTCCGCGGCCCGGATCAGCGCGGGCAGATCATTTCCCCAAGTCCGGACCCGCTTACCCGCAAGGTCCGTAAGCCGGGTGATCGGATCACGGCTCACCAAAAAATAGGGATTGAGCACATGGAAAAATAACGGGGTAATACCTAAGGCATGGGATTCCTCGGATACCTCAGGCACCTGGTCGATGAAAGCCTGCATGATATCACGGGCCTGGCAGACGTTGTCCATGGCCATGGGAATTGAATTCGGGGCGGCGGCCAGGGGCATTTCTTCGGGGAAATACCCCGGTGACATGGCCGCCATGTCCAGAACCCCCCTGGATATCAGTGAGAGATTCTCCCGGGGTTCTCCAAGACCGTTGGACCAGAAAATTTTTATGGTCAGGCGCCCGCCGGTCCGCCGGTGGATTTCGTCGGCAAACCATTGGTCAATCTTTGATCCGGGCGCGTTCGCGGGGAATTGATGGTTCATCTTAAGCACAACCGCCCCTGTTTCCGCGACGCCGGACGGGCAATGAAAAACAGCCGCAAGAACTACCAAAATGCACATCAGGAACATCTGTTTTAAAAATCGTATCATCATGAATATGCCATCACCACCGAGTTGAAAGTCCAATTTTCTAAACATATCAAAATTGGGTTCAAAAGGCCATGATCAGAACAAAATTATGACCCATAAACGGAATGTGTATTCCAATTCCCGAAAGATTTATGATATGGTAATCCCAAGGTTTCTAACGGAAAAGGCAGTCACACCCGGCAGACAAGAGAATCAACCTAATATCCTTTGGAAATTGCATCGTGAGACGACATGGAAAAAACGTCTTCTGTATCCTGTTTGGCTTAAGTCTGTTGATTTCTGGCATCCCAAAGGTCTGCGCAGACAATACATTCATCACCCTGACTTTTGCCGACTGGGTTCCCATGGGTTACCAAGATGACACAGGTGCCTGCCGGGGGCTGCTCTCTGAAATCGCCAGGGCCGTGTTTGAAGATGAACTCGGTCTGCGGCTCAACTGCCATGAACGGCCCTGGAAGCGCGCGCAACTTGAAGTGGCACTCGGACAATCGGACTTTATGCTCACCGTACCCACAGCTTCCCGTAAAGCATATGCCCGGGTCAGCCAATCCGTATTTTACACCCTGCCCCTCTATATTTATACCTATGCTGGCCATGAGAAACTCGAGGATATCCATAACATCCGGTCCGCAAAGGATATCAAGGCATTAAACCTGATACCGGTCACCAACCTTGGCAACGGATGGCACAAGGACAACGTGGACGTCCACGGCATCAATACCCATTACGTGGGCAAGGAAATTAATATCCTTCTCTTCCTTGCCACCAAACGGGCGGATATTATGATCGATGCCGTCACCCCCACCAATTATCTGATCCGGAAAAATAAGCTGACCCGGAAAATCGTTCTTACGAAATCCCGGTTCAGCCAGGTGAATTTCCATCTCCTGCTGAGCAAAAAATCAAAATTCGCCCAGTGGATGCCGGAGATTGACGCAGCCTTCCAACGGGCGTCCGCCAAGGGGCGTATCAAAGCCATCGTGGACCAATATGAACGTCTGGATCCTTAGAGCCCGTTCTAAGAAAGGCTTAAGTTGCAGGATCCGGCCCGAATCTGGTATGAGGGGGTATGACAACCTATACCTACACAGACTCACCCATCGGCAAACTTCTTTTGTTCGGAAGTGTCCGCCTGGAAGGCCTGATGTTTCCCAAGGGAAAGACCCGCAAGGACCCGGACCCGGCCTGGACCCATGACCCCGAGGGATTTTTCGATGTCCGGCAGCAGCTCGGCGAATACTTCAGCGGCAGCCGCACCCGCTTTGACCTTGACCTGACGCTTTCGGGAACGGATTTCCAAAAACAGGTCTGGGAAAAACTGCGCCATATCCCCTACGGCCAAACCATAAGCTATGGTGAATTGGCAAAACGCGTGGGAAATCCCAAGGCGTCCAGGGCTGTCGGCCTGGCCAACGGGAAAAACCCCATCCCCATTATCATCCCCTGCCACCGGGTTATCGGAAAAAACGGGAAACTGACAGGCTTCGGCGGCGGCCTGGATGTCAAAGCCTACCTTCTGGAGCTGGAGCAGCCCAATGGTTTATTCTAACCCCGGGAGCATCCCATGCCCAAAGAGATAACCCATTTTGCCCTGGCCCGGCAATTGAGGTACCGCCTGCCGCAAGGTTCTCCTTTTTATGAGCCGGTCCGTACCTTTCCCCTCCTTTTCCGTTTAGGAGCCATTGCCCCGGATATTCCCTTTTTCTACCTGGCAGGCCCGCATAAAAGAAAGGTTCAGGCCATCAGCCGGCACTACCACCGTACTGACGGGGAAGCCCTGAGGCCGCTGCTGCAATTCTTAGACACCCATAAAAGCCCTAAGGCCCTGGCCCTGGCCGCAGGGGTCGTGTGCCACCTGGTAACGGATACCGTGTTTCACCCCATGGTCTTTTACTTTGCCGGTATGGACGGGGTTCACCCCGGGGCAACAGGACGGCACCGGCAGTTTGAAACCGCCATGGATCTTCATTTTCACCATCTTTACAAGGAAGATCCCTATGTATACCGCCTGGTAAATTCCGTTGAGATACCCAGACCGGAACTGAACGGATTGCTGGCAGATCTTTTTTCAGAAAAAACGGCTTCAGGTGACCAGGAATTATTCCGGGCCCTGTCCGGTGCGCTGGACTGGTTTATGAGCATACAGTATCTCTTTCGCAATGCCCTGATCCGGCAGACGGCATCCCTTTGCGAAAGAACCCGGCACCCCCTGCCGGCCAAGGCATCCGGTGTAATATACCCCTTTCCCGGCCCCGTGGCACTGCCCTTTTTCAACGGCCGGCTCCGGTACCGCCACCCCATTTCCGGAGAACGGATAAACACCTGCCTGGCCGACCTTGTGAAAAAAACCGTTGATTCGTCCCTGGGTTTGTTGGATCATATTTCCATAGCCGCCGGATCGGGCCTACCCCTCACCGGTATGTCGGTAACCTGTGCCGGGCAAGCGCTTGTCCTGCCGGATCTTCCCCCGGGAAGGGTTCAGTTCTGGTGCCAAAAGACGGCATTGACAACCGATCTTTACAAAGGGATGCCCCGGGATGGCCGCCCTCCCTTTTAGTTTCACCCCGCAGTTCGTTTTGCGGATAACCGATCAGCACCTGGAGAAAGAGATGAGCCAAAGCCGCACGGACAAACGAGAGATCTTCGGATGGGTGATGTTTGATTTTGCCAATTCCGCCTACACCACCCTGGTGGTCACCTTTATTTACGCCACCTATTTTGTGTCCGCCATCGCACCGGACAAAATCCACGGGACGGCACTCTGGTCAAGGGGGGTCACCATCACCGCCATCATGGTGGCGCTATTGTCGCCCCTGCTTGGCGCCCTGGCAGACCAGGGCAAATTGCGCAAAACCTTCCTGCTGATCTCCACCCTGGTAATGGTGGCAGGCACCGCCATGCTCAATTTCGTGATGCCGGGCCAGGTATACCAGGCCCTTGCCTGGTTTGTCATTTCCAATATCGCCTTTGAACTGGGCATGGTCTTTTACAATGCCTTCCTGCCCGATATTTCCACCCCCCGGACCATCGGCCGGATATCCGGCATCGGATGGGGTGTCGGATATATCGGCGGCCTCGCTGCCATGGCCGTGGCCATGATCGGCTTTATCAACCCGGAGGTTCCCTGGTTCGGCCTGGCCAAGGAAACCGGCGCCCATATCCGGGGCACCAATCTTCTGGTTGCCGCCTGGATCACCGTCTTCTGCCTGCCCCTGTTCATCTTTGTCAAAACCCGGTCACCGCGGTCTGCGACCGGGAAACCCTCCCCCCGAAGTACGGTCGCCCTGATTTCCGCCGGCATGAAAGACATCCGGGCCACATTTACTGAAATCCGGGCCTACCGGGAAATCGTCAAACTCCTGATCGCCCGGATGATATACAATGACGGCCTGGTGACCATTTTCGCCTTCGGCGGTATCTACGCGGCCGGCACCTTCGGTTTCACCTTCCAGGAAATCATGATTTTCGGTATTGTACTCAATGTCGCTGCCGGTACCGGCGCCCTGATCATGGGGATATTCGACGATAAGCTCGGGGGGAAAACCACCATTCAGATCTCCAATATCGTCCTGGCACTGGCCGCCATCCTGGCGGTATTTGCCCCGGATAAAACCCTTTTCTGGGTGGCTGGCATACTGGTGGGATTCTTTGCCGGCCCCAACCAGTCCGCCTCCCGGTCCCTGCTGGGCAGGTTTGTACCCCGGGAAAAAGAAAACCAGTTTTTCGGATTTTTTGCCTTTTCCGGGAAACTGACCGCCTTTTTCGGCCCCCTGCTCCTGGGCATACTCACCCAGGCATTTGACTCCCAGCGGGCAGGTATTTCAGTGGTGGCCCTCTTTTTCATCATCGGAGGGCTGATCCTGTCCCGGGTGGACGAAGAAAAGGGAATGGCCTCGGCCCGGAAACTATCAGATACAAGACAAATGAAATAACCCAAACAGGAGGTGATCATGTTCGTATTAGGCATTCAGGGCAGCCCCCGTAAAAATGGGAACTGCGAGTATCTGCTATCAGCCTTTTTAAAGGAATGCGAAACCTTAGGCGCCCGCACCGAAACCATCCGGCCCCACACCCTGGATATCGGCCCCTGCAAAGAACTGATCGTCTGCGAGAAAAAAGGGTTCTGCCCCATCCGGGACGAAATGGAAGACCTGGGCTATCGCAAGGTGAAGCAGGCCGACGCCGTAATTTTAGCCACTCCGGTATTTTTTTACGGGGTCTCGGCCCAGGCCAAGGTCTTCATCGACCGCTGCCAGATGTTCTGGGGCAGAAAGTACAAACTCAGGCTAAAAGATCCGGACCGGCACCAGCGCCGGGGATTTCTGCTGTCCGTGGCCGCCTCCGCCGGCAAACGGTTGTTCGAAGGGGTGGATCTCACCACCCGGTATTTCTACGATGCCATTTCCACGGATTACTCAGGCAGCCTGACCTACAATAAAGTGGAAGGGGCAGGAGATATCAAAGATCAGCCGAATCTGGATGCGGATATCCGGTCGTCCGCCACAGACTTGCTCGCCCCTTTGCAGAACAGGCGAAAACTGATATTTGCCTCACCGGGCAACGGCGCCCGGGCCCTGCAAGCGTCAGCCTTTGCCAAAGAAGCGGCCAAAGGGCGCATTGAGGTGATTGCTTTCGGGGGAGCCCCGCCGCAGGTGCCGGACACAAAGACCATTGAGGCTATGGCAAAAACCGGCCTGGATGTAAAATACCTTCAGGTGTCGCATTTGGAAAACATTACGGAATTGGCCGCAGACCTGCAGAAAAATGATGACGTCATCCTCATCAAAAGTCCCGGGGAATCATTTTCAACAGATTTTCTCAACGAGCAGCCGGATGTGTGGGACATTGCCCCAGCAGACGGCAAACGAAGTGCGGACACGGTCAAAGATGAGATTGACGCCCATGTGAGAAAGCTTGCGCTTACTGCTTCACCGTAATGGGCTCATCCTTTACCCCGGCGTAGAAAACGATGATATCTGCCGGTTCCGTCCCCTCGTTTTTTCCGTAATGCCAGGTATCCACCACTTCCACGATGGGATCACCGGCCTTGAGCGCAAGGGTCTTGCCGGAACGGGTGATCACGGTGAGTTCCCCAGAGATAAGCACGCCGGCATTGATCACCGGATGGGTATGCCAGGGCAGGGTGACACCGGCGGGAATCTGTATTCTCAGGATACTTACTTCCGGTGTGCCCAAAGGATAGGCAGGCAGTGCAGTGCCGTTCCAGCTGCGGCCGGACTTGGCCAGCACCTTGGCGGTTGCTTTCGCAGGTGTTTTTTGGCCGGCAAAGGCAGGGGCGGCGGGTAAGGTCAACAGGCAAAACATCAGGATCAGACGCAGGATTAATCTCATAAAAAACCTCTTTAAAAATTCAGGGCCGGTACCAGGGTGGACAATACCTTTTTGGAAAATCCGTCCAGTTCGTCAAATGAGATGCCGAACCGGGACTGGTCCCCCTTACACGTACTCGTCCGGACCTCACCTGCTAGGGTCAGGTTGTCAAACTGGCCGTAGGGCAGCCGGATGGTCACCGGTGTGGTTCTGCAGCAGTCCAGTTCGGGACAGCCGTCCACCTGGGCCAGGCATCCGCTCTTATTAATATTGACGATAATCCCGGACAACTCCTGGTTGTCCAAAGAAATCCGGGTGGGCAAAAAGCACTCCACCCGCTTTTCCGAACGGATATTACAGGATTTGACATCCTCCGGGTATTCAAGGAAGATCAGGTAATCCGGGTTCCGGATGGTCCTTATAATATGGGCCTTGAATCCGTAGACATCGTTGGACAGGATATACTTGGCCGCCAGATGCTCCCCGGCCGTAAGATTGCTCCGGGTCCAGTTGTCGTGGGATAACTGAACGATCAGGTATTTTCCCACCTGCATACCGATAAGCTCGCCTGACACGGCCCGCTCCGGATCATCCGGGGCCAGTTGAAGGGCTGTGCCAAGTTCAATAAACAACCGCTGGCTTCGGTTAAATTCTGATGGATTCATACGCCCCTTCCTATCGGCTGCCCCGCCGGAACAAGACAATCTTTATGGTTTCAAAGACAATGTACAATTCCAGGAAAATAGACAAGTTATTGATATAGTAAAGGTCATACCGAAGCTTTTCAACCGCATCCCCCAGGGAGGCGCCGTAGGGGTACATCACCTGGGCCCAGCCCGTGATGCCGGGCTTGATGGCGTGCCGCTCCGCATAATAGGGCGTGACCTTTGAAATCTGGGATACAAATTCGGGCCGCTCCGGACGGGGGCCGATGAAACTCATATCTCCCTTGAGCACGTTGAACAATTGAGGCAGCTCATCAATCCGGGTTTTCCGCATAAAGGCCCCGAACCGGGTCACCCGGGGATCATCTTCCTGGGCCCAGGAAGCACCGGTTTCTTTTTCGGAATCCTGCCCCATGGACCGGAACTTGTAGATGGTAAACACCTTGCCGTTCAGCCCCACCCGCTGCTGCAGATAAAAGACGGGGCCGGGAGAATCCAGCTTGATCATCAGGGCGATAATCGGAAAAAACGGCAGGCAAAGGGTGAGAAGAACAGAGGAAAACACCAGGTCCAAAACCTTTTTCAGGGACCGGATGAACGGGGTGATCAGAAAACCGCTGCTCTGGACCAGCCAGGAGGGATTGATATGCTCCACCGGGATCTTTCCGGTCATCAGTTCAAAAAAGTTGGGATAATCCAGGATTTTGACCCCCATGAGCTTACAGGTCACCAGCCGCTCTGCTGCCAGATTTCCCCGCCGCTCCGTCAGGGCAATGATTATGGCCCTGGCATTGGTTTCCCTGGCGATCTCCACAATATCACTGATCTCCCCGAGGATCCTGTCCTCATCCACTGACACAGGGTCCATAGGGGTTTTTATGTATCCCGCCAGCTCATATTTGCCCGGGGACTCCCGGATGAGATTCTCCACATTGGTGGCCGTAGCCCCGGTGCCGATGACAATCACCCGCTCGGCAAACACCCGTGCGTTGTTCGTTTTATGGAATCCCCACTGCCATCCGTTCTGGCAGATAAAAAACAGCAGGCTTGCCGTCAGCACCTCCGGAAACGCCCCCAGGCGATCCCCGGGCAGCACCAGGATGAATACCAGGGTGAACCCCAGTGCCAGGACGGAACGGACCAGCCGTTCTTTAAGACTCCACCGTTCGGGCAGGTAGACTTCGCACAGGAATGAAAAGAGCAGCACCAGGGGAACAAAATAAAGCCCCCACAGGGGCATGACACCGGGAGTGACACCGGCTGCCAGAGTCACTGCCAGTAGACCGGCAATAAAATCCCCTGCCAGAAGAATAATCTTGTGCCTCACCAGGCTGCCTTTTGCTAGAAGTCCCAAAGCACCGCCCACGCAATAAGTTGAAGGTTAAGGGGTATGCTCTGGTTTTATAGACAACCCGGGGGCATGTCAAGTAAGGATATCTTGTGAAATAACAGAGAACAACGCAGATAAGCCCGGCCGCCCCACTGGCACAGGGGACAGGAAGATCGGCCCAAAGACGGCCTTAGTGCTCCCTGTAAAAAAAAGATTTCAGACGATGGATCAACCCGATTTCAAAACACATCTTCGGGCTCAACCCTTCCAGTGCCTGGGCACGGGTTTCAAACCACTCCCTGAAATTCTCCCCGTAAAAATAGGAGATGGGCTTGGCCAGAATCAGGTCCCCATTGACCATATCCAGGACCTCATCTTTCTTTGAAAACGTCTGCCAGCTCTTGTCAAAAATCCTTGAGAATTGTTCAAAGGCAATATCGCCAAGGTAAAAATCTTCCAACGGCATCAGGACCATCCATCATCATCGGATTTAAACCCAATTTCAGGCCGAGGGCATCCTTTGCCCCGGCGTTGAACCCACGAATGAAACGCTGCGAATTAAAATAAGACACAATTGACTTATCCTAATTTAAACGTCTTGTAAACCCCCAAAATCAATCAAGCTGTTTCACCCCGAACATAAAGGTGGACTACCGAATTTTGATCAGAATTTGATCAGGAGATGAACCGCAGGATTGCCGATCCACTCGTGACCACATAATCTTTTACGATAGGACAATATGTTTGTTATTATTCCTTGATTCGTGTTATTTTTTTTCAATGATTCCAGCCGCCATGCCATATGCCATCTTATCCGGTCTAGACCGCCGGGTTGAAGATTTTTTAGAACGCTGGACCGCCAATATGAGTGACGCCGGATTCCTAGAGAGCACCACGGCCAAACGAGAGGACTGTATCTTATCCTTCCACTGGTTCCTGGCCCCCATAATCCGATCTGCAGAAAATGGAAACCTTCCGTCTTTTGGCGAACTTATCGCCAATGAGGACAATTGGGCGGATAATATTATCCAGACCTCCCGTCGCCACCGCTCAAGGGGTATCACCGGAGACATGTTTGTCGGCTGCTTTAAGACCCTGGTGCATGCGGTTCTGGAGATGGTGGAACAGGGAGACGAACCCTGTGAGCAAAAAAAAGAGGCGGCCAGATTCATACAAAGATGGGCAGATGCGTTTGAAACCCTCATTGTTCAAGACTGGACCACCCGGTCCGGAAAAGAAGGCGACCGTTATTTGGACCAGGCCAACCGGCAGCTGACACTGGAGAAATGCAAATATGAAAATGTAATAAATTCCATCTCTGAGCTGGTTCTGACCATTGACGGCAAAGGGCAGGTTCTTGAAGCCAATCGATCCGCCCTGAGATATTTTCAAAAAGATCTATCAGGGTTGTCGATTATGGAACTGCTCGGACTGAAAGGAGAAAGCTTAAAAGTACTTTGCTCAGACCACAGCACAGACGCCCCTTTAGAAATATCCGTGAAAGATATGCACTTTCAGTGTATTTTTGCCCCCCTCAACAATGTCAGTCTCGCATCTGACGGATATATAGTCGTTCTCAAGGATGTTACAGCCCTTGTAAAACAAAGTGAGATACTGGAAACCATCGTTGTGAAACGCACCTCAGATCTTCTCAAAAAGACAAGCCAGTTAGAAGAGATGAATATCACCTTGAGAACAGTAATGAAATCCGTGGACAAGGAACGGGAAGAGTTCCAGGAAAGGATCGGTGATGTGATCCGCTCGACCCTGCTACCGGCACTGGACCCTGTTCGCAAAGCGGCCGCCTCTGATATCCGAAATTCCTATCTTGATATCATTGAAAACCAGCTGCTCAAACTGGCCCGGGGCGGGGGGCAGAACAACCATGCAGGTTTACTTAAACTGACCCCCATGGAAATGAAGGTAAGCCGCTTCATCCAGGCAGGGTCATCGACCAAAGAAATCGCAGAAGCCCTCAACCTGTCCGTCGTGACGATCCAGACCCACCGCCGGAACATCCGGAAAAAGCTGGGTCTCCAGAACCGCAACGTCAACCTGACCACTTTCTTGAACCAATCCGGGCCGTTGGAGCCCTGAACATCGCCATACAGCCGCTCATTAATGAGTAGTTAGAAATACCCATTAAATCCCCACTTCCTCCTGTTGTGCATCCATAAGTTTCACTGTAAGCTAATGATATCTTGATAAATCACTTATTTAGGAGGCAATCATGGACCCGGCAGAAAAGACGACACTGACCCTGCTGCGGGATTTTTTCCTTGCCCGGTCAGGGCAAGACCTGGCCCCGGCCTGCATGGTGCTGGCCGGTGACAGTCCGGCCGCAGCCCGAATCGGGCGGACGGACTGGGATGAGGCGGAGTTCGCCTTTAACCGGCTATTTGTCGGCCCCATGGCCCTGCAGGCCCCCCCTTACGCCTCAGCCTACCTGGAGACCGAGCCCCGGCTCATGGGCGAAAGCACACTTAAGATTCGGCGAATCTATGAAATGGCCGGCCTTTCGTCGCCACTTCAGGGCCGTTTGCCCGATGACCATATCGGCGTGGAACTGGATGCGGCCCTGGGTCTATCAAACATGGCTCAAACCCTGGACGCTGAAGAACCCCGTGTTCTGTGGCGGTATTTCCTCCACGAACACCTTTCGGCCTGGCTGCCCCAGTTTATAGATAGGGCCCGCAGGGCAGAGGCCGGGCATCCGGCCGTGGACCTGGCCCTGGATCATCTGGAAACATGGCTTAACCGCCAGCAATCAAAAGAGGAGGGAAAAATCCAATGACCCTTTGGAAAAAAAACGATATTGAAACGGCCATGGAGTGCCCCATGACCCGGCGGCGGTTCATGAAATGGCTGGCAGCGGCGGGCGTCGCTGCAGCTATGCCCTGCGGCTTCCTCGTACCTAATGAGACCAAGGCCGGTATTGTCTACGAAGGCGGATATGAGACGTTCCGCAACGCCTGTCCGAGGAACTGCTACGATACCTGCTCCATGGTCACGTATGTAAAGGACGGGGTGGCCCAGTTTGTGGAAGGGGCACCTGAGTCCACCTTCACCAACGGCGGACTCTGTGTGAAGGGGAATGCCTACATCAGGAAGCAGTACTCCCCGGACCGCATCAAATACCCCATGGCCCAGCAGGGCCGCGGGTCAGGCAATTGGAAACGGATCTCGTGGGACGAGGCCTTAACCCGCATCAGCGAAAAATTCATAGAGATCAACGAAAAAGACGAATCCATGCTCGGCCTGGCCCTGACCAAGTATTCGGGCAATTTCGGGATCACCAACTACGGCGTGGAGGGGATGTTCTCCTCTTTGGGCTATACCACCCGCATGGTGGGCACACCCTGCTGGCCTGCAGGTATCGACGCACAGAACTACGACATGGGCAATATGTGGTGCAATGATCCGGAAGATATGGTTGATGCCCGGTATATCATTCTATGGGGGGTGAACCCGGCCTGGTGTTCCGTCCATACCATGAAGTACATCTACGAGGCCAGGCAGCGCGGTGCCAAGGTGGTCTGTATCGATCCCGTCCTCACCCAGACGGCGGCCAAGGCGGATGAATATTGGCAGATCAACACCTCAGAAGACGGGGCCCTGGCCCTGGGAATGGCCCGGCATATTCTGGACAGGGGCCTGGTGGACCAGGACTGGGTCGCGGCAAATTCCGTGGGATTCGGCGAATTTGCCGACTACCTAAAACAGGAGGTCACCCTGGAATGGGCGGCCGAAAAGTCCGGTGTGCCGGCCCGGCGCATTGCCCGGGTGGCAGAGGAGTTCGCCACGGCTGATCCGGCCACCATCTGGATCGGATACGGCATGCAGCGCCATGTCAACGGGGGGGCCTCGGTTCGGGCCATCGACGCCCTGGTGGCCATGACCGGCAATGTGGGCAAAGCCGGCGGCGGGGCCAGATACGGCCATCTCATGACCTGGGGATTTAACTACCACGCCATGATCCAACAGCCTCCCAAAGGGGCCAAAGGCTTTCTTGGCCCGACGGCCAAGGGGGAATTTGATTTCACCAAAGACGCTGAAGGCCCGGCTTACACCAACCGGACACTCAATATCAACAAAACCGCCCGGGAACTCTTAAATGCCACAGATCCCCCGGTACGGGCCCTGTGGGTCTCCTGTAAAAATCCCCTGAGCCAGGACTTTGACCGCAACCAGCTTGAAAAGGCGTTCAAGAAGATGGAACTTGTGGTGGTGGTGGACCAGTTTTTCAACCAGACCGTTGAACAGGCAGACATCGTGCTGCCGGTAACCACGCTTTTTGAAGAGTGGACCGTCAACGTCGGCTACTGGCATTACTGGCTTTCCATAAACGAACAGGCCGTAAAGCCCCTGCATGAGGCCAAATCCAATATCGAGATTGCAGCGGCCCTGTCCAAAAAAATGAATGAGCTAAAACCCGGGTCCTGCACCTTCCCCACGGACATTGATACCAAGGAATGGGTGGCAAAGGAATTCAACAAAGGGGTTTACGATCTTTTTGGTATTAATTCCTGGGAGGACCTTAAAAACGGGCCGAAAAAGGCCAAGGCAAACCGGCTGGCATGGGCGGACGGCAAATTCGGAACCCCTTCGGGAAAATACGAATTCAGATCGGATCTCTGTGCCGAGCACGGGTTCAACGCCCTGCCCAAGTATGTGGAGGGCCGCAAGCCCTACGACAAGCTGAGGCTGCTGACCCCCCACACCCAGTTCGGTCTCCACTCCCAGTTCATTAATCTGGACTGGATGGAGGATTTCAATCCCCGGCCCTACGTCTATATCCACCCTGAGACCGCCAGGGTCAGAAACATTGCCGACGGCGACAGGGTACTTGTGAAAAACAAGACCGGAGAAGTCACGATCACCGCATCCCTCACGGACAATGTTCCCGTGGATGCCATCCTCATGTACGAGGCCTGGTTCAAAAACAATCCCTACAACTGCCAGAACTTAGTGGATGATACCTCCGCAGACATGGGGGGCTACAAAGCCGGCGCCCCGGGCGTGGCCATTCATGACCAGTTCGCAGACCTCGTCAAGGCGTAAAGGAGAGTAACCCCTATGAAAAAACAACTTGGATTTTTTGTTGATTCGGACCGCTGCGTGGGCTGCATGACCTGCGCCATGGCCTGTAAAAACCAGTATCACCAGGAAAAAGGGGTGGTCTGGCGCAGGGTCTATCCCTTAAAGGAAGAGATTTATCCCCACAAGGAACGGGCATTCTATTCCCTGGCCTGCAACCATTGCGAGCACCCGGCCTGCATGCACGTCTGCCCGGTAAAGGCCTATTACAAAAGGGAAACGGACGGGGTTGTGGTCCATGAGCAGGAAAAATGCATCGGCTGCGGCAACTGCATCCGCTCCTGCCCTTACGGCGCCCCCGTGTACAATCCGGTCCTGAAAAAGGCGGAAAAATGCAGTTTCTGCCACCAGCGGCTGGACGCAAACCGCTTGCCCATGTGCGTGATGTCCTGCCCGGTGGATGCCATCCAGGTCATCGACATCACCCGGCTTGATTCAACAGGCCTGGTGCAATTTGCCCCGGGCTTTCCCAAGCAGCCCGCCCTGAATCCGTCGGTCCGGTTCCGGCTGCCCAGGCTGCCTGAAGTGGTAAGGAGGAAAACGATATGAATCATTATGAAATGCCCCTGGTTTTGTTTACCGTACTCTGCCAATCGGCCATCGGCCTCGTGGCGGTCAACGCTTTCCGGCAGGTCAGCGGGCCGGATATGGAACCCCGCAGGATCCGCCTGGAATGGCTGGCAGCCGGCCTTGTTCTCATCACCGGCCTGATCGCCTCGGTATTTCACCTCGGCCACCCGTCGGGAATGGTCCGCGCCCTGAATAATCTCGGAACCGCATGGCTCAGCCGGGAAGCCCTGACCGTGGGAATTTTCCTGGCCCTCCTGGCCGCAGGCCTTCTCCTCATGCGGGAAAAGAGCAATCCGGTACTTGCCGTGACCACGGCAGCCGCCGGTCTGCTGGTCATTTTAAGCATGGGGATGACCTATTCCCCGCCCAGTTTCCCGGCCATAAACAATGTCCTGCCCTTTGTGTTCTTCTGCCTGACCGCCCTGCTTTTGGGCAGCAGTGCCGGGCAGTTATTCGCCAATGAAAATTCGCGGCCGATGATGACCCGGATCTTGACCGCCACCCTTATCGTGGCATTGGTTATCTACCTCATCGTTCCTTGTATCTGGCTTTCGGGAGGAGAAATTATGAAGCTAACCGCTGAACAATGGCTTGCCTCACCCCTTTACTGGGGACGGATCATCATTGGGCTTGCACTGCCCCTTGTCCTGATAAAAGCCCTTGGAAAAACACCGGCCTGGCTGTGGGGTCTTCTTCTGGCAGGAGAACTCATGGGACGTGCCTTATTCTTTGCCGGTACAGTGCACACGGCCGTGAACATGGGAGGCGTGTATTGACCCAAAGTATACTGCACCGGCAACCGCCGCAAATGAAACACTCTTCTTTGCGGCGGTCCGGCCGGTGTTCATTTAAAACAGTCGTTGTGCTGTCAATACTGTTTCTTTGCCTCGACCCGGCGAAGATCTTTTCCGGGCAGATCGCTGTGACGGACAGTGCCCCAGCTCTGGATGCCTTCCCCATTGCCAATCGCAGCTATAAGGCGCATGTGGGTTCTCACCATCTGACGGGTCGCGTGGAAGAAAAAATAATACTCTTTTTTACGCTGGACCCGCCCCAGGTGCCCCAAGGTTTTTTTCTCTCCGTGAACCTGAAACAAATTAAAGCCCCTGAAAAAAAAATGAAAAAGAATCCGGAAATTCTGACCGGCTTTCCTGACACCCGCCTGACCTTCCACGATCCGGGGATTTATACGTACGCCGTCATCGTTTCAATGATTGCAAAATCCAGTTGTGGCGGCGTAAACGCAGATACGGTTTTTAATGGAGATATTCATATCGACGTTTCAGAATAAGATTAATCCTGCACATCTTGCCTAACACGTTTATTCCTTTATAAGCGATCGGTCTGTTTGGGCGATCACGACGATCTAAGGCGTTTTGGTTGCAAGTCCCGTGGAAATGATGGACAACTTGAGCCCCGAACGGCATCTGTGGTATGGTAGAGGCCATAATTTCGAACGCAGCAGCCGAATGTAACACTATTTCCGGAAATCTAAGGAGACAACGTGAAAACAGGTCTGAAACTCATCGTATCTTTTTTATTTATCAGTGCGGCCCTTGCGGCGCTGTCCCCTGGCTACGCGCAGGAGACCCCGGCCAAAGAGAGTATTACAACAGGAGCTGAAACCGCTGCCCCCAAACAGACAGGGGAGGCGGCCAGCCTGGAAATGCTTAAGTCCCTCCAGCGGTTGAAGGAAAGCCTTAAAAAACGGATGGGCGAAAAGCGGCAGCTTATCAAAAATACGGCCTCTGAAACCGAAAAAGCCTATCTTGAGGCAGAGCTGAAATCCCTCGACGAACAACTGGCCGGGGCGGTGGTGGATTTCGAGCGGATCGCCACGGGTGTGGATGTGGGGCTGTTTGCCAAAAAAAAGGCAGAGCACTTCAACTGGAAAAATGAGCTGGTCTCCCTGGTGGAACCCGGTATCATGGAGCTGAAGCGGCTGACGGTGAAGGCCCGGCACAAAACCAAACTCAAGGATCAATTGTCTTCCTACGAGAGTTTGGTCCCGGTGGCCGTCAAGGCGAGAACCCGGATCGAAACCCTGATTGAAAAAACCGATGATCCGGCGCTAAAAAAAGAGCTTGCGAACCTGCTGCCTGAATACAAAGGGGTGGAAAGCCAGATAAGAAATAAGCTGGATCTGGTCAGGCTCCAGCTGGAGGAGATTGCCAGGGAAGAGACGTCCTTGATCGAAAGCTCCCAGAAGTCCATAAAGAATTTCTTTAAAACCCGGGGGATGTTTCTGCTGGTTGCCGTTCTGGTCTGCTGCGGGGTTATCCTGGTGCTCCGGTTTCTTTACCGGAATATTATCCGGCTCCTTCCCGGTTACCAGTCAAAATACAGGCCGTTTCACATCAGGGCGCTGGAACTGATCTTCCGCATTTTAACCCTGATCATTACCCTGCTGGCAATTATTCTTGTCTTCTACGCATTTGAGGACTGGGTACTCCTTTCCCTGGCAATCATCTTCCTTATGGGTATTGCCTGGACAGCCAAACACACCCTGCCCAAGTTCCTTCACCAAAGCCGCCTGATGCTCAATATCGGAGCCGTGAGGGAAGGAGAGCGGATCATCTACCAGGGGGTGCCCTGGCTGGTCAAGCATATCAACGTCTATTCCATCCTGGAAAACCCCGTACTGGAGATGAGCTTGAGAATCCCCATTGAAAACCTCATGGACCTGACCTCCCGGCCGTTTAATCCTTCAGAGCCCTGGTTTCCCTGCCGGAAAAATGACTGGGTCATCCTTTCGGACGGTACCCGGGGCGGGGTGGTGAGCCTCACCCATGAGACCGTTGAGCTGGTCCAGCGGGGCGGTGCCAGAAAATCATACCTGACCCCGGATTTTCTGGCCATGACACCGTTGAACCTGTCTGTGAATTTTAGGCTGAAAGAATCATTCGGCCTCACCTACAACCTGCAGTCAGAGGTCACCGGCACCATTCCCGAACGTCTGGAGACCTATATCCGCGAACAGATAGAGGCCGAAGGGTACGCAGAGGATATGCTGAACCTCAGGGTGGAATTTGCCCAGGCCGGGGCCTCCTCCCTGGACCTTGTGGTCATTGCCGATTTCAAGGGAAGCCAGGCACCGCTGTACAACAGGCTCAGACGGGCCATCCAGCGGTGGTGCGTGGATGCGGCCACCAAATACGAATGGGAAATTCCCTTTCCGCAGCTTACGGTTCACAAGGGCGAATAATACCTGCCAAGTGTCAGCGTTCCCTGGCCCGGGCCTTGACCGGACGCGGTCCGGCCAGGGGAAAAACCTTGACTTGACAGACGTTTACAGGAATACTGCAATCATACCGGCGGCGGCCGTTTACATGAACATATAGCGTGGCAAACTAAAGGGACAAGGCCATGAATCTCAACTCCCACCTTCTGGGCGACCTTCTGGTCAGCATGGGCTCCATTACCAAAGACCAACTGGAGGAGGCCCTTGCGTTCCAGCAGGGATTTATCGAAGATACCCTGCCGGAAACGGAGCTGGACAGGACCGAACTGATCTCCAGAGGGCGCCGCCCCTCCTGCCCGGTTCCCAAACTGGGCAAGATCCTTGTGGAAAAGGGGTACCTGACCGAAGGCGAACTGGCCCCGGCCCTGGAAGTCCAGCACAAGCGGGCGACGGAACTGAGCCGCCTGGACACCCACAAGCTGGCCACGGCCCTGGAAGTGGGCTTTGTTATCAACTCCACGGTCAACCTGGTGGATGTGCTGTCCCTGATCATGAAATATGCCAATATCGTTACCGATTCCGTGGCGTCAACCCTGATGCTCCTGGACGAAAAAACCGGAGAACTGGTATTTTCCGTGCCCACCGGGCCCAAATCCGACCAGTTGGAGGATATCCGTATTCCGCCGGGAAAAGGGGTGGCCGGCTGGGTGGCCCAGAACGAGCAGTACCTGATGGTAAAAGATACGACCAAGGACAAAAGATTCTACAACGCCGTGGATGATATGACCGGCATCGAGACCAAATCCCTGCTCTGTGTCCCCATGAAGTCCAAGCGGAAACTTATCGGAGTGCTGGAGGTAATAAATAAAAAAGACGGGCTCAGCTTCACCGAAGAGGATGCCCTGCTTTTGAGCATATTTTCCCACCATGCCGCCATCGCCATTGAAAACGCCCTGCTTTTCAACTCCATGCAGGCCAGGCTGGAGAAAGAAAAGCTCATTGAACAAAAGGTATCCGATTCGGAACGGCTGCGCTCCATCGGCACCCTTGCCGGGGGTATTGCCCATGATTTCAACAACATCCTCGGTGCCATTATGGGATATACAGAACTTGCCCAGATGGAAATGGAGACGGACAGCCGTCCCTATTCCAACCTGTCCAAGGTAATCGGGGCCTCCGGCCGTGCCAGGGACCTGATCTCCCAGATCCTTACCTTCAGCCGGCAATCTGAAAAAATAGCCAAACCCATCCAGGTCAACCTGATTGTCAAAGAGGCATTAAAGCTGCTGCGGGCCTCCCTGCCCAAAACCATCCGCATGATTGAGGATGTGGACTGCCGGTCGGTGGTCATGGGGGATTCCACCCAGATCCACCAGGTGGTGATGAACCTGTGCACCAATGCGGCCCATGCCATGGAAAAGGACGGCGGCCCCCTGACGGTGTCATTGAAGGAAGTCCAGGTGAAGACGGATGAGGAAGACCTCTCTTTGCTGGTACCGGGACTTGATCCGGGCCTTTACCTCTGCCTCAAGGTAGAGGATGAGGGAAAGGGCATGCCGCCCTATGTGATGGAACGAATCTTCGACCCCTTCTTCACCACCAAGGAACAGGGCCGGGGGACCGGCATGGGACTGGCCGTGGTCCACGGGATCGCCAAGGACCACGGCGGCGACATCCAGGTGGAAAGCGAACCCGGGAAAGGCTCCATTTTCAGGATCTATTTCCCCGTTATTGAACGGGACCCGGAACCGCCCGCAAAGGTTGAAGCTGAGATCGTTCCCAGGGGTACTGAACACGTAATGATCGTGGATGATGAAATCATGCTGGTGGACGTGGCCAAAAGCCGTCTGAACAGCCTGGGGTACAGGGTCACCATAGAAACAGACGCCATCCAGGCACTGGAACGCTTCAACCAGAGCCCCAAAAGTTACGACCTGGTGATGACGGACATGTCCATGCCGGTGATGTCCGGAGACCGGCTTGCCAGGGAAATTCTCGATATCCGGCCGGATATCCCCGTTATCCTTACCACGGGATTCAGTGCGGATATGACCGCTGAATCGGCACTGGAAAAAGGCTTTGTCGCATTTTTAACCAAGCCCATGGGATACGGAGACCTGGCCAGAACCGTCCGCAATGCCCTGGACGGAAAACCGCAGCACTCAGGGTCATAAGATTCGGTTCCCCTCCAAGTCCCCCAATCGGATCAGGAAGAACAGGACAACATGGAGCAGCCCGGCTTATGCCGTGCCCATTCCGGCCGTTTTTCCGCAAACGCCTCTTTGCCCTTCTGGGTATCATAGGGATGGCGGATCAGGTCGAGCAACTCCCAGACCATGGAATAATCTCCGGCCTCAGCCTTTTCAATGGCTGTCTGGGCCAGGTAGTTGCGGAGTACATACTTGGGGTTCACCCGGTTCATCCGCTTTATCCGCTCGTCCGCGTCTAACGCATCCTCCTGCAGCCGAAGGCCGTAGATCTTAAACCAGCGGGCCATTTTCTCCAGGTAGAGATCATCTGCCTGCTCCGGCCGATAAAGCGCCGGGGTTAAAAATTCGCGCACCCTGTTCTCCACACCGTCACCGCTGTTTTCCAGTGCATCCGTGTCCAGCCGTGCCAGCCGGCGGAAAAATATAGTATAATCGGTTTCCGCCATCTGAAACAGGGCCAGCAACCCGTTTATTATGGTGTCGTCATTAACCCCTTCAAAGGTCTCAAATCCCAGTTTTTCCGCCATCATCCGTTTATATGCCACGCTATAGGTATTGATGGTGTCATCCAGCGCCGACTGTAAGGGGTCGGCATGCCCCACCACCGGCAGGATGGCGTTGGCCAGCTGGCCCAGGTTCCACAGGGCGATCTGGGGCTGATTACCGAAGGCGTACCGCCTGCCTGAAGCATCAGTGGTGTTCGGGGTCCACCGGGGATCATAATCCTCCAGCCACCCGTAGGGTCCGTAATCAATGGTCTGTCCCAGGATAGACATGTTGTCGGTGTTCATCACCCCATGGACAAAGCCCACCCGCATCCAGTGGGTAACCATCTCCATGGTGCGGTGGCAGATCTCCCGGAACCAAATTTCCCAGATATCCTTCGCATCCGGGTTCAGATGGGGAAAATCCGTTTTTACGGTGTAGGTCATCAAGTGTTTTAAAAGATCGGTTTCCTCCCGGGCCGAAAGGATCTGGAAATTTCCGAACCGGGTAAAGGAAGGGGCCATACGGCAGACCACCGCACCGGGTTCTTCTTTGGGATGGCCGTCGTAAAACATGTCCCGCTCCACCGGTTCCCCGGTAAGGGTGAGGCTCAGGGCCCGGGTGGTGGGGACGCCCAGGTGAAACATGGCTTCGCTGCAGAGGAATTCCCGGATGGATGACCGAAGCACGGCCAGGCCGTCCGCGGTTCTGGAATAGGGTGTGGGACCTGCGCCTTTGAGCTGGAGAATCCACCGGCCGCTGTCCTTGTCCACCACCTCTCCCAGGTTGATGGCCCTGCCGTCCCCCAATTGGCCTGCCCAGTTGCCGAACTGATGGCCGCCGTAGCACATGGCAAAAGGATCCATACCCGGCAGGATCAGATTGCCGGTGAAAACCTGTGTAAATATGTCGGAACGGCATGTTGCTTCGTCCAGGCCGATGAGGCGGGCCGCCTCTTTTGAAAATGCCACAAGTTCAGGCGCCGTGACTTTAGTGGGCATTACCCTGGAATAGCAGGCGCCTGAGACCTGTCTGCGAAAATTCCGGGGTTCCGGATCAGCCGGAAGCTGCCGGACGAACCTATTGTCAAAGGTGAGTGTATCAAGGGAATCTCTGGACGGATTGGGTGTCATGGCAAACCTCCTTTTTAGGCTTGACTAACACCATAATCATACATGGGGGGCTGTGCAACCCAGCCTTAAACGGCGCGCCCCCGTCTTACACCGGTATCAGGAAAAGGTCTCCAGCATCAAAGTCAGTTTTTCAACGTGGGCGTTTTCCTCCCGTATAATGCCTTTCAGCCCCTCCAGTGAGGTCTCGTCTTCAATGAAGGTTTCTAAAAACTCATAAAAAAGAATGGTGTCGTTTTCAAACATGATAAAGGTTTTTATCATCTTTGCCGGCGTATCAATAAGGCTGAAGTCCACCTCGTCCAGGGACAGGGTGTTTTCCCCCATCATCTCCGCCAGGACATCCGGAAGCATCACCTCAAGGTCTTCCCCCCCTGACGGCAAGGTCTTTTTCTGGTTCAGGAACCAGTGGCAGTGGCAGTCTTCCTCCTCCGCCATCCACTGGAGCAGCTCCAGAAGTTTGGGGTCGTCGGTGTCTGCCATGGCACGGATATAAACGGATTTTCCGTTTTCCTCCATTTTAACGGCAATATCAAAAAGGTCATTCAGGGTAAACATAGGGAATTCCTTGGTTCCATCAGCCCATGGGGCGGTTTCGTTCCGAACAGTTGACATCCATTTGGGGACTGATCATATTATATCCTGTACGGGTTATCAATCCGAATCCATTCTAATCCTTTCAGGAGGTAAAGTATGAGTGACCTCAACGCCTGCAAGACCTGCGGGAAAGTCGCAAAAGACCCCGGCCATCTGTGCGCGCCGGTTGACCTTGAAAAAGCCTACGTCTGCCAGGACTGCGGAGAATCCTCCCTGGATGCCAGACACATCTGCAAACCCCAGCTTGAAAAACTGAAATTTACCTGTGAAAGCTGCGGCCGCCTGGCCGTTGATTCAGAAAAGCTCTGCAAACCCAAGGAGATCTGATACAGGTTTTCCTTACGGTTCCATATCCCCGGTCTGTCCCGTTGCGGACAGGCCGGTTTTTTTTATCTTCTTCCACGGATCACCCCTCTAAACCGCAGGGGTTTTCCCGGGGCCGGACGGCCTGAGATTTTCAGGCCAGGCCCAACTCGTCCAGGCATCGTCCCAGTTCTTCTCTTTCGCCGGTGTGCTTTCCCTTATCGTCGGACAGCTTCACCACCGGCCGCCAGGTAGCTTCGGCTGAGGATTTGCATCGGAACAGTTTAATAACGATGTTCAAGGGAATGGGTCCGATATCGTTGGTCAGATTCGTACCGATGCCATAGGCGTCTTTTATTTTCCCCCTGCAGGCCTCATGGATCGTCACCGCCCGCCCGGGATCAAGGCCATCCGAAAAAACGATGGTTTTATCCGCAGGATCAATTCCCAAATCCCTGTAGTGATTTATCATTTTGTCTATGAAAGCCAGGGGATCACCGGAATCCTGGCGAACACCCACATGCTGCTCCGCCAAATCTTTTCCAAACGCCTGAAGGAATACTTCCGTGGTGTAGGTGTCGGTTAATGCGATCCCGAGGACATCCGGATATACCTTGAGCCAGGCCGCCATGGCCGCTGCATTGGCCGAATCATATCCGGCGAGAGCCCCATGGAACATGATCCACTCATGGGCCAGGGTCCCTATGGGGGAAAGATCAAATTCTTTTGCCAGATGCACGTTGGATGTCCCCGTCAGGCTGTGGCCGGGTAAATCCAGAATATCCCGAATCAGAAGCTTGTGATTTTGAGCCGAAAACCGCCGCCGGGTGCCGAAATCCACAAATGCCACCCCATTTTCCGCCAAATACCGTGCCTTGGCCTGATTGCGTTCCCGCACCGCCTCCCGGCCCAGGGTTTCAGACCGGGTCAAATCAAAGAAAGTTTCGCTGATGGTGGCCATCAACGGCACCTCCCAGAGAATGGTGCGCACCCAGGGGCCGGTAACCGTCACAAACAGGCGGCCCCTATCCTGTGTCACCGTCACCTCCTGCGGATCAAAGCGGTAGGCCGCCAGGAAATCCAGGTATTCCGGCGTCAGATAGGGACAGGTTGACGCCAGCCATTCCCGCTGGCCCCCGGACAGGCGAAGCCCTTCCATATCCCGGACCGCCCGCCCCACCGACCGGGCCATATCACCGGGAAAAAAGGTCTGCCCCCGGTTGGTCAGCCGGTACTCAGCGACAGCCTCAGGATACAGTTTGCGCACGGCCTGCTGCATGGTAAATTTATAAAGGTCGTTGTCAAGAATGCTCCGGATCACTGTATTGTCCCCGTTTATGTTTAGCTGTAGTGTTATGCTTGTAGTTCATCCACGATCATATCCTCTGGGTTCTGTTTTGTATAGCCCATAGCAAAGCCATTACCACCTCAGGTTCTCACTTGAAACATGAAAAGCCCGTCTTAACTTGATGAAATTACATTGACCTGAAAATTGGAAAGCTAATGATAGACAAACTGGAAGAGAATACCGCAGTTATCGTCGTGGATGTTCAGGGGGATTTCACCTTTGACAGGAACGGCAGCCTTGCCGTGGAAGGCACGGACAACACCTATCTGGACCGGGTGGATTCGGAAACCCGCCGGCTGAAAGCCTTGGGATACCCTGTTTTTGCCACCCAGGACTGGCATCCGGAAAACCATATGTCCTTTTTTTCCAACCATGAAAACAAGACGCCTTTTGATACCATTGATGTGGATGGCAGACCCCAGGTGCTCTGGCCGCCCCACTGCATCCAGGGAACGCAGAATGCCCGTGTTATCCTTGATGATACACTTTTTGAAGCAGTGGTCCGAAAAGGCATGGACCCGAAGTATGATTCCTATTCGGGATTTTTTGATGACGGCGGCAAGGCCACCGGCCTTGCGGATTTGCTCAGGGAAAAGGGAATAAAAAAGCTCATTATTTACGGTCTTACCACGGATTATTGCGCCAAGTTCACCGCGCTGGATGCCAGGCGCCTGGGATTTGAGGTGGTACTGATAACCGAACTTTGCCGGGGGGTGGCAAATGAGACCACCCGGGCCGCTCTCAAGGAAATGGCAGCGGCCGGGGTCTCTTTCATCTGATAATAACCTTAATTATTCAGCGATAGTGCTGCTAAAAAAGGACTGTGATCCGTTTAGTTGTTGAAGGTGCGCTTAAAAAGCGCTTCCATGGCTTTGAGGGCATCGTCGGTAAGGTTGCGGGTGCCGGTGCCGGCAAAGGTTTTGTGGTGGATGACGGGGGTCACTTCCTGCCAGTCGTTGTCCACCCAGGAAAACCAGGCTTTGCGGTCCTGCTCGTAAACAAAGATGGGGCGGTTGAAAAGTTTTCCCAGTTCCACCCCCCAGCCGGTGCCGCCTTTGACGGTTTTATCCGGGAGAATCCAGCCCACGACAAAAATCTGGTAACCGCTGTTGACCATGTGAAAAATGGACTGGATGACTTTTCTGATCTTGTTTCCTTTGGAAAAGGAGCGGCTCAGACGGGTGGAAACAATCTCCATGGAGATGTTGCCTTTTTCCAGCTCTTCCTGGTTCAGCGTCCGGATACCCACGTTTCTTTCCGGGTTATGACCCTCAAAGGAATAATTAACTTCCTTTACACCGTATTTCTCCGCCAGTTTTCCGAATTCGGCTTCCGCGCCCCTGTGGCCACCGCTGTAGAGAGTGAATTGTGAAGGATCGTTGTTCATGATGTAACTCCTTTACCTAAAATTAAAGATCAACTCGTTTATAAAAATCGGGTTAGCGCTTTTGTGTGCAATCGAATGTGATTCTGATAGAGCCTTTAAATAAACGTTATCATATAAAAGACGCGAAAGATAAGCAACCCGGAATCCATGTCAAGACTGCCGGATATCTTTTTTTGATTTCCCTGTAATTGTGGGAAGATTCAGGTGTCAGTCCACCTTGAAGGCATTTCTCCCGGAGGCTTTGGCCGTGTATAAGGCCCGGTCCGCAGCCTGGATGAGCCGGGTGGCGTTGGCACTGTCGGAAGGTATGGTGGTGGCCACACCGAGACTGACCGTCACATGGTCCGCTGTTTTGGAATGCTCGTGAGTGATATTGAGCTTCCGGATGGTTGAAAGCATCCGCTCGGCAATCAGGATCCCGCCATCCTGGTCGGTTTCCGGCAGGATGGCGGCGAATTCCTCCC
>MDTD01014053.1_pt1 | contig 64508 bp, 59 predicted proteins | sample 811221 | NCBI WGS metagenome assembly MDTD01 (sample SAMN05326646, study PRJNA326480) | marine metagenome | isolation source: seawater | place: Pacific Ocean: South West | collected 2011
CCACCGAAAAAATCCAGACCTATTGTGCGATGTGCACGTCGAGATGCGGTGTCGTCGCGACGATCGAGGACGGCCGTTTCACGCGGGTCGACGCCGACCCGGACCATCCCAACGGATGCATCTGCATCAAGGGTTCCGCCGCTCCGGAAATAGTCTACTCCGACGACCGGCTGCGCCATCCTCTCCGAAGGACGCGGCCCAAAGGCGATCCCAACCCCGGATGGGAACCAATTTCCTGGAACGACGCGTTGGAGCGGATCGCAAGACGCCTGCTGGATATACGGGCCGAGTCCGGAGCGGAGAGCGTGGCATATGGCTGCGCAACAACGGCCGGCAGCGCAACAGACGACGTACGTCCTTGGCTGGACCGGCTGTTCGGGGCATTCGGCACGCCGAACTTCATCGGCCCGGGACATGTCTGCACATGGAGCCGGCTATTCGGCTCGAAGCACACCTACGGCGTTTCGACCCCGAGGCCCGATACCGAGAACGCCAACTGCATTCTGCTGTGGGGTATCAACCCCCAGGCGTCGGACCCGGTCAGCGCCGGACGGATCGCAAAGGCGCGGCAACGGGGAACGAAACTGATCGTCATAGACCCGCGCGAGCACACACTGGCCAAAAAGGCGGATTGCTGGCTGCGCGTGCGCCCCGGCGCAGACGGAGCGCTGGCGCTCGCAATGCTGCATGTGCTGTTCGACGAAGACTTGATTGATACCGATTTCGCCCGCAACTGGACCAACGCGCCCTTTTTGGTCCGCACCGACACAGGCGATCTGCTGTCGGGACAGGATATCTCAGTCGATGCTGGAAAAAATTCCTGGGTTGTCCGGGACTCAAAAACGAACCGCGCGGCAATATGGGATCCCGAAACAGGGTTCGGCGACAACGAGACCGTCCCATCGCTGTCCGGCTCGTTCGAATGCCCCCTGCCGGACGGATCGACCGTGCGTTGCGAAACTGTGTTGGACCTGCTTCGCTCGCGCGCCGCCGAATATGCCCCGGAAAAATCAACCGATATCACTTGGGTAGCCCCCGAAGACGTGCGCCGCGCCGCACAGATGTTCGCCACCGAACGTCCCTCCGGATACGAGAGCTGGACCGGTACGGAAATGCATTCCGGTACGCTGCAGATGAACCGGGCAATCCAGTGCTTTTACGGACTGACGGGCCAGTTCGACGCTCAGGGAAGCAATGCCGAATTTGCGCCGGCACCCAGCAACCCGATTACCGCCGCAGAATTTCTGCCGCCGGGGCAGACTGACAAACGACTTGGACTGGCCGACCATCCGCTGGGACCATCCCGCGACCCCGGCCACATTCAGCATACGCCGCTCTACCGAGCGATTCTCGACAAGGACCCCTATCCAGTGCGGGGGTTAGTGCTATTCGGCAGCAACTTCCTAGTCGGGCACGTTGATCCAAAGGGCGCTGCAAAAGCGCTGAAAGCACTGGAGTTCTATGTGCATGTAGATCTTTTCGACAATCCAACAGCACACTATGCCGATATCATCCTGCCCGCTTCTTCTACTTGGGAAAGCAGCGCAATCCGGGCGGGGTTTTGCAGCAGCCAAGAAGCGTTCGCGTGGACGCAGGCAAAGACGCCGGTCGTAGCGCCGCGCCACGAATCCCGCCCCGATCTGGAAATCATTTTCGACCTGGCGGCGAGGTTGGGTCTGGATAGCGCCTTCTTCGGCGGTGACCAGGAAGCGGCGTGGAACCACCATCTGTCACCCACCGGCCTAACCATGGCCGACCTCAAAAATTCTCCCGGCGGAATACCGTTCGACACTAATACAACATATCGAAAGTACAGCCGGCCGCTCGAGGTAGACGGCAGTCCCGCGGGCTTCGCGACGCCAAGCGGACGCCTTGAACTTTTCGCCAGCGCCTTTCCGGCAGCCGGATACCCGCCCCTGCCCGATCATGTCGAGCCGCCGGACAGCCCGCTGGACGACGATCAGACATATCCATTGGTCCTAACCAGTTTCCGCGTTATCCAGCTTATCGGGCCCCAGAATCGCAACATCCCTAGGCTAAGATCACGCCAGCCTGATCCGTTTATGGAAGTCCACCCGGAAACCGCAGAGGCCGCAGGCGTCGCAGAGGGTGAGTGGGCTTATCTGGAAAACACGCAGGGGCGCGTCCGTTTGCGGACAAAGATCAATCCGTCTTTACACCCCCGCGTCGTGTGCGCACCTTATGGGTGGTGGCAGGCCTGTGCCGAACTGAACCTTCCGGGTCAGCCGCCCCTGGCGGAAAACAGCGCCAACCAGAATCTGTTGATCGGAAGCAGACACATCGATCCTCTCAGCGGATCGATCCCGCACCGGTCAACAAGATGCCGGCTGGTCGCTGATTAAAAAGCGCTAGGCTGCCTTTTGAGGGTTTCGGCCACCCCGCTTGCCACCGCGGCGGCGGGGTTTGCCGTTGGCGTTTGCGGGTTTGTGGCCATGACGGTGACCGCTGCCTTTGCCACCGCGACCTTTGCCGCCGCCCCGGCCCTGCCGTTTCGGAGGCGCCGTTTCTTCTCCTTTCGGCCCATCGCCGACCATCGTCAGCGACATTTTCAAAAGCTTTTCGATATCGCGGAGATATTTGCGTTCCGACGGATCGCAGAACGCGATGGCGACACCGCTGGCACCGGCTCGGGCTGTCCGCCCGATTCGGTGAATGTAGCTTTCGGGTTCGTTCGGCAGTTCGAAATTGATGACATGTGTGACGCCGTCGATATCAATTCCGCGGGCGGCGATGTCTGTCGCCACCAGGACGCGGCAGTTGCCGGCCCGAAACCGTTTCAGCGCTTTCTGTCGGGCTGCCTGGGATTTATTGCCATGGATCGCCGCCGCCGGCACACCCATTTTTTCAAGCTGCTCGGCTACGCGGTTGGCCCGATGCTTGGTGCGCGTAAACAGGATCACCCGTGACAGATCGGGATCGGCGAACACATCGCGCAACGCCTGGGTCTTGCCGCCGCCGGCGGATACGTGACGCACGGTTTGTTCAATGCGTTCTACCGGTGTCGCCTGCGGGGTGACTTCAACTCGCAGCGGATCGCGCAGCATTTGCTTGGATAGCTTTGCGATCTCGTTGGGCATTGTGGCAGAGAACAGCAGCGACTGCCGGTCTTCGGGTAGCGCGGCAACGATCTTCCGCACGTCGCGGACGAAACCCATGTCGAGCATGCGGTCGGCCTCGTCGAGGACGAAATATTCGACGCCCGACAGGTCGACTAAGTTACGGCCGTGCAGGTCGAGCAGGAGGCCCGGCGTCGCAATGACGATATCCAGTCCGCGCTTCAGCGCACTGATCTGGCGGTTTTCCTTTACCCCTCCAAAAATGACGGTCTGGCGCAGTTTCATCTGCGCGGCATAGGCTTCGAACTCCTCGCCGATCTGGATCGCCAGCTCGCGTGTCGGCGCCAGAACCAGCGCCCGCGGGCGGCGGATATTTTCCTTGGGCCGCGGATTGCGGAATTTGTGCAGGACGGGCAACGCGAAAGCGCCGGTCTTGCCGGTGCCGGTCTGGGCGATGCCCAGCATGTCCCGGCCCTGCATCAAGCCGGGAATGGCTTCCGCTTGGATGGGTGTAGGGGTTACGTGATTACGTGCCGCCAAGGCACGCAGTATCGGATCGGACAAGCCGAGATCCGAGAATTCAATACTGTTCACTAAGTTACTTCTTTCTGCCGCGTGCAATTAATCCGGGCGTCTTCAACGCTATCCAGCACGGGCTATTTCCGGGTACCGGGCGCGGCCGGCACGAGGTGTTTTTGCTTATTTGTTCCCGGGAAATATGCCGCTTCAATATCGGCATTTCGCGCCATCGCGAGACAACTAAAGACGCGTTTTTGGGCCTTTCGGCCCGCTAAGTCAATAAGATACTTATATTAATCCGAAACCCGACCAATTATTCGGAACGAATGGCGACATACTAACGACGTAATCCTCTCAGAATGTTTTCGTAGTTGGGATGCTCGGGCGGCAGGATGCCGTGGCGGATGCAGAAATCGATAATCACCAGGTTGCAGTTGAACTTGAAGTCGTCGGACGCATCGACGATCGCCATCACCTCAACTGCCGGCAGCAGGTAAAATTCGGAAATTTCACCGTCGGTGTTTACCGGTGTGAAATCCGCCGGCAGCTCCAGATCCCAGCAGAACATTATGTCAGGTTTCAGCCCGACTTCGCTCTCTGCGCAATAGGTGACGGCGCCGGTCGGAATCGCGGTCGCAGCCAGTTCTGGCGCTACGCCTGCTTCCTCCCCCGCTTCCTTGATGACGTTCTCTTTTAGGCTCAACGTCACTGGCTGGCCGCCGGCGATCATGTTGTCGAGCATGCCGGGGCAGACTGGCCGGTCGTCGGCACGCCGCGCGATCCACATGTGGATACCATCTTCGCTGCGCACGAAACCATTGATGTGGACCCCGTAGGCACGCGCCCCGAAAAACGGCGACGCCGCCCGTTCGATTTCAAACGCGTGCGGGCCGCCCCAATTTCCACCTACCGGATAGGGCTCTCCTCGCCAGCCTGTCAGCGCACCGTTTTCGAACAGGGAACGCACCACCATTTCGACGGCGGCCGTACGATCATCATACGATTCCAGGCCGTCCGCCAGCCGCACCGCTTCGTCAGACAGGCTGAAAACATCGGGAAACTGTTCCAAATGAATCAGACGATCCCTTCGAATACGGCCGGCGATTTCCCCGTCGACGATCAGCGGTACAAACTTCGACAGATCGTGGGCGTTGCAGCGGGAGATATGGTCGAGGAGACTCATCGGATGAAAATATAGATCAGGACATGCAGCGATACTGAAACTCTATCACGGAACTATGTCGGTATGCATGGCCAAGGTACGCTTGGTGCTTTACAAGAAGATTCCGCCCTCCGAGAGCGAGCTGCTGAACCTGCAGGCTAAGGATTAGCACGATCCTGAATATCTAAAACTGAACCCCGAGGCCGTGGTGCCAACCCCAGTGGATGGCGACCCAGCGATTACCGAATTGTCGGCCATCATGTTCGATCTGGAGGAAACGGAACCGTCACTATCGCTGCTGCCGGACGACCCCCGGGATGCTCGCGCAGACACCGCTATGGATGAAGCGGATCGCGGAATTTCTCCACCCGGCTGCACCACGGTCACTCTCGCGACCGCCAATCGTAAGTATTTCCTCGTCACCATGACGCCGTAGGAACGCGAGGCGCGCGATGCCCGCAATTCGAACTAGGAACGTGGCGAGATCTGGCGAGACTGCATCGAGATGGTACTCGAGGCGCCGCGCGTTGACGCCGCTATCAGACACTACGACCCCGCCTTCGACGACCTGGAACGCCAGTTTTGCGAAACAGCGTGGCTGGCCGGACGCGGTTTCGGCTTCGCGGATAACTGCATGATCCCCCACGAGAAACGGCTTAGCCTGATCTGCATGGACAGCCTGTGCACCCGCAACCGCCCGAACGTCACAGAATGTTTCGAGCGAATGGAGGCGCGCCCGTCCTACGAGAATGCCGTTCTGGACTGCATGACCGGCGAGGACCACGAGTGACTCGTTTTCCCGCGCGGCGAGGTTGATGGCGAATTGTGGCAAGTGCTCGCGGTTTAGTCCGCCAAAACGCCGCATTGCGTCCGATGTCAGGCGGCCTCATATTGCGGTGATGAGCACCGCTCTCCCCATCCTGGTCATCGTCGCCTTGGTCGCGACGCTGGGCGCACTGGCGCTGGGCCTGATTTCCATGGTCCGCGGCGGCGAATTCAATGCCAAGCATTCCAATAAATTTATGCGCGCGCGGGTGTTCCTGCAGCTTGGGGCCGTTGCGCTGCTAGGGCTGTTGTTCCTGTTCTCAACGAAATAGCTGCTTCATCGTTCCGTTTTATCCCCTACTCCTGAGGGGGAGGGCTAGGGAGACGGTGAAATAGGCCTGTTTCCCCCTTTTCCAGGAAGGTCGAGGGTGCAAAAGCGACTAGTCGCAACCATACACTTCGCATTGCAGCATTTATGACCGAAACTTGACATCGGGCGTGACTCAGGTAGGTTTCGCAACTGCGAAATAAGTCTTTCCGTCCGCATCCCGAGTGGCAGCGAAACGCGCCCGGAAAGGCCCAAAAATACAGATGGCTGCCCCCAGATTGAGAGAGTCTGACCGATGAAACTGCTCGTCGCCGTCAAGCGGGTGATCGATTACAACATCAAGGTTCGCGTCAAGGGCGATGAAACCGGTGTTGAGACCGCCAACGTCAAGATGTCCATGAACCCGTTTGACGAAATCGCCGTCGAAGAAGCGGTCCGTCTTCACGAAGCAGGCACCGCGACCGAAATCGTCGCGGTCTCGATGGGCGTGCAGCAATGCCAAGAAACAATCCGTACAGCACTGGCAATGGGCTGCGACCGGGGTATTCATGTAAAAACTGACGACGAGCTGCAGCCACTGGCGGTCGCCAAGTTACTGGCGAAGATCGTGGAGCAGGAATCGCCGGATGTGGTCGTCCTCGGCAAGCAAGCGATCGACGACGATTCAAACCAGACCGGCCAGATGCTCGCGGGCCTTTTGGGCTGGTCGCAGGGCACTTTCGCGTCGGAAATCGCGCTCGCGGACGGCAAGGCCAACGTGACCCGCGAAATCGACGGCGGGCTGCAGACCGTCGCCATCAACCTGCCGGCGGTGATCACCACGGATCTGCGCCTGAACGAGCCGCGCTACGCATCGCTGCCGAACATCATGAAGGCGAAGAAGAAGGAAATCGCCGAGATTACGCCGGAAGAGCTGGGCGTCGACATCGCGCCGCGCCTGACCACGCTGAAGGTCACCGAACCGTCGCAGCGCGAAGGCGGTATTAAGGTCGAAACCGTCGCGGAGCTGGTCAACAAGCTGAAAAACGAAGTAGGGGTCATCTGATGGCTGTTCTCGTCGTCGCCGATCACGACAATTCGGCAATCGTTCCCATCGTTCTTAATACCGTGACGGCTGCTGCCGCCATCGACGCCGATGTGCACGTGCTGGTGGCCGGCAGCAATGCGGGCGCCGCCGCCGTGACCGCAGGGAAGATTGTCGGTGTCTCCAAGGTGCTGCACGTCGACGGTGCCGCCTACGAGCACCAGCTCGCCGAGGCGCTGGCGCCGGTCGTCGTCGCCCATGCAGGCAGCTACAGCCACATCCTGTTTCCGTCCAACACCACCGGCAAGAACGTCGCTCCGCGCGTCGCCGCACTGCTGGATGTGGCGCAGATTTCCGACATCGTCGAAGTAGTGTCGGCAGATACCTTCGTGCGGCCGATCTACGCCGGCAACGCGATGGCGACCGTGCAATCGTCGGATTCGGTAAAGGTCATCACCGTCCGCGGTACAGCCTTTGCCGCCGCCGAAGCCGAGGGCGGGTCCGGCGCGGTCGACACCGCCAATGCCGCCGACGATCCCGGCCTTTCGAGCTTCGTCGGCCAGGAACTGACCAAGTCCGAACGCCCCGAACTGACCGCTGCCCGGGTAATTGTTTCCGGCGGCCGCGGAATGCAGTCGGGCGAAAATTTCGAGATCATCGAAAAGGTCGCCGACAAGCTTGGCGCCGCCGTCGGCGCATCGCGCGCAGCGGTCGATGCCGGTTACAAGCCCAACGACTACCAGGTCGGCCAGACCGGCAAGGTCGTTGCGCCGGAGCTATATATCGCGGTCGGTATTTCCGGCGCGATCCAGCATCTGGCAGGCATGAAAGATTCCAAGGTAATCGTCGCCATCAACAAGGACGAGGACGCGCCGATTTTCTCGGTCGCCGATTACGGCATCGTCGGTGATCTCTTCAAGCTTATCCCCGATCTGGACGATGAATTGGAAACGCAGGACATAAAACCGCGGTAACCAATCGCGGGAACATTTAACGAAAAATTCTGTGACAGGGAGTCAACAGAGGAGTTTTACATGACTGATATTCAGGACCCGGGCGCCACGCCCGAAGCACTCAGCATCAAGCAGATCGGCGTTATCGGTGCCGGCCAGATGGGTTCCGGGATCGCGCATGTCGCGGCCACCACGGGCATCAATGTCGTGCTAAACGACATCGGCGAGGAACAGCTGGACAAGGCGATCGCCACCATTGACAAGAACCTGGAACGCCAGGTCAGCCGCGAAAAGATCAGCCCCGCCGACAAGCAAGATGCGCTCGACCGACTGACGACATCGACCGACCATGCCGCACTGGGCGACTGCGACGTCGTTATCGAGGCCGCGACCGAAGACGAAGCCATCAAGCGCGAAATATACAAGGCGGTTATCCCTTCGCTGCGCAGCGACGCCATCATCGCATCAAACACTTCGTCGATTTCGATCACGCGCCTGGGTGCAACCACGGACCGGCCAGAAAAATTCATGGGCATGCATTTCATGAACCCAGTGCCAATCATGCAGCTGGTCGAACTGATCCCCGGCATCGCCACCGATGACGCCACCCACAAGATTGTCGGGGGGCTGACCTATCGCATGGGCAAGACGCCCGTGATCTCGGAAGATTTCCCGGCCTTTATCGTCAACCGCATTCTGTTGCCGATGATCAACGAAGCGGTCTACACGCTTCATGAAGGCATCGGCTCGGTGAAGGACATCGACACTGCGATGAAGTTGGGCGCCAACCACCCGATGGGCCCGCTGGAGCTGGCCGATTTCATCGGTCTTGATACATGCCTTGCAGTGATGCAGGTCTTGTACGACGGCTTGGCCGATACCAAGTACCGTCCCTGTCCGCTGCTGGTGAAATACGTCGAAGCCGGCTGGCTGGGCCGCAAATCAGGTAAGGGTTTCTACGATTACTCTGGCGACCAACCGGTTCCGACACGGTAATTTTTCATAGCCGTGAAAAGAAAAAACCCGGCTCATCGCCGGGTTTTTTTATTCCGCCGCCTGGGCCTGCACTTCCTCCGCATCGGGTTCCCACTGCCCTGACCCTTCCAGCGCCATGGCGTCGGGCATGACGTCCTCCGAAAAGCGTTTCATCGACGCCACGGTCAGTTCGTGCGGCATGCTGGCAATCTGGAACATGCCGAGGAAATAACCGAGCCCGACCTTGTCATGACACTCGGCCAGCTTCTGACGCACAGTGTCCGGGCTGCCAACGATGATGACGTCTCGCTCAATCAGCGATTCAACCGTGTGAGTGGACACCAGACTGGATTTCGTTTTCAGCACGCGCTTATAGGATTCGACGGACATATAGCCCGGCGGCAGTAGCATCGAGATGGAATAGCGCAGCAGTTTGTTGAAGAACAGCTCGATATGCGGCCTAACCTCATCGATCGCCTGTTGATCTGTTTCGCCAACATATATCGGCGCGGCCCAGCCCAGCTGTTCCGACTTGGCTGTATAGCCGTGCCTGTGTGCTACGTCGCGATAGGCGTTGTGAAACCGCACCACATTCTGAAACGGCGAATAAGTCTGCAGATAGGTGTATTTGCGGGCGGGATGCGCCGCCCACTCGATGGTTTCGGTCGACCCTTGGCTCGGAACCCAGATCGGCGGATGCGGATCCTGGAACGGCCGCGGCCACATGTTCACATAATCGAAGTGATAATGCTTGCCCTCGAACGGGAACGGACCTTCCTCGGTCCACGCCTTTATGACCAGGTCGTGGGCTTCGTGGAACCGTTCGTGGCTGAACGCCGGGTTGGCGCCCAGCGAATAGTATTCAGCCCCGAGCCCCCGCACCATGCCGCTGATTAGCCGCCCACCGGTGATGCAGTCGATCATGGCGTGTTCTTCCGCAAGCGTCTGGGGATGATCGCGGATGCCGAAGGCATTGCCAAGAATGGCGATTTTCACCCGTTCGGTCTTTGTCGCCAGCGCCGAGGCCATAACAACAGGCGACGGCATGAGGCCATAGGCATTCTGGTGGTGCTCGTTGACGCAGACGCCATCGAAGCCGAGTTCTTCAGCGTATTCCAGTTCGTCCAGATAGCGGTTGTAAAGCTCATGACCCTTTTCAGGAACGAAGTTGGTGTTCGGATAGGTCACCCAGCAGGTGTCGTATTCCTCGTCGTAATCCGGATCGACACAGGCATACGGCATCAGGTGAAAGAGAAAGATTTTCATGAGCGTTTCCCGTGGATGATCCTACGCGCAGCTATTCGGCAGCAACTTTGACATCGGAGACGCCGAACTGTTTCGCCGCCGGCATGACGTGTTCGGCAAACCTCTTCATGCTGCCGACGGTCATTTCGTGCGGCATGGACGCCACCTGGAACATGCCCAGGAACGTGCCAACGCCCGCTTCGCGCTGACAGTATTCCAGCCGGTCACGCACGGTATCCGGGCTGCCGCAGATTACGATGCCAGTTTCCATCAGATCTTCCATGGAACGAACCTTGGATAGACCACCCTTGTGCTTCATTACATTCTTGTAAGATCTCAGCGACAGGTAACCCGGCGGCAACAGCATTTCCGGCGTCATGCGCAGGAATTTGTTGAAAAACGCCTCCATGTGGGGACGGGCCTCCTCGATCGCTTTTTCGTCGGTTTCCCCGACATAGATCGGTGCAGCCCAGCCGACCTGCGAATCCGTCGCCTCGTAGCCGTGCATATCGCGAGCGACATCACGATACATATGTAGGAATTTCTTCACCGCCTCGAACGGGCTGTAGGTTTGCAGATAGGTGTATTTACGATCTGCGTGCGACGCCCATTCAATGGTTTCTAGGGATCCCTGCGAAGGGCACCAGATCGGCGGATGCGGTCTCTGGAAAGGGCGTGGCCAGACATTCACGTATTCGAAATGATAGTGCTTGCCCTCGAATGCGAACGGACCTTCGTCGGTCCAGGCTCGGATAACCAAATCGTGCGCTTCATGAAACCGTTCATGGCTGAACGCGGGATTTGCGCCCATGGAATAATATTCGGCGCCGATACCCCGCACCATGCCGCTGATCAGCCGGCCGCCGGTGATGCAATCGATCATCGCATGTTCTTCCGCCAAGGTCAGCGGATGCTCACGGATGCCGAAAGCGTTCCCGAGCACCGCAATCTTCGCCTTTGACGTGCGCCGCGCCAACGCCGAAGCCGGCACGATGGGCGATGGCATCAGGCCGTAGGCATTCTGATGATGTTCGTTGACGCAAAGGCCGTCGAAGCCAAGCTCTTCGCCCATCTCCAGTTCATCGAGATAGGTGTTGTAGAGATAGTGTCCGACTTGGGGATCGAAATTGGAGTTGGGATAGACCACCCACGACGCCTTATATTCCTTGTCATAATCCAGATCGAGGCTGGCATAAGGCATTAGATGGAAGAGAAAGCACTGCATTGCGGTTCCCCAAATTAATAAGCTCACGAACGATTATATCGCAGTAAACGAGGAGCGAAACCTCCCTGAAAACTCCAGAAAACCACCTTCCAGAAAAAATTAACCAAAAGTGTCCGAATTTAGGGTAAGGTTTTGCGCTTGTTGCGGCAGAAGAAGAAGTCGTCATGAGCGCTCACGATCATATTGTCCTCACCTCGCATCCGCCCGTCGACGGCAACGGGTGCCCATCGATCAAATGGGGTGCGGCCGACCCGGCCCAACGCGGCCCTATTATCGGTACCGTCACCGACCCGGCGATGCGAAACACGATCGGCACCCATTCGGGCAGCTATTCTGTGTATTTAGCTGCTTCCGTCGCGGCCGGACATCTGGATCCGGAATTCAAACCCGATCTTCACAATACTATGCCGGTGGCCAGGATCGGCCCCTACCCGCAATGGTCGGATGCCGGAAAGATCGTATCTCTCGATCCTTTCGGACATATGATCACCGAATGCTTCGGCGATCAGCTCGAAGCTGGCGTCAATATCCGGCCGACCATCGCCATCACCCAGGCGCGTCTCCAGATGCTGGAGCTGCGCGAAGCGATCGAGCTTGGCCGGCTGAAAGCCGATGGCAAGATCCTGATGGAAAACGGCGACGTGTTCGTCACCAAGATTGCGGTCGATCCGGTCTGGCACCTGCCCGGTATGGCAGAACGGCTTGGCTGCGATACGGCGACCCTCCGCCGCGCCCTGTTCACCTACACCGGCGGCATGTATCCGGAACTCGTCACCCGCAGCGATGTGGAGGTGTTTCTGCCGCCCATCGGCGGTTTGTCGGCTTACATCTTCGGCAATTCGGACACGGTATCCGACAAATCCGTACCGCTGGCCTGCCGCGTGCACGACGAATGCAACGGGTCCGACGTTTTCGGCTCCGACATCTGTACCTGCCGTCCCTATCTGACCCACGGTATCGAGATTTGCGTCGAGATGGCTCAGGCGGGTGGCAACGGGCTGGTCGTCTATAACCGAAAGGAAGGCCGGGCACTGGGAGAGGTAACCAAGTTTCTGGTCTATAACGCGCGCAAGCGTCAAGAAGAGGGCGACAACGCCGCCAAGTATTTCGAACGCACCGAGTGCGTCGCCGGCGTGCAGGACGCGCGGTTCCAAGAACTGATGCCCGACATCTTTCACTGGCTGGGCGTGCAGCGGCTCGACCGGTTCGCCTCGATGAGCGATATGAAGCATGATGCCCTAGCTGGTCAGGGTATAGAAATCGGCGAACGCATCGACCTGCCGGAAGAGTTGATACCAGAGGACGCGAAGGTGGAAATGGAGGCCAAGAAGGCCGCAGGCTATTTCACGAGCACGGATATCAAGGACGAAGACGGGCTAAGAGCTACGAAAGGGCGCGCCCTGTTTTGACGACAACGGCCCATGCCCCCGACTCCGTCGACGGCCTGCTGACCCCGGAAGCCGTCCGCGAACGCTGCAGCGAGATCCTACTAGCAGGTTTGGATGGCGATCTGCCGTGGTTCAACATCGATATGTCAAAGCTTTCAGATGCGGCCTCGCGCGTCGTTACTGAAATCGAAAACAACTATCCCTCAGGTAACGTACCGTTTCACAGCCGCTGGCGGCATTTCGAACAGGGCGACACGGATCTGTGGGCCGACATGGCAGCAGCGCGCGGACTGACCGGAAGCGATCTCGCCGTCGCGGCAGGTGACTTGGCAATCGTGTCGGTGTTGCTGGATGCAGGGGCCGGTCCCGACTGGATCTACACCGACGATGCGACCGGATTGCGTCTCGGCCGATCCGAAGGCCTGGCTCTCGCAAGCCTCCGCCTGTTCGAGAGCGGTCTTCTGAGCGCCGACAAGAACGATCCGTTACGCGCCGACGCATCGGCACTGTCCTCCTTGACGGCGGAAACGCTGGGCCGGATATTTCAGGTCACGGATCACAATCCACTCGTCGGGCTGGAGCAGCGCGCCGGGTTGCTGCGAAAGCTCGGCGATGCCATTCGAAAACATCCTTCGCTCTACGCGCGCGACGGTGCGGTCCGCCCCGGCAACCTGATTGCCGCGCTAGCGCAACGACCGGGGCTGGAGGCGCGAGACATCCTAGTTACGGTGCTCAGTTCGTTGATGGACATCTGGCCGTCACCGGTCCGTATTGACGGTCGCCCTCTAGGCGATGTCGGCGATCACAGCGCGTTGATCCGCAGCGATGCGACGAACGGGATCGTGCCGTTTCACAAACTGTCGCAATGGCTTTCCTACTCGCTGATCGAACCCTTGGAGCAATTCGGCATCACGGTGTCGGATCTCGACGGCCTCACCGGACTGGCGGAGTATCGTAATGGTGGGTTGTTAATCGATGCCGGCCTGCTGACGCTGAGGGATAAAACCTCGCTGTCCCTCGCCCACACGCCGTCCAGCGAACTCATTGTGGAGTGGCGGGCGCTCACCGTCGCGCTACTGGACCGGCTGGCCAACGACGTCCGTACGTCATTGAACAAATCCGCCAAGGACCTGCCGCTTGCCAGCATCCTGCAGGGTGGAACATGGTCGGCGGGCCGCAAGATCGCTGCCGAACTGAGAGCTGACGGCGGACCGCCGATCAGCCTCTACAGCGACGCAACTGTTTTCTAGGGAGACCCCAACTTGGCTAGTAATACAAACGCCTCTATCGAGGTGGTCGATCACCCCCTAGTACAGCACAAACTCACCATGGTTCGCGACCGAAATACCGGTGCAGCCGATTTTCGCCAATTACTGCGAGAAATCAGCCACCTTCTGGCCTACGAGGTATGTCGCGATCTGGACACCGAGGCAGTTGAGATCGAAACGCCGCTTGAGGTATCGACCGGCCCAAAACTACAAGGCCGCAAGATATGCCTTGTCTCGATCCTCCGCGCAGGTAATGGATTGCTGGACGGGATGCTCGACCTGATCCCCGCTGCCCGTGTGGGGCATATCGGTCTATATCGGGACCCGGATACCAAAGTTCCGGTCGAATATTACCTTAAGTTGCCCGACCATCTGGACGAACGGCAGTGCATCGTGGTCGATCCGATGTTGGCAACCGGTGGATCGGCCATCGCCGCGGTCCACCGGATGAAACAGGCAGGCGCGAAACGGATCAAGTTCGTTTGCGTTGTCGCCGCTCCGGAGGGAGTAGAGGCCTTCACCAAGGCTCACCCCGATGTGCCCGTCGTAACCGCGGCAATCGACCGCGAGCTGGACGACCATTTTTACATCCGCCCCGGGCTGGGCGATGCCGGTGACCGGATGTACGGGACGAAGTAGTTCGTTTCGTATTTCGGCGGTACAGTTATACTGAGCTTCATGAACAAAAATGATCGCATCATCATCTGCGGCGGCGGTCCGGTTGGGATGGTCGCAGCACTCTCTCTGGTTCGCCAAGGCATTCCCGTCACGGTTCTCGAAGCTTTCGAAGAACCGCCCAAGGATCCCCGCGCGGCGACAATCCACGCCTCGACGCTGGAGATGCTTCATTCGGTGGACCTAGCGAACGGCATCAAGCAACGGGGTCTGATGGCCCCGGCCTTTCAGTTCCGGGACCGCAAGTCACAAGAGATCATCGCCGTCTTCGATATGAAGCACATCTCGGACGAGACGGAATTCCCGTTTGCTATTCAGTACGAACAATGGAAGCTGACCCGAGACGCAATGGCGGCGCTACAGTCGCACGATATTGCGGACGTTCGGCTTGGATCAACCATAACCGCCTTTTCCCAGGATTACGAAGGCGTCACCGTGGTCTACGAAGACCCCGCCGAGGAAATGCACAAGGTCGAAGGCCGCTATTTGCTGGCCTGCGACGGCGGGCGGTCGACGATCCGCATCGGGTTGGGTGTTTTCATGTCCGGCTTTACTTGGAATGAGCGCTTCCTGGTCCTGACCACCGAACACGATTTCGCTGCCAGCGACGGATACATCAATCGCAACTACGTGATGGACCCGACGGAATGGCTAGCGGTTTTCAAGGTTCCGGGCGACAAAGATCAGGGTATCTGGCGAACGCTATTCCCGACCGAGGGGCACGAAAAAGACGAAGACCTCCTGTCGGATGCCGGCGTTACCCAGCGCATCAGGGGCCTTCGATCCAACATGGATCACAGCGACATGCTTCACCGCAATCTCTATACGGTGAACCAACGGGTGGCGGACCGGTTCCGGGTCGAACGCATCTTCCTGGCGGGCGATGCCGCGCATCTTAACAATCCGCTGGGCGGATTGGGCCTCAACACCGGTATCCACGACTGCATGAACATTACCAAAAAGATCGGCGATGTCTGGTACAGGCGCGCTCAGGAAGACGTGTTCGAACGATATCACCGCCAGCGCCATCAACTAGCCACCGAATTCCTGCAAAGCGTGACGATCGAAAACAAGAAACGGATCGAGGAAAAGGATCCCGAGGTCATCCGCGCCAACCAGATGCAGTTGCGCGAAAATTCGGAAGACCCGGCGAAAGCCAAGGCATGGCTGATGCGGTCATCCCTCTTGGACAGTGTGCGCAAGGAAGACACCATCGAGTAGTCGCGCGGCGGGCCGACAGGCATCGGAGCAAGGAGCTGACATGCTAACATTAAGCCATACGATGCCAATAAACGATCGGGAACCATACCTCACCCGTCCCCAAATTTGGCAGGGCCTAGTGTTGAAAGCAGAGAACCCGGTGCCATTCCTCGACGCGATTAGCGCCTGCAACGTGATTGAACGCGGCGACAACTGGTTGCTTCGGGATTTCACCCTTCGAGGCGAAGACATGCAGGAACGCGTGGCGTTCGAACCCGAGGAACGCGTCACCTTCGTGCGCACCAAAAGCACCGCCATGGGAACCGTGATGAACGAGGTCGTCGAGACGAACGACGGCGAGATGGGACTGCGTTTTACATTTTCCCTCGAGGTGGAAGGCCTAGAAGACGGCAGTGCCGAGGAAGCCGAATTCGCCGACCGCATGTCGAAAAGCTACTTTCAGGGTGTAGAATCCACGCTCGCGGAGATACGCCGCCGGGTCACCGCCGGAGAATTGAACGCGGCGTGAACAAGGAGATCGCTGAATGACAAAACTCAACCGGATCGGCGGCTTGCATCACTGCGCCTATCGGTGCCGCAACGCCGAAGAAACCCGAAGTTTCTATGAAGATCTGCTTGGCCTGCCGCTGGCACATGTCATTCAGGCCGATGCAGTCCCCAGTACCGGCGCCTCCGACCCCTATGTACATCTGTTCTTCGAATTCGGAGACGGCAGCTACATCGCTTTTTTCGACCTGGGCGACGAGACGGCCTGCATTCCAGACCCGGAAACACCGTCTTGGGTGAACCATTTCGCCATGCAGGTGGGCACGGTTGCGGAAGTCGAGACTTGGAAAAAACGCCTGGAGGATGCGGAAGTGGATGTTGTCGGCGTTACCGACCATAAGTTCGTCAAGTCGATCTATTTTTTCGACCCTAACGGCATCCGCCTAGAGATCACCTGCGAGGTGATCGGCGAACCCGAGCGTCAGGTTCACCGGAACGACGCCCATGCGGCGCTAAAAGCCTGGACCTACACCCGCCCGGCACCGCCGTCGGAATTCTACCGCTTCAAGAAAGAAGCGGTCGAGGCCTAGCGTCTGGCCTCACTCCGGCAAAGTTGCAGTTACCTGTTGGATCCACTCTTCGGAGGCGCCGGTCGACTCCAGCTCTAGACGCGCCTGGGCCTTGGTCTGAAGGACAGACCCGATCACATTCGGATTGTCGCCCTCTTCCGGTTGGCAGCAGGCCTCCATGCGAACGCCGTTTGGATCCTTGAAATACATCGATACCAGCCCCGGCAGGATATCCACCGGCCCGTCATATTCCACACCGGCGGCGTCAAGTCGCTGACGGAGGGCTTCGAGCTGATCCGGAGTCACTGAAAAAGCGCAGTGCTGCATACCGCCGATATCGTCGCGATCGGATTGTTTCTTCACGCCCTTGGGAATTTCGAAATAAGCCAGCAGGCTGTCATTGCCCATATCGAAAAAATAATGCCGGATTTCCTCATAGGGCGGGTTGCCCCGGTTGCCGGGGCCAGTTCCGACACCGGGCGGAACCTTCATGGCATGCACCAGCGGCATACCCACCACATTGACGAAAAAATCCGTCGTCATTTGCATGTCTTCGGTGGTCAGCGCCAGGTGATGTATCCCGCGGGACGGCAATGCGGTGGCAGCGGACTCGGCGGCGGGCGAAGGTCCTGTGTTGGGCATGGTGGGTCTCCCTACGTTTGAGACTAGTTTAACAGCTTCCAGCATCAACGTGAATTCCGCAGACCGGAGCCCCTCCGGAAGCATCGACCCCAACGTGACATAAGACCCTTTCTTCGGCACACTGTCTGCGTTTTCGGTAAACTATCGCCTTCTTCGCCGACGTCGCACGGCTGATGCCGCTGACCCTGTTTCCCGCCATCTTGCTTTGGCTGCCCAAAATGTGGGGCTGATGTAGGCTGTCGATGAAAGATAAGTACTAGACCAACAACCGAGACCATCAAAAGAAAGGGAGAAATAATGATCTACGAAACTAGAACCTACCGGCTGAAACCGCGCGGCGTACCGGAATTCATCGACAAGTTCGGAAAGGCATATAAAAACCGCCAGAGCCTGTCGAAGATTTCGGCCTTCTTCTACACCGAGATTGGGCCGCTGAACGAAGTTATCCATATCTGGCCCTACAAGAACGCCGACGAACGCGACAAGAAGCGGGCGCGGTCGGTCAAGGACAAGAAATACACCTGGCCGCCGAAAGTCGCCCACCTGCAGGAGCACATGCAGTCAGAGCTATTCGTGCCGTCGCCTTTCACCCCGACCTTCTCAAAAGGCAACAGGGGCCCCATATTCGAATGGCGCGAGTACCAAATCATTCCGGGTCTGATCCCAGAGCTTTATAAGAGCTGGGAAAAGGCCATCGGCAAACGGACGGAAATGTCCGAACTGGTGATGGCGATGCATACTGATGCGGGCGACCTGAACAAGTTCGTGCACATCTGGGCGTATGAAAGCCTCGAACACCGCGCTGAGGTGCGGGCCGAGGCGATGGCCAAGGGCATCTGGCCGCCGAAGGGCCGCAAGGAAACCTTGCAGACCCAGGCCAACAAGATCGTACTGGCAGCGCCGTTCTCGCCGATCAAATAAGCCGATCATTGAAACGCTGAAATTCGGGCGGGTGCCGGCAGGTATCCGCCCGACTTGTTTCCGGAACGGAGGTTGTTAGGAATAGACCTTGGAATAGGAGGTAAACGTGCATTGTTGCTCGCCGCCAGCGGCGGGCTAGGCTTTGCATCTGCGCTCGCGCTGGCGCGCGAAAACGTCCAGGTCTGCGCGAGCGGGTCGAACAGCGATAGGGCGGCCGACGCTGCGCGACGAATCGCAGACGACACCGGGACGACCGCGGTAGGACTTGCCAGCGACTTGTCGGATCCATCGAATATGAACGCGCTGCTGGAAGCGACCATTTCGGCATTGGACGGTGCGCCCGATATACTGGTGCTCAATCACGGCGGCCCGCCGCTCCGCAAGGCGCTCGAAGTGACCGGAGACGAACTGGCCAGCCATGCCAACATGATGATGTTCAGCCTTATCCGGATGGTGCAGTTGGTCGTACCCGGCATGCGGGAACGCGGCTAGGGCCGCGTCGTCCTGGTCGGCGCCCCTGCCATCGGCGAACCGATCCCCAATAACGTGCTGTCGAATCTCTATCGCAGCGGCATGGCCAATTACTGCAAGACACTGTCGGGCGAAGTGATTGCTGACGGTGTGACGGTAAACATCGTCTTGCCGTCCGCCGTGCGCACCGACCGGACGCTCTCTACTGCCGAACAGCGTGGTGCTCTCAAGGGGATATCCGACGAGGAAGAACTAACCGCCCGCGAATCCGCAACACTCGCCCGCCGGTTCGGCACGCCCGACGAATTCGGCGCCATGGTTGCGTTTATCGCCAGCGACCGCGCGAGCTATACCAACGGCGCCAATATCCCCGTCGACGGAGGCTCAGCCAAGGGGTTTGGCTAGAGTTCACCGATAAAATCGGCTTCTAAACTCGGAGAAGCCGGGCTGGGACCACGACGGAGCCCTGCATGATCATCCGCGCCGTTCGGGTAATGCCAGCGGCTTCAATTTTCCTGCCGCCGTCGCCATCACTCAGTGTCAGCGCCAGATGCAGCTGACCCGCCGGATGTTCGATAGAGAACTGTGGCCGATCGTCCCCCGCCGGCAAATCAAGAAGCGGTTCGACGACCGTACCGGGTGTGACGGACGCATACGCGAGGGCTATGCCGCCGGTGATAGCATGGGTCTCGTGCGTCTTGTCCGGCACGAGGTAACGTGACGCGATCACTCCGCCATCGCGCGGCGGCGCGGTGATGATTATCTTGGGCTGGACCTGCCCTGACACATCACCCAGTCCCATGCGGTGACCGGCTTCCAGCCGCATCGCCTCGACACGTTCGAAGAATGCCGTGTCGGTGTCGAGTGCGGCCGCAGGTTCATAGCCGGTTTTTCCGACATCGGCGGCCCGCGTAATCATGCATGGCATGGCCGCGTCGATGATGGTGACATCGACGCCGTCTATGGTTTCCGTCTTCTCGCCAGTCGGAAACAGTTTTCCCGTCCGCGCGCCGATGACGTTCATGAAATTGAGCAGAATGGGTGCCGCCGTTCCCGGCACACCATCGATCGCGACCTCGCCCTCGTACTCTACCTGACCTCCAGGGGTGGGAACCACAGCCTCCACCAGCCCGCCCGTGTTCACCTGATGGATACGCACACGGGTTTCGCCGTCCTGTGCCTGAATCATCCCCGTCTCAATGGCATAGGGTCCGACGCCTGCCAGCATATTGCCGCAGGTCGGCGCGTAATCGACTTTGGCTTCGTCAACGGCAAGCTGGGCAAAAAGATAGTCGATATCGCAATCGTCGCGTTCCGACGGCGAGAGAATACAGGACTTGCTGGTAACAGACGTCGTACCGCCAACGCCGTCCACCTGCCGCGGATCGGGCGATCCGAAGGCTTTCAAAAGAATATCGTCCCAGAGGTCTCGGTTGTCTGGCAGATCGGCTTTTTTGAAATACAGGCCGCGGGAGGTGCCGCCGCGCATGAATACCGCCGGAATGGAACTTTGCATGATTAAAGCCTCCACTTTAGCTGGGGAGCAACACCGGTGCAGCGCCGGTCCGCTAGGCGTTTTCCGGGCTGCTCTCCTTGGCGTAACGCACCAAGGCCAAGTAGCGGTATATGCCGTGGACGAACTTGCCATAGGGCATAGTGAAGAACAGCCCGAATACGACCCCCAGATGCAGCGCCAATAGCATACCCATCGCCGGCGTGTCGCGCAGCACTAGCAGCGCCAGCCCAGTCAGGCTGGTCAGGAACAGCATCGCCAGAAACGCCACATCCATGCCGAAGCGTTCTTTATCCTGCATATCGGGGTCGCGTGTGAACTTTGCTTTCAGCAAACCAACCGGCCCGATCAGCAAACCGATGCCACCAATGGTACCCAGCAGCACCGGCAGGTCGTACCAAGGGGACGGCGCCTCACGTCCCAAGAGGTAATGATACAGCGTCGCCACCGACGTCGAAGCAAAGCACATCAGGAAACCGTAAAACGTGCAGTGGTGATAAAACCGCCGGTGATCCGGCGTGTCGTTTTCGTCCGCCTGGCAATCCGCGCCGCCACCGTCGAGATAACGCAGCTTTCCGGCGTCTTTCATCGCCTGCCACAGGGATCGCGGATCCGCCAGCGTCTCCGCCGGTTCGCCAATATCGTGCCAGAACGCACGCGCGCCCATGATCGTCGCGAGGATGGCATACAGGAACACGGTGCCGAACAGCGCCACCATCGCGTTGTGCGGCATCAGCTTGTAGAAAGAGCCTGGCCCTGTATGAGTACCGTACAGCACCGACGGATCGTTCCAAGCAGCGAAACCGGCGATGAATACGGCCACGCTCAGCGCCGCAATGATGCTGATCGCCAACCCGTTGCGGGCAAAAAGGCCGGCAAACATCCGCGGCCAGGCATAGGCCTGATAAGACTCGGCTCGGGCCCTTGCCATCGCCCGCGGCACGTTTATGTTGAACTGATGCGGCGGCGAGAACTGACAATCGTAGAAACACGCACCACAACCGTGACATAGATTAGCCATGTAGTTCAGATCCCCGTCCGGAAAATCGCGGCGAGCAATCATCGCCGGAAACACGGCGCATAGCCCCTCGCAATAGCGGCAGGAATTACACACCGTCATCAGGCGGCCGACCTCCGTCAGCGCCTCAGTCCCGTTGGGCACGTCGCCCAGCCCGGCCTTTTCCGGTTTGGCGAGCGGGTCGAAGTCAGTTGTCTGATTAGTTGCGGGCATTATGCGCGGCCTCCCTGCCTGCGATACGGCCGAAAACGGAGCCGATGGTCATGCCGATGCCAGCGGCATAGCCCTTGCCGAGCACGTTGCCGGACATGATTTCCCCGGCCGCGAACATGTTTCCGGCCGGCTTGCCGTCGTCCATGATGATGCGGGCTTCCTTGTTAACGCGCGTTCCGAGATAGGTGAATGTGATACCTGGTCGCACCGGGTAGGCGTAGTATGGCGGGTTTTCCAGCCGCTGCGCCCAGTGGGTCTTGGGCGGATCAAGCCCTTCGGTATAGCAATCGTCCAAGATGGTGTGGTCGAATGTCCCGTCGACCACTGCCTTGTTGAAACCGGCAACTGTTTTCTCGAGGGTGTCGGCGGGGATCTTCAGTTTCACCGCCAGTTCCATCACGGTATCTGCCTTTATCGGCGGAAACAGCGACGGCATGAACTTGGTCAACACCGAATGATCGAACACGATATAGGCGATCTGGTCGGGTTGCTGCGCCACCAGCCGGCCCCAGATAGCATAGCGTTTAGGCCAGATGTCCTCGCCCTCGTCGTAGAACCGTTCCGCGTTCTTATTGACCACGATCCCGAACACGACACAGTCCAGCCGAGTAATAATACCGCCATCGTATTGGGGAGCGCGGGCGTCTATCGCCACCGCATGACACTGCGTGGGGTCACCGATCCGCCTGACGCCCGCATCGAGCAGCATTTTCAGAATGGATCCCTGATTGTTGGCAGTGCCGCGGATCAGGAAATTGCGCGCAGCGTCGCCCCAATATTCGGCGAGCCAGTCGATATTGGATTCGAACCCGCCTGCCGCCGCAACCAGCGCGCCGGCGCGGACCGTTTCCTCCTTGCCATTTATATACGTGGTGGCGGAGACGAACATCCCGTCCCGGATATCCATCCCCGTGACTTCAGCCTCGTACAGCACGTTGACGCCGATCCGCTCGGCGGTGTTGTAGAGCGCGTTGAGCATTGCCCGGCCGCCGCCGAGGAAAAACGAATTCGTTCGTCCAAGTCCCAATGTTCCACCCAGCGGCGGTTGGAATTTCACGCCCTGTTCGACGATCCAGTTCAGCATGTCCTTGGACTCATGGATCATGTGCCGAGCGAGTTCCTCGTCGGTCTCGCCCTCGGTCACGCGGAGCAGATCTTCGAACAACTCGTCCTCCGGATAGGGGCCGGTCAGCGTGTCGGTCGCGGCATCGTGGGCGCAACGCATATTCCGCGTGTGGCGCGTATTGCCGCCGCGATAGAATTTTTCCGCCCTCTCCAGAACGAGGACGGAAGCACCCTCTAGTCGAGCGCTAATTGCGGCACATAGCGCGGCATTTCCCCCGCCGATGACCAGCACATCAAATCTCTGCGTCAAATCCACCATTTATCCACGAATGCCTGTGATCTATCAGATAGAAGCTTCTTTTTGCCGCTTCGAGTTTCTTCTTGCAATGGCGCGCGGTGGATTTCCGCAACCTTTCTTCTGGGAAATTGTCATGACATTTTCGCACAAGTGCCGCAAACCGGCGCTTATTTTAAGGCTGCCCGAACGCGATGAAATATCTGTTCACAATTCGGCAAGCAAAATCTTCTTGGGATTAGCCCCACTACGAGGATTTCGACCGCAAACTTGCTCCGCGCGGGCGCCGGTCCGCGCCCTAAGTGGGCTAGCAAAAGCGCAGCCTGAATTATCGCTCGTCGGTGGCGCTTTGTTTGCCGACACGGCGCACGGTGGAGAGCAGACATTATACCCTGGCTGCCCTGCCCTGCGAGACGGTCCAGTAAATCCTGCCGGTACTTTATCACCCAGAACCTCGCGCCATGCTGGATCTCATCCCGGAAATAGATAACGGACATCTCAGTGTCATCTTGATCAGCCATAATCTCGGCGTGCTGACACTGGTGCTTGGACTGGTCGGCCGGGCTCTCAGAAACGCTAATCCGTTCGGCAGGTGCCGGACCGCTGCGCTGGCCGTATTCGACTTCGATCTCGATATATCGGCCGGTATCCGACCTGATATGGTTCGATATCCGCCTAGCGCCGGCAAACTTGTCGGTTTCACGCGTCCGAAAATATAGATTCCGCGGCCTGATCAATCCTTTTCATCGAACCCTACTCTCGCGGATATAAAAATTGAGTTTATGATGGCGGCATGAACCTTGCCGAACGTCTCGACACGAATGCTTTGCGACGACCTGGGCTGCCTGCCGTCGTGACGCGCGACATCGTCATCACCCACGCTGAATTCCGCGACATGGTCTGCCGACGTGCGACCCGGCTCGCGGAGTTGGGTGTGTCACGGGGAGATATCATCGGCGTCAACCTGAAGGACAATCCGGAGCATCTCGCCGCCCTGTTCGCTCTAGCGCGGATTGGCGCAGCGGCCCTGCCGATGGACTGGCGCTGGACGGTCGCGGAAAAATCCCGTCTGGCGGATTTTTTTGATCCCAGTGTGGTTCTGTCGGAACCGGAAGACCCCTTCATACGCATCGATGGCGACTGGCAGTCTGTTAAAACTAACTCAGACTGGCGAAGCGCGGCCGACGCCGCAGACCCCGACGCCACAGACCTTGCAGATGGCGATCCGCCACTTCTGCTCGCCCTGTCGTCGGGCACCACCGGTATCCCTAAGGGTCCGCTGATCACCCACAATCAATTTTTCGCGCGGTTCATGATCTATTTCGTGACGCTAGGATTTACCGAACGCACGAAATATCTGTGCGCTACGCCGCTCTATTTCGGCGGCAGTCGCGGGTACTCGATGTGCGCCATCTACGCGGGCGGAACGGCTCTGCTGTTTCCGCCACCGTACGAGATGCCAGATCTGATAGATTTCGCCGACCGGAACGGGGCGACTAAAATGTTCCTTGTCCCGACCCTTCTGCGCCGTGTACTCGACATGCCGCCGCGCGACGACGGGAAGCTGCTGTTGCCGGGGCTCGACATGCTTTTTTCGACAGGCTCGATACTGCATGAGGAAGAGCGCGATGCGCTGATGCGCAATGTGTGTCCCTCGTACCTCAATTTCTACGGCTCGACAGATGGCGGCGGGGCCACTGCGCTGTTCTGGCACGACCCGCCGGAAGTGTCGGGATCCGTCGGTCGGCCCGTCTTTGGCGCGGAAATCGATATCGCGGGCGATGACGATAGGTCGCTGCCACCCGGAGAGATCGGACGTATCCGCTACAAGCATCCCGGAACAGCGACCGGCTATCACAACGATCCCGACGCTAGCAAGACGGCGTTCCGCGACGGCTGGTACTATCCTGGAGATTTGGGATGGCGCGACGTCGCAGGATACCTGTTTCTCGCAGGTCGCGCGAAGGATCTGATCATTCGCGGCGGCGTGAACGTATACCCGGCGGAGATCGAACACGTGCTGAACCAGCACGCAATGGTCATGGACGCAGCCGTTGTAGCCTGGCCGTCGCGGGAATTCGGCGAGGAGATCGCCGCCTTCGTGGTTCTGCGAAACGATAACATCGACACTGAGGAAATACTGTCTTGGTGCCGCAAGAATCTCGCGCGTTACAAACTGCCGCGCGAGATATTCGTGATCGACGATCTCCCCAAAAGCGGTGTCGGTAAGGTGCTAAAGCACGAACTGGCCGACCGGCTGACGCCGCTAGATTGAGGTTTGCTGCCCTCGCTCGTCGATCCGCATCGCGGTGAGGACCGCTATCGTGGCCTGCGCGTCGGGGCGACCATTCCCTGAGGTCGCATAGGCAACATTTTACTCTTCCAGAACGGCCTCAAACCCTTCGAACTTCGGATGACCAAGATACAAGGCGCCGTTGTTACCCGCATTGGCATGGGCACGGCGGAAATGATCGGATTTCGTCCACGCCTCGAAGGCATCGCGGTCGCGCCAGATGGTGTGCGAGGCAAACAGCGTGTGATCGTCCGCTTCTGGCCCGCGCAGAAGATGAAATTCGACGAATCCTTCAACGTCTTTCAGCAGCGAATCCCGGCTGCGCCAGACTTCGACGAAGGCGTCTTCCGAGCCCTTCACAATCTGAAAGCGGTTCATGGCGATGAACATGGAATTCCCCCGATGCAGGCCCTGAGATCTGGTGCGGACGGCGGGACTTGAACCCGCATGGTCTTGCGACCGACAGATTTTAAGTCTGTTGTGTATACCAATTCCACCACGTCCGCATTCTTGTGGACAATAAACATGCCCCCACCCGGATGAAAAGAGGCGGATTGAAATGAAACTCGTGAGTCCTTGATGCTAGCCCCGGCTCACACCGGCGGGGTATGCCGCCCGCAATCAAAAGAATCGCTCTCGCCAACAGGAAAGGCATCGAATGTCGGAGACGGCGCCGCGGCGGTTTCCCGCCGCCGAGCTTGAAGATTTCATCTCCCGCGCACTGACTAACGTCGGTCTGCCTGCACGCGACGCGACAGATTGCGGCCGCCTGATGGTGGCGTCGGATTTGGCGGGGTTCCACACCCACGGCATCTTCCGCCTGACGCAGTACATGAAGCGCATCCGCGCCGGCGGCATCAACGTTACCCCGACCGTCACCACAGTCGCGGAGTCCCCCGGCACCGCCCTGGTCGACGGGGACAACGCCATGGGTCACCTTGTGGTCGAATACGCGACGAAACTCGCGATCATAAAGGCGCGGGACACGGGCGGCGCCCGGGTCGGCGCGCGGCGATCAAACCATGCGGGTGCGGCAGCGACCTATGTGTCAATGATCGCCGATGCAGCTCTGATCGGGCTGTACGGGACTAACGGCAGCGCCAATCATATGGCACCCTGGGGCAGTGCCGACCTGCTGCTGGGGACCAACCCAATCGCCGCCGCGATTCCGGCGAAGGATGGCCCGCACGTCGTGATGGATATTGCGACCACTGTGTCGTCGTTCGGGAAGGTTCGCACCGCCGCGCAGCGCGGCGACGACCTGCCGCCCGACTGGATGATCGACCGCAACGGCAATCCGATTACGGATCCGTCGCGCATCAGGGAAGGCGTCCTCAACCCGATTGGCGGACACAAGGGCTATGCCCTGTCACTGGTCGTCGGCTTACTGGCGGCCACGCTGTCCGGTGCGCAGATGGGTGTCGACGTCGAAAGCATGGGCGATGCGGAATACCAGAAGACACCCGTGAACAACGGCCACTTCATGATCGTGGTCGACCCCGCGCGTTTTGGTAACGCCCTGGATTTTGGCGCCCAAGTCGATGACGTTGCCAACACCATTCGCGCAGCGACACCAATGAGAGGTGTGAAAAGCGTCCGCGTCCCCGGCGACGGCCGCGCCGCCAGTATCGCAGATGCTAAAACCAACGGCGTGCCAGTGCATGCCGCCCTGCTGGACAATCTCAACCAACTCGCGCAGGAACTCGAGATCAGTCCACTAACCTAACGTCAGAGGAAACTGTCATGGCAGGCGCTGAGCCCTATGTTTTCACATCCGCCCGTCCGCAGCCCGGCTCGAAGCCGAAAAAACCGGATGCGTTCACCATCGACATCCACTGCCATGTGCATATTCCGGAAGCCGCCGAAATTGCGGAGCCGCATTTCAAACCGGAAATGGAGCCAGCCATCCTGTTCGCCAACGAGATGACGCGGGAGGTGAACATGCAGCAGAACGTCGACCGCATGCCGCATCTGACAACAGTGGATCACCGGCTTATCGACATGGATGCAATGGGCATCGACCTGCAGACCATCATTCCGCCGCCGTTTCAAGCCTATTACTGGCTGCCGCCGGAAATCTGCATGCAGGCGTCAGAGGTCGTGAACAACGGCCTGGCGGAAATCGTCGACAACATGCCCGATCGTTTCGTCGCCTTCGGTACCATCCCGCTGAACGACGCCGACATGGCGGTCGCCGAGCTAGAACGCGGCGTCACCAAGCTGGGGTTGAAGGGCTTCCAGGTCTTAACCAACGTGAACGGCTCGGAAATTTCCGATCCGCGATTAGACAAGTTCTGGGCCAAGGCGCAGGACCTGGACACGCTGATTTTCATCCATCCCAACGGCTTCACCTCCGCCGAGCGGTTCAAGGACCATTATTTCAACAACGTCATCGGCAACCCGCTGGAAACCACCATCGCGGTGCACCGGCTGATCTTCGACGGCGTAATGGAACGGTTCCCCGAACTCCGCATCCTGCTGGCCCATGGCGGTGGGTATCTACCGGCCTATACCGGACGGATCGATCATGTCTGGGGGGCGCGCGAGGATGGACGCGTCAATATCGACAGGGAGCCGACCAGCTATCTGAAGAAAATGTGGTTGGATACGGTCGTGTTCACCCCGCACCAGCTGAAATACCTAATAGAACAGTACGGCACCGACAAGATCGTCATGGGCACCGACTATCCCTACGACATGGGCGACTACAACCCGGTTGAACTGGTCGATCTGGTCGACACGCTTGATGGCAGCGAAAAGGCTGCGATCTGGGGCGGTAACGCCAAATCACTGCTCAAGATGGAAGATTGAAGTGGGTCGATGACGATTTGTTGGTTCGAACCGCACCGTCTGAGAGGGGTACATTTTCTCTTGTCATGCGTAAGATCGGTCTGCCCGTAGGCGCGCAGCCCCCCCCACGACCTGAAATCCGTCAACTAGAGCAACCAGCATCAGAATTTTAATGTGCTGGCACATGCCAAGGGCTGGTCATCTTGTTTTCCTATTCAGTGGACTGGTGACCGCACTGCAAGCGCCAGGCGGTCACTTGAAACCTCAGAATCAAAGACCTACGCGCACGCGGCCATAACGTACCCTTCATAAATTGCGACACACTGGATGCGGTGAAAAATTCGCGGAGGCCCGCACAAAGGATACACGTTCCTATCGGATCGAAACCGTGAAATCATTTTCGCCTCCGGTCTACAGAACGCCCGCTTTCCAGCATCGAGCGCGTGGTTCGGCGTTGCCGAGCCGATTCTTTTAGTGGTCGGAAAAGACGGCACGATCCGTCACCGGTTCTAGCTCCGAAACTATCAGAACCGGCCCGAAGTGGACGTGATATTCGATATTCTGAAGGTTGAGGCGAAGGGCTAGACTTCGCGTCCTCGCACAATCTCCACGATCTTTGCTGGTTTCACCGGATAATCGCTGAGTCGCGCGCCAAAAGGCTCCAGCGCATTTTCAACCGCCGACACAATGGCCGCCGCCGCCGGCACTGTGCCAGTTTCACCAACGCCCTTGACGCCCAGCGGATTCAGTGGGGTCGGCGAATGTTCGTATTGCAGATCCAGATGGATCAGCTCCGTTGCCGTCGGCATGGTGTATTCGCCGAAGTTGGTGGTGAGCGGCTGGCCCTTCTCGTCGTATCCCATCCATTCGAACAGCGCATTGCCAATGCCGTGCACCACGCCGCCAGCGATCTGGCCATCGACGATCATCGGATTGATCAGGGTGCCGCAGTCGCTGACCACGACGTAGTTCAGAAACCTGACCTCGCCGGTGCCGGTATCGACCTCGACCTCGACTGCCTGCACACCATTGCTGTAGGTCAGGGCCGAGGGTTTGAAATTATCGGAGGCTTCCAGCCCGGGTTCAATGCCGCCAGGCATGGAATAGCCCGGTGCGCCGGAGCACGCCTCTGCCACCTGTTTTATCGTGATCGAGACGTCAGATCCTGTCACCCGGACCTCGCCATCTGCCAGCTCCAAGTCTTCCTCCGCCGCCTCCAGCAGATGCGCAGCCATTCTCAGTACCTTTGCCCGCACTTCTTTTGCGGCGCCGTGGACGGACGATCCAGCAGTTACAGTCTGGCGGCTGGCGAATCCACCGAGCCCAAGCGCAATGGTGCCGGTATCGCCTGAGATGACCTCGATGTCCCCGACAGGAACGCCGAGCTGTTCAGACGTCACCTGTGCCAGCATAGTTTTCAGCCCCTGCCCCATCGCCAGCGCGCCGGTAAACACCCGTACTTTGCCGGATCGCTCGATGCGGACGGTACCGGACTCGAACGGCCCACGTCCGGTCCCCTTCAGACTGTTGGCGAGACCGATGCCGAGATACCGGCCTTCCACCCGGGCGGCAGCCTGTCGAGCTGGAAATCCTTCGTAGTCGATGCGATCCAGCGCGATCTGCTGGCACTTTAGAAAATCGCCGCTGTCTGCCATCACCGGCGATCCAGCGCGGGTTTTCAGCGGCGTTTCATACGGCATTTTTTCGGCAGGTATCAGATTTCGACGGCGGATTTCGGCCCGGTCCAGACCGAGCCCCTGCGCCGCCCGGTCGAGCAGACGTTCCATCGTATAGTTTCCCTCGGGATAGCCTGCGCCCCGGACGGGGGCGGCCGCCACCACGTTGGTCTCCATCACATGGACGTCGATTTCATAGTTGGGCACCACGTAGGGCCCTGGAACACCGGTCGAAGCATTGTAGGCCATGTTGATGCCCTGCGGCGTATACGCCCCTTGGTCGGAAAGCATGGAACCGCGAACGCCGAGGACGCGGCCTTCCGCGTCAACGGCGATTTCCATCGTCCAGTCCTGTTCTCTCTCCTGAATGGCGGAAGTGAAATGCTCTCGCCGGTCTTCGATCCATTTTACCGGCCTGTCCAGCAGGCGGGATGCCAACGCCACTGCAACCTCCTCCGGATACGCAATATATTTCGATCCGAACCCGCCGCCGACATCTGGGGCGACCACCCGGATGCGGCCTTCGGCGATGCCGAACATCTGGACGATCGCTGAACGGACTTCGTGCGACATCTGGGTCGACGACCACAACGTCGTGGTATCGTCGAGAGCATCGTACCGGGCAACGGCGCCACGTCCTTCGATGGGATGTGCGGCCCCGCGATGCTGGACAAAACGTTCACCGAATATGTGCGCGGCGTCAGCGAAGGCGGCATCGGTATCGCCGTAGGACTGTCCGAACCGGACCAAAACATTATCATCCTGGCCGGAATGCACTTGCGGTGCGTCGTCCGCAAAAGCGGCTGCGCATCCTGCCACCGACGGCAGCGGTTCGTACTCCACTTCAATCAGCGTCGCGGCATCCTCTGCGGCATAGCGCGTGTCGGCAGCAACCAGCGCGATCGGCTCGCCGACATGGCAGACCTCTTCTCCTGCCAGAAGCCAGGGCGTTACGTCTGGGCGGAAAGCGGTGGTAGGAAATTGCAAAGGCAACCGGTCCATCAGCACATGCGGCGACAGATCTGCAAGGGTGTAGACGGCGCAGACGCCCGCGACAGCCTTCGCTGCCTTGGTATCGATGGCGACGATTTTCGCATGCGGATGCGGACTGCGCAGGAATGCCGCATGCAACATGCCAGACAGGTGAATATCGTCGACAAAGACGGCAGTCCCGCGCAGCAAGGCCGGGTCTTCTATCCGTTTTACAGGGTCCCCGATCATGAAATGCCTCCGTATTTTCCTACCCGGAGACTAGCACAGCGACAGGCGCTACCCCATAACTGGGTCACAGAATTTCTTCGGAGGGAATCGTGATGAACATTATTTCACTGGAACAGGCGAACGCCATCATCGCCGCCATTTTCGAGAGAAGCCGGGAACTGAACCTGCGCCCGATGAGCGCCGTCGTCGTCGAACCCGGCAACGTGGTCCAAGCGTTCGGCAAGGAAGATCATGCCTCAGCGCTCCGACTTGAAATGGCTCTGGGCAAAACATACGCCGCACTCGCGCTTGGCCGGTCGTCCAGTCTTGTACAGGTTCGGGCCAATGAACGGCCCATGTTCATGAAGTTCATCGACGACGCGTCGGAGCGTCAGGTTTTCGCCGAGGGCGGAGGACGATTGATCCGCAACCAGGCCGGCGAGGTGATCGGGGCAGTCGGCGTAACCGGCGACCGTCAGGATGTCGACGAAGACATGGCTGCCCACGGCATTCACTCCGCCGGACTGAAGACCGACGAGGACTGCTCGGATATGGGCCAGTTAGTCCGGCTGGATAACTGACCGACTAGGCCCCTTCGATCACCGCGCGGCAGTCACCGAAACCGATCCGGCGGGCACCGTCAGCATCGCACCAAGCCCGCATGATAAGCTCGTCGCCATCGGCGAGGAACCTCCGCTCCTCGCCCGACGGCAGGGACACCGGCTCTGCGCCACGTTTGGTGATCTCCAAAACCGATCCCAGCGCATCTTCAGTAGGTCCGGAGATCGTGCCGGTGCCCATCATGTCGCCGGGGCTGAGATTGCAGCCGTTTGACGTATGGTGCGTCAGCATCTGGAATATCGTCCAGTACAGATGCTGCATGTTGGTGACCGCCAGAACCTGCGGCGGCGTGCCGGCATCGCGCATCTGCTCGGACGCGATCGAGACCTCGATCTGAACATCAAAGCCGCCATTGGCTTCGTTTTCAGAGGATGACAGATACGGCAACGGTGCAGGGTCGCCGTCCGGACGGTCATAGGCACCGCAGCGAAACGGCGCCAGCGCCTCCATCGTTACCACCCAAGGCGAAATATGCGAGGCAAAGCTCTTGGCGAGAAACGGCCCTAGCGGCTGATATTCCCAGGCTTGGATATCCCGAGCCGACCAGTCGTTGAGGATGCATAGCCCGAAAATGTGGTCTTCGGCTTCGGACATCGAAACGGGTTGGCCCAGCGGGTTACCTGGCCCGACGAAAAATCCGATCTCGGTTTCATAGTCAAACGCCATCGACGGGCCGAAAGACGGGTGGTCAGCATCCGGCGCTTTCGTCTGGCCGACGGGTCGCTTGACCGTCTCCCCGCTGGCTACGATAGACGAAGCCCGGCCGTGATAGGCAATCGGGATATGCTTGTAGTTCGGCATCAGCGGATTGTCGGGCCGCAGCATTTTGCCGACATTGGTTGCATGAAAGATAGACGAATAAAAATCCGTGTAATCGCCAATTCGCGCCGGCAACCGCATCGCGACACCGGCCTGCGCCAGAAGAATTTCATCGGCAACCGCTTGGGCGGCTTCACCTTCCTCGGTGTCGTCGCGCAGTGCTCTGGACGCAGTCGCACGCAGCGCCGACCAATGCCGCCCGCCCAACGCCATCAGTTCGTTGAGCGTATCTCCGGCACAGGCGCCAGCCGCATCGTCTGCCACGCCGCCAATAACACCCTTGGCGCGTGCCGCCGTGACATCGAGTATTTTATCGCCGATTGCGATACCGACTTTGCCGACGCCGATCTTGGGATCCGTGTACACGCCTAGGGGCAGGTTCTGGACCGGAAAATCGGCTTCGGCCTCATTGGCGCTGTCGATCCAGCTGGTCAGCGTCGGGGCGTGGGTTTCGTTTAATTCAGGCATTATTTTTTCCCGTTAAAGTTCTTATCCAGCCCCTGCCAACAATCCTGATAGTCAGCTTGGACCTGCGGGCTATTCACCCCCCACTCCGTCAGTTTGATCGGGTAGCGGGTTTCGAACATGAAGGCCATGGTATCCATCAGGTGCATTGGTTTCAGATCCGACTTCCTCGCTTTCTCGTACGCTTCCAGATCCGGACCGTGCGCCGAGTGCATGTTGTGCAGGCTGGCGCCGCCGGGCACGAAACCTTCTTCCTTCGCATCGTACTGCCCATACACCAGCCCCATGAATTCCGACATGAAATTGCGGTGGTACCACGGCGGGCGGAACGTGTGTTCCGCGACCATCCAGCGCGGCGGGAAGATGACGAAGTCGACGTTCGCGAGCCCCGGCGGTCCTGACGGCGACGTCAAAACAGTGAAAATCGACGGATCGGGATGATCGAAGCTGATCGACCCGATAGCCATAAAGTTAGCCAGATCGTATTTGTACGGAGACAGGTTCCCATGCCACGCCACGGCATCCAGCGGCGAATGATCGATATCGCAGATCCACAAATTACCGCCAAACTTGGCGACCACTTCAAAGTCGCCCTCGCGGTCTTCGAAGGATGCGACAGGCGCCAGAAAGTCGCGCGCATTGGCCAGACCGTTGGATCCGATCGGTCCGAGATCGGGCAGTCGCAGCGACGCCCCGAAGTTTTCGCACACATATCCTCGCGTCGGTCCATCCGGCAGGTCGGCACGGAATTTGATCCCCCGTGGAACGACCGCAATCTCACCGGGCACCGTTTCGACGACGCCCATCTCGGTCACAAGGCGCAGCAGCCCCTGTTGGGGCACAAACAGCATTTCGCCGTCGGCATTGTAGAAATACGAGTCCGTCATGGACGCATTGGCGCAGTAGACATGGATGCCCATACCGGCCTGGCTGTTGGCATCGCCATTGCCGGCGAGAGTCTGCATGCCCGCGATCAGATCGGTATCCGCTTCAGGAATCGGCATGGGGTCCCAGCGCATCTGCTGCGGCGTCAGCACGCCTTCACCGAACGCCGGCGTCCGCCACAGTCTGTTTTCAATCCGGCGGAATTTCCCGTGCCGTGCCGATGGGCGCAGCCGGTACATCCAAGTTCGCAGGTTATCGTTGCGGGGCTGCGTAAAGGCGGTGCCGCTGATTAGTTCGGCATACAGGCCATACGGCGCTTTCTGCGGCGAATTCTGGCCCTCCGGCAGTGCACCGGGCAGCGCCTCGGTCGCGAATTCGTTCCCAAACCCCGACTGATATTCGGGCCTGGTGGTGGTCAGCGGGTCCATGAACTCACCCTCCATGACTGTCCCTTATTTCGTCCATCCTATCCCGCCCGCGCCGGTATGGCGACAGGCAAGCTGTGCTGGAATTCTCGGGAAACGGCCTTATATTGCGCGGCCACAGCATCTCGTATGCCAAGTGAAATTTCTGGACACTCTCATGGGCGTTAACAGCGGCGAAATAGCCGCCCGGCGGACCTTCGCCATCATTTCTCACCCGGATGCGGGAAAAACCACGCTGACCGAAAAGCTGCTTTTGTTCGGTGGCGCGATCCAGACTGCGGGTGCGGTAAAAGCGCGCGGCGAGGCCCGGCGCGCCCACTCGGACTGGATGAAGGTGGAAGCTGAGCGCGGCATTTCGGTTGCATCGTCGGTGATGACGTACGAATACGGCGGCTGCACGTTTAACCTGCTCGACACGCCGGGCCATGAGGATTTCTCGGAAGATACGTACAGGACACTGTCGGCGGTCGACTCCGCTGTCATGGTTATCGACGCGGCGCGCGGGATCGAAGCCCAGACGCGCAAGCTGTTCGAGGTCTGCCGTCTGCGCGACATGCCGATAATTACATTTATCAACAAAATGGACCGCGAGGCGCAGGAACCATTCGAACTTCTGCAGGAGATTGAGGAAACACTGGCGCTGGACGTCACGCCGGCGAGCTGGCCGATCGGTATGGGGCGCGACTTTCTCGGCTGCTACGACGTAATCGACGACAAGCTGGTACTGATGGAGAAGGGCCATGCCAGCGGAAAACTCGGCGACGACATCAACGACGACACGGCCTGTGAGGGCGTTGAAGATACGAGACTGGACGAGTTGCTTCCCGCTCATGCGGTGGAAAAACTCCGCGAAGAAGTTCCCATGGCGACTGGCTTGTGTCCGCCGCTGGATTTTCAGGCCTATCGCGACGGCACGCTGAGCCCTGTATTTTTCGGCAGTGCGATCAACAATTTCGGCGTCCGGGAACTGCTGAAAGGCCTGGTGTCGATGGCGCCGCCACCGCGCCCGCAGCAGGCAGAAGAGCGCGTCGTCGACCCGGAAGAAGACAAGGTCACGGGCTTCGTCTTCAAGATTCAGGCCAATATGGACCCCAAGCACCGAGATCGGATCGCCTTCTTCAGGCTCTCATCCGGACACTTCAAACGGGGCATGAAGCTGCGCCATATTCGCAGCGGCAAACAGATCAACCTGCACAATCCGATGCTGTTTCTGGCCCGCGACCGCGAAACCGCTGAAGACGCCTATGCCGGCGACATCATCGGCATCCCCAACCACGGCAACCTACGGATAGGCGACGCGCTGACCGACGGTGAGGAACTGCGTTTCACCGGCATCCCCAGCTTCGCACCGGAAATGCTGCGCTCGGTCCACCCCGCCGATCCAATGCGTGCTAAACACCTAGGCCGCGCACTGCAGCAACTCGCCGAAGAAGGCGTCGCCCGCGTGTTCAAACCGCGTCTCGGCACCGACTGGATTATCGGCGTGCTGGGTGCGCTGCAATTCGATGTGATGGCCGACCGAATCCGATCAGAATACGATGTGCCGGTGAAATTCGAATCCACATCGTTGCACACCGCCCGCTGGGTAGAAGCAGCCGATCCCACACTGCTGAAGAAATTCATGGATGCAAATGGCGGCGCTATTGCCGACGATCACGACGACATGCCCGTCTTTCTTGCCCGCAATGCTTGGCATCTGGACAATGCTGCTGAAGAATGGCCGGACGTACGGTTCCTCAAGACCAAGGAACAGACACAATAGTATCCCCCTGCATTACCCTCACCGTTCTCAGGAGCCGAACCATTTCTGCATATTCGTGACACTCGGCTTCGGCGGCGAGACGCCATTGCCGTCCAAGATATCCGCTTCAGCGCCAATATCGCCCAATGGCTTGAGACGCGCCACGAAATCGGGCCCGCCGTCGCCGAGGACGAGTTCAGCTCCATTCCCCATTCACGATGTAGGCGGTATTCTCTCTAGGCTATGTCGAAAAAATCCTCTTCCCCGCTGGCGGACCTGCCTTCCGTCGATAGGCTGCTCCAGACCGACAGCGCTGCGGCTATGACCGTCGAATTCGGCCGTGCGCCAGCAACCGACGCAATCCGCCGCACGTTGGACGACATTCGTACGGTCGTTTTGTCGGGTGGCAACATGCCAGACGAGGTGGCTATTTTGTCGATGGCAACCAAGCACCTTACCGAGGTTAATGCGCCCTCCCTTCGCCCGGTCTACAACCTGACCGGCACGGTCCTGCACACCAATCTGGGCCGCGCGGCCCTGCCCGAGGAAGCGATCGACGCGGTGGCGCAAGCTGCTCGGAGCGCCAGCAATCTGGAATACCGGATAGGGGAAGGAAAACGCGGCGACCGGGACGAACATATCGAATCACAGCTGTGTGAAATGACGGGCGCGGAAGCTGCAACCATCGTCAACAACAACGCCGCCGCCGTGATGCTGGTGCTAAATACGTTTGCGCTTGGCAAAGAGGTGCCGACATCGCGCGGCGAACTGATCGAAATCGGCGGCTCTTTCCGCATGCCGGACATCATGGCGCAATCAGGCTGCACCCTCGTGGAAGTCGGCACCACCAACCGGACCCACCTAGAGGATTTTGCCGCCGCCATCGGTCCCGACACCGGCATGATCATGAAGGTGCACACCAGTAACTATGTGGTCGAGGGCTTTACCGCTGAGGTGCCGGAACCCCGGCTTGCCGAACTCTGCCGCAAGAACGACATCCCCTTCGCGATCGATCTCGGCAGCGGTACGCTGACCGAACTGGAAATGTTCGGACTGCCCCACGAGCCAACGCCCATGGAGGCCATGAAAAATGGCGCCGATGTGGTGACATTTTCCGGCGACAAGCTGCTGGGCGGTCCGCAGGCAGGGATCATTGTCGGCACGAAAGACTATATCGCCCGAATTAGAAAGAACCCGATGAAGCGCGCATTGCGTTGCGACAAGATGACTATCGCAGCCCTGTCGGCCGTGCTCCGGCTGTATGCGGATCCGGACCGCCTGGTGGAGCGGGTGCCGACCCTGCGCGCGCTGGCCCGCCCCGTCGACGATATCCGAAGCGCGGCCAACCGTATCGGCCCGGCCATCGCCGCTGCGATGGACGGTTTCGCGCAAGTCACGGATACCGCTTGCGAAAGCCAGATCGGATCCGGCGCGCTGCCGACCCGCATAATCCCGAGCGCCGGGCTGGCCATCACCCCGAAAAATAATAGCGGCACCGCCCTGAACGCGCTGGCTGCAGCGTTCCGTGACCTTCCCATACCGGCGATCGGACGCATCCAAGACGCTGCCTTCATCCTCGATCTCCGCTGCCTAGAAGACGAAGAGGGCTTTACCGCACAACTTTCGGCCCTCGATCTTCCAGGATGATTATTGCAACCGCCGGCCATGTCGATCACGGCAAGACCCTTCTGATAAAAGCGCTGACCGGCGTCGACACGGACCGCCTGCCGGAAGAAAAAAAGCGTAACCTGACCATCGATCTGGGCTTCGCGTACCTTCCGCTGAACGACGCCGAAACCATCGGCTTTATCGACGTTCCGGGCCACGAGAAATTCATCCGCAACATGCTGTGCGGCGTCGCCGGCATCGATTTCGTGCTATTCATCGTTGCTGCCGATGACGGTCCCATGCCGCAGACCCTCGAACATCTGGCGATTCTCGATCTGCTTGGCGTATCGCGCGGCGCGGTCGCACTGACCAAGATCGACCGGGTCGAGGAAGTGCGCGCGGTGGAGGTGTCAGAAGAAATCGACGAATTATTCGCCGACACGTCCCTTGCGGGCGTCCCTGTATTTCCCGTCTCGGCGATGACCGGCGACGGCGTCGACGGATTGAAAAAGCATCTTCTGGATGCCGCCGCCGACATGCCGCCGCGTCCCGCAACGGGCAATTTCCGTCTCGCCATCGACCGCAGCTTCGACGTCGTGGGCGCAGGGCTGGTGGTAACGGGTACTGTTTTTTCGGGGAAAATACATGCAAGCAGCTCTGCCCGAGTTCTTGGCGCGGAAATGGATGTTCGTTTGCGCGGCATCCACGCGCAGAACACCGAATCCGAAATCGGGCAGGCGGGACAGCGCTGCGCCCTCAACCTGGCCGGTACGAACCTGGACAAGGATCTGATCCGCCGCGGCGACTGGATCGTTGCAGGCGATCTGCCCCCACCGGTGCACAGAATCGATGCCCGTCTTCGAGTGCTAGGCTCGGAAGCTAGCGTGCTGGCGCACTGGACGCCGGTACATATCCATCTGGGCGCGTCGGAAACCACCGGTCGGGTCGCGGTACTCGGCGACAGGGGCATTGTCCCGGGCGAAGACGGGCTGGTACAGCTGGTCCTGGATCAGGCGATCGGCGCAGTCCACGGCGACGGGCTGATCATTCGCAACCAGTCGGCGCAACGGACCATCGGCGGAGGCCAGGTGATCGACGTCTATTCACCGACGCGCGGCCGTGCGAAACCGGAACGCATTGCCTTCCTGCGGGCGATGGAAGAGCCGGACGACGGTACAGCGCTCGCGGCCTTGCTGGAAAATTCGCCGCACGGTCTCTTCCTCGACCAGTTTGCCGGCGCTCGTAACTTGGCGTCAGGCGACATGGAAGCGCTGGCTGAGTTAGTACCGATGAAATCCGTTTCGACAGAAACAGGCACCCTTGGGTTTTCTGCAGAGCACTGGGACACCGTGCGAACCACCGTTCTGGATGGTCTCGCCGCATGGCACAAAAAATCGCCGGACACAGTAGGTCCAGGCGAAAACCGTATTCTGTCTGGTACCGGTATCCGACTACCCACTAACGCGGCGTTAGGTATTTCGGCAGAACTCGTGCGCGAAGGCACCATCGTAAAGGAAGGCATGGGCATTCGTTTGCCGTCGCATCAGCCGAGGCTACAAGGTGCCGACGCCACTAACTGGAAAAAGATCAAACCTTTGCTAATCGGGGGCGGTCTGCGCCCGCCGGTGGTGATCGACATCGCCCACGCAATCGAGAACGAGCCGCGCAAAGTGGAGTCCCTACTGGTTCGGGCGGCCCGACACGGGCTGGTCGTACGCATCGCCAAGAACCGTTTCTATCCGCCGGAGACGCTGCGCCAATTGGGTGAGATCGCGGAGAGAGTGGCCTTAGACGCTGAAAACGGCATGGTAACCGCAGCCACGTTCCGAGATTCATCAGAAATCGGCCGTAACCTCGCCATCGAGGTGCTGGAATTTTTTGATAAGATGAAGTTCACACGCCGCGTCGGCGATGCGCATGAAGTTATCCGCCCTGCGGCGGATGCTTTCAGTAGAGAATAACCCGACGCTCCATTGGATTGGAGCTTTCGCTCAGTGACTGCGCATCCAGAAGATGCCAGTAATGCCGAACAACATCAGTAAGATCATCTGCGGTTCCGTTACTAGGTCACCGCCCAGCAGTTTCACATTCGCCAGCGTTACCTCGATCTAGAGGCTTTTGTCGATTTTCCTGAGCATTCCGTTGGACGTGATGGGCGCTGCCGATGATGTGTGGATGATACACTCGGCCAGAAACACTCCGATGGCAGCAGAACGCGGGACAAGTCTGACCATAACCGCGACCCACCAAACCCTGATCCCTCAGAGACTTGACGTTATAACTGCCACATTTCCGCCAATAGTTGGCGTTTTTTGCATCCAATTGGTGCGCCATGTTCAATAAAACGAGATCGGCCGGTTAATACGAGAATGCCAGCATTTGACATACTTTTATGACATGAATTTTGCTATGTATGACGCTCGTTGGAAGAGATTCGTTCCCCGGTGGGGCGCCCGGTCTTCAAAACCGGTGAGGGGCGTTAGACGTCCCTGGTGGGTTCGACTCCCACTCTTTTCCGCCAGTTTTCCCGATCACTGCCAGACCGGGTCTACGGGTATAGCCTTTTAGCAGTCGGCTCCGTTGCCATAAGTGTCGTGAAATTTTCCGTCTCATCACTAGCATACAAATGGCAGGGCTTTTAAGCTTGGTTAGACAGCGCATCCGGAGCCCAACATTGCCCGCTCTTACTAATACAGACGGCGTATCGCTTTTTTACGAGGATAAAGGATCCGGGGATACAATCCTGTTCATCCATGAATTCGCCGGCAATCACCGCACCTGGGCCAAGCAGGTCGCCGTGCTCAAATCCGATTACCGCTGCATCGCCTATTCCGCGCGAGGATACCCGCCCTCGGACGTTCCGGAAGACAAACAAAACTACGGACAGGACAAAGCGGTATCGGACGCGGTGGCCGTGCTCGACACGCTGGGCATTGAAAATGCCCATATCGTCGGACATTCGATGGGCGCCTATACGGCGCTGCATGTCGGCATCGACCATCCGGATCGCTGCCTGTCTGTCGCGGCCCTCGGCTGCGGCTGGGGATCGCACCCGGACGAACGCGAAACGGCACGCGGTCTGTGTGAAAACATAGCCAGGATGTTCCGCGAAGAGCCGATCGCCGACGCGGCCGCCAAATACGCCCGCTTCCCCATGCGTCATACGTTCGAATCAAAAAATCCAGTGGCTTTCGCCGAATTCGAGAAAATTCTGGCCGGGCTTTCGCAGGAAGGCGCGGCGCTGACTATGCTGAACCTGCAGCGCGACCGCCCCACCCTGTGGGACATGGAAGTGGCGTTGAGGGAGTTCTCGCCGCCGCTGCTGGTACTGGTCGGTGACGAGGATCATCCTTGCCTGGACGGCAGTCTGTTCCTAAAACGCACGGTACCGACCGCGGCTTTGCAAATCGTACCGCGAACCGGACACACGATCACGATGGAAGAACCGGATATCGTCAACGCGGCGTTGCGCGATTTCTTCGCCGTCGCGATGGACGGATCTTGGATGAACCACAAACGCACGAACAACTGATATTTGCGAAAACAAGGCAAAAGGGGAGACCCAATATGGAACTACAACTCAAAGGTAAAACCGCCCTGATCACCGGCGGCAGCGAAGGCATCGGCAAAGGCATCGCCATGGGCTTGGCGAAGGAAGGCGTAGATGTCGCGATTTGCGCCCGCCGACCGGGCCCGCTGGAAGCCACGGCGCAGGAAATCCGGGATACCACGGGCGTGAAAGTAGTGGTGTTGCCCTGCGACCTAACCGACAACGACCAGGCCAGGAAATTCGTCGAGGATAGCGCGAAGGACCTCGGCCGCGTTGACATCATGGTCAACAATGCCGGTTCGTCGCCGGGAGGCGTGATAGAACATCTGTCGGAAGACGACTGGGAACAGTCGTTGCAACTGAAGTTCATGGGTTACGTACGCTGCCTGCGATACGTACTGCCGATCATGAAGGAACAGGGTGGCGGACGCGTCGTCAATCTGATCGGCAATGACGGCGTGAAACCGTCTTACTGGGAAATTGCTCCGGGCGCCGCCAATGCCGCCGGACAGAACCTGACCATGTCGCTGGCCGGTCAGTACGGCAAGGACAATATCAGTTTCGTCGCGGTCAACCCGGGGCCAGTCCGCACCGAACGATGGACGGGTCTGGTCAACGCGATGGCGCGGGATATGAACTTGTCGTTCGAGGAAGCCGACAAGCTGGCACCATCGTCGATTCCGCTTGGTCGCATCGCGGAGACCGAGGAGGTTGCCAATCTATGCGTCATGCTCGCCTCGCCGCTGATGCATTTCGTCAACGGCACCCAGATCGAAATCGACGGCGGCCAGGAAAAATCACTTATGGACCGACTGCGCGACCGATAGGGCGGCGGACGAGCGGACCAACCCATGCCCCCGACTGAAGACCGCTTTGACGCGTTCGTCGAGCGCACCTGCATCAACGGCGCCGATACCGGCCCGTTATCGGGTCTCACCTTCGCGGTGAAAGACAACGTAGCCGTTGAAGGCCAAGCGTTCACCGCCGGCCATCCCCTGCTCGCCGAACGGCGCGCAACCGCGACGGCACCCTGCGTCGACATTCTGCTGAAGGCGGGGGCGGGGTTTGTCGGCATGGCGCAAACCGACGCGGGCGGCTTCGGCGCGTCGACGCCGCAAACGTCTAACCCCATCGCCCCCGATCTGATCGTCGGCGGATCGTCTGGCGGATCGGCGGCAGCGGTCGCAGCCGGATTCTGCGATTTCGCGGTAGGAACCGACACCGGCGGCAGCGTCCGCATCCCGGCGGCATGTACTGGTCTGACTTCCTTCAAGCCGACCTATGGCCGGGTTTCCAATGACGGCGTGTGGCCACTGTCGCCGCAACTGGACCATGTCGGCCTTATTGCGCGCGACTTGGATATTCTGGCACGCGCCGGAACGGCGCTGATCGACGGCACCGCCTCACCCGAGGGCGAGAGGGACAACCTGCGCATCGGCATTGAAACCGATCGTGCCGGCCTGTTCGAGCCGGCCATTTCCGAAGAGCTGAATGCCCTCTCGGAACGACTTGAAGCCGCAGGTCACACTATCACCCGCATCGCCATCCCGGGCCGCGAACAGATCGCCGAGGCGCATGGCGTCATCGTCCTTTCCGAAGCCGGCAACATCTATGCAGATCTGACGGACGGCGAACGCAGCCGTCTGGGAAAGGCCGCTGTCGCCGGTTTGCGTCACGCGGAAAATCTGTCCGTCGAAGCTGTCGATGCGGCGTGGGAATGGTCGCGGGCGGCATCCAACCGGATGCAGGCGACGCTGGACCCCGTCGACCTGCTTATATCCCCGGCCCTGCCCATAGCGCCGCCACACAGCGAGGCACGCCGGGTTCTGCTGGGCGGGGCCGAAGTGCCCCTCGTTGTTGCCATGACCCTGTTGACGTGCCTTGGCAATCTGATCGGCAACCCCGTCGTTGGTCTGCCGAACCCGCTATCCAGCGCCGTGCCCCGGACCGGCCTTCAGATAATGGCAGGCCTTGGTGAAGACGAAATCCTGTTCGGGCACGCCGCCTGGATAAAACGCGATACGGAAGACCCTTATTAACCTGTTTGGTAGGTTAAGCGACTGATCAATGGGTAGAAACCGGAAATGAAACCGTCCAGATTCAACTACTACGCCGTCGACAGCATAGATGCCGCAATCTCTCTGATCGCGCAGCAGGGAGAAGACGCGCGGTTTCTGGCCGGCGGGCAGAGCCTCGTGCCGATGATGAATTTTCGCGTCGCCGCGCCTACGGCGTTGATCGATCTGAACGGCGTGCCGGAATTGTCCAACGTTCGTATAGACAACGACGGCGCTTTGCATATCGGCGCGATGGCACGAACGCGACAGCTCGAGACCGATCCTGAAATCGCCGAGGCCAATCCGTTGATCGCCGTTGCCGCTGCCTACGTTGCCCACACCCAGATTCGAAACCGCGGCACCATCGGCGGCAGCCTCGCACACGCCGATCCGGCAGCGGAACTGCCAGGCATTGCACTGGTCTGCGATGCTGAAATCCACCTACGCGGATTATCCGGTGCGCGCGTCATCGAAGCCGCGAAATTTTTCGACGGAGTATTCACAACAGCACTCGCGGATGGCGAACTGATCGAAAAGCTGTATTTTCCGCCGTGGCCCGAACAGCGGTGCTGGGCGTTTCAGGAAATTTCCCGCCGCGAAGGAGATTTCGCTCTTGTGGGGATCGCTGCATGGTTCGACATGGGCGCATCAGGCGCAATATCCGACTGTCGTCTCGCCGCGATCGGTGCAGGCGATACTCCCCTGCTGCTCGACAGTCCGGCCCAGACGCTGACCGGGTCGGTACCATCGGACGCATTATTCGAGAAAGCTGCGGAAACCGTGGCCGGCGACATCGCACCGTTCGACGACATCCACGCCAGCGCCGATTACCGGCGGGAGGTCGCCGCGGTGCTAGTCGCCAGGACTCTCAAGACAGCCTGGGAGCGCAGACGATGAGCGATCGTCACAATATCTCGCTAAACGTTAACGGTGCAGACTACAGCTGCGAGATCGACGCCCGAATGACGCTTGCCGACTGCCTGCGTGAAAAGCTCGACCTGACCGGCACACATCTTGGCTGCGAACACGGCGTCTGCGGAGCCTGCACGGTTCTCGCCGACGGCGACGCCGTTCGGTCCTGCCTGATGTTCGCGGTGCAGGCGCAGTGTATGGAGATCACAACCGTCGAAGGTCTGGCCAACAACGGCGACCTGTCGCCGCTTCAGGAGGCGTTTCGCGACAATCACGCGCTGCAGTGCGGGTTTTGCACCCCGGGAATGCTGACGACTGCTGAGGCATTTCTGAGAGAGAACCCGTCGCCCACCCGAGCGGAGACCGAAAGCGCGATTTCCGGCAATCTCTGCCGCTGTACTGGATATATCTCCGTCGTCGATGCGATTCTGGACGCCGCCGACCGACGGCGCGATGCGGGGTCTGAATGACCCGGACCTATATAGGAAAGCCGGTGACCCGGCTGGAAGACCGCCGCCTATTGACCGGCGCAGGCAACTACATCGACGATGTGAAGCTGCCGGGCATTTCGACCATGGCGATCCTGCGAAGCCCCTATGCTCACGCCCGCATCCGGAGCATCGACCTCGAATCAGCGCGCGCGATGGAAGGCGTGATCGACGCCTTTTGCGCCGCCGATCTAGACGCTCAATTGCCGGTCATCCCATTGCGGCTGGCACCTTTCGACGGGTTCGAACGGTTTCTGCAAAGACCGATCGCCGTCGACAAGGTACGCTATGTCGGCGAACCCGTCGCGGTGGTGATCGCGGAAGACAGGTACGTTGCCGAAGACGCATTGGAGCTGATCGAGGTGGAGTTCGACCAGTTGCCAACAATTTCCACGATCGAGCAGGCCGCTGCCGGCAATACGCTCATACATGAAGCGGCGGGCGAAAACATGGGCACCCGGTACACCGTCGCCCGCGGCAACGCCAGGGCGGCGTTCGACGACGCGGCCTATACGCGGCGCGAACGCTTCGTCACCAACCGGCACGGCGCGGTGCCAATGGAAACAAGGGGCCTGATCGCGGAATTCGATCCCGAAGCCCCCCTGTTGCGTCTCCACGGAGCGACCAAAGTCAATTTCTTCAATCGCCGCCATCTGGCCGCGGCGTTCGATCTGCCGGAAACATCCGTCGAACTGATTGAGACGGATGTCGGCGGCGGCTTCGGCGCGAGGGGCGAGCTGTACCCCGAGGATTATCTGGTCCCGATCGCCAGCCGACGTACCGGCGGACCCGTCAAATGGATCGAGGACCGGCGCGAAAATCTAACCGCCACCAACCATTCGCGCGACATCGTATGCGAGCTGGAAATTGCTGCCACCGCTGAGGGCGAAATCCTCGGCATGCGCGCGACCGTTCAGGGCGACATGGGAGCCTATATCCGAACAAACGGCGGAGTGGTGCCTTCAAAAGCAGCGCAGTTTCTGCCGGGTCCCTATCGCGTACCCTCTTTCTCCTGCGACGTGCAGTTCCTGGTCACCAACAAGACCCCTGTCGGCACGTTTCGCGGACCTGGCCGGTTCGAAGCCAATTTCTGCCGCGAACGGATGCTGGACATGATGGCCGACGATCTCGGTATCGACCCGGCGGAATTGCGACAACGAAACCTGCTGACGCCGAGAGATTTGCCTTATCGCATTGGCGAACTGGTGCCCGGCGATCCGGATGCGACCCTCGACAGGGGCAATTATCCGGCGGCGCTGGAACATCTGCTGAATGAATGCGGCTATGCGGATTGGGATCCCGGAGCGGAAACCGGCGATGGCCGGGTTCGTGGAATGGGCATCGCCTGCTTCATCGAAAGCAGCGCGGCCGGCCCGCCTGAATCCGCACGGATCACGGTATTCTCCAACGGCGGTGTAGAAATCCGTACCGGCGCATCCTCAGTCGGTCAGGGGACGGAGACCGGACTCGCCCAGATATGCGCTGAATTCCTCGATATCGACATGAACCGGATCGACGTTCTCCACGGCAGTACCACGCTAGTCGGGATTGGCGGCGGCACCTTTCACAGCCGAAATACCGTAATGGCGGGTAATGCGACGCGCACCGCGGCGGAGGCACTGAAAGACCGGGCGACTGAATTGGCAGCGCTGCGCTGGAACTGCGACGCCAGAGACCTTGCCTACGACGATGGCGCGGTTCACCAGGATTCCGATCGCCTGACCCTACAGGAACTTGCCGCCTTTGCAGAAACGAGGGGCGAGATGCTTTCCGCCGATGCCCTGTTCGATAACGAAAAGAAGATGTCCTATTCGTACGGCGCACACGCTGCACAGATCGCCATCGATATCGCCACCGGGGTCGTCGAGGTAGAACGCTACTGGCTGACCGAGGAGATCGGCCGCGCCCTGAACCCGGCGATGGTTCAGGGACAGGCGATCGGCGGTGTAATTCAGGGGCTGGGAGGCACGTTTTTGGATCATTTCGTATACGACGAAGACGGCCAGTTGCTGACGGGTAGTCTCGCCGACTACCTGCTACCAACGACGTCCGAGCTGCCGGATATTACGGCCATCGCGCTTGAAAATTCGCCGTCCGAATTCAACCCGATGGGTTTCAAGGGTGCCGGCGAGGGCGGGATTGTCGCTGTTGCAGGCGCCGTCGGAAACGCGGTTGCCCAAGCGTTGAAGCCGTACAGTGTATCAATCAACGAGCTGCCGCTGACGCCGGACCGTCTGCGTAAATTGCTGCGCGGCGCCGGCGCCTGAACAAGGGGATACCTAATCATGACCGTGATTGACGTACACGCGCATCTGGTGCCGCCGGATGTAATCGAGACCCTTGCCGACCGAGGGCGGGATTTCGGCATAGGTCTGGTTGAAACCGAACCGGGCTGCCATTGCTGCAAATTTGAGAGCGGCATGCAGATCCGCCCCTTCTTCGACACCCTCACCAACGCCGATCACCGGCTGGGCGAGATGGACCGGCAAGGCGTCGATCGAGAGATATTGAGCATCTGGACAGATATCTTCGGTTACGACCTACCCGCAGATAAAGGCAACCTCTGGCATGTAGCCTTGAATGACAGCATGACAAGGCTGTGCGACACCCATGCCGAGAGGTTTTCGTGGCTGGCGTCCGGAGCGCTACAGGACGCATCTTCCGCCGCGCGCGAACTGGAACGCGGCATGAAGGCAGGCGCCGTGGGCGCGATCGTTGCCGCCCACGTGGATGGAAAAAATCTCGGTGAATGCGATCTGGATGAATACTGGTCCGCCTGCATGGAATTGAACGCCCCGGTGTTCATTCATCCGGCTCAACCCACCGCGCCGCCGCGTGCAGGGCGATTCGCCCTGAACCAGATTGTGGCCTACACCAACGACACCACCCTGACGGTTGGATCTTTAATATCTGCCGGCGTCATGGACCGGTTCCCAAATCTAGAATTCATCCTGTCGCACGGCGGAGGATCGGTACCGTTCCTGATTGGCCGGTTCGACCGCATGCACAGGGCTGCAGATGGTAAGGTCACCGGCAACATAGCAGCGCAGACGCCGTCCGATTACCTCAAACGATTCTATTACGACACAATCCTGCATCACGGGCCGGCACTAAAGTACCTTCGCGACCTCGTCGGTCTGGACCGGATGCTATTGGGAACGGACCTTCCTTTCCCGCCGGGCGACCTTGATCCACTGACTACACTTCGGGATGCAGGTTTCGACGCCGCAGAAATTGAGACAATCGTCGAGACGAACCCGGAAGCTTTGTTCGATTTCCAGCGTGGAAATTAACCACATTATGACGCCAAAATGAGCTCGATGACTGGAATTGGAGATACGCCATGCCTGACATCCATTACGACGACTCCCAATACAAAGTCCGTGACGATATCGTCGCGGCTCACCAGCGTGCCTGGGACAGGATATCCAGCGCAGGCTGCTGGCTGACGGGAGAGGAACGGACCAAAGTGATGGCGGAAACGCGCCATGCCCGCACGTGTCCGACATGCGCCAAGGTGAAAGAGGCGTTATCGCCATTCACGGTGACCGACGCGCACGATGCCGGGACTGATCTGCCGCAAAACTGGGTCAACATGATCCACCTCATCGTCGCCGATCCGGGCCGCCTTACCCATAGCTGGTACAAAAAGACGCTGGACAGCGGTATACCAGACACACACTTCGTCGAGATCGTCAGTATCGTAGCGCACACCACCGCAATCGATACTTTTGCGAGGGGTATCGGCGTGCCAGTCCGCGATCTTCCGGCGCCGCAAACGGGCGAACCGTCGAACTATCGCCCTGCCGAGGCACGTCAGCATCAAGCATGGGCGCCCAATATTGCATGGGACGAATTCGGCCCTAACGAGGCAGATTATTTCGTCGGGCCAGAAGCGAATATCCGCCGCGCCCTGACGCTGGTGCCGGATGAAGCCCGCGGGTTCTTCGACGTCGTCGCGGCCCAGTATTTAGCGGGCCCCCAGATGCGCGATTTTTCGCGAGAATTCCGCGCCATCACACACCTTCAGATCGAGCTGCTGGCGGCACGGGTGTCGGCGCTGAACCAGTGTACCTATTGAACTACCAGCCATGCGGCACTGCTCCGTGCGGGCAGCGAAGTGACTGGAGAAAGCTTGGACTACAGCGCGATCATTGGCGGTGCAGCAGCGGGTGATACGGGCGTCGAACACGGCGTAATCCTGATCGAACTTGCCGAAGCGATACTTGATACAGACGATGCGCGGCTTGAGACGGCGCGCTTAGCTGTGGCAGAAAGGATGGGCGCTTCAGCGCTGGTCGATTCGGTAGCCGTAGCAGCACTGTTCAATGGCATCGACAGGATCGCGGACGCGACCGGCGCGCCGCTCGAACAGACAAAAGCGGATGCAACGGTGGAACTACGTTCTGAAATCGGCATCAACGTCTTCGGTGACCAAAAAGAAGCGCTGGAGGCGGCAGAGGGAAAATCCGCAGCTGAATAATCCGTCCCGATAAAAACGAATTTAGGGGCGGCGCACAGCCGCCTCGTTGATTTCTGGAATGCGTCCCTGCATAGTTCCGCCATCGTGGCGTCAACCTGCCACGGTTATCTGACGAAAAGGAGGACTTATGTCCGAAAAACTAGGGATAGGTGATACCTTCCCCGACGTTACGGTTAATCTCGTCGGTGGCGGGACGCTGGACCTGCCGGGAGGCCTTGATACCAAGTACAAGGTTATCCTGTTCTACCGGGGTCACTGGTGACCCTTCTGTCGCCGGCAGTTGGTCGGCTTCGCAGAAAAAAAGGCAGAGCTTGACAAGCTCGGGGTGTCTGTCGTTGCAGCGAGCATCGACACCGGAGACGAATCGAAGGAAGTTGCCGACGAGGTCAACTTTCCGGTTGGCGAAGGTGTAAGCCGCGAAATCGCGGATGCGCTGGGATCGTGGTGGGAAGACCGCCGCAGCATCATCCAGCCATCCGAATTCATCCTCGGACCTGACAACAAGGTTGTGGCGTCCAGCTATGCAGACGGTCCGCTGGGCCGTCTCGAAGCCGGGGATGTGGTCAAACTGATTAACTTCTTTGAGTCCCGCTGAACCGGGATACGCAGATACTTGCCTTCAGGGGCGGGTGGGAATTTCCAGCCCGCCCCTTTTAAATACAGCGTGATTTGCGCAACCGCACGATGCCGAACAGGACGTATAAAACCACCGTACAGCCAACCCCGACCGCGAGATACGAGACACCGAAAATGCAACCAGGTCCTAGCGATACCGGCCCAAGATTAGCATCGCGAACAACAGATCCATCAGGGCGAACAGAAATATCCCGGGAATGATCATGCCGGGAACGCCCACATTTTTAAAAACCCAGTGTGGCAAAGGGCAGCTTGCGAATGAATTGAATCACGCACCGGTTTGTGTTCGGCGAGGCGGTGCTACAAAATACGAGAGTAAATTCCCGCAAGAGGTCAGTTGTGTCCACGGATCTAACTTCAGACAACAAAATACGGGCGCGGTATAGTCACATGGGGCTCGTCGTCAAAGATATCGACATGATAGTAGATTTCTATACTCGCGTTATCGGTTTCGAGCGCACCGACACGCGAAATCGTGCCGAGCTGATCGTGCTTAAAGGCGAAACCTCAACATGACCGCCAGCCCTGAAACACTTCGCGACATCGTGGTCGCAAACCACATACTCGCCCATGAGGAAGTGGTCGATGCCTACGGCCATATAAGCTTTCGTCACCCCGACGATCCGGAAAAATACCTGCTGTCGCGCGCCCGTGCACCGGAACTGATCGAAGCAGACGATATCGTCACCTATCGTCTCGACGGCGACGCGATCGATGCCGGTGACCGGCGACCGTACAGCGAACGTATGATCCACGGAGCCATCTACGAACAGCGCCCCGACGTGAACGTCGTGATCCACAATCATTCCTACGAGGTCATTCCGTTTGCATCGACAGGTACCCCTCTGCGCCCCGTCACCCATACCTGCGCGCCAATTGGCAGGGATATTCCCGTCTGGGATATACGCGACAAATTCGGAGAGACCAATCATCTGGTCGTCACCATGGAGCAGGGGCGCAATCTGGCTGCCGCGCTGGGCGGCGGCACTATCGCGCTGATGAAACGTCACGGCTGCGTCGTGACCGGCACGACGGTAGCAGAAACCGTCATGAAGGCTATCTATCTGCAGGTAAATGCCAAGTTGCAGCTTCAGACGATGATGATCGGCGAGCCGGATTACCTGACCGATACCGAGATCGAAGAATGCACGGCCATGCAACAGGCGCCAATCAGCCTCGACCGGGCCTGGGAAGTCTGGTGCCGCCGTGCCGCCAAAAATTCGTAAACAGGAGAACGCGAGTATGTCTTCAATGGGACCCGAAACAGTCAAGGAACGGACCGTCGGCGGTGGCCGCGGGCTGCCACTGAGCCTTGCGCTGACGCCGAACCTACGCACGCGGCCGATACTGGATGGGATGTTCCACGCCGACGGAATCCAGATGACGCCGCTGGAACTACACCCCTCGGAACTGTTCTGGCGTCAGCTGAAGTTCGCCGAGTTCGACGTGTCGGAAATGTCTATGTCGTCCATGCTGATGCTTATCGCCAGCGGCGACGACCGCTTCATCGGCCTGCCTATATTCTCGACGCACTATTTCTTCCAGAATTGGATTCTGATCCGCAAGGACGCCGGCATCGAGAAACCCGAAGATCTTGCCGGCAAGCGCGTCGGCGTGCCGGAATACCAACAAACCGCGGCGCTCTGGTCTCGCGGAATTTTGGAACACGAATTCGGTGTGGCTCCCAAGGATATGGAATTCTGGATGGAACGTACGCCGGATATCAGCCATGGCGGATCCACCGGGTTCGAACCGCCAGAAGGCGTCACCGTCCATCGCATCCCCGCCGAAACCAACATGGGCGAAATGCTGCTAGCCAAGGAACTGGACGCGACGCTGCTTTATCTGCCCGGCGGCAATCTCGTAGACCGAAGTACGGCAGACCTGCATAACCACCCCGACTTTGCACCGCTGTTTCCGGACCCCTATGCGGAAGGCAAAAGGTATTACGCGAAGAACAATCTCTATCCCATCAACCACGGCATGGTGATCAAGCGCGAAGTCGCGGAGAAACACCCCTGGGCGATCCTGAACATCTTCAAGGTATTTGAGGACGCCACCAACTACGTCGAGCAACAACGCATGGCAATGGTCGTCAACCATCTGGAGACCGGCTTGCTACCGCCGGAGACCGAAGCGGCCCTGCGGACTCCGCTGGTACAGCAGGGCGTCATTGCCAACCGCGAGGAGCTGGAGGCGATCACTCTGTATTCATACGAACAGGGACTGACACCGCGAAAACTGGAGCTAAGCGAGGTGTTTTCTCCGAATACGCTCGACAAGTAGTACCACGCGCACTCTCTAGTACAGTCCCCGACCGCGAGCCATCTGTTTTAACAACGCCAGCACGCCCTCCGATACCGGCATCGGCGTGCCGGTTGCGCGCCCCAGCTCTACCACGGCGCCAACGATGGCATCTATCTCCGCCGGCCGGCCCCGATCGAAATCCTGCAGCATCGATGTCCGGAAGCTGCCCATCGATGCACCAAGATCGATTCTTTCTTCTGCCGTCATGCCGGGGTCGAGGCCTATTTTCCGCCCTACTACCGCCGCCTCCTCGAACATGTCGACACTTATTTTTCGTAACCCGGGATCGGCTCCAATCTCACCGTTGGTAGCCCCCGTCAGGGATGAGACCGGCGCGAAGTTGAAGTTGCCGAGCAGCTTCAGCCAGATTTCCTGCCTCAGATTTTCGGCAATAGAAACATCCATCAGCGTGTCGTCAAAAAGCGCAGCAAAATCCCGCAACCGATCCGACATGCCGCCGGACGCCTCGCCCAGGATCAGACGATTGTCGGCGACCCGCCGGATGACACCTGGTTCCGTTACCGTCGCGCCCATGTGAACCACGCCGCCAATCACCCGATCAGTGGAAATCGCATCTGCAACCGCTCCGTCGGGATCGAGCGCAGACATGGTGACTTCGGGGCCCTTTTCCGGGAAACCATCGAAAAACCACCATGGCACGCCGTTCATGGCGGTAACCACGGCGGTAGTCGGCCCCAACAACGGTGCGATGCCGTCTGCCACCGACGGCATTGCTGGGGCTTTCACGGTCACGATGACAAAATCCTGCGGCCCGAAATCGGCTGGGTTGTCCGAGCATGCCGGATGAACCGCGAACCGGTCGTCGTCGCTTTCTAGCGTACAACCGTTGGCTTTCAGTGTAGCCAGGTGATTACCACGCGCGATCAGCCCGACCTCGTGACCCTGTTTGGCGAGAACGGCGCCTAGGACCCCGCCGACGGCACCGGCACCGTAGATCGATATTTTCATTGCCACCTAATCGTCCGCGTGCGGGCTGATCGATCGTGCCTTGATCTCGCCTTCGCCGATGGTGGACATCGGATTGTAATGATCTGGCGTCGGTCCGCCAGCGGCCACCCGGGCGCGGGCTTCGTCCGAAGTTGCCAACAGTCCCTCGGCCTTCAACGCGGCTTTCCGGTCTACCGGAAATGGCTTCGGCCGGTCGGGCGGCGGCATCATATTGGCGTGGTAATACGCCACCTTTTGACCGTCGATATCGACCTTTCTCTGGGGCTCGATATCGCGCTCATTGGTGGCCCTCGCATATGTCGCAACACCGTCGATGATCTTGCGGTTGAACCACCCGGCCATGCCTAGGATTTCTGCGGCATGTTCCATGCGTCCGTTGCCGTCATCCAACCCCTCAATCCACGGTGGCTCGGATCGCTGCCAGAAAGCTGCGGCCATCTCTACTGGGACAAAATATGTATGCATGTTGATGATCATGACAACAGACTATCACGCCCAGCGACGCTTGCATTCCCCGGCCCTGCGCCCATTATCGAGATAACAATTTATAAAAGGAAGCACGAATGGTCGTCACTAACACACCCAACACCGCGGATATGCTGCGAAAAGATCTGTATGTGATCTTCACCCGACCGGTTGCCCCCAAGGAAAAGATCATGGAGCTGCTCCCCAAACATCTGGAACGGCAGGTGGAGCTGGAGAAACAGGGTATTCTATTCGCTGCCGGCCCGATGGAGCCCCAAGAAGAAGGAAAGCCCCGGACCGGCATGATTATTGTCCGGGCGGCCTCGTTCGAGGAAGCCCACGAAATCGCCATGGGCGACCCTTTCCATGCCGAGCGCCTGCGCGAATTCGACATTTGGAACTGGTCGATGAACGAGGGCAGCTTCACCGTGACGATCAACTATTCGGATCAGAGCGCGGCAGTGGTCTAAAAAGGCGTCAATCCCCCTGCACTACAGGGTTGACGAGCCTACCGATACCGCTGATTTCAATCGTAACCGTGTCGCCCGGTTTCAGGCGCCCGCCGTAAGGAGCACCAACGCCCGATGGCGTTCCGGTGGCGATCACGTCGCCGGGGCGCATGGTCATCCGGGCGCTGATGTATTCGATTTGTTCGTTGATGTTGAAGAACAGGTATTTCGAGTTCGAATCCTGCTTCAGTTCGTCGTTCACCCACAGCTTGATATCGACATCGTGCGGATCGGGAATATCCGAGGCGGGCACCATCCACGGTCCCATTGGGCCAGAGCCATCGAAGTTCTTGTGCGCGAACCAGTGAACGTTGAACGTACGCCCGACCGGTTTCATGTCGCGCGCCGACAGATCATAAAAGATCGTATATCCAGCGACGTAATCCAGCGCGTCCTCAGCCTTCACGTTGCGCGCCGGTTTTCCGATAACGACCGCAAGCTCTGCCTCCCAGTCGATAAAATCGGATACAGCGGGCAACCGGATATCAGCCTCAGGGCCAATGACGCAATGGGGGCCTGCTTTGAGAAAGAAATACGGGTGCGTGTCTTCTTTGACGAGCTGCTTGCCACCCGACATCTCTTTCTGATGATCTACATAGTTTGCGGCGGCGTTATAGACGACCGGGGGATACAGGACCGGCGCGAGCAGCTGAACATCCGCCAGCGGCCGGGAACCCTGCGCCGCCGCATCATCCGCCAGCGCAGACAACAGCGGATCGTTTTCATCCCAGTTCTGCAGCAGTTCGTAGGTGGAGCCAGGAATACCCGCGCCTTCCAGATCGACAACGCTATCGCCCACCAAAATACCGGGACGCGGCTCGCCCACGACGCCCGCATAATTGAGAAGCCTGTAGCTGGCCATGTGTCCAATCTCCCCTCATGACGCTGGTTTTTCTACTGAATTTTTGACAGGGTTGGTGCATTCGGTGCATATTTTTCTTGATGACCGGGACAATAGACATCCGCCCCTTGAGCGACGTTGTCGGCGCCATCGTCGAGGGCGTCGACCTGACACGTCCGTTAGATGACACGACGGCCGACCTTTTACGCGACACATTCTCCCGCAACTCGATCCTGTGCATCCGAGGCCAGCAACTCGCCGCTTCGGATCAGATCAGGTTCGGCGATCTTTTCGGCCCCGTGGATTCCGGGTTCCGGGTCCGCTCCGGTTATGGCGGGCAGGAGACTAGAAACCGTGGCGTCATGCTGGTCAGCAATATCCGAAAGAATGGTGAACAGATCGGCTCGCTCCCCGATGGCGAGATGCAGTTCCATTCCGACGGCGCGCACAGAGACATCCCTTACGCCGCGACAACACTTTATGCGATAAAGCTTCCGTCCGTCGGTGGCGACACCCTGTTTGCGAACCTGGCGATGGCCTATGACGCGCTGGATGACGACACGAAAAACCGCATCGATGAACTACAGGTCCGCAATCTGTACGGCTACGACGATACGTTTCGCGAGGAAACCACCGAAGAAACCGAACCCAACACCTCTGCTGCGACCCACAACCTTGTCAAAACCCATCCGGTAACGGGCCGCAAATCCCTGTATCTCAGCAGATTAATGACGCGGCATGTCGTCGGCATGGATCGTGGGGAGAGCGATGATCTGCTAAACATTCTGTTCGACCATGCCGAACGCACCGAATTCGTCTACGCCCATAAATGGCTGATGAACGACCTGCTGATCTGGGACAACCGGTGCCTAAATCACGCGCGAACGGACTTTCCGGGTTCCGAGGAAAGGCTGCTGCGCCGATTGACCATTACCGAATGGCATGATTGATTGGCCCGGCTTGACCGCCGCTCCTTAAAATAGAATTGTCGGTCTCTCAAATACGCTAAGCGCAAGGAGACGAAACGTGGCCAACAAAGATCTTCGTAATTTTCTCGAGGAAATCGAAAATATCGGTGAGCTTAAACGGATTAGCGGCGCCGAAACGGAGGAAGACATCGGCGGGCTGGTCGATATCTTCATGCGCGATCTCGACAACCCGGCGCTGCTTTTTGACGACGTCCCGGGTTTTCCCACCGGGCACCGCGTGCTCGCCAACATCATCATGTCTCGCCCGCGCTGTGCGCTGGCGCTGGGCCTGCCGCCGGACGCGACGGAAGAAGAACTGATCAAATGGTGGCGGCACTACCTCGGCGAAGCGCCCGCTCACCCGCCGGTCGAAGTTAATGGCGGTCCGCTGGTCGAAAACGTCGCCGAAGGCGAAGCGGTCAATATCCAGAGCCTGCCATCCCCGAAATGGCACGAGCACGATGGCGGCAATTTCATCGGCACCGGCTGTATCGTCGCCATGCGTGACCCCGATACGGGCTGGGTAAACTACGGTACCTATAGGGTACAGGCGCACGAGCCGCGCGTCGCCACGGTAATGATGTCGCCGGGTAAGCATGCACGGCTGCTCATGAAGAAATATCATGACCGCGGCGAAAAATGCCCGGTCGCGGTGGTTGCCGGGGTCCATCCGGTAATGTTCATGATCGGTGGCTTCGAGGTACCGTATGAAACCAACGAACTCGATGTCGTAGGCGGGATATTCGGCGAAAGCGTCGAGGTCATCAACATGCCGGCGACCGGCCTGCCCGTTCCTGCGAGTGCCGAAATCGCGTTCGACGGATTCATCGACGTCAACGACGAAATCCTCGAAGGCCCGCTAGGCGAATGGACAGGGTACTACGCGGGCGGACAGCGCCCCGAGCCGGCTATCCGGATCGAAACCTTGATGCATCGCGACAACCCGGTAATCACCGGCGCCATCCCGGCGGTACCGCCCAATGACAACACCTACTACATGGGCGCCTATCGTGCCGCTGCCGTCTGGAACCAGCTGGAAGCCGCGGGTATTCCCGGGGTTAAAGGCGTTTACGCCCACGAAGCGGGTGGGAGCCGCATGTGGCTGACGGTTTCGATCGAACAGATGTATGGCGGCCATTCCAAACAGGCAGGGCTGATCGCCTCGCAATGCCATGCCGGTGCCTATGCCAACCGCTGGGTAGTGGTGGTCGACGACGACATTGACCCTTCCAACATGAACGACGTCGTCTGGGCGATGTGCACCCGGCACGATCCCCGCGAGGGCATCGACGTAATAAACGGCTGCTGGAGTACCCATCTGGATCCGATGTGTTTTGACGATGACAATGACCGGCGTAATTCGCGGGTAGTGGTGGATGCCTGCATTCCGTTCCGCAGGCGCGGCGAATTTCCCGCCGTGGCGCGGTCGTCGCAGGAACTGGATGACCGCATCCGTGCCAAATATTCGGAACACTTGCCGGAAAAATACCGGTGACGCGCTGGGGGCGATCTTCTTTAACGAAGTCCTGAGCGGATACCACTGGGCCGGCAGCGCCCTTGCGCTAGTCGGGGTCGTGATGTTTGCCCGCGCATGGAGATCGAGAACCGGCTAATAACCAACCTACCTGTCCCTTGCCACGCAAGCGGGTCGTCAAGGTTGATCGGATACGTGAGCGGAGACAATTCGCCATCCTTCCGGTATACGCACCCAGGTCTGACTCTGGCGGCTGATGCCGTCCGCGTTTGGACGGGTGGATTCCGTGTTGGCCACTGCAAAATCGCGCCCAAACGTAACGATATGGGTGTCTTTCAAGGTGCGGACCCACGGCGAGATATCGCGCGAACGGCGAAACGCGGACAACGCCTCATGACTGACGACCGTCCCGTTAGGTCCGTAGCGCAACGTCTTTTCGTCTTCCCAGAACAGTTCGTCTATCATGTCGACGTCGTTCGCCAGCAGCGCCTTTTCGTAGGCCATGAACGCCGCCGTCACTTCTGCGACGATTTCGGGGATGTTGATTTCCATGGTGTATCCTTTTCACGTTTGACATCACCATAGCGGATGTTGGACACAGGCTCACCGATAACGATCCGGATATACCGACTTGATGCCCCCCCTACTTTTGCTGCGCGATATCCATCTCACCTTCGGCGGCACCCCGTTGCTGGAAGGCGCGGAAATGTCCGTGTCCGAAGGCGAACGCCTTTGTCTCGTGGGACGCAACGGGTCCGGCAAGTCGACATTGATGAAAATTGCGAGCGGCGAGATCGAGGCCGATGACGGCGAACGTTTCCTACAGCCCGGCGCGACGCTGCGATATCTGTCGCAGGAACCTGACCTGACGGGCTTCGACACCGTCGTCGACTACGTCCGCGACGGCCTGGAAGCGGGAGACGATCCGAAACGCGCCAATGTGCTGTTAGATATGCTGGGACTGACCGATGCCGGTGATCCGGCAACCTTGTCGGGCGGTGAAGCCCGGCGTGCGGCGCTGGCGCGTGCGCTAGCGCCGCAGCCAGACATCCTGCTGCTGGACGAACCGACCAATCATCTCGACCTGCCGGTCATCGAATGGCTGGAAGAGGAACTTTCTTCTATACGCTCAGCATTGGTGCTCATCAGCCACGACCGGCGTTTCCTCGAAAACCTGTCGCAGGCAACGCTATGGATCAACCAAGGCCGTACCCACCGGATTTATCGCGGCTTTACCCATTTCGAGGCCTGGCGCGAGAAATTTCTAGAGACCGAGGCGATTGAACGCCACAAGCTGGACCGCAAGATCGCCGCCGAAACGGACTGGTTGCACAAGGGCGTGACCGCGCGGCGCAAGCGCAACATGGGCCGACTGCGGGCACTAATCAATCTCCGTGCCAAGCGTCGCACCGACCGGGGGCCGACCGGTGTGGTCAACATGGTCGCCTCGGAGGCTGAGATATCGGGAAAGCGGGTCTGTCAGGCGAAGGAAATTTCGAAATCGTACGGCGAGCGGTCGATTGTCGACGGCTTTTCGATACTAATTGCCCGCGGCGATCGAGTAGGGATCGTAGGTCCCAACGGGGTCGGAAAAACCACCCTATTAAAACTACTGACCGGCGAGGTAAAACCGGACTTAGGTCACATCCGTCTCGGCAAGAACCTGGAAATCGAGAATCTCGACCAGCAGCGCAAAACGCTCGATCCTGCGGACACGCTTGCCCGGGCACTTACCGGCGGCGGCGATAAGTTAACGATCAACGGCGAGACGCGGCATGTAATTGGCTATATGAAGGATTTCCTGTTCACGCCAAATCAGGCGCGCACGCCCGTGACAGTACTTTCGGGCGGCGAACGCGGTCGTATCATGCTGGCACGCGCCTTCGCCAAGCCGTCGAACCTGCTGGTGCTGGACGAACCGACCAATGATCTCGACCTGGAAACGCTGGACCTTCTGCAGGAACTCCTAGCCGAATACGCCGGAACGGTGCTGTTGGTGAGCCATGACCGCGACTTTCTCGATCGCGTGGTTACATCAGTCGTTGCGAGCGAGGGCGATGGCAGATGGATCGAATATTCCGGCGGCTACAGTGACATGCTGGCGCAACGCGGCAGCGATCTAATTCCGGAAAAGCAGGACACAAAACCGGCGCGGAAGAAAAAGAATGCGGACCCGCGCGGGCAGAGCGCACCGAAATCGAAGAAGAGACTGACCTTCAAGGACCAGCATGCGCTCGACACGCTGCCCGGCCGCATAGAGGAATTGCAGGCCGAGATTGAGATTCTACGCAAGACGCTTGCCGATCCTGATCTCTTCTCAAAGAACCCGCAGAAATTCGACGCCAGTGCTAAAGAGCTTCAGAAGGCGGAAACAGATCTGGCGGCGGAGGAAGAGAGATGGCTGGAGCTGGAGCTGAAACGGGAAGCACTGGAATCCAGCTGAACCGACCACGCGCCATCGCCCGAATCAGCCGATCCGCCTAAACTGCGGCCATGCATTCCGTCGCTGAAATAACCCCACCGAAGGCCAAGCACGCAATCCTGAAAGACGTTTTCGGCTTCGATGCCTTCCGACCCGGCCAGGAACAAGCAGTCGATGCCCTGTTGGCAGGCCAGAATGTGCTAGCCGTCATGCCGACGGGGTCGGGTAAGTCGCTGTGTTTCCAGATACCGGCACTTGTCTCGGGCGGGCTGACCGTCGTCGTCTCTCCGTTGGTGGCACTGATGGAAGACCAGGTCGCGGCACTAAAACTGGCGGGTGTTGCTGCCGACGCAATCAATTCGTCCCGCCCACGCGAAGAAAACGTAACCGCCTGGCGGCGTGCCGCGGCAGGCGAGACGAGGCTGCTGTATATGGCGCCGGAGCGATTGATGACCGAACGTATGCTTGGGGCACTGGCGAAGCTTGATATCCGGATGTTTGCCATCGACGAAGCGCACTGTATTTCCCAGTGGGGTCCAGCCTTCCGTCCCGAATACGAAGCGTTGTCTCAGCTGCGAGATTTGTTCCCGAACGTCCCCGTGGCAGCACTGACCGCCACTGCCGACGCCGTCACCCGTGACGATATCGTTGCCCAGTTGTTCGGCGGCAATGCGAAGTCGGTTGTACTCGGGTTCGACCGGCCCAACATCCGCCTGTCGGTCGAAATGAAGCAGGACTGGAAGCAGCAGATGACCGATTTCCTGTCGCGCCACGAAGGCGACAACGGCATCGTCTATTGCCTATCGCGCAAGAAGACGGAGGAAACCGCGCGCTATTTGAAGGACCGGGGTATCAACGCCCTGCCCTACCACGCCGGTATGGACCATTTCGATCGCCAGACGCACCAGAATGCGTTCATGACCGATCCCGGCGTGGTTATCGTGGCAACCATCGCGTTTGGTATGGGGATCGACAAATCGGACGTACGGTTCGTCCTCCATGTCGATCTGCCGGGAAGCGTCGAAGCCTATTACCAAGAGATCGGCCGCGCAGGACGCGACGGCGCACCCGCCGACGCGCACATGATCTTCGGCCTGCAGGATATTCGCATGCGCCGCGTGTTCATCGAGGACGAAGACGCCAGACCGGACCGCAAGCGGCGCGAACACAAACGGCTGGATGCCCTCGTCGGCTATTGCGAGGCACCGGAATGCCGCCGCCGGTCTCTGCTGGATTACTTCGGCGAAACCATCGATGCGTGCGGCAATTGCGATGTCTGTACCCATCCCGTTGAGCTGATGGATGGCACGGAGTACGGCCAGAAGGTGCTGGCCACCATCGACCAGTCAGGACGTATCTACGGCGCTGCACATGTCATCGATATCCTGCGCGGGGTACAGACGGAGAAGATTTCGAAAGCGGGGCACGACCGGCAACCGGTCTTTGGCATCGGGGCAGATCTGCGCAAGCATGAATGGCAATCAATTATTCGCCAGCTCGTTGCCGCTGGGTTTCTGCAGCTGGATGTTCAGGGATACGGCGGCCTGACGATCACTCCCAAGGGCGAAGACCTGATGCGCGGCGAAGAAAATTTTCGCTACCGACAGGACACCCTAAAGAAATCCCGCGCCGCCAGGCGACGGGTGAAGGATCTTGCCGCCAACGCAGAACTTCCGGACGTTGATACGGAGTTGCTCGGTAGACTGCGGGAATTGCGGCTGCAGCTCGCGAAGTATAAGGGCGTGCCCGCCTATGTCGTTTTCACGGACCGTTCGCTTGTCGATATGGCGCGCCGCAAACCGGCAAGTGAGGATGAATTCGCCGAGGTACATGGCGTCGGTACCGCCAAGCTGCGTGATTTTGCCGAACCGTTTCTGGCGGCGATCAACGAAACCGGTTAGCTCTGCGCCACTAACAATAGCGGTTTCCGCTCTGATATAGTTCCCGCGTCGGATTAACGGAGAGATACGAATGAAAGTCAGCATTGGTGATTTCGAACTGAACTGCGAGATAGAAGGGAAAGACGGGGCACCCTGGGTGACATTCAGCCACGCGCTCGGTAACAATCTGTCGCTTTGGGACGATCAGGTGGTACTGCTTAAGGATGATTTCCGCATCCTGCGCTACGATCATCGCGGCCACGGCGGATCCGACGCGCCGACCGGCCCCTATTCATTTGACGATCTGATGAGGGATGCCTGTGCGTTGCTGGATCATTTCGGCATCGACAAGACCCACTGGGTCGGACTGTCGATCGGCGGCATGCTGGGATACGGTATGGCGCAGAACCACGGTGATCGCTTGCTGTCGCTGACGGCTTGCGATTCCCGCCCAGACGCGCCGCCGGACTATGCCGCCTATTTCCAGTACCGCATCGACACCGCCCGTGAAAAGGGCATGGAAGGCGTTGTCGAGCCAACGATTAACCGCTGGTTCACGCCGGAAACCGTAGAGGAAAACCCGCCGTCGCTGGACAAGGTACGCAACATGCTACGGTCGACCAACCCGGTAGGCCACGAAGGATGCTGCGAGGCGCTGAAACGCCTCGCGTTCGGCGAAGGCTTGAGCAAAATCGAGGTACCGACACTGATCATCGGCGGCGCCCAGGACAAGGGCGCACCGCCAGAAATCCTGGCCGAGGCCGCCGCCGCGATTCCCAACTGTCGGCATGTAATTGTCGATCGTGCGGGACATATTGCCAATATCGAAAATCCCAAAGCGGTTAACGCCGCGCTGTCAGAATTCCTCAGCAAACTTTCTGTGGCGGCCTGACCTTAACGGACCCGTCGGAACCCTGGCGCCCCTCCGTTATATCGGCCCTGAAGAAAATCGGGGTGCGGCATGTTGCTGCCCTGCCCGACATTACTACCTATGTCGGCCTGCTCTGACCGGTTTTCGAAGATCCCGACCTGACATTGATCCGGCTGTCCAAAGAAGACTAAGGCTTCTCGATCTGTGCGGCGCACCTGCACTATACGATCGACGACTATGCCCATACCCAGAACTGTCTGGCTTCGGACCGTATGGAATGCGATCGAAACTCTCTCATCCAGGCGCGGTCACCTCGCGCCTGACGCAATCGACGTTGCGCCATCTCAGGACCAGTAGATAAAATTACCGTCGGCCAATCGCCCGATGTAGGTGCTGACGCCCATCCGCCGCTGACCTTCGTCGACTGCCGTCCATTCATGGGGATTATGGGAATTGAACAAGATTACGTCCCCTTTGGCGGGCGTGTAGACATGCGTCTCCGCTCCATCAACATAGGACCTGTCGAAACCTTCGATCTCGACCTTATCGCCGGTCGCAGTTTGTACGCGGTAGGGTCGGTTATGCAGGGTCGTCTTCCCGCCCCCACTCTCGACATGGCTGGCAAAAAAATTCCAAGTAATTTGGCTGGCGACCCGGCTGATGACGTAGTCGCGCGCGCTGTACATGGTCACGTCCGCGTGCAGGGTGCCGCCGCCGCTAGTTTCGCGGATAATGCCTGCATAGTAACGCCCATAACCGGGTTCTTCCGCAAGGTTTAGGGTATTCTCGGGATAAAGTTCCCGCATAAGGCCCCACATACGCTCGAACGGACTCCAGCGCATTTGCGCCAGCACGGCTTCGTGTTCGGCCCAGGCCTGATCGACTTCGGCAAAATAGTCTTCCTTTGTCGCTTTGCGCTTTTCGAACTGCGTCAGCCCGACATATCTGGGCGGCTCCAACAGCCCTGGAACGTTGTAGGTCTTGTGCAGGCCCACCGCATCCATCGCTGACACCAAGTCATCGCACTCGGAATTGGTCGCGAACCCTTTGATGCGCAGGCACGGTATTTCGAACCGGCACAGCGCCTCGAAGTTTTCACGCGTCAGCGGAAGTTCCTCGTGGGTTTTCCATTTCGCGGTTTTTCGCACCGAATACGCCTGCATAGCCGTCTCCATTAGAGCGATTGCAGTTTCGGCATCACTTCCTCGCCGAACATAGTGATCGACCTCATGGCGTCTTCATGCGCCATGTTACCGATGTTAAACGCGATCACCATGTAGTTCACCCCTAGCGTGTCGATCTGCTCTGCCAGTAGTTCGGTAACCGTCTCCGGCGATCCAGCAATGTGAGCGCCTCCGGCCATGGCTTTTTCGACGGTATCGACCGTGTTTCGGGCAAATACCGGGCCTTCAACTTGGTTTTCGCGCCACAGCTTGGTCAAACTGGCATGCCAAACCTTGAAGGCGGGACCGGCAATTTTCAGCGCGTCTTCATCGGTTTCGGCAACCGTGACCTGGCGGCTGATCCCGATCGCGGTTCCGCCTGGAAACGGCCGTTCGGGTCCGAGCGGCGTCCCGCGTTTTGCGTATGCCTCGCGATAAGCCGCGATGCTCTCTTTCGCTGCGTCGATCCCGCCGAGCGTACAGTAGTGAAAACCGTTCTCTCCTGCGTAGGCACTACCTCCGGGGTTGGACGACGGGTACCAGATGGGCGGATGCGGATCCTGAAGCGGGTGCAGTTCCATCGGCACTTCGTTATAATTGAAATGCCGGCCCTCGTAGCTAAGAGTGATCGACGTCATGCCTTCCAGCAGAACTTCCAGAGCCTCCCCGTAAACTTCGCGCGCCGTGTCGGGATCGTAGTTGTGATAGTTCAACTCGAACGGCGACACCCCGCGGCCGACACCGATTTCCATCCGCCCGTTGGACAGATGATCAAACATGCCGATTTCCTCAATCAGGCGCAGAGGTGAATACAAGGGCAGCAGATAGGTGAGCGGGCCAAGCCGGATACTCTCGGTCGCCTGCGCTACCGCCCCGAGGAATACCCCCGGCACCGGCACCATGTTCAACGGCGTCGCGTGATGTTCGGCCACATAATAGCAGTAGAACCCCAGCCGATCAGCGGCGGCGACA
>MDTD01078255.1_pt1 | contig 64482 bp, 62 predicted proteins | sample 811221 | NCBI WGS metagenome assembly MDTD01 (sample SAMN05326646, study PRJNA326480) | marine metagenome | isolation source: seawater | place: Pacific Ocean: South West | collected 2011
ATTGCTGGATTATTTAATGTATATAAAGACTTTTTAGGTTCTTTGACAGCCTTCAGCCCAAAACTTAAAGACATATCTTTGAAAAAATTTTTGCAGGATCTAAATATAAATTTTCTAATTCCACTTTTCTCTGGGATGGGAATTGCTATCTACCTTGCCTCTTTTCTAATTGATTATTTAATTACTAACCATCTTTTTAGTTTCAAGATTTTTTTGTCATCTGTAATGTTCGTTGCTGTTGTTAAGAATACATTTATTGATCATCGGTGGGGTATAACACAGAGATATTGGGTAAACTTTTTAGTGGGGATTGCTTTTGCTGCTATAGTTTCAATGTCATTAATAAGTTTCAATTTTCAAGATTATTTGATGCTTGTTTTTGCGGGTTTCTTTGCATTTTCTGCATTCTTGCTACCGGGTATTTCAGGGTCGCTAGTCTTAGTGATGCTAGGAGTATACCCTCTTGTAATAGAGTCCGTAAAAACTCTTGACCTGATAGCAATTGCCCCATTGTTATTTGGATTTTTATTATCATTTCTTTTTTTGCCAAAACAGATTGTAAAAAGATTCATCGATAATGAAGAAAGAGTTAAGATGCTTTTTTCAGGCTTGATAGCTGGATCAGTACCAGCCGTTTGGCTGCATTTAAATTAACTTTTTTTTAGCAAATCCATTTTGTCTTTGATAGAACTAAATTTTTCTGCTTCAGGCAGCGATTCTTTTTTTTGCGTGATGTTTGGCCACATAGCAGACAGGTCATCATTTATCTCAACAAAATGTATTTGATCAGGAGGAAGTTCATCCTCTGAAAAAATTGCGTCTTCAGGACATTCAGGTTCGCAAAGACCACAGTCTATGCACTCATTAGGATTAATAACAAGAAAATTTGGCCCCTCATAGAAACAATCAACAGGACATACTTCTACACAATCGGTGTGCTTACATTGGATGCATGATTCTGTAACTATAAATGCCATGTCGGTATTCTACTTCATATATTCATTTAAAAAAAAATAAAGAAAAAAATCTATTTTTCTTGATTATTTTTATAAACGATATTACTGTATATATATACACTATTTTAATTAATTATGGCTGATAACAAAAAACAATCCCTCGAGGGAGCTTTAAAGCAAATTGAAAACCAATTTGGCAAAGGTACGATTATGAAGTTAGGAACTAGAGAAACTGTTGAAGTTCCTTCCATTCCAACTGGATCATTTGGACTAGACAGTGCTCTAGGAATTGGAGGTCTACCGAAAGGAAGAGTTGTTGAGATTTATGGGCCTGAGTCATCTGGTAAAACAACACTTACACTGCAAATTATTGCTGAGTGCCAAAAAGCTGGAGGGAGTGCAGCATTTATAGACGCAGAGCATGCCCTAGATCCAGAATATGCTAAAGCACTAGGAGTTGATATTGATGAGCTATTGCTTTCTCAGCCTGATACCGGCGAGCAAGCCCTAGAAGTAACTGACATGTTGGTGAAAAGCGGAAGTTTAGATGTTATTGTTGTGGATAGTGTTGCTGCGTTGGTACCTAGAGCAGAATTAGAGGGAGATATGGGTGATTCTCATGTGGGTCTGCAAGCAAGGTTAATGTCACAAGCCTTAAGAAAGATTACAGGCAGCATTCAAAAATCTAATACTTTGGTTATCTTTATCAATCAAATCAGAATGAAGATAGGAGTCATGTTTGGAAGTCCTGAAACAACAACAGGAGGAAATGCGCTTAAATTTTATTCTAGTGTACGCCTAGACATAAGAAGAATTGGAGCGATAAAAGAGGGTGATGAAATTATAGGCAATGAAACTAGAGTAAAAGTTGTTAAAAATAAGGTTGCCCCTCCTTTTAAAGTCGTAGAGTTTCAAATCTTATACGGAAAAGGTATTAACAGGATGGCTGAAATTATTGAATTCGCAGTGAAGAAGGGAATTGTTGAAAAAGCTGGTTCTTGGTATAGCTACAAAGGCGATAAGATCGGACAGGGCATCAATAATGCATCCACTTTTCTTGCTGAGAATAAAAAAATCCTGGAAGAAATAGAAGGCACGTTGACAGAATCCTAGAATTTTTTAGAAGATATATAATCTTCGATTATTTCCTCTAACACTGTTAGAGGAACCGATCCATTCATTAATACTTCTCTATGAAAATCTTTAATATTAAAATTATTGCCTAATTCTTTTTTTGAAGTTTCCCTTAACTCCATTATTTTAATACGACCAAGCATATACGCACATGCTTGTCCTGGCCAGACTATATATCTCTCGACTTCTGAGGTTGCTTCACTTCTTTCGGAACCAACATTTTCCATCATATATTTGATGGCTCTTTCTCTTGTCCATTTCTTTTGATGAATTCCTGTATCTATAACTAATCTTACTGCCCTGAAAAGCTCCGATTGTAATGACCCAATCATTTCATAAGGATCGGTAACCAATCCAATCTCTATAGCAAGCCTTTCTGCATAAAGTGCCCATCCCTCTCCATATGCTGAGGTCCTGTAACCGAATTTTTTCCAAACGGTTTGATTTTTATTTTCCTGGTTTAAAGCGTTTTGAAAATGATGGCCAGGAATAGCTTCATGAAACGAAAGAGCTGGCATTCCAAAACTTTTAGTAGCTTTTATATCATACAAATTAGCATAGAAAATTCCTGGCCTTTTGCCGTCGAGAGATGGTGACTGATAGTAACCTCCTGCAGCACTCTCTTCTGCATAAGTAGGAATTCTTTTCACAATTACCTCAGATTTTGGCAAATCATGAAAATGATCTCTCATTTTTTCAAGTGCGTCGTTTTGAATCTGGGTATACCTATCTAGAATTTCTTGCCTGCCCTTTTCTGAGTCTTCAAAAAGAAAACGTTTGTCATCATTCAACTCTTCATAAAGATCGATTAAATTTTTACTTGTATCATAGCCCTCTGATGAAAGAATTTTAACTATTTCCTTTTGAATTGAATCAACCATTTCTAGACCAATTTCATGTATTTCATCGGGTGTGTAATTTGTTGTTGTATAGATTCTTAAACGATGTTTGTAATAATCATCTCCATTTGGAAGCCCCCAAACACCATCCATCTTTCTAGAGGAGTTCATTTGCTCTTGTAGAATTTTTAGAAGTTTTGCGTAGCTTGGATAAAAATCTTTTTCTAATCTTTGTTTTGCATCAGAAAGATATTTTTCTTTGGTCTCCTGGCTTATTTCCAACTCATTTAACCTTCTTTCTAAAGAAAAATAAATTGGATTATCTTGTATTTCAAAAGATAGGATATTAGAAAGCTGTCTTGATGCTTTTTCGTATACAAATCTAGGAGAAAAGATTCCCCTTTGAGCCCTTTCATTGAGATAATTGATGTTATTTTCTATGACTTCAGAAGCTGCAGAAATCCTGTAAAGGTAATCTCTAATGCTTCTTTCATTTATAATCTTATGGTTGTCTGTTAAGAACTCAATTATTCTCAGATGTTTGCCATAGAATTGACTTACAGGATTAAAATGAAATGGAAAGGCTTGATATGAGATTATTTTATTTTCAAGATTAAACTTTTGTATATCAAGGCTATATTTTGTGTTTCCAAGTTCATCTGGATCAACTTTATTCAAACTATTCAAATAGGACTTATTAAAAAGATACTGCTCATAAATTGCTTCAATGCTGTTGTTATCAAATTTAGAATTATGATTTGTTAGGTAATTTAAGGAATCAAATCCAAGATAGGTTAAAGTTTCAGGAGACGCAATCATCTCTTTCGCAAGCTGCTCATTTAAATATTTTTCGAGACTGTTTTTAGGTTTTACCCCAAATTCGCTGAGATTGTTTTCCAGCATCTTTAGTGCAAAAAAGTTTGGGTTAAAAGACAAGACTATTATCAATGCAAGGAGTAACGAACCTAAAAGAAATCCTCCAATTGTGGTAAAAAATCTAATCAAATCAATTTCCCTCAAGTATCTTTTTAACTTCTTCTAATGAGAATTCAGTTTTTTGATTATTTGTTCTGTCATTAAATTCAAATTTGCTGTTATTAAAATTATTAGGACTTATAACAATGGAGTATGGTATGCCAATTAGTTCACTTTCGCTAAACTTAATTCCTGGTCTCAAATCCCGATCATCTAATAAAACTTTATGTCCATTTTTAGTTAACAGCTTATAAACGTTTTCACAAACCTCCATAACCTCTTTTTTCTTTGGATCTAGGCAGATAATATTAATTTCAAATGGGGTTATACTTTTTGGCCAAATTAGCCCATTTTCAAATGTATTCTGTTCCATTGCAGCCGCAACAATTCTTGATATTCCTATACCATAACATCCCATAAATAAATTTTTGGCAACTCCTTTCTCATCTTTTATTACGACTTTCATTTTTTCACTATATTTTTGTCCTAATTGAAATATATGACCAACTTCTATTCCTCTCTTAATCATAAGTTTCCCTTTTCCATCAGGTGACTCTGTGCCCTGCAATTCAATTGGATCTTTTTCATAATTAAGAATCTCAACATTTGCCGCGAAGTCACTTTCATCACTCAAGGCAAGTAAGTCTTCACCTGAGTCTGCAATAATATGAAATTCTTCACTTTTGTCCCCACCAATATTTCCACCATCTGCACTTACTATCCTATAATCGAGCCCGATATCGTCAAAAATTCTAATGTAAGTTTTCCTCATTACATCATAACTTTTTTGTAGTCCACTTTGATTTATGTCAAAGCTATATGCATCCTTCATTAAAAACTCTCTTGCTCTCATGACACCAAATCTAGGTCTTATTTCATCCCTAAATTTTGTTTGTATTTGGTAAAGGTTTATAGGTAATTCTTTGTAGCTTATAGGATACGATCTAAAAATTTCACAAATTACCTCTTCATGTGTTGGCCCCAATACAAATTCTCTTTCAGATCTATCTGAGAACTTTAAGAGCTCTTTTCCATACTGATCATATCTCAAAGATTCTTTCCACAATTCTGCTGGCTGAACCATTGGCATTAGTATTTGTTGAGCACCTGATTGATCCATGTTTCTTCTCACAATTTCTTCAACATTTCTCAATATCATCAAACCTAAAGGAAGCCAATTATATATTCCTGCAGCAGTTCTCTTTATCATGCCAGATTTGATCATTTGTTTATGACTTATAAGATCCGCATTAGAGGGATCCTCTCTTGTAGTAGGGACGAAAAATTTTGAGAAATACACTATAATCTCCTCATTCAATTATATGGTAGTTTAAATAGGAATATGCCCATTTATGAGTATTACTGCAAGGTATGTGAGTCAAATTTTGAGGTAATTCAAAAAATTTCGGAGCAACCTATAAAAAAATGCGAAAAATGCAAGAAAGTTGGGAAGGTTGTAAAATTATTATCAGCCCCAGGTTTTCGATTGAAGGGATCAGGATGGTATGAAACAGATTTTAAAAGTAAAGATAAAAGAAATATTCATGCAAAAGATGAGCAAAAGGGTTCTAAAGAGGTAAAAGAAAAAAATGAGAAGTGATTATTGCGGCGAAATAAATAAAAAGTTTATTGGCAGGGAAGTCAAAGTTTGTGGGTGGGTTCATAAAAGAAGAGACCATGGGGGACTGATCTTCTTAGACCTTAGAGATGTAAGTGGTATTGTCCAACTAGTTGTAAATCCTGAAACCGGTAAATCATTCAAAAAAGCCGAAGAGGTCAGAAGCGAATATGTGCTTCAAGCAATAGGAGTAGTTAATGACAGACCAGATGATGCAGAAAATGATGCTCTAACAACTGGAAGTATCGAGATTATTGTTAAAGAGCTTAAGGTTCTGAATGCTGCTGAGACTCCTGCATTTACGTTGGATAATTATAGTGAAGTTGGAGAGGAAGCAAGATTGAAAAACCGAACTCTCGATCTTAGGCGAGCAACGATGCAACATAACATTAAAACAAGATCAAAACTAACTAATAATATTAGAGGTTATCTTGAAGAAAACAATTTTCTTGATATTGAGACACCAATATTAACAAAAGCAACACCAGAGGGTGCAAGAGATTACTTAGTTCCCAGCAGAACAAACTCTGGCAATTTTTTTGCTTTACCTCAATCTCCTCAACTATTTAAACAGATGCTAATGATTTCAGGATTTGATAAATATTTTCAAATTGCAAGATGTTTTCGAGATGAAGATTTAAGAGCTGACAGACAACCTGAATTTTCTCAGGTTGATATTGAGGCATCATTTGTCGAGGAAAAAGATGTTATGAAGTTTTCTGAGGAAATGATTAAAACTGTTTTTAAAAATACTATCAATTATGATTTAAACGATCTTCCTAAGATTAAATGGTCTAATGCAATGGAGATTTATGGAACTGATAAACCAGATTTGAGGAACCCATTGAAACTTGTCGAGGTTAAGGGGCTTTTTCAAAAGGAAGAGTTTAAAGTTTTCTCAGATCCTGCTAATTCTAACGAATGCAGAATAGCTGCTTTGGTTGTTTCTAATGCAAAGGATTTGGGTAGAGGACAAATTGATAGGTATACAGAATTTGTTAAAGAATTTGGCGCAAAAGGTCTTGCATACATACGTGTTGAGGGGCCAAAAGCAGAGAACTTAAATTCTCCAATTTTAAAGTATCTTTCAAAAGATTGCTTAAATGATGTTTTTGAATCTTTATCACTTAAAGCAAATGATCTTGTCTTCTTTGGGGCAGGTAAAACCTCAGTTGTTAATGAGTATATGAGTAGGCTAATAAACAAAATTGGTAGTGATCTTAATTTAATTAATGAAGGTTTTGAAGCTTGCTGGATAACAGATTTTCCCATGTTTGAGTTAAATTCTGATAAGCAAATCACCTCACTTCATCATCCTTTCACAAGTCCTAAAGTAGACAGTGCAAAACAGCTAGATGATTTAGATCCTCTTGAAATAAATTCTAGAGCATATGATCTTGTTATAAACGGATATGAAGTTGGTGGAGGCTCTATAAGAATTCATGATAGTTCCATTCAAGAAAAAATTTTTAAAATGTTAGGACTTAGCAAAGACGAAGTTTCATCAAAATTTGGTTTTTTCCTTAAGACGCTAAAAACTGGTTGTCCTCCTCATGGGGGCATAGCTTTTGGATTGGACAGACTTGCAATGTTAATTACAAATTCAGAGTCGATTAGAGAGGTTATTGCATTTCCAAAAACACAATCTGCAGTATGTTTGCTTACTGAAGCCCCAAGCAGCGTAACGAAAGAAAATCTAGATGAATTGAAAATAGAAGTTAAGGAAGAATAATGGCAGGCCATTCTAAATGGGCAAATATTAAGCATAGAAAAGCACGTCAAGATGCAAAAAAAGGTGCAGTTTTTACAAAGATAATCAGAGAGCTTACCGTTGCAGCAAAAGAGGGCGGCGGCATAGTTGAAGATAATCCACGTCTACGGCTTGCTTACGATAAAGCGCTTTCAGCAAATATGACCAAAGACACAATCAATCGAGCAATACAAAGAGGAGCTGGTGGACAGGAGGGACAAAACTTAGAGGAGGTTATTTATGAAGGATATGCGCCTGGAGGTGTAGCTGTTCTTATAAAGACTCTTACAGACAACAAGAATAGAACTGTTTCGGAGGTGCGGCATGCGTTCACTAAATTTGGTGGAAACCTAGGCACATCGGGAAGTGTTGCATATTTATTTGAGTCTTTTGGTAAGATCTTAATTGAAGGAACAGCAGATGATGAAACTTTATACGAGCTTGCAATTGAAAATGGAGCAGAGGATCTAAATGAGATTGATTCAGGGAAGGTTGAAATAGTCTGCCTCCCAAAAGATTTATCTAACTTGAGAGAAAAGGTTATAGAATCAGGTTACAGAGTAGAAATATCTGAGGTAGTTATGGAAGCAGAAAATAATATTTCCCTTGATATAGAGCAATCTGAAAAAAATATTAAGCTAACAGATACTCTTGAAGATCTAGACGATGTACAGGAAGTTTATACAAATGCTGAACTAGATGAAATGGTTTTCAAAGAATGACAATTAACCAAAGAAAAAAAGGGCATGACTTTGAAAGGAAGATTGCAAAAAGCCTTCAGGAGGATCTTGGTTTACTTAAACCTGTAAGAAGAATTCTTTCACAATACCAAGAAAAAAATCACCCTGATTTGAAGGTTGGAAGATGGAACATTGAGTGTAAAGCATACAAAAAAGGTTTTGAGCCATTAACAGCTTGGTGGAAACAAGTAATTGGAGTAACACCAAATAATGAGTTTCCCGCTTTAGTTTACAAATTTGATAATAAGCCAATAAGAGTCAGAGTACGCATGCAAGAGTTAAATATCACTTTTGTAGATCACACTAAACTAGTAGATTTGAATTGGGAAAGTTTTTGCTACCTAATAAGAAACCAATATCAAGATGATTTAGAGGACTTCATGTAATGGAATTTGAGTTAGTAGAGTTATTAGCAAATTCATCATTTCCTGTAAAAATTATTCTTATTATTCTCGTGCTTTCATCCTTACTTTCATGGGTGCTAATTTTTGAGAAATATTTCACTTTGAAAAAATCACTAAAATTATCACATCAAATCGAAGATAGATTTTGGGATGGAGAAAACATTGAAAACTTAATAAGAGAAGCAAAAGAACGTGACTTAGAGGAACTTGAGACCTCAGAGCTTGTTTTATTAACAGTTTATGAGGAGCTACAACTTTCTGAACAGAATAAAGCTGATATTGAATCAACTGAGAGATTAGTAAGAGTAATTGTTAGCAGGGAAGATGAGAGACTAAGTAAAAATCTCTCTATTCTTGCAACTATAAGCTCAAGTGCTCCGTATATAGGTCTGCTGGGTACGGTAATAGGAATTATTAATGCATTTCGGGGACTTTCATCTACTGCACAACTTACACTAAGCTCAGTAGCTCCAGGTATATCTGAGGCATTAGTTGCGACTGCAGTAGGTCTTCTTGCCGCAATTCCAGCTTTGATAGCTTACAACCAATTTTCTAAGAGAGTTGAAAATATTTTAAATGGCTCATTAGCATTTGCTGAAGAATTAATATCAAAATCAAAGAATAATGCTTCTTAATAATCAGAAATCTATGAAAAAAAGGGTTATAAATGAAATCAATATTGTACCTTATGTGGATGTGATGCTTGTTTTGCTTGTTATTTTTATGGTGGTCACACCTCTTGCAATTCAAGGTATTGAGATAAACCTTCCTAAAGCACAATCTTTGGAAATTCAAACAGAAAACGCCATACCTTTCACAATAGATGTCAATCAAAATGGAAGATACTTCATAGAAGAGGATAATCAAGTAGTGGAGGTTTCGATAGGCTTCTTAGAAGATAGGTTTATAAAAATAATTAATTCAAATCCCAATATCGAAGTTATTGTAAGGGGCGATGCAAAAGCAAACTATGAATCTATTGCTGAACTTCTTTCGGTGCTACAGAGTAATGGTGCAAAAAACTTCTCACTCGCAACTCAACCATGAATAAATGGATTGCATCCATAACATTTTCTATGAGTTTGCACCTAGTCTTTTTAATTGGATATGATGTGTCTTCAAAAGAATCTATCGAAAAAGTAGAAAGAAAAATTACGGGTATAAAATTCATTGAACAAGCGAAAACAGAAATAAAAAGCGATGTCCAAAAAAAACCAGGCCTACAAAAAACAGAAAATAAAAAAAATCCATCTCAAAAAAATTTCATCCTTGAGGAAAATAAGGTAAAAAAAGAGAGTAATGAATCAGAAACAGAAAATCCGGCGAGAGAAGTTATAGATTTAATTAGTCAGAAGGTTATCCTGGATATTCAAAAAATTTGGATAAGCCCTAACAATCAAGATAAAAATCTATTTGCAGAATTTTTGCTTACGCTAGATAGATCAGGAAATATAAAATCAATGAAACTACTAAGATCAAGTGGTGTAGGAGCTTTTGATAGATCCGCACAATCTGCGATTAGAAAATACGGTAAAATTAAAGAAATTTCAAAATTAGACGATAAAACATATCAAAAGTACTTCTCTGAATTTACCTTAAGATTTGATCCAAAATGAGAATTTTATTTTTAATATTTATTTCATTTTTTCTGTCATCAGATTTAGTCATTGAAATTACCAGAGGAGCAGAAAAACAAATCAAGCTTGGACTAATTCAATCTGATCTTACTACATTTGAGGGTTCACAGATTATTGATGTGATTAGAAATGATTTAGAAAGGACTGGTGAGTTTATTATCATCCCCAGCAGAGAGATGCTCTCAATACCAACAAGTGCAGATAATGTTATACATCGAGATTGGCTATTATTAGACGTAGATGCAATCATTTTCTTGAAAGCTAAAAAACTTGGAGAAAGTACAGATATCGCTTATTCAGTCTATGACATCAGAGCTAAGAAAACTGTATTGAAGAAGATAATTTATGGAGTACCAGATGGTCTTCGACAAAGCAGCCATTATGTTTCGGATGGAATTTATAAATATTTTTACGGTATTGAAGGTGTATCCTCAACAAAGTTAATGTATGTAGCAAAGAATGACGATATTTATAGATTGATTGTAAGTGATGCAGACGGTTTTAATGAGCAAACTCTCTTAAAATCAACACAATCAATCATTTCGCCTGCATGGTCGCCTGATGCAAAAGATGTTGCATACGTATCTTTTGAAAATAATAGAGCCCAAGTATTTACACAAAACCTTGAAACGGGCATAAGAGAATTGATACTAACTTCCAAATTTTCTGTGAGCGCACCAGCATGGTCCCCAAACAAAAAATATATTGCAATTACATCAACTATGGATGGAAATTCTGAAATTTACTTAATTAATTTAAGTACAAAAAAAATTGAAAGGCTTACCGAAAATCCTGCCATTGATACAGAGCCATCGTGGAGCACAGATGGAAAAAAGATTATTTTCACTTCTGATAGATCTGGCTCACCACAAATTTATGAGATGGATGTTAGGACAAAGCTCAAAAGAAGAATTACTACTCAGGGGACTTATAACGCTAGAGGATCTTATGTTAATAAAAACAAAATTATTTTCATTCATAGAAGTAGTACCAATTTCAATATAGCCACCCTTGATTTACAAACACGTCAACTTCAGATTCTTACAAAGTCAAAGTTTGACGAGAGCCCATGTATTGCACCTAACGGAAATGTTATAATTTATTCAACAAAAGAGCAGGGTTACTCTATACTTGCTGGTGTAAATATAAGTAGCAATGTTGGATTTAAACTACCTGCTTTATATGGAGAATTAAAGGAACCAGCATGGTCACCATTTTTGAGATAAGTATGAAAAAAAATTTAATTTTAACCTTCTCTTTATTATTTATATTTTCTTGTTCGTCAGTGTCAGTTGAGACTGTTGAGGACCAGAAAACCAAAACCGTTGATATAACTAAAAATTCTTCTAAAAGCTTTGCAGTTGGAGAAAATCTTGATCTGGGAGAGCCATCAGTAAGAATCTATTTTGATTATGATGATGACCAATTACGTGAAAATTCACTTTCAGACTTACTAGGTATGTCTAGAATAATGAGAGATAATCCTTCATATACACTCATGATTGAAGGCCATGCAGACGAGAGAGGATCAAGAGAATATAACTTAGCATTAAGCGAAAGGCGTGCTAATGCTGTAAAAGATTTTTTATCATCTTCAGGAGTGTCACCATTTAATATTGAAACGGTAGGCTACGGAGAAGAAAAGCCAGTTAAGCTTGGATCCAATGAAGAATCATGGTCTAAAAACAGAAGAGCTGAGCTTTTTCTTCTAAAGTAGCATAAATGCTCTAAGAGATATAAATTCATCCTTAAATCTTAGCTTTGTACAAATAGAGTACTTGCAAAATATAAGCATGGATTCATATATTCTTGGAGGATAATTAGATATATCAAAAGCTTCCAGAGAATCTTTAGATGGTCTAGAATAACATCCTTGTTATGGGTCGCTAGCTCAGCTGGTAGAGCACCGGGCTTTTAACCCGTTGGTCATAGGTTCGAATCCTATGCGACCCACCATTAATTTTATGATAAGTAAATCAACAATTTCTAGGATATAATCAAACCGAGTATGGATTTAAGCAAATTAAAAACTTCCCTCGGAATCGTGCTTACAGTGGTTTTATTCGGTTGTGGAGGCGGTGGAGGTTCAAGCTCTCCCGCCGTTCCAAACCCTCTACCTACCCCAGCACCAACCCCGGCACCTACACCTGCCCCAACTCCGGCACCGACACCTGCCCCAACTCCGGCACCGTTTGCAATATCTTCGGTAAATGTATGTTTTTCAGGTGAATGTCACGACATCATTCAAGTTACTGGAGCAAATGCTCAAAATACTCCCGGTGGCAATGCAGTTGCAAATATAAAAACAATCTACGCATACACTCCAGACGGAAGTGAAAACGGCACTGGAACTTATCAGGGATCAAGTTGGCCCTATGTAATAACTGATGTAGATGTTACGACAATAGAAGTTCCTGCAAATATTACAGCATCAATTACAAAAAATTCAGAAAGCCAAGTATTGATAAATAATCAGCCTGCATACCAATACACCGGTGATCAAGCTTCATCTGATGCTACAGGAAATGGAATCGATCAGGAATGGTATGTTTTTAAAGTTGATGGAAGTACGCTTGCACCGACACCAGCCCCAACCCCAGCACCGACACCAGCTCCAACCCCAGCACCGACACCAGCCCCAACCCCGGCACCAACACCAGCCCCAACCCCGGCACCAACACCAGCCCCAACCCCAGCCCCAACACCAGCCCCTGGTACAGCGAGTGTTGAGGGATCATTCGAAATTCCTGGCCCATTTATTTTAGATTCAGATGTAAATAGTGACCTAATTGAAAATGTATCAAATAACTTTACAAATAGAGCCCAGTTCCTTGACGACTATGCAACAGTTTTAGGATGGGTTGGTGGAAACGACGATATTGAGATTTTTCAAGTAGTTGGTACAGATTCGCCGACAGCAGTTGAGCTTGAAATGATCAAACATGATGGTGATGCTGATAACGTTGAAGAAAACGCTGACCTAGACATTTTTATTATCAACACAGATTTAAACACTATATCATCCAGTGCAGGTTTGGATAGATTTGAATTTGCAGAGATACCAGCTGATCCTGGCGAAATTTTTTACATAATTGTTGATCACTACAGAGGTTATAACTCTGAAGCTACGTCTTACATCATTCGAAATACACCCTCATCATCAAACTCTCAAGATATCAAGACAAAATTAAATGAATCAAATGCAGACATAAATATTGGAAAATTATTAGTTGGAAAAACTAAGTTTTTTGAAGACAGTGCCTCAAGTGAGAGCCTAAGAAATGAAATTACAACAAGAATGGATGGGAGACCTGCAAAATTAATTGAAATTAGTTCTCAGAGACTTTTTGAATTAGTTGGGCTTCCTTCAGATGAGGGTTATAACTCTTCATTAAAAAACAATTTTGCTGATGCTTATAAAAAGGGCCGATGGCAAAAAGCAACTGGACTTCTTAGAAATAAATTACCAGGGTTGCAGATTGATTTAGATTATAAAAAATATTTACATGTCGACTTTGTTCAAGATCCTCTTTACAGTGCATATCAGTGGTGGAGCTTTGACATAATTAATATGCCAGAGGGACTTAATATTTTGGGCTCAGATGTAAAACCTATTAATGTTGCAGTCTTAGATTCAGGTGGTCCTATTGAAATTGATCTTGCATACAAAAGATCTATCTTCGATTCAGATCGCGGATGGGATATGGAAGATAATGATCCTCTTCCAGACGATGTTGAATTTGAACAAGGACAGTTTAGCCATGGTACTCATGTTGGAAGTACAATCTCAATGCTTAATGATGGCATTGATGCCAATGGTTTTGGGGCAAGAGTAACCCCAATAAGAGTATGTTATCAAAGTGGCTGTGGACCAACTTATGAAGCATACCTTTTTATAAATGGAGATGAAAATGATTCAGAGACAAGCTGGGCAGAGCGAACTGCAATTAGTAAAGGATTAAGTATCTCAGAATTAGATGAAAAACTTTATTCAATGAACATGAGCTACGGTGGAGGAGGAAGTGCAAATTCCAATGCTTGTCAGAAACTATCTGAGATTTCAGAAAGCGGAATATTAATTGCATCATCCTCAGGAAACGGGGGAATAAACTCAATGAATTATCCAGCTGCTTGTCCAACTGTATTCTCTGTTGCTGCCACAAATGGTATTCATAGGCGTTCAAGTTATTCGTCTACTAATGAAATGGTTGACTTTGCAGCACCTGGAGGGGAATACTCAGACTGGAACGATGATGCAATTGATGATCTGGTTTATGCGTATGCTAGACAGGAGGCTGATATGGTAGACAGTCCTGTTCCACTAGTAGGAGCCCAGGGGACTTCAATGTCCTCACCACATGGGGCAGGTTTCTTAGGACTAATTAAATATTATTATGAGGTAATCTCAAAGCCATATGAAACCAACTCAGACTTGCCTGAAATTTTAAAATACAACCATGTTGAGCAAATGCTCAAAGGGAATTTATTAACAAATGATGTCAATAAAGATGTAAGGGAATATGATACAACAGCCAGACCCGGGCGTGACGACCACCTAGGTTACGGAATTATAGATTTAGAGAAATCTATAAAATCAATCGATGCTTTTAAATCCGGATACTTTAATTCTTTTGATAATCTACCGTACTATGAATCAATCCCAAGCGTTAAAATAGAGCCAAATGTAGTGAGAGAATTTGAGCTAACTCCAAACGGCAGAGCTGGACCTGAATTTAATTCTATAAGTTACAGTTATGAGAATGACTTTTTAGAGGTAGAAGACTTGGGTAATCTTAAGTTTTCAGTAAAAATTGCTGAGGGATATAATTCAGCTGGATGGATTTTGACACCTATTACATTTGAGTTTCCACTTATTTCCGGAGTTGAACTTCCGTATTCAGGGTATGAAATTTTAGCTTCAAATGTTGAAGTTCTTTTCCATATCAAAGGTGCATCTGTAGATCTAAATATACCGGCACTTCAAGTTAATTTGCTAAATGAGGATGATGAAGTTGTAGTAACAAGCTCTACAGACATTCTTAAAGGAAAAGGCTCAATAAGTTTGTCAGACATTTCTGGCGGATTCTATAAACTTCAAGTCTGCTCTAATATTAATGGGGATAATATTTGGTGTGGATCAGGCGAGCTTTCTGGTTTAAGTGATGTGTTTGAAGTTTCTTCTTCAGCAACCTCTCAAATTTCTTTGAATATTGAAGCAGTTAGTGAGGGTGTTCCTAATAATGCTCCAGTTATTATATCTAATCCTGAAAGTTCTGGAGCAACGGAGGCAGCTGTTGGACAAGATTATCTTTATAGAGTCCTTGCCGAGGATGAAGATTATGAAGATGAAAATAACCCCAAAAATAACGGAAAACCTCCAAGAAGTTGGTTTGATTACTCTATAGAATTGATTAGTCAAGATGATGAATCTAGTGGTGATTTTCTGTCCATAGACATTATCGGTGAAGTAACTGGCACACCCAAAAGTGGTGATGGCGGTGCCTGGACCGTAAGGATTGGAGTCAGTGATAGAATAGATACAACAATTCAAGAATTTACCCTCACTGTTGATGAGTAAGCCCCACCAAAGTGAGTAGCCAGTTAGGATTTCTTACCCCAACAAAAAAATTTTCAAATAATGATATACCTGAAAAACCTAACTATGGGAAAAATAAATTCTGGGCTGCACTACCATCTCGATATAATGACTCAAATTTAATTCCAAAAGAATATTCTAGGGAAAGCAAATTAAAAATAGCAGATTGCTTTTTTGTACACCCAACTGGATTTTTTTTGGATGATTGGAACGCAGATATTTCAAAAATGTCAGCTGCTTCCGATAGAGTAAAATTGACTCTTGCAACCCAAGCGTCTGCATTTAATGATGATTGTGAAATCTACGCACCCCTTTATAGACAGGCTACTTACTCAGCAATAGTATCTGATCAAGGAAGAAATAGCTTAATGGCCCTTGATTTAGCTTATCAAGATATTTTTAATTCATTTGAACACTATCGAGAAAATTATAATAATTCAAAACCGCTTGTTCTTGCCGCTCATAGTCAGGGCGCACTACACTGCCAACGACTATTATCTGAACCATCATTGAGAGATTTCTTTAAAAAAAATTTAGTTGCAGCATATTTAATTGGGTATCCTCTTGATGATCAAATTATCAAAGAAATTGGACTAAAACCAAGTTGCTCCCCAGATGATATAAATTGCGTTATTCAATATGGAGCAGTCGGAGAGGGTGCACGAAACATTACACTTGGAGGGATGCGGGATAGGCTTAAATTTTGGCTTTTTGGCGATGGAGGATACCTTTTAAGAGGAGTTGAAGCGCTGACCTCTATAAACCCTGCAATGTGGCAAAAATCGAACGAATGGCAAAAAGTACCAGCTAAATCTTTTATTATGCCGAGAGTAATAGGTCAAAATATTTTTTTTGATTTTGCTGCAAAGGAATCTTGTGAATTTGAAATAAATTCTATAAGAGTTGCAGAAAACCAAGATATCGAAGCAAGAGTAAGATCTGACGGTCTATTGGAAACCAGAGGTCAAACAATTCAAAGAATTCTCAAGAAAAACATAAATGGATCTTTAGATTTGCATATTTGGGACTACCAACTATTTTGGGGATCTATAAGAGCTAATGCATCAAACAGAATCAGGAAATTTTTAAAATGCAGCTAACAATCTTTCAGAAGATATCATTTGGTCTTGGTGGCGGAGTTAATGCAATAAAGACAGATTTTTTTGTATTTTATCTTGGGTTTTTTTATCTTTCAGTAGTTGGCCTTAATCCACTTTTAACTGGGATAGCAATATTTTTAGCACTTATATTTGATGCAATCAATGATCCTCTTATTGGAAGCATATCTGATAGGTTCTCGTCTAAATATGGTAGAAGGCATTATTTAATGATGGTAGCTCTTGTTCCAATCTCCATTTGTTACTTATGCTTGTTTATACCCAACCTTTTTATTGATAATCAAATTTTCCTATTTTTTTGGTTGTTTACCTTTGCAACTTTAACAAGATTCTTTGTAACTCTTTTTGACATTCCACACCGAGCACTGGCAACTGAAATACCTGATACATACGAAGATAAAGGAAAAATTATGACATTAAGGGAGGGATTCCAAGCATTAATCGCTTTAAGCCATTCTTTCATAATATTACCATTTATATCGCCATTATTAAGATCAGAAGCTAGTCCAGTAGAATGGATAAATATTGGTGCAATTGGAGCTGTATTAATTATCTTATTTGGTATTGCATCAATTTTTGGAACGCTAAAAATTATTCCTAAACTGTCGGAGGTATCGCCCAACGAGAGTATTAACCTCAATAATTGGATCGAGATCTTTAGTGATATTAAATTTGCCCTAAGTAGCAAGACGCTTCTTATTTTTCTCGGTGGCTCAATTCTTATTCAAGCTGGATGGGGATTAGCAAATAGCTTAACCTTTTTAAGTCAAATTCATTTTTGGAATTTAACACCAAATCAAATCCAGAATTTTGTATACGTTTATTTTTTATCTGTAGTTTTAAGTTGGATCATTACACCTAGATTAATCAATATTTTTGAGAAACATCATATAGTTATAGGTTCTCTTATAATTATTGGTATATTTCAATCTATTCCATTCGTGCTGTATTCCCTTGAAATGTTGCCAGAATTAGGAAGCGACAGCCTATTGCTTTTTCTAGCATTTAATATGATTTTTACTGGAACTTTTGCATATGTAAGCTTGATTTCAAGGGAATCAATGGTTCCAGATATGGTTGATAAAATTTCTAAAAACTCAGAGTTTAGGAGAGATGGTTCAGTAAGTTCTGTTACTTCTTTTTGCGCAAAATGCATGTCAGGCTTTGGACAGTTTTTATCGATGTTTGTGTTGTGGTTAATTTCTTTTCCTTCCGGAATGGAAATTGAGCCAACTGTTAAACAAGAGGAATTACTTGGCTTTTTTCAAGGGCCCTTTGTTTTTATAATTTTTTTACTACCAATATTTGTTTTCTATTATTATCCACTTACTAGAGCGGCACATCGGAAAATAAAGCTTAATTAGCTTTAAATATTAGATCAAATAACTTAATCTGGAATATCGGAGGAGAATTAACAATGCAAAAGCTTATAAATCTTTTATTTTTTTTACTAATTACAAATATTTCTGCAACAAATTTAGTTCCAGAAAGCTACTGGGATATACAGTCAGTTAGCAATCCCAAGATAAATTCATCTGGCGATTCAATTATCTTTTCAAAAAGACATATAGACAAAAATAATGATTCTTTTGAAAGTGAGATTTGGATTATGTCTGCTGACGGCTCAGGCAAAAGGTTTTTTGCTAAAGGCTCAAACCCAAAATGGTCTAATGATGGCTTGCGGGTAGCTTTTTTAAAAGCTGACGATAATGAAATCTCTCAAATTTATGTAAAAAGCATATCAAATGAATCAGAGACAAAGATCACAAACTTTTCTAAACGAATTTCAGATTTTGCATGGTCAAAAGACGATAGTTTATTTGCATTTTCATCTTTTAATGAATACGAGGACGATTGGGTAATAGAAATTCCTGGTGCAGAAGAAGGTGTCAAATATAACTGGACAGATGAACCTAAGGTTGTCAAAACGATGCACTGGAAAGCTGATGGAATTGGAGAGTTAGAGAGTGGAGAGGATCATCTCTACATAGTAAGCTCTGAGGGCGGTTCAGCTGCAAAGATCTCTAGTTGGGGATTAGATTATGTAGATAGTTTGCATTGGCAAGATAATGAAACTCTGGTTTTTGCGGGCAACAATGAGCTAAATGATTTGCTAACTGTATGGAAACAAACAGCAATTTTTAAATTAAATATCACAACAAAAGAATTTATAAAAGTCTCGCCTGAAGGGGGCGTCTATTCATCACCAATGGCTTCAGATGATGGGAAAAAAATTATTTACACAGGGCACCCATCAAAAGAGTTTTCATCAGTAGCCTTTGATGTGGTTATAAATGAAAACAACAGAAATAGAGTTTTAACAAAAAATCTAAGTTCTTCTCCAAGTCAGCCACTATGGGTAAGCTCAAACGAAGTCGTTTTTAGTTTAGGCGAAAGAGGGTCTCAAAAAGTTTATAGTCTGAACATAAGTAATAAATCTCTTAAAGAGGTTTTAAACCAATTCAAAGACCAATTCTATCTTTCATCAAATTTTGGAAAGAACCTATATGGCGTTTATGCAAATGCTGATAGACCCGGCGAACTTGCTGTAATAAATAATTCAAAATTGGAGAAACTCTCTTCATTTAATGAAGTAGTGCTCTCCCAATATGATCTCGGGGAAACATTTGAAATTAATTACAAGGCTCCGGATGGAATGGATGTCCAGGGATGGTATATTCTTCCTCCAAATTTTGATGCGAAAAAAAAGTATCCTTTGGTGCTAATAATCCACGGAGGTCCACATGCAATGTATCGTCCTCAATTTAATTATTTGTGGCATCAATTTGCAAGTGACGGCTATGTTGTACTTTTCACTAATCCTAGAGGAAGCACAGGTTATGGATCATATTTTGCTAATGTAATTGATAATGATTATCCAGGTAAAGGAGACTTATCCGACTTATTAGCTGGTGTCGACGAGGTGGTATCTAAAGGATTTATTGATGAAAAAAATATGTTTGTACAAGGCTGTAGTGGTGGTGGAGTATTAACTGCTTGGGTTGTTGGTCATGACGACAGATTCGCTGCAGCTGCATCACTATGCCCAGTTACAAACTGGATATCAATGGTTGGCACAACTGATATATCTGCATGGACTTTTGCTTGGTTTGATAAACCATTTTGGGAAGATCCTACAAACTGGCTTGATAGGTCTCCGATTATGAGAACGGGATATATAAAAACACCAACTTTATTTATGACAGGAGTTTTAGATATCAGAACGCCTATGGCACAAACTGAAGAAATGTATATTGCCCTCAAAGAGGCAGGTGTTGACACTGTTCTTGTAAGAATGAATGAGGAGTGGCATGGCACAGGTAGAAGAAAACCAACTAACTGGTTCAGAACTTATGGATATTTATCTGAATGGTATGAAAAATACTCAAAATAAGTTTTCAAAATAAAGAGTTTTAAAAACCTACAGTGCTAAGTATATGGACGTATTAGAAGCAATTAAGAAGAGGCATTCTGTTAGAGCTTTTCTTGATAAAGAAGTCGATGAAAGTGTGGTTAGAGAAATCATCGAAGTATCAAAGCAATCTCCTTCAGGAGTCAACTCTCAACCTTGGAAAGTATATGCTGTTTTAGGAAAAGCTAGAGACAATCTTGTAAAAGAGGCTTGCGAAAAATTTGATGCAGGCAGTTGGGAATCGGAGGAATATCAGGTATACCCCAATAAAGAGAACATGCCTGATTGGTACAAGGCTAGACAGAGAGCATGTGGGTTTGGGATGTATGGTGTCTTAGGTATCGAAAGAGAGGATCGAGAGAAAAGAACCGCTCAGGCGAGAAAAAATTATGAATTATTTGGAGCCCCTGTTGGTTTATTTATTTCTGTAAACAAAGCTGTAGGGCCAAATGGATGGGGACATGTAGGGCACTTTGTCCAATCAATATGTCTTGCGGCAGTTGGCAGTGGATTGGGGACATGTTTGCAAGAGGCATGGGCTGGCTTTCCATCCCTGCTAAAAAAACACTTGGATCATGGTGATGATGAGATAATTTGGTGTGGTATATCAATGGGCTACGAAGATAAAAATGAAGTTATAAATAGCTTTGTTCCAGATCGCGAAAAATTTGATTCATTTGCAAAGATAATAAAGTAATGAAAGAGCTTGCGCTTGAAAGTAGTTACGAAACATTAAGAGCTGTTGTTTGGGATAATGTGCAAAACCCAAGAGGTACAATTCAGATTGCACATGGATTAGTTGAATATCATGGAAGATATAATGACCTCGCTAATTTCTTTAATAAACATGGATACATAGTTTTTTGTAATGACCACTTAGGACATGGTCTACATGTAAAGAACGGAAGCAAAAAAGGTTATTTTTCTGAAGAGGATGGTTACGAAAATGTAGTAAACCAATTCGCAGAAATGAATTCATATATTAGAAAAAACTTTCCTTTAAATAAGCATTTTCTGCTAGGCCATAGCTTAGGAACAGCAATTTCAATTTCATTTCTTAAAAGAGGGGTATCTTATGATGGAGTTTTATTGAGTGCTGCTTTTTCAATAAATCCTGTTATGTCATTTCTTCAAAGTTTATTACTTTGGCCAGAATATAAATTTTCTGGTAAAACTTTTTATAGTAAGCAGATGGAAGAAGTAACCACAAAAAAGAATAATTCTTTTTTCAAACCCAATAGAACCACTCATGATTATCTTTCTAGGGATAAAGAGAGAGTTGACGACTACATATCTGATCCACTATGTGGATTTGAAAATACAACCCAATTATGGATGGATTTAAAAAATGGAATAACCGGTTTGCATACTAAAAAAAGCCTTGCAAGTATTGATCAGGAAACTGTATTTTCCTTGTTGACAGGGGACGAAGATCCAATAAACGAAAAAGGCAAGCAGGCAGAAAAAATTCATAACACACTGATTGAATTAGGAATTAAATCAGAATTCAAAACTTTTAAAGGGATGAGACATGAGCCTTACAACGAGATTGACAGAGAAGTTGTTTATAAATATACCTTAGATTTTTTTGATAGTATTTAAAAAACTATCTTCCTCTAGAGTTTGCAACATAAGTTCTCAGTATCAGGATTCTTTCCGTGATAATTTCTCTTATTTTAAAATTATTTGTTGCTATTCTCCTAGCTCTTTCAAGATCCCTTAATGCTTCTTCATATCTGCCAGAATAAAAAAGGTATTCGCTATTTGTGAGATGGTAGCCAAGCAAGTTATTGCTTTTTTCCTGTACTTCACTCAAGTCCTTCAAAAGATTAATATCAACTGGTCTATAGAATTTAATATCTTCAAGAAGCTGTTCTGCTGCGAGAAAATTATCCTCTAGCATATAGGCGTTTGCTAGGTTATAGCTCAAAGGATAATTACCTAAAGAAATATTTAAAAGCTCTTTAGTGAATGTTTTGCTTTTGCCAATGTTTCCTGACTCAGTAAGAATTTCAGCGATTGTTGTTTTTATTATTAAATTGTCAGGATATTTATCTTCTAAAGCCTCAAGGATACTTAAGGATTTAGTGAAGTTCAGCTTCTTAGTTTCAAGTAGGGCGGAGAAATATTTACCCTCATCACTGTCATCTTTTTCATTTTCCAAAGCCTTAATACTTAAATTATCAGTCATTAAGAACTTAACTCTTGATTTAATTAACCTGAAATTTAAGCTGTCTAAAATTCCCTCATCACTGGCAGTTCTTGCTCTTTCTCTGGACTCAGTGATTCTGCGTGTTGTTATGGGATGTGTAAGTAAAAATTCTGGAATATTGTCTCCAGATAACCTTCTAATTTCTTGCATATTTTTGAACATTTCTGACATTTCTTTCGTTTGATAGCCTGATTTTTCAAGAGTTACAAAACCCTCTCTATCTGCTTCAGTTTCATATAATCTTGAATATCTAAGAGTTTGAGTTGCAATAAGCCCTTGACCTCCAATTACAGCTGCTGGGCTTCTTGTAGCAACTGCAACAACAATAGATGCAAGGATGGTTGCCATACTAGCATTGCTTCTATCACTGCTCTCTAAGACTTGCCTTGCAAAATGACGCTGACTTAAATGTGCAAGTTCGTGTGCAACAACGGACGCAAACTGTGCTTCATTATCAGAATATCTAAACAACCCAGCATTAATTCCAATTATTCCCCCAGGTGCTGCAAAAGCATTTAAGTTGTTGTCTTCAATTACAAGTATTTCAAACGCTTTTTTTTGAACTTTGCTTGATTCACCGATTTTATAAATAAATAATTCAGTCCATTCTTGGACAATTGGATCATATAAAATTTTTGATTCTCGTTTTAAGTCGCGTAAGAACTGTCTTCCAAGGATTTCTTCCTCTGTTTGAGAAACAGCCCCACTTAATCTATCACCAATTAGAGGCAACTCAACAGAGCTTTCCTGAGAAAATAGATCAAAAGTTAGCAATACCAAGAGAATTAATGCTATTGTTTTTTTAATCATCACGTTCATTTATAATTATTTGATAGTTACTTAGTATAAAGATTCAATAAAAAATGAGAATTAATTCAATCATAAAAAACCAACAACTTATATTTTTGGTAAGCATAATTTTGAGTGGCTTCTTTGCTTTGTGGGTGATGGGCGACCTTTCTTCACCAATATTACTAAGCATTGTTTTAGCTTTTCTTTTCCGGCCTGTGCTTGTTTATTTAACTCAAATTGGTATTCCAAGAAAAATAAGTGTGCTTATAACTTTTTTGCTCGCAATTTTAGCAGGAACGCTCTTCTTTGGTCTTTTTGTACCGATGCTTATAAATGAAGTTCAAAGGTATTTACAAGAGCTTCCAAGTTTACAATTTTTACTCGCACCTCTAGCGGATTTTTTAGCTAATCTTAATGCTCCAATTGAGTCAATTGAGAGTGCACAAAGTGTTTTCTCTGATGTGGCTGGATTTTTGACTGAGACGCTTTCTTTTGGTTTAAGTAGAGTACAGGATACGGCAAATTTATTTATCGGAATAATACTAGTACCTATATTTCTGTTCTTTTGGTTATGGGATACGGAAACATTGTCCTCAGGATTTTTGAGATTGGTACCAAAGAAGAGAAAGTTTCTTTCAAAACTATGGAGTGAAACAAATTTATACTTTCAAGATTACTTTAAAGGCAAATTCATTGAGGTCTTAGTGGTTTCTATTTCAGGAAGTCTGCTTTTTTATCTTCTGGGTTTGAATAGTCCTGCATTGCTGGGAATTACCCTTGGATTCAGCCAATTAATTCCTTTTTTTGGACCGGTTTTTATGACTTTGCCAATAATGATTGTTTCATTAGCACAATTTGGTTTAGACCCTTGGGTGCTGGTAATACTTTTCTCTTTTGCTGTTCTTCAATTTATTGATGGAAATATTTTTCTACCTTTTTTGATGTCAGGTGTAGTTAAGTTGCCAGCAGTAATTGTTTTAATGTCTGTCTTCTTTTTTGGAGCATTATTTGGAATATGGGGAGTGTTTTTCTCGGTACCACTAGCAAGTTTTTGCAAATCATTAATGGATAATTGGAAAATTATCGATTCTTAAGACAAAGATTTTAAGAAATCATATACTTCTTGCGCATGGTTGGGAACTTTTACTTTTCTCCACTCTTTTGCAATGAACCCCTCTGGATTAATTAGAAAAGTGCTTCTTTCAATACCAATATATTTCCTACCATACATCGATTTCTCTTTCATAACGTCGTAGGCCTTACACATAAGCTCATCTGGATCTGAAATTAAAGGAAAATTTAATGCTTCTTTTTCTACAAAGCTCTTATGTGATTTTATTGAGTCTCTTGAAACACCAATAATCTCACAATTTAGCTTTTGGAAATTCTTTTTAAGGTCTCTAAAATTTTGACTCTCCAAAGTACAACCAGAGGTTTTGTCTTTTGGATAAAAATATATAACTAGATACTTGCCACGATAGTCATTTAAGCTTACCTCGACATTATCATCTACTAGCCCAGAGAAGTTTGGTGCTTTTGATTTATTCATGAGAAAATTATAAGCGATAATTTTTTTAAGTGAAGAGACTTTAATTTTCAAGTACCTCTTTACTTGAAAAAAAATGATTACTGGAGAATAATTTAGGATTCCCAAACCATTTTTGGAAAAATTTAATGAAATTTTATTTAAAAATTCTTTTTTGTGCTCTGCTTATTACTTCATGTGTGAGCAATAATTTTATAAATGTTGAATGTGACAATGGTAACTGTACTGCTGAAAGAGTTGATCAAAATGAGCGCTTAGATCAAGAGGGCGAAGGGTTAGTTATTAAAAATGACGAAATTCTTCTTGATGTTTCAGATGATTTCCCATACCCAGATAAAGGTCAAAGTTTTCTAAAAGAGGGTGAAATTCCCAGGCCTAAGAAAATTTTTTCTTCCACTGGGGCAGAAATAGTTGAAATCAGAAGGTTGGGAGAGATCTATTGGATTTATTCTGAATCCTTGCCTTCGAAAACATGGCCTCTTATCAAGGATTTCTTGGCAGATGGGTTTAATCTTGTTGAGGAGTCTCCAGAGGAAGGCATCATTCAGTCGAAAGTTGGCACTACCGAAGATGAGCTAAATGTGCGTTTAGAGCACGGAATTAAAAATAATAGTTCAGAAATTTACCTTTATGATAAAGATAACCAAACAAGTGATATATCCTTTTTCAATCAATTAGCAAGCTTTATTCAAGAAAATCTTCCGGGATATCAAGGGAATTCAATAGCTGCACAATCACTAAATTTAAATAAAAAGGCAAGAATTGTTTATGTGCGTAAGGAGATTGGAATTGAGTTTAAGCTAAGTTTTGAAAGAACATGGTCAGCTATTTCTCGAGCAATTGATAGAACTAATTATGCGGTAGCAGATAGAAACAGGGAGCTAAGATATATTCAGATTGACTTAGAAGAAGACAATGAAAGTTTCTTTAACTTTTTTGGCTCATCCGAAGTTGATAAAGAAGTTGATTATGAGCTTATTTTTACCAAGGTCGGTGAAAACACGCTTTTAGAATTTAAAAAGCTATCAAATACTGAAGTAACAGTAAATGAACTTGTAGATAAAATAAATGAGAACCTATCGTGATTGAAAAAAAAGAACTTGTATCAACTGGTAAAGCAAAATCTCTGTTTAAAACGAATAATAAAGATCAGCTTATGATGGTTTATAGAGATGATACATCTGCTTTTGATGGAAAAAAAACAGAAGCATTAAAAGGAAAAGGTGAAATTAATAACAAATTTAATGCATTCGTCATGCAGCACCTTGAAAAAAATGGTGTTGAAACACATTTTTTGGAGGAGTGTAGTCCATGTGAAAGCCTTGTCAAAAGGCTTGATATGTTACCAGTAGAATGTGTAGTTAGAAATATTGCTACCGGGTCTTTATGCAGAAGACTAGGAGTAAAGGAAGGTATTAAGTTTGAAGATCCCTTATTTGAATTCTTTCTAAAAGATGACGATTTAGGAGATCCTTTAATCAATGATAATCACATTATAGCTTTTGGATGGGGTACATCTTCAGAGATTGAGCAGATGAAAAGATTAACTCTACAGATCAATTTAATTTTAACAAAGCTATTCAAGAATGCTGGATTAATTTTGGTTGATTACAAAGTTGAATTTGGCAGATCAGGAGAAAAGTTGTACTTGGGTGATGAATTCACGCCTGATGGATGCAGAATATGGGATCAAGAAACTGGAGAAAGTCTCGATAAGGACAGATTTAGAAAGGATTTGGGCGATGTTGTTGAATCGTACCAAATAGTTGCCCATAAATTAGGCATGACTATTTAATTTTTTATCTTAATACTTAGATTATAATAACTGTAAGGGTAATTAATTATTAACACTATGAAAAACAAATCTGGTCCAATATATTTTGACTATGCCTCTACAACTCCTGTAGATCCCAGAGTCGTAAAGAAGATGACAGAGTACTTATCTGTAGATGGCCATTTTGGAAACCCTGCGTCAAGGTCCCATGTTTTTGGTTGGAAAGCAGAAGAAGCTGTAGAAAAAGCAAGATTACATGTGGCAAATTTAGTAAATGCAGATACTAGAGAAATAATTTGGACCTCAGGTGCTACAGAATCAGATAACCTTGCTATCAAAGGTGCAGCAAAATTCTATAAAACTAAAGGAAATCACATCATTACTTCAAAAATTGAACATAAAGCTGTTTTAGACCCATGCCGACAACTCGAGAGAGAGGGCTTCGAGGTAACATATTTAGATCCTGATCAAAACGGAGTTATAAGTGTTGATCAGATAGAGTCAGCAATTACTGATAAAACAATCCTTGTATCTATTATGCATGTAAATAATGAATTAGGTTCTGTGAACGATATTGAAGCTATAGGCGAACTCACTAGATCCAAAAACATTATATTCCACGTCGACGCTGCTCAAAGCACAGGAAAAGTTGAAATTGATCTTTCCAAATTAAAGGTTGATTTGATGTCATTTACTGCTGGAAAAACTTATGGACCCAAGGGTATTGGTGCATTATATATCTCTAGAAAACCACGTGTAAGACTAGAAGCTTTAATACATGGTGGAGGTCACGAAAGGGGATTCAGATCTGGAACACTCGCCACACATCAAATTGTTGGAATGGGCGAAGCATATAAAATTGCGAAAGATGAAATGAAAAACGACAACAAAAAAATTGCTAAACTCTCAGAAACATTTTGGAAAAAGATATCCACTATACCTGAAATTTTCTTAAATGGATCAGTAAAAAATAAGGTGCCAAATATCACAAATGTTAGCTTTGCATATATTGAAGGCGAATCACTTATTATGGCTCTTAAAGATGTTGCTGTTTCGTCTGGCTCTGCATGCACTTCAGAGAGTCTAGAGCCATCATATGTACTAAGAGCGCTTGGTAGAGCTGATGAACTCGCACATAGTTCTATTAGATTCTCCTTTGGTAGATTTACTACAGAGGAGGAAGTTTTACAGGTGGCAGAAAGTGCTATAAAGGTAGTTAAACAGCTAAGAGATTTATCTCCGCTTTGGGACATGTTCTTGGACGGAGTCGATCTTGAAAAAGTGGAGTGGGCACCCCATTAAATTGTTATGGCATACTCAAGAAAAGTAATCAAAAAATTTGAAGAGACTCTAAATAATCCAGCGGCTAATAACGTAGGAAGGTTAGATCCAAATGCAAGAAATGTTGGAACGGGTATGGTTGGGGCACCAGCATGTGGTGATGTAATGAGACTGCAAATCGAGGTAGATGATCAAGGGAAAATTGCAGATTGTAAATTTAAAACTTATGGATGTGGCTCTGCTATAGCTTCAAGCCAACAAATGATTGAGATGCTTAAAGGCAAAACCCTAGATGAGGCTAAAAGTATTAAAGATAGGGAAATTGCTGAGGTATTGGAATTGCCCCCAATCAAGATTCATTGCAGTGTTTTAGCGGAAGATAGTATCAAAAAAGCGATTGCAGATTATGAATCCAAAAAAACATAAACCAGAAGTTCTTAATTTCACTACTAAAGCAATAGCTCACTTCAAGCACAAACTGTCTAATCAAGGCAAAGAAAACAAGATAAGGCTTGGTGTAAAGAAGTCGGGTTGTAACGGCTTTGCATATTATTTTGAATTTGTAAGTAGAGGAAACAAGACAGATCAAAAACTCAAAATCGATGATATGGAATTTTTTATTCCGTTAGATTCCGTGGAAATATTAAGAGGGAGCCAAGTAGATTTCACCATTGAGGGCCTTAATCAAGGGGTGAAATTTATCAATCCTAACGCTAGTGCTGTATGTGGGTGTGGTGAAAGCTTTACTGTAAGCAGTCTTTCCGAAAATAATCAGAGTAATAATTTAGCTGCCATTCAAAAAAAAAAGCTAAAAATACTTCCACATGATGTTCTGTGCCCAGATGGTCTTGAGTTTGATTTAGAACCAGACGAAACCATACTTGATGCATGCTTAAGAAATGGAATCAAGTTAGAACATGCTTGCGAAAAAGCTTGCGCATGCACAACTTGCCATGTAGTCATTCAAGAAGGTTTCGATAATCTTGAGAGTGCTACTGATCAAGAAGAAGATCTTCTAGATAAAGCATGGGGACTGCAGCCAAATTCAAGGTTAAGTTGTCAGGCTTATCCTGTTGATAAATTAACAGTTATAGAAATACCTAAATATACAATAAATCAAGTTTCTGAGTTAACATAACATGCTTAAGTGGATTGATACTTTAGATATAGCTATCGAACTCTATGAAAAGCATCCTGAGATCGATCCACAGTGGGTAAATTTTATGGATTTAAGACAACTTGTAATTGAATTGGAAGGATTTTCTGACGACCCAGAAAAGAGTAATGAAAAAATTCTTGAATCGATACAGCTTAATTGGATCAAAGAGAAGGAGTAAAAAGTGCAAACAACGTTATCAATTATTAAACCAGACGCGATATCTAAAAATGTAATAGGGAAAGTTATAGAACGCTTTGAAGACGCTGGGCTAAAAATAGTCGCTTCAAAAATGGTGAAGCTGGACAAGGAAAGAGCTTCAGGCTTTTATGCTGAACATGAAGGAAAACCATTTTTTGAGAAGCTTGTAAACTATATGATATCTGGACCAGTCATAGTTCAAGTTATATTTGGTGAAAATGCAATTTTAAGAAATAGGGAGCTTATGGGTAATACTGATCCAACCAAAGCAGATCCAGGAACAATTCGAGCAGATTTTGCTGATTCAATTGATGCTAATGCTGTTCACGGATCAGACTCTGAAGACAGCGCAAAGCGAGAAATCTCGTATTTTTTCAACGACGATGAGATATTTTTAAGGTAAAACTTAATTTGAAAATTCCTACAATTAAAAGAAAAAAAACAAAAAAGATCTGGGTTGGAGATGTTCCAGTCGGTGGTGATTCTCCAATATCCGTTCAATCTATGACCAACACAAATACAGAAGATATCAAATCTACAATTGGTCAGATAAATGAAATTTATGAAGCTGGTGCAGATATTGTAAGAGTATCAATACCAACTTTTGAAGCTGCAAATGCTATTAAAGAAATAAAAAAACATACAAAGGTTCCAATTGTTGCAGACATTCATTTTGACTATAAGATAGCTCTAGAATCATTAAAGAATGGTGTAGATTGTGTTCGAATCAATCCAGGAAACATTGGGTCTGAAAAAAAGATTAAAGAAGTAATTTCAGCTGCTGAAGACAAAGAAATTCCTATTAGAGTAGGGATAAATGGTGGTTCCCTCGAAAAAGAACTTCAAATAAAGTATGGTGAACCAAATGCTGATGCTTTGGTAGAGTCAGCAATGAAACACGTTGAAATTCTCAGTAAAAACAACTTTGATAACTTTAAATTAAGTATAAAATCATCCGACATATATATGGCAATAGAAAGTTATGAAAAAATATCAGAACTTATTGATCAGCCGCTTCATTTGGGAATTACTGAGTCAGGCTCACTAAAGTCTGGAACAGTCAGATCATCCATAGGCTTAGGTCACCTTCTCATGAAAGGTATAGGAGATACAATTAGGGTATCATTGGCTTCAGATCCTGTTAATGAAGTTGCAGTTGCTTGGGAGATGCTAAAATCATTAAACATCAGATCAAGAGGTGTAAAAATAATCGCTTGTCCCAGTTGTTCAAGGCAAAACTTCCAAGTAATAAATACAGTCAATCGTCTTGAGGAAAAACTTTCTTCAATTAAGCATGAAGTAACTCTTGCCATAATTGGATGCTATGTAAATGGACCTGGAGAGTCAAAAGTTGCAGATGTTGGTGTAACAGGTGCAAACCCTAAACATTTGGTCTATGTTCACGGAAAACCAGCATACAAAGTAGATACTGAACTACTAGAAGAAGCACTTATCAAAGAAGTTTTGAGCATTGCGGATCAAAAAAGTAATACAATATTATCGCAATGAAAGAGCTTAAGACAATTAGAGGCATGCCAGATTTATTTGGATCACAGATCCAAGGTATTTCTTATGTTGAAAAAACGTGTGAGAAAATCTTTAAAAGTTTTAATTTTCAAGAATTTAGAACACCTATTCTCGAAAATAAAAGTCTTTTCAACAGATCTGTAGGCGCTACCTCAGAAATGGTTCAGAAAGAAATGTATGAACTAAAAGATCGTAAGGGTGAAGACCTTTGTCTTAGGCCTGAGGGAACAGCTGGCTTAGTAAGAGCATTGATTACAAATAATCTCGATGGTAATGACATTAAAAAGTTTTTTTATATTGGACCAATGTTTCGATACGAAAGACCACAAAAAGGGAGGAAAAGACAATTTTCTCAGGCGGGTATTGAGCTAATTGGGGATTCTTCTGTCAATGCAGATATTGAAGTCATCCAGATAGCCACATTAATTCTTGAAAAGCTAAAGATCGAAGCTGATCTACAAATTAATTTTATTGGCGATTTAGAAAGTTTAGACAATTATAGAAAGTATCTAAGAGACTACATTAAAGAATACAAACAAATTAATGACGAAAAGCTATATTCTAGATTGATTAGAAACCCTTTAAGAGCAATGGATTCAAAAGACCCAAATATCAAAGGGATAATGCAAAATGCAAAAAAAATATCCGAATTTCTTTCAAATGATCAGCTTGAAAAGTACGACGAAATCAAGGACTTATTAATTGAAATGGGAATTAAATTTAAAGAAAATCCTGATTTAGTGAGAGGTATGGATTATTACACAGGGACTGTCTTTGAATTTACAAATAATAAATTAGGAGCACAAAATTCTATTTTAGGTGGTGGTCGATATGACAACCTTATTTCAGATCTAGGTGGTAATCTACTTCCAGCTACCGGTTTTGCGTTAGGAGTCGATAGACTAGCAGAAATTGTTGAAATGAAAGAGGAACAAAAAGATTTATTCATTGGAAGCATAGACAATCCAGGGAAGGCTTTTGCGCAAAAACTATCATTCAAAATTAGATCTAAAAATCCAAACCTCGTAATTGAGACTTATCTAGGGCAAGCAAATATTGGAAAACAACTAAAAAAAGCTAATTCATTAGGGTTTAAATCTGTTATCATTATCGGCCAAGAGGAGCTAAACTCTGGGATATTAAAAGTTAAGCATCTTGATAATAATTTACCAGACCTTGAGCTTACAGAAGATCAACTTTTGGAGAAATTAGGTTGTTAGATCAAATAGAAAAATTTTTAAAAAATAAATACACAATTTTTTCTTTAGTGGGATTTGTACTTCTGATAGTTGGTTTTAATGTTAATTCATATTTTAAAACCAAAAAAAACGAAGCAGAGTTTTTAAGATTCGTTGAAATAAACGATGCATTTGCCTCAGAGAAAGAGTCTGCTGAACTGTCTAGTGAACTAGATTTAAATTTTGAAAATTTTGGGTATGAGCTTATTTCGAAAAGTGTTCTTGCTAAAAAAGCTTTAGAAGAGGAAAACTTTGAGCTAGCCCTTTCTTTTTATACTGAGCTCTATTCAAGCCTAAAGGAAAGTGGAATTAAACCTGAGACTAGAGACGTACTTCTAGAGCAATTCATGGAAAATATTTTAAGGCTAACTATGCAGTTAAAATTATATGAAAGCGGTGTGGCTTATATTGATGAATCTGAATTAGACTCCGTTAGATTTTTTGAGCTTGCTGGTGATTTTTATAAGTTTTACGAAAATTTTGAAAAAGCAAATGAATGGTATGATAAAGCTATCGATTCAGATATTACCGATGCTCAAAAAAACTTAATCAGGTTAAAACTTTCAAAATAATACTATGAGATTTTTTAAATTTTTTATTTTAATTTTTTTGGCTGGCTGTCAGACGTTGGGAACGCTTGGATTCATTGAAGAGGATCCACGTGCTCCAAAAAAGATTGATAGATCTTTCCCCTCCTTTTTAAGTGAAAGATGGAGCAAGATCGAATATCCTCCCCTAATAAATTTTCAGTCTGAGCAAGATAAATATGTTGGCAACCATATTTTGAAAATAGTTAATGATCAAGTTTTTAGATTAAAAGACAATTCGTTGGTCATTAACAACATTTCTAATGGTAAGGAATTATCAGAATTTATTCTTGAAAGCAAAACAATTGTATCGGGCGTATCAATCGGCTATAAAACATTTGTTTATACAGATTCTGACGGAAATATTTATGCTCATGAGCTTTCTGATGGTGCTCTTCGCTGGAAAAAAAGCCTTCAGGATTTAGTCGTTTCTGAAGTGCTAATTACTTCAAGAAGTGTCTTTCTTCAAACATCGTCAGATGTATTGTATTCAATCAACCTTAGAAATGGGGAGATAGAATGGACAAAATCAGCACAATCACCTTTACTCTCTATTAGAGGCACCGCTTCACCATATTTTTATGAAGGTCTGATTTTTTCTAGTTTTTCAAATGGAAGGCTTGCAGCAATAAGATCAACAGATGGTATCCAACTTTGGGAAAAACCTATTTCAGTCCTAAGAGGCTCAACAGAACTTGAGAAACTAATGGATTCTGATACGACACCTATAGCTTTCGATGATAGTGTATACGCTGCTAACTTCAACGGTTCTCTCACAAGGTTTGACATTAGGACAGGTGATAAGGTATTTTCAGTCGACTTTTCGACCTCTAAAGATCTTATTATATATAGGGACTTAATTATTGGACAATCTAATGATGACAAAATAGTTGCTTTCGATGCAATTAATGGCTCGAAAAGATGGGCTAACGAAAGCTTCATGTTTAGAAATTTATCAGCAATCAATCTTTTAGATGGAAAATTATATTTTGGTGATCTGGACGGCTACATTCATGAACTGGATGCAAAAACTGGTGAAATACTTGGAGTTAACAGAACAAGCCTTGGAGCAATAAATCAAATTGCTGTAAATAATGAGTTCCTAGCAGTCAGCGACTTTTCTGGCAAAACAAAAATTTTCGAGATTTTCTAATGAAAAAAGTAGTTTCTTTAGTCGGCAGGGCAAATGTCGGCAAATCATCAATTTTTAACATGCTTACACAATCAAGAAAAGCAATTGTTTCTGATTTAGAGGGCTTAACTAGAGATAGAAAAATTTCACAACTAAGAGATGGATTAAATGAAGTTGACCTAATTGATACAGGAGGTTTTTTTTCTTCTAAGGAAGACCAGTTTGAAGAACAAATAATCTTGCAGGCCTACGAAGCAATCTACAATTCAGACTTATTAATATTTGTTGTTGATAATAAAACAGGTGTAACGCCATACGACGAGGAAATCGCAAGGATTTTAAGAAAATCTAATAAAAATATCCTATTAGTTATAAATAAAATCGATGTTAAATCATCTGATGGCCCAGATACTTTTCAAAGTCTTGGATTCAAAGAACAAATTTTAGTAAGCGCATCTCACAATAAAAATATTTCTGAAATTAAAAAAAGAATCTTCGAGCAATTGCCGAAAAATCTTGAGCCTGAGAAAGATATATTTGCAAATATTTGTATTCTAGGAAAACCTAATGTCGGCAAATCATCCACAATAAATAGCTTCTTAGAGGAGGAAAGACTTATCGTGTCTGACACTCCAGGCACAACCATTGATTCAATTGATACTGAGGTTTCTTACAAAGGCAAGAACTACTTATTTATCGACACTGCTGGCGTAAGAAAGAAAAGCAAAGTTACCCAAAAAGAGGAAAAGTTTTCAATTATAAAATCATTTGAATCCCTAGAAAAATCAGATTTGTGCTTATTTTTACTTGACCCAACGAATTTTATGAAGGATCAAGATGTTACTTTACTAAATAAATCGTTAAGTATAGGAAGGGGGACAATAATAGTCATAAACAAGTCTGATCTCTTATCCAAAGAAGAAACAAAATCTCTACATGAGAAAATAAAAAATCAACCTGAATTTAAAAACTTTCCAGTAGTCTTTTATTCAGCAAAAGAAAAAATAGGCATAAGAGACCTTTTTAATCAAATCTATAGGGTCTTAGAAAATACAAAAACTAAACTTTCTACAAATAAATTGAACTTAATCCTTAAAAAAGCTCTAGAGCACAAACCAATACCATTCAAAGGAAAATTCAAACCTAAGATAAGATATGTGCACAAAGGAGGCTCAAATCCACATACTTTGATATTCCATGGAAATTCTTTGGAAAAAATTGAGGGCAGCTATGAAAGATTTCTCAAAAATTTTTATCTTAAACATTTAAGGCTTGATGGCATTCATTTAAATTTAAAATTTCTAAGCTCCAAAAACCCATTTAAATAGCTTAAATTAAAGATAAATTTTATAATAACGTCAAACAATGAGAAGGCGTCCAACATTCATAAATTTGCTTTTAATTAAGCTTCCAATTCCTGCAATATCGTCTATTTCTCATAGAGCAACTGGAATCGTAAATTTTTTCATCGCAATCCCTACTTTTGTGTTTTTATTTCTAACAGGCTTCTTACTTGATGAGAGTAATGCTTGGGATATAAACAAGTTTAATTTTGAGATAAAAATTTTGATATCTGTATCTTTGATATCTATCACCTACCATATTTTTTCAGGCCTTAGGCACTTGATAATTGATTTTAGTAATTATGGACATGAAATCGAACAAGCAAGAACTTCAGCAATTGTTGTTTTTCTGTTTACATTTCTTCTCTCACTTCTCTTAATCATGGAGGTTTGGTAATGGGAACAGCTATGTGGTACCTTCAGAGAGCAACCTCTCTAGTTATACTTTCATACATCATTTATATTCTTTATGGATATATATTTAATTCTTATTCTGAGAATGGTTCATTATGGTTTGATGATATTAGAAGCATTCCGATGAAAATATTCACAATTTTATTTGTTACATCTTTATTTATTCATAGTGTTCAAGGACTAAAAGCAGTTGAGGACGACTATCTTTCAGAGAGAACATTAGGGTTCGTTTCACCAGATTTAGCAAATTTCTCTAAAATTTTTCGTTTCATTTACCGATTCTTTATTGCTTTAGTGATTTTCGTTCTTACCTATGTAATAACATTTAATTATATGATGAGCTAAAAGTGGAAATTAAAGGGCAACAAGTTTCAGAAAAATCTTTTGACGTCCTAATAGTAGGGGGGGGAGGATCTGGTCTTAGAGCTGCGCTGGAAATATCAAAATCAGGATTGGAAGCAGCAGTAATATCTAAAGTATTTCCAACTCGCTCACATACTGTAGCAGCTCAAGGCGGCATAACTTGTGCAATAGCAAGCGCTGACCCAGAGGATGATTGGAGATGGCACATGTTCGATACCATAAAAGGATCAGATTATATTGGTGATCAAGACGCAATAGAGTATATGTGTTCCGAAGGACCTGAAGCAGTATTCGAACTTGAGCATATGGGGCTACCATTTTCTAGATTTGAAAACGGCAGAATCTACCAAAGACCTTTTGGTGGACAATCAAAAGAATTTGGAGAAGGAGGCCAAGCAGCCAGAACTTGTGCAGCTGCAGATCGCACTGGTCATGCCTTATTACACACTCTTTATCAAGCAAACTTGAAAGCAGGAACAAAATTTTTAAATGAGTGGTTTGCTGTAGATTTAATTGAAAACAATAAAGGTGCAATTGGAGGAATTAGTTGCTTCGACATGGAGACTGGCGAAATTTCAATTGTACGATCTAGTGCAGTTGTTCTGGCAACTGGAGGAGCTGGCCAAGTGTACGAGCAAAATACAACTTCATTAATTTGCACTGGAGATGGATTGGGCATGGTTTTAAGAAATGGATTACCTTTACAAGACATGGAAATGTGGCAGTTTCACCCTACAGGATTATATGGCAACGGATCACTCATGACGGAGGGTTGCCGTGGCGAGGGAGGCTATTTAATAAACTCCGAGGGAGAAAGGTTTATGCCTAATTATGCACCTAAAGCAAAAGACTTGGCATCAAGAGATGTTGTTTCAAGATGTATAGTTCAAGAATTAATTGCTGGACGTGGATGTGGAGAGAAAAAAGATCATGTCCTTTTAAAAATAGATCACCTAGGAGAAGAGGCTATTAAAAGTAAGCTTCCAGAAATAAGAGAAATTTCAATGACTTTTGCAGGAGTTGATCCTATAAAGGACCCTATTCCTGTTGTTCCCACTTGCCACTATATGATGGGCGGGATACCTACCAATGTAAATGGACAAGTACTAACATCTGATGTAAATGGAAAAGATCAAATCGTCGAGGGATTGTACTCTATAGGAGAAGCAGCAAATGTTTCCGTTCATGGTGCAAACAGATTGGGAGGGAACTCACTTTTAGATCTTGTTGTTTTTGGAAGAGCTGCTGGAAGGCATATTAAAGAGGATATTAAATCAGGCAATAGATCAGAGCTTTCAAAAGGGAATATTGAAAAATCAATAGATATACTCCGTAGATTAGAGAGTAGCAAAAAAGGTGAAAATGTTTTTGACCTTAAATCAGATATGCAGAAAACAATGCAAGAATTTTTTGGGGTATATCGTAATGAGAAATTAATGAGTCAAGGAATTGAAAAATTAAAGGAGATTGAAGAAAGAACAAAATCCCTTCATCTAAGAGATAAGTCAAATCAATTTAACTCTGAAAGAGTTGAAGCACTCGAATACATAAACATGCTTGGAATTGCAAAAGCGACTGCTTATGCAGCATATGAAAGAAAAGAGAGTAGAGGCGCTCACGCCAGGGAAGATTTTCCCGAAAGAGATGACAAAAAGTGGCTATCTCATTCTTTATACTTTTTAGAAGATAACACTGTAGCAAAAAGAGCAGTAAACTTTTCACCAAAAACAATAGATGCCTTTAAGCCAAAAGCAAGAGTTTACTAGTGAAAGTATTAAAACTTAGCCTTTATAGATTCGATCCTGAAAAAGATGATAGGCCATATATGTCAGATCACTCAATTAAAATGGAAGGCTATGGAAATATGATGGTGATTGATGCAATTAGAAAAGCGCAAGAGCAAGATTCCACAATAACATTTAGAAGATCTTGTGCCCAAGGTGTTTGTGGTTCTGACGGAGTAAATATGAACGGCCAAAATGGCTTAGCCTGTATAACTTCAGTTTCCTCAGTTGCAGTGGCAAACAGACTTGAGGTAAGGCCATTGCCAGGTTTGCCAGTTATCAAAGATTTAATAGTTGATATGAAGCCATTTTATGACCAGTACAAAAAAATAAAGCCATTTTTGGATAACGATGAAGAAATTAATACCGGCCATGAAAGACTTCAAAGTCCAGATGAGAGAAAACAGCTAGATGGGTTATACGAATGCATTCTGTGTGCTTGTTGTTCAACAAGTTGCCCATCATTTTGGTGGAATCCTGAAAAATTTGTGGGACCTGCTGCACTTCTTCAAGCATATAGATTCATTGCTGATACTAGGGACAAACAAAAGTTAAAAAGACTAAAAAAACTAAATGATGCTTTTAGTGTATATAGATGTCATGGGATAATGAATTGTACTTCTGTTTGTCCAAAGGGATTAAATCCATCAAAGGCAATCAATGAAATTAAAAAGGAGTTAAGAAAAATAGGATAGTGTCAAAGTCAATTGAGGAGAGGGTAAAGGAGAGCTTTAAATATGGTGCAAATTTTAGCTATTTAGATGATTTGTACCACCTATACCTAAGAGATCCTAATGCAGTTGAATCTAAATGGAAGCAGTACTTTGACTCTATTCAAAATGGTAAAGGAGAAATTGACCATCAAGACATCCTGAAGGAATTCAAAAACAAAAAATTCCACTCAAATGGGTCTACCCACCCCGTAAGAAGTTCTATATCAAATAAAAGTTCAGATGTTCAAAATCTTGTTAACGCCTACAGAAGAAGAGGACACCAAATAGCTACTATTGATCCTCTTGATTTAAGGGCAAAAAAAGAAATACCAGAATTAGGACTTTCTTTTCACAATTTAAACCAAAATGACCTTAAAGAAAAATTTGCTCTTTCAAACTTTCTTGATTCTAAGGAAATGCAGCTTAACGATATTATTGAATCAGTAAAAGGTACCTATACCTCAAATATCGGATATGAGTTTATGCATATAGGTAATAGCAAGATTCGTAAGTGGTTCTTGCAGATGATTGAAGGCAAGAAAACACCCTATGATTTTTCTAGAGATGAAAAATCACATATTCTAAAAAGAGTTGTTGATTCTGAGGGTCTAGAGAGATTTCTTGCTGCAAAATACCCTGGAGCTAAAAGATTTGGGCTTGAAGGTGGTGAATCTCTCATACCACTTATGGATACTTTAATTGAGGATTTAGGCGCAAAGGGCACAAAAGAAATTTGTTTGGGAATGTCTCATCGTGGGAGACTAAATGTCTTGATCAACGTAATGGGAAAAAAACCTAGCGAGTTATTTTCAGAATTTGCTGAAGATCTTGAAATTCATGATGCAAGAACGGGTGACGTTAAATATCATTTAGGATTTTCCTCTAATATTTTAACAAGTGGTGGAGAAGTTCATTTATCACTTGGTTCAAATCCCTCTCATTTAGAAATTGTAAATCCTGTAGTGCTTGGATCTGTCCGAGCAAGACAGGATAGAAGACAAGATATAGAAAAAAATAAAGTTGTTCCAATTTTGATGCACGGAGATGCTTCTTTTTCAGGACAAGGTGTTGTAATGGAAATACTCCAGCTATCACAAACCAGAGCTTTTGGAGTTGGTGGAACAATTCATGTTGTTGTTAACAATCAAATTGGTTTTACAACAAGCCTTCAAGAGGATGCAAGATCAACAGAATATTGCACAGATGTAGGCAAGATGATTGAAACACCTATAATACACGTCAATGGAGACGACCCTGAAGCATGTGTCATGGCAGCAAAAATCGCAGTGGAGTTTAGAAATAATTTTAAGAAAGATATTATTCTAGATTTTGTATGCTACAGAAGAAGAGGACATAATGAGAGCGATGAACCATTTGCAACGCAACCTTTAATGTACTCTGAAATTCACTCTAAAAGCACTGTAATAGAACTTTACTCGAAAAAACTCATTGAAAGCAAAGCAGTGAGCGAGAAAATTTTTGAACAGTATAAGAGGGAGTATAGAGACCACATGGAAAAGGGAGAAACGGTAGCAGAATCTTTATCATCTGATCCTGATAAATCAATATATTTTGACTGGACACCTTATTTACAGCCTGACTTGACAAAAAGCTACCCAACGCTTGTCAGCAAGGAAGATCTTGCAAAGGCAGTCAAACATTGTTTGTCCTTTCCAGAAAATTTGCAAATGCAAAAGCAGGTCCAAAAATTATATTCTGATCGAGAAAAAATGTTAAAAGGAGAATTGAAATTAAATTGGGGATTTGCAGAGATGGCAGCTTATGCTACTTTGCTTCAAGAAGGTTATCCTGTGAGGATCACCGGTCAAGATACTAGAAGAGGTACATTTTCACATAGACATCTTGTTGTTAAGGACCAAAAAACAGGAGAAGGCATCGTTCCAATTTCAGCACTCAATAAAGGAAACAAAAAATTTGAAATTTTTGACTCACTTTTATCGGAAGAGGCAGTGCTTGGCTTCGAATATGGTTATTCTTCAACATGGCCTGAGGGTCTTGTTGTTTGGGAAGCACAGTTTGGAGATTTTGCAAATGTTGCACAAGTTGTTATTGATCAGTTTATTGTAAGTGCCGAAACTAAATGGGGTAGACTATCGGGTCTAACAATGTTCCTTCCACATGGATATGAGGGCCAAGGTCCTGAACACAGTAGTTCAAGATTAGAAAGATTTTTACAGCAATGTGCTTATGACAACATTCAAGTATGCGTTCCTACTCTTCCTTCACAAATCTTTCATCTTTTGCGAAGGCAAACTTTAAGACCAATTAGAAGGCCTCTTGTAGTATTAACCCCAAAAAGTTTGTTAAGGAATCCTGAAGCTTCATCTTCTATTGACGAACTATGTTCGGGTAGCTTTAAAAATATAATTGTAGACGAACAAAAAGGGTCGATTAGATCAGTAGTTTTCTGCTCAGGTAAAATATACTTCGATTTAAAAAAAGAATTAGATTTAAAAAAAATAAAAGGAATTCAACTGGTAAGATTAGAGCAATTATATCCGTTTCCAGAGAGTGAGTTAATAGCATTTACAAATTCTATAAAATGCAAAAATTTTCTTTGGGTTCAAGAGGAGCCAGAGAATATGGGCGCATGGCTTATGATAAGGCATAGACTAGAAAAGATGCTTAATAAAACAAAAAAGGGTTTCAAATTAGGAGTTGTTGCACGAAATTCTTCTGCTGCTCCAGCAGGGGGATATCAAAAATATCATCAAAAACGACAAAAAGAGATAGTTAGAAGAGCATTAGAGTACTAAAATATACAGCATGGCTGAAGACATAAAATCACCAGTATTCCCTGAATCAGTTTTTGAAGGAACCTTATCAAATTGGCTAAAAAAAGAAGGGGAAAGTTTTAAGCAGGATGAAATCTTAGCTGAGATTGAAACAGATAAAGTGGTAATTGAAGTAACAGCTCCAAAAGATGGAACTATTGAAAAGATTATTATTCCGGAGGGAACAATAATTAAGAGTTCTGAAGTAATAGGTAATTTCAAAGTTGGCAAAACCATAAAGAAATCCGAGCCCCTGAGCCCAAAAGATGCAATTAAGGAAAAAGATACACCAAAAAAATCTGAAAATAAACTTGAACCTCAAAAATTAAATGCACCTAAAAAAGGTTTTAGAATGGGGCCTGCCGCGAAAAAACTATTAAATGAAAAAGATATTGATATTGAAGATGTTAAGACTTCTTCTAAAAGAGGAGTTATTACGAAAAGTGATATTACCAGAAACCTAAATGATAATTCAAACCAATCAGAGCCGGCGCGTGTAGATAACGAATCGCCCTTGGATAGTGAAACGTCAAAAAGAGTTCCAATGTCTAGGTTAAGAGCAGTGGTAGCAGATAGGCTATTAGAATCTCAAGCTCAAACTGCATCCCTTACTACTTTCAATGAAGTTGATCTTTTTGAGGTAAAAAAATTAAGAGAAAAATATAAAGACGACTTCGAAAAAAAATATGGGGTAAAGTTAGGTTTTATGGGTCTTTTTCTTAAAGCATCCTCAATTGCATTACAAGAAATGCCTGTAGTAAATGCATCTATAGATGGTGCGGACATAATATATCATGGCTTTCAAGATATCGGTGTTGCTGTTTCTACTGAGAAAGGATTAGTTGTTCCTGTGATAAGAAACGTAAGCAGTTTATCAATTGCAGAAATTGAAAATTCCATAAAAGATTATTCAATTAAAGCTAGAGATGGAAAACTTTCAATTGATGATATGGTGGGTGGCACATTTACTGTTTCAAATGGTGGAGTTTTTGGATCATTACTTTCAACCCCTATTTTAAATCCACCACAATCTGCAATTCTTGGTATGCATAAGATTCAGGAAAGGCCAATGGTTGTTGATGGAAATATAGAGGTCAGACCAATGATGTATCTTGCACTTACTTATGATCATAGGTTGCTTGATGGTAAGGATGCAGTATCATTCCTAGTGAAAATAAAAGAATCTCTGGAATCTCCAGAATCAATGATGTTAGGAATATAAGATGGATTTTGACGTAGTAGTAATAGGTGGCGGTCCCGGAGGATATGTGGCTGCAATTAAAAGCGCTCAATTAGGACAAAAAACGGCGTGTATCGAATTTGATACCACTGAAGATAACAAAGTAAAACTTGGAGGAACATGTTTGAATGTAGGGTGCATACCTTCAAAGTCACTTTTAGATTCGTCATATAAATTTCATCAAGTAAAAAATGGGTTAGAAGAACATGGAATTGCTTTGAGCAAGCCAAAGCTTCAACTTAATAAAATGATGGAAAGAAAAAACGCCATTATTAAAAAACTGACTTCGGGAGTTTCTCAATTGTTTGTACATAACAAAGTGACTTCAATTCACGGAAGAGGAAAATTAATTGATAAGAATACTGTTGAGGTCACGGATCAAAAAGGCAAAAAGAAAAAAGTTACTGCAGAAAATATAATTTTAGCCGCAGGCTCTAGACCTATTAATATTCCATCAGTTCCATGGAATGGCACGACAATTATTGGAAGTTCTGGTGCTCTAGAGTTAACAGAAGTACCTAAGAACTTAGCAATAATAGGTGCTGGGGTAATTGGTTTAGAACTTGGGAGTGTTTGGTCAAGACTTGGATCAAAAGTTGAAATTTTTGAAGCAGATAAAGAATTTTTGCCTATGCTTGACAAAGATGTTGCAAGAGTAATCCAAAGAGAGTTTCAAAATCAGAATCTTAATATTAATCTTGGCTGCTCTGTAGAGGGGGCAAAAAAATCAAGAAAGGGTGTCACATTAAATGTCAATATCGGTGAAAACATGGAAAATAAAGATTTTGATAAAGTAATAGTTGCTGTTGGAAGAAGACCATTTACAGAGAATTTGCTTGCTCCAAACTGTGGGTTAGATCTTGATGATAGAGGCTTTATAGATGTTGACGATTTCTGTAAAACACAATTAGATAATGTCTACGCAATAGGCGATATTGTAAGAGGCCCCATGCTAGCTCATAAAGCGATGGAGGAAGGTATCATGGCAGCAGAAAGACTTGCAGGAAAAAAAATGGAAGTAAATTATGATTTGGTGCCCGCTGTCATCTATACTCACCCCGAAATTGCTTGGGTTGGTAAAACCGAAAAACAACTAGTAAAAGACAAAATTGACTATAAGAAAGGGAACTTTCCCTTTGCAGCAAGTGGAAGAGCTCTTGCATCTGGAGACTCAGTAGGTCTTGTAAAGGTTCTTGCAAATAAAGATACAGATGAAGTCGTTGGTGTTCAAATTTTTGGTAATGGAGCCGCAGAAATACTTCAACAAGGGCTCATCGGAATGGAATTTGCTGCAAGCTCAGAAGATTTTGGCTTAACAATGTTTAGTCATCCAACTGTTTCTGAAGCCCTGCATGAAGCAGCTCTTGCGGTAAATAAGCAAGCTATTCACATAGGAAACTAATGAATCTTCACGAGTATCAAGCCAAAGAGCTTTTTGAAGAATATAATTTACCTGTATCTAAAAGAGCACTAATATCAGAAAAAGATCAAATTAAAACAGCTCTTGATTCAATTAGATTTAGCTCTGGCTGCGTAGCGAAAGTCCAAGCTCACACTGGAGGAAGAGGAAAGGTAGGTGGAGTTAAACTTTGTAAAACAATTGGGGATGTCGAAAACTTCGTTGATCAATGGCTTGGCAAAAGGATAAAAACTATTCAAACGGATGAAACTGGATTGCCTGTAAATATTATTTCAGTTGAGGAATTAACCGATATTGATAAGGAATTATATCTGAGTTTAGTTGTTGATAGAGGCGCTAAATGTATTTTGTTGATTCTTTCAGAAGCGGGTGGAATGAATATTGAAGAAGTTGCAGAAAAGACTCCAGAAAAGATTCTTAAAGCAAAATTAAACAGTAAATTCATAATCCCGCATGACGAAATTTCACACTTATCAAAAAATCTTGGGTTTTCCAAAAATCAGGAAAGTGAATTCAAACATATTATTGATAATTGCTGCAAAATTTTTAAAGAGAGGGATCTTAGTCTTCTGGAGATCAATCCTTTGGTAATAACAAAAGAGGGTTCTCTGCACTGTTTAGATGCAAAGTTAAATATAGATGAGAATGCTTTATTTAGGCAGGAGCAAATTGCTGAAAAAAGAGATCCATCCCAAGAGGACCCTAGAGAATTTGAAGCGAAACAAAATGATTTAAGTTATGTCGCTTTAGATGGAAATATTGGTTGCATGGTAAATGGCGCTGGCCTTGCAATGGGGACAATGGATACAATTAAATTATATAAAGGCGAACCAGCAAATTTTCTAGATGTTGGAGGCACTGCCACTAAAGAAAGAGTATCTAAAGCTTTTAATCTTATACTTTCTGACAGCAAAGTTAAGGGAATTTTGGTAAATATTTTTGGGGGAATTGTCCGTTGTGATCTTATTGCTGAAGGAATAGTTGAGGCAATTAAAGAAATTAATGTTGAAATTCCAATTGTTGTAAGGCTACAAGGCAATCAATCTGATTCTGGTAAGAAGCTTCTAAATGATTCTGGTCTGAATGTTATAGGAGAAGACAACCTTCAATTTGCAGCAAAAAAAATTGTGGATCTCGTTAAATGAGTGTACTTATAGATAAAAATACAAAAGCAATCATACAGGGTTTCACTGGATCTCAGGCAACCATGCATGCTGAACAATGTATAAATTATGGGACAAATATAGTAGGAGGAGTTACGCCTGGCAAAGGAGGTATAAAGCATCTTAATAGACCTGTATTTAATTCAGTCAAGGAAGCTTGTGCTGAAACAAACGCTGATGTTAGTATAATTTTTGTTCCTGCAAAATTCACAAAAGCCGCAATAATTGAATCAGCAGAATCAGGACTTGGTCTAATTATTTGCATAACCGAGGGTGTGCCAGTGATCGATATGATTGAGGTAGCAAATGAGTTAAAGAATTACCCTTCAACAAGATTAGTTGGTCCTAATTGTCCTGGAGTAATTACGCCAGGAGAAGCCAAGTTAGGAATTATGCCAGCTGATATTCATATGAAAGGTTCAGTTGGAATAGTTTCTAGATCTGGAACTTTAACATATGAAGCAGTTAAGCAAACTACAGATGCTGGTTTAGGTCAAAGTAGTTGTATTGGGATAGGAGGTGACCCTGTAAATGGAACATCTTTTATTGACTGCCTAGAGATGTTTGAGAACGATCAGCAAACAGAATCAATAGTAATGGTTGGAGAGATAGGAGGAACAGCTGAGGAAGAAGCTGCAGAATATATTAAAACTAATGTTACAAAGCCAGTTGTTTCATACATAGCGGGAGTAACAGCACCAAAAGGAAAAAGAATGGGTCATGCTGGAGCAATTATCTCTGGTGGCAAAGGAACAGCAAAAGACAAATTTAAAGCCTTAGAATCATCAGGAGTTTCAGTTGTAACAGATCTAAATTTGATTGGCTCAAACCTTAAAGAACTTCTTTGAATCTTTCTTTTTATTTTTTAACCTTCTTAAATTCAAGAATGCACTTACAGTTATTCCAATTATCATTCCAAACCACATCCCTTCAGCTCCGTTAGGTATAAGGTTTCCATTTCCAAAAGCAAAATAAACACCCAAGGGTAATGCACAAACCCAATAAGAAATAATGAAATTAACCATAGGCCCAAAAGTATCTTTATGACCCCTTAGCGAACCAATTGCTGAGAAACCTATTGCATCAGGAATTTGAAAAATTAGAGAATAATAAAGCAAAACGAGTGCAATGTTTGATACAGCATCATCGGATGTATAGAATGAAATTAATTGAGATCCAAGAAAAAATATCAAAAAAATGTTTATGAGGGCTATGAAGACCGATGTTCTCAAAGAAAAATTGGTTGCGTAGTTTGCTTGAGAATAGTTTTGCTCACCCACTAAATTACCCACTCTAATTGCTGATGCAAGACCTAAAGATAGAGGCAACATAAATAATAATCCCACAATATTTATTGCAATAGTATGAGCAGCAAGGGCAGTTGATCCAAAAAATGCAATAATCAAAGCTGCTCCGCTGAACATGCTGAGCTCAACAAAAACCCCAAAGCTGATTGGTCCACCAATTTTAAAGAGTTCAATACTACTTAATAAATCAGGAGTTATAAACTCTCCATATATACTCGTTTTTTTATATCTTTCTGAATATAGGGTCATAAGCCAAAAGAAAATCAAACCAAGAATTACAAGAATAGTTGTTGCATACCCACATCCAACGCCTCCATAATCAAAGTAGAAAATAAATAAATAGTTGAATGGGATATTTAAAATAAAAATTCCAAAACTTATTAAAAAAACAACTTTAGTTTGTGTAATTCCCTCACTATAGCCCCTTAGTGCCTGGTAAATTGTCATAGGAATAGCTCCAAAAGAAATAATTTTTAGATATTCGATCGAAATATTTTTTATGTGCTCCTCGGTATCTATAAAATTGAAAATTAGATAAGAGTTGCTAAGGACTAGAAAAAAAATAAACCCAATCAAAAAAGCTGTCCATAAGAATTTTCTTGTTTTAAGCCTGATTTGGTTGAAATCTTTTTTTCCATAAAGTTGAGCAATTATTGGGTTTATTCCAAACATTACCCCTGCAGTAAGAAAATAGATAGGATTAAATATTGAGGCTGCTAATCCAAGACCTGCAAGATCGTCTGAACTATAATAGCCTGCCATAATATAGTCTGTTGTTGTTAAACCATACATAACGAGCTGTGTTCCTAATATTGGTAATCCTAAAGAAAAAAATCTTTTAGCTTCTTGTTTAAAATTTGATACATTAAGGCTGATCACGATAAAGGTATTCTAGCTTATAATTAATAAAGGAGCAGATCATTAACAAAGAACATAGGCCGTATTGGTTAAAGCATCTTTTCAATTCATTTAGTGCTTTCTATATACATCATTTTTTAAAACCAAAATTTTCAGGTTTTGGAAAAAATGTCATGATTCTTAAACCCCAGTATTTGAGGTTGTTTGGTACAAATATAAATATTGGAAACTTCGTTACCATAATTTGTGCCTCTGACAGAAAAGTTGACCTATCAACTTGGCAAACTGATAAATTAAATGGTGAAATATTTATTGGTGATTATGTTTTGATGTCTCCAGGAACAAACTTAAGATGTGCAAAGAAAATAAGTATTGGTAAATCATCTATGATCGCAAGTGATGTTACTATTACAGACTCTGATTGGCATGGAATTTATGATAGAACTGACTATGTTGCTTCTCCAAAAGAAATAAATATTGAAGAAAATGTGTGGATTGGGGAGAGATCGATTGTTTTAAAAGGTTCTAGAATTGGTAAAAATTCCATTATTGGGGCAGGATCTGTTGTCACTGGGAACATTCCAGAAAATTGTGTCTTTGCTGGAAACCCAGCCAAGTTTGTAAAAAATCTTGAAGAAAATGATTTTGAGACAAGAGAAAGCTTATTTGCAGGATCATCAACGTATCTGGAAGATTTGATTGAAATTGAAAAAAAAACTACCAGTCAAAATACCATATTAAAATGGATTAAATCAGTTTTTTGGCCAAAAAATGAAGATTAAAGTAGACAATAAAATACCGTACGTAGACTATTTTACAGAAGGCTTAAATATTGATATTAGTTTTTTTGATGACCAAACATTCAAATTAGATTCTTTATCAGAAGATTCGATAGTGGTCATTAGGTCAACTTACAAAACACATGGCTTAAATATCCCGGGATTTTTGAAACTATTATGTTCTGTTTCTGCTGGAGAGGATCACGTCGATAAAGATTTTTTAAATAAAAAAAGGATTGATTACAGTTTTTCAACGGGAGCAAACTCTTGTGCGGTTGCCGAATATTTTTTTTCATGCCTTGCATTGCTGCTTAAAAAAAGAGATTTTGTTTTTGAGAAGGACAAAGTTCTAGTTGTTGGAAATGGGAATATTGGAGGAAGAATCTACAGAACATTAAAGGAATTTAACTTCAGTGTAGATGTTTATGACCCCTTCAAAGAATCAACTATTAAGAATCTAAATTACATAGGCGATTATAAAATTATTTCTCTCCACATTCCGCTTAACAATAACACACCTCATCCAACAAAATATTTAATTGATAAGTCATTTCTAGAAAAAATGAGTAATAATTCGTGGATTATCAACACATCGAGAGGAGGAGTTGTAAATGAGGAAGCCATTATGTCTCAAAATAAAGTATCTATTATTGCAGATGTATTTAACAATGAACCAAATATAAATAAAAACTTTCATGAATTTAGTTATATAAGTACACCTCATATTGCAGGCCATACCCAATTTGCACGGTACCAGATGACTAAAATGGCTTTTGAGAAAATCTTTGCATTTCTAAAACTGGACACTCAAATTTCTAAAGACCTTGATTCCCATGAGGCGAAACCATTAGATATAAGACAGCTAGAATCAGATTTTAATGAATATGGGTTTCCTGTGGGGCTTATTCTAGAAACCTATGATCCGACATTAGATAATTTTAATCATACAGAATTTAAAAAAATTAGAGATAATTACAATAATAGATTGGGGTTTGCACAAAGAAAAATACTCATAGATGATGACCGTTATAATTCTCTAATTAAAAAAATTGGCTTCAGTCTAATTCAATGATTTAAAGGAGAATAATTAAAAAAAAGATAAAATATCAAGGAAGTATGAAAAAAATCAACAAAAACTTAACACCTGAAGAAGAATATATTCTTAGAGACAAAGGAACTGAATATCCATTTTCTGGAAAATTCGACAGTTTTTTTGAGGATGGGATATATAGATGTAAAAATTGCAGAGCAGAATTATTTAAATCAGATACAAAATATAATGCAGGATGTGGTTGGCCAAGTTTTTTTGAGGCGGTTAATGAGGCTGCGATAAAGTATGAAGAAGACAATTCAATTGCTGGAAGACCAAGGACAGAAATTCTATGCGCAAATTGCGATGGCCATCTTGGACATGTTTTTGAGGATGGGCCTAAAGAGAAAACTGGTTTAAGGTATTGTGTTAACTCAATATCATTAGATTTTGAAAAAGAGAAAGATTAATTGAAGATATCTAGGTTTTGGAAATCATCCTTTGGGTTTTCCTTTTTTACTCTAATTTCTAGGATATTTGGGTACCTTCGTGATCTTGTTTTATCGTCAAATTTAGGGGCCAGTAACATACATGATATTTTTGTTGTGGTATTTCGAATCCCTAATGTTTTTAGAAGTTTTTTTGGTGAGGGCGCAATGTCTCAATCTCTTGTACCAAGTATTCTTGAGGCAAAGAAAAACCAAAATAAATTTTTACATCAAGTTTTCACCTTACTTTTTATTACATTATCAATTTTTGTTGTTTTTGTTTTATTTTTCCCAGATTTCTTCATAACATTATTCGCCCCTGGATTTTTATCAGATGAAACCAAATTTAATAATTCAATTTATTTCTTGAGATTAGTATTCCCTTACATTCTTTTAATTTCAGTTGTAGCTTTTTTGGGCGCAATTCAGAATGCAAATAAATACTTTCAAGCCGTTGCAGCAACACCAATAATTTTCAATATTACTTTGATTATTTTTGCTATTTCATTCTCCGAACTGACTTTAACAGTAATAGGAGCCTCTATTTTAGCAGCAGGCTTAATTCAATTAATTCTAAATTTATGGATTACTTTTAAATTCAATTATTACCCGAAACTAGATTTTAATTTTGATTTTAGTCTTTTAACCTCTTTTTTTAACAGACTTCTCCCTGCTATTTTTGCTGCAGGAATTTATCAGATAAATATTCTTGTTGACACTATCTTTGCTTCATTCTTACAAGCAGGCAGCCCAACTTGGCTATATCTCTCAGAGCGAATTATTCAATTGCCACTAGGCATGTTTGGAGTAGCAGTTGCCGTTGTTTCCTTGCCTAATATTTCTGAATTTTTTCAAAAAAAACAATATGACATTTTGCGAGCCAATATATTTCAGGGCTTTTGCGCAGTAATTTTAGTTGGATTTGCATCATTCGTAGGTCTTTTCCTTCTTTCTGAATCAATAGTTTTTCTTTTATTTGAACGTGGACAATTTACAAGTCTTGATACAATCCAAACTTCAAATAGTTTGCTTGCTTATGCATTTGGATTACCATTTTTAATGTCAAATAAATTCTTTAACACTATCTATTTTGCTATATCAAAAACGTCAATGGTCTTAAAATTAGGCTTATTTTCGTTACTAATAAACATATTGCTAAACTATTTATTTGTGTACACTTTAGGGTTAAACCATGTGGGAATAGCACTTGCAACAAGCTTTAGTGCGATCTTTATATACATAATTTCATTATTTTGGCTAGATAAAAACAATCTTTTTAACAGCAGAGGTAAAATTTTGTCATATACTTTTGCAATCTTAGGATTGCTAATTATGTTTTTTACAATAAATTAATGAAAAAATATGTAACAACAATTGGAAATTTTGATGGCATACATCTAGGACATCAAGCCATTCTTAATTTGATTATTGAAAGAGCAAAAAAATACAAATGCTATTCAAAATTGATTACATTTAATCCATATCCATTCGAATATTTTGAAAGCACCAAGCTAAGAATCAGCTCAGATCTTGATAAAGACAACTTTTTAAAAAATTTTGGAATAGATTCAAGAGTTTATTGCGAATTCAATGAGAATTTCAAAGATTTAAGCTCAGAGGATTTTTTTAACCTTTACGTAAGGAAAGACACCACAAGTCTAGTTGTTGGCAAGGATTTTCGTTTTGGAAAAGATAGACAGTCAGGTATCGACGATCTTAAGAAATTTTGTGTTAAAAATTCAATTGAATTCTCTATTTTTGATGACTATTTAATTCAATCGGAAAGGGTCAGTAGTTCAAATATTAGATTGCTTCTCAAAAATGGAGAATTTAAAAAGGCTGAAGCACTCTTAGGAAGACCGTACAAGATCTCAGGAAGGGTTAATGCTGGAATGAAAGTTGGAAGAACAATCCAGACACCTACTGCGAATGTGCAAATTGACAGTCAACAGTTTTGTTTTTCAGGAGTATTTTTGAGTGAGGTAACTCTGAAAAGTAAAAAGTTTTATGGTATTGCTAATTTTGGCACAAAGCCTTCATTTGATGATTATAAACACTCCCTAGAAGTTAATCTTTTTGATTTTGATGATAATATTTATGGAGAGATACTTACTGTTAAATTTTTGCATAAAATTAGAGAACAAATTAAATTTTCATCTCTTGATGATTTAAAATCGCAAATCAAAAAAGATCAAAAACTAGCAAAAGATTTAATTCAAAACTATGAGTGAGAAAAAAGACTTAAAACTAAATCTGCCACATACCAAAATTCCAATGAAAGCAGGTTTAAATAAAAGGGAGCCTGAATTCTTAAAGATTTGGGCGGAGAGATCTTTGTATAAAAAAATCCGAAAAGCCAAAAAAGGAAAACATAAATTTCACTTACATGATGGACCACCTTATGCAAACGGACAAATTCATCTTGGACACGCTGTAAATAAGGTTCTCAAAGACATTGTAGTTAAATCTAAGTCTCTATCAGGCTATGATTCTCCTTTTATCCCAGGTTGGGATTGTCATGGGCTGCCAATTGAAATGCAAGTGGAAAAGAAACTTGGTAGGAAAAAAAGGGAGCTCTCCCAAGATGAATTCAGATCTTTATGCCGTGACTATGCAAAAGAGCAAATAAATCTACAAAAAATTGACTTTGAAAGGCTTGGAGTTCTGGGAGATTGGGAAAATAGATACGCAAGTCTTGATCAAGAGTTTGAAGGCGATTCGATAAAAGCTTTTTCAAGGATTTTTCATAACGGTCATGTTGAAAAGGGATTTAAACCCGTTCATTGGTGTTTGGAATGCTCATCTTCATTAGCTGAAGCAGAGGTGGATTATATTGAAAAGAAATCAAATTCTATCGACGTAAAATTTATTTTCAATGAAAAATCTAAACAGTCTATCCTTAAAAAATTGGGTTTAAATTTTAAGGGTAATTTAGGTCTTGTTATTTGGACTACAACTCCATGGACCATACCTGGAAATCAAGCGGTGTGCGTAAACAAAGACATAAAATACCAGCTCTTAAATCTTGGTGAGGAATTAGTTTTTGTGGCACATGATTTGGTAGAGGAATGTATTTCTCGTTGGAAAGGAAAAAAAATTAAAGAAACTAACAACTTTTTGACTGGAGCAGATTTTGAAAAAACTTCAGCATTGCACCCACTTTTTCAAAAAGCTGTACCTTTACTTATTGGAGACCATGTCACTACTGAAACAGGCACTGGCTTTGTACATACTGCACCTGCTCATGGTGTTGATGATTATCAAGTATGTAACAAAAACAATATTGAAGTTGAAAACCCAATCTTACCCAATGGTACCTATAGGGAGGATATTGAGTTCTTTTCTGGCATGCATGTGAGAAAGGTTGAAGGTGAAATAATAGCAAAATTAATTGAGAAAAATAGCCTTATAAATTGTGAGGATTATAATCATAGCTATCCACATTGTTGGAGACATAAAACACCTTTAATATTTATGGCAACTCCTCAGTGGTTCATATCAATGACTAAGTCAGGTCTTTTAGAGGGGGCCACGAGAGCAATCGAAAATATTGAATTTATTCCAAACTGGGGAAGAGAGAGAATGTCTATTATGCTTAAGGAAAGACCTGATTGGTGCATTTCACGTCAAAGAGATTGGGGAATTCCAATTCCACTTTTGTTTAAAAGCGGAAGCGGCGATATTCATCCTAATCAAGATAAAATTTTTGAAAAGGCTTCAGAAGCTGTTATTAGGGGAGGGATAAGTTCTTGGGCAAATCTTGAGATTGATGATGATGAATATGAAAAATCAAAAGATATTTTCGATGTTTGGTTTGATTCAGGAGTTACTCATTTTTGTGTAATGGACAACAGGTTTGGCCCCAACACGCAGTCAGATTTATACTTAGAGGGAAGTGACCAACATCGAGGCTGGTTTCAATCTTCCCTTCTCACATCTATTGCTATGAAAGGAATGTCACCATTTAAATCTGTATTAACTCATGGTTTTGTAGTTGATAAGGAGGGCAGAAAAATGTCTAAGTCAATTGGTAACATTGTCACTCCTCAAGAAGTAATTTCAGAATCAGGCGCAGATATCCTTAGGTTTTGGATAGCCTCTACTGACTTCAGGGGAGAAATGGCTTTCTCAAAAGACATTTTTGATAGATCAATAGATGGCTTTAGGAGAATAAGAAACACAATGAGATTTATGATTTCAAACTTATACGACTTTGATAATGAATTTGATGAGTCTAATCTTTTGTACCTTGACAGAATCCTCCTTAACAAAACCAATAATTTACAAGATGAAATCAAGAAACATTACGAGGAATATAACTTTCATTTAGTAATTTCAAAAATTCTCAACTTTTGTGTTAATGAGCTAGGTGGACTATATTTAGACGTGATTAAAGACAGACTTTACACGATGAAGTCAGATTCTTTAGGAAGAAAATCAGCCCAATTTACTCTTAATAAAATCCTACTCACTCTTTTAAAATCAATAAGTCCAGTTCTCTCATTTACTTCATTTGAATTCTATGAGGAGATGTTTCCGGGGAAGGGTCATGAGATTTTTCTTGGTGAATGGGATAAGTATTCTATGAATGTATCGAATGAAGAGCTAGAAACATTTAAGGAATTAGAGAATCTAAGGAATAGGGTTTATCAAGAAGTTGAGAGGAAAAGAGAAATTGGCGAGATTAAAAATGCTTTAGATTCCTCTGTAGAAATTACTCTCACAAGCAATATTTTTGAAAAGATCAAATCTTTTGCAGAGGAATATAGTAAATTTCTAATTTGTTCAAGTTGTGAAATAAACCTTGGGAAAAAAGAAAATATCGAAGTTAAAAAGTCTGTTCTAAATAAATGCTCCAGGTGCTGGCATAAAGTTGAAGAACTTAATGAAAATGATATTTGTGGAAGATGTGAGTCAAATATCAATGGCAATGGAGAGGTTAGGAGTTTATTTTAATTGCAGTACATAACCTTATTCTTATTTCTATTATTTCTAGATCTATTCTCAAAATATTATGTTTCAAATTATATATTAGACTCCATGACCCTTTTACCATTTATTGACCTTCTAGTTACTAGTAACACTGGTATTGCATTTAGCTTATTTAGTTCGTCTAGCGAGATAATAAAAGTAATTTTAATAATAATTATAATGCTAGCGCTATTATTTATAATAAATGAATTTAAGAAATCAGAATCTCCAGCCCTTAAATATGGTTTTATATTTATTCTTTCTGGAGGATTTGGAAATCTCTTGGAGAGAATATTCAGAGGATCTGTCACTGATTTTTTGCACCTACGGATTGAAAATTTTTCCTTTTTTGTATTTAATTTAGCTGACCTTTTTATAACTTTAGGAGCAATTGTAATAACCATTCAATGGATAAAAAATCAAAAAGAAATATAGAGAAAAAAATATTACTTGCTAATCCAAGAGGATTTTGTGCGGGTGTTGAGAGGGCAATAGAAATTGTTGAACGATCTCTAGAAAAATATGACAACCCGGTGTACGTTCGACATCATGTGGTACATAACAAAAAGGTTGTTGAAAATCTTGAATCAAAAGGAGTGGTCTTTGTAAAAGAAGTTGATGAAATTCCAGATAAATCAATAGCTATTTTTAGTGCTCATGGCGTATCAGAGGAAGTTGAGACTGATGCAAGTCTAAGAAATTTTAAATATTTTGATGCAACTTGCCCATTGGTTACAAAAGTTCATCTCGAAGTAAAAAAACATGCAAAACATGGCAGAGACATTGTTTTGATTGGACATAAGGGGCATCCAGAAGTAGTTGGTACTTTAGGAAGACACCCTAAAAGCAGCAGTACAAAAATTTATCTAGTAGAAACCAAAGAAGATGTTCAGAATTTAGTAATAAATGAAGAGGATCTAGCATATGTTACTCAAACAACATTGTCAGTAGATGAGACTAAGGAGATTATCAATGAGTTGAAAAGAAAATTTCCAAAAATTGTTGGCCCAAGTGCTGACGATATTTGTTATGCAACTCAAAATAGGCAAGATGCTGTAAAACAGTTATCTTTAGAATCAGACTTAGTTATAGTTATTGGTTCAAAAAGCAGCTCCAACTCGAACAGGCTCAAAGAGCTGGCTGAGAAGTGTGGAACGAAATCTTGTTTAATTGATGGTCATGAGGATCTTAATGTTGAATTATTGAAAAATAAAAATGTCATTGGTATAACTGCAGGGGCATCTGCTCCAGAATATATCGTAGATGAACTGATTAAGTTTTTAGCAAAATTTGACTATAAAAATGTTAAGAATATTTCAGAGAATAACGAGAGAATAAACTTTAAACTGCCTAAAGAGCTACAGAAATGAAAAAAGTAGCTATAGTTGGAGCTGGAATTCTCGGTGTAAATACTGCTTATTTTCTAGCAAAGGCCGGATTTGAAGTTACAGTTTTTGATTCAGAAAGATATGCTGGGATGAGTACTAGCTTTTCAAATGCAGGCCAAATAAGTGCTTGCAATGCTGAAACTTGGACCACATGGAAAAATATTTCCTCAGGTTTAAAGTGGATGTTTAGGGATGATGCACCACTTAAATTTAACCCATTACCAAATTTTTTTGATCTATATGAAACTTATTTAAGATATAAATGGTGTTCGCACTTTTTTTTGACTTCTTTCAATGGTAGTCAAAAAGCAAATTCAGAAAAAGGTTTTGAGATTTCCTTAAGATCGAGAGAGTTGTATTTAAAAATTATTGAGGAAGAAGGATTAGATTTTGATTTTCTCCAGAGAGGTATTTTGCAAATTGTAGAGTCAGAATCGGAACTTGCGGAACTTTATTCCAAAAAAAACTGGATTGAGAATATGGGTATAGAGTGGGACTGTCTTGATAAAGAAGAAGTTTTTAAAGTAGAACCTGCTCTAAAAGGAAATGAATCAATTGTTGGAGGAGTCTTCACAAAATCTGATGCCTCTGGGGATATACATAAGTTTTGTGTTGCGCTCTCTAAGACTCTTTCAAAAAAATACGGGGTATCTTTTAAATTTTCAGAAAAAGTTAAAGATATAAGTGGAAATAGTCTCCCACACATTGTGACCGAATTAGATCAGTACCAATTTGATAAAGTTATTATCTGTGCGGGTGTTCATTCACAATTCTTTAGTGACAAGTTTAAAGATGGCTTGATTATTTATCCTGTGAAAGGATACTCAATTACAATTGATTTAACAGACAATAACTCAAAAAGTGCTGCTCCCTATGTATCAGTAAAAGACGATACTAAGAAAATAGCATGTTCTCGTATAGGAGATCGTTTACGAGTTGCTGGAACTGCTGAATTAGGTGGCTTTAATAAAGATATTAAGTATGCAAGAATACAACCATTGGTAGAGTGGACTAAAAAAAGATTTCCACATGTAGAAACAGAAAATTTTCTTCCGTGGGCTGGACTGAGACCAATGACTTCAACAATGATGCCGGTAATCCAGCGTTCAAAAAGGGAAAATGTCTTCTATAATACAGGCCATGGACATTTGGGGTGGACCATGGGGGCATATTCCGGAAAATTAATTACTGAAATCATCAAAAGTTAATTCGTATCTTAAAGTTAGACAGTTTAAAATCTTTAAATGGAAATAGTTAACCATTTATTAGCTAATGCATCATTTGTCGAATCACCAAACTGCTCTGAAAGAAAAATTCCAGCTGATTTAATTATTCTTCATTGTATAAGCTTGCCGGAAGGTGAGTATGGAAATAATAATGTTAAAGATCTATTTCTTAATTCTCTTAATTTAAAATCTCATAAAACATTTGAAAGCTTAGAAAATGTTTGTGTATCTTCGCACGTTTTCATAAAAAGAACTGGAAAAATAATTCAATTCGTCCCATTTGATAAAGTTGCATGGCACGCAGGTAAATCAAGCTACAAAGGTAGAGAAAATTGTAATGAATTTTCAATAGGTATTGAATTAGAGGGTTCAATAAAAGATTACTTTGAAGATATTCAGTATGTTAGGTTAAATGAAATTATTCATTGCTTAAGAGAAGAGTATAGGCATATGGATGTTGTTGGCCATAGAGACGTTGCGCCATTAAGAAAATTAGATCCCGGTGAAAAATTTGATTGGGAGCGGTTAAATTGATCAGCAGAAAAATCCCACTTAATTTCATTCTTTTAGGTATATCTGCTTCACTTCCTTATTTTGTTACTGGAGCTGCTTTAACAAGATGGTTAAGGGTTGAGGGTTTAGACCTCTCAGACATTGGATTAATTTCATTGGGGGGATTGATTGTGGCCCTAAATTTTCTTTGGTCACCTTTTATAAACAGCTCTAGGATTCCTTTTCTAAGCAAAAGTTTAGGATTAAGAAGATCATGGCTGGCCATATCACAGGGGATACTTGCGATTCTAATTTTTATATTGTCATCTATAGTTCCCTCAGATTCGTTCACTACATTGTTTGTAATTGTGTTGTTAATATTTTTTGTTGCATCAGTTCAAGATATTTCTTTAGATGCATATAGAGTCGAGTATGATGAATTTTTTGCAACAGAAAATCTTGCGAGTTCGTATGTTGTAGGTTGGAGAATAGGTACATATTTATTTGGAAGTGTAATATTTTCTACTGAATCATCATTATCTTGGCCCTTAATTCTCCAGATTTTGTCTCTTGTTATGTTATCGATGATCTCAGTAACTTTGGCATCTAATAGAGTGAAAGAGGCTAAGATCAGCAAGTTTGGTTTTAATGACTTTTTTCCAGCTTTATATCAATTTTTTCAAAACAAAAATTTTTTAATTATCTTATTGCTTATAGGATTTTTTAGACTCTCTGATACCGTTTTAGGCTACATGGCTTATCCTTTTTATACCGATGTCGGTTTTACTGGAAATGATTTAGCGGTAAAGAACTTATATAATTTTGTTGCTACCTTTATTGGGGCGTTTTCTGCTGCTTTATTTATGCAAAGAACATCACTTTTTAAAGGTCTTTTTGTAGCATCAGTCACAATTCTTTTTACCAATATATCATTTGCTTATTTATTTCTTTATCCGACTTTAAGCAATCTTATTTGGATAAATTTCTTTGATACTTTTGCACAAGCTTTTGCAACCGCATGCTTTTTAGCATTTCTAGTAAGCCTAATAGATAGAAAGTTTACTGCAATTCAACATGCAATATTTACTTCTCTAATGCTGATTCCAGGTTACGTAATGAGGGGATATTCAGGATATTTTGTAGAAAGTCTTAATTACTATAACTTCTTCTTACTCTGTGGTTTTTTTGGTTTACCATCTGTACTAATAACTTATTACTTATTGAGGTCTTCAGTTTTTTCTAATGAAAACCTCCTTAAATTGCTTTCTATTCTCTTAATTATTTCAATTGTAATTCTATCTATGGTAGATTTTGGCAATTCTTCAAATCAATTTAATGATGATTTGGTCCATTTTGGAGTGTACTTCTTTCTGACGATTGTTGTATTTGCTGCCAGCAAAAAAACCCATTATCTCAGCTTATTGATATTATTGACAATTATGGGTACATCTATTGAAATTGCACAATATTTCACAGGTTTGAGGAATTTTGAGTATATGGATATAATAGCGAATTCAATTGGTGTTTTAGGGGGATACTTAATGTATAAAATTTCAAGAAATTACTTGAAAAATCAATCTAAAAACCTAAATTAGTGTTGTTATTGGAGGATAACTAAAAATGAAATTAAGACCTTTACAAGACAGAGTTGTAGTAAAAAGAAAAGATGAAGAGACAACTTCAGCAGGTGGCATTGTCTTACCTGGCTCTGCAACTGAAAAACCACAACAGGGGGAAGTTGTAGCAGTTGGACCTGGGAAGAAAACAAATGATGGGGACTTAGTGCCCGTTGATTTAAAAGTTGGAGACCATGTTGTCTTTGGACAGTATGGCGGTAACACAGTAAAAATTGACGGTGACGAATACTTAATACTAAATGAAAATGAAATATTTGGTGTTGTTGAATAGGAGGAAAGATGGCAGCTAAAGATGTAAAATTCGGTGAAAATGCAAGGGTTAAATTACTTTCTGGAGTTAACATACTAGCAGACGCGGTTAAGGTAACTTTGGGACCTAAAGGTAGAAACGTTATTCTTGATAAATCATTCGGTGCACCAACCGTAACAAAAGATGGCGTTTCAGTAGCTAAAGAAATAGAGTTAGAAGATAAGTTTGAAAACATGGGAGCTCAGATGGTTAAAGAGGTAGCTTCACAAACAAGTGATCAGGCTGGTGATGGAACAACGACAGCGACAGTTTTAGCACAAGCAATAGTTAATGAAGGTCTAAAGTCGGTTGCAGCAGGCATGAATCCTATGGATCTCAAGAGAGGTATTGATAAGGCGATTCAGGCAGCAGTTGGAGAAGTTCAAAAACTTTCATCTCCATGCAAAGACAGTTCAGCAATTGCGCAAGTCGGTTCAATTTCAGCAAACGGTGACACTAATGTCGGTGAAATTATTGCTGAAGCAATGGAGAAAGTAGGAAAAGAGGGCGTTATTACTGTTGAAGAGGGTTCTGGAATTGAAAATGAATTAGATGTTGTAGAAGGAATGCAATTCGACAGAGGTTATTTGTCACCTTACTTTATCAACAATCAAGACAAAATGAACGTTGTTTTAGAAGATCCATATATTCTTCTATTCGATAAAAAGATATCAAACATCAAAGACTTGATTCCTTTACTGGAGTCTGTTGCAAAAGCTGGTAAATCTTTACTTATCATTGCTGAAGACGTTGAGGGTGAGGCTCTTGCAACCCTAGTGGTAAATAACATGAGGGGAATAGTAAAAGTCGCTGCATGTAAAGCACCTGGTTTTGGTGACAGAAGAAAAGCAATGCTTGAGGATATTGCAGTTCTTGCTGGAGGAAAAGTTGTTTCGGAGGAAGTTGGAATGGCACTTGAAACATCTACCATTGAGGATTTAGGTTCAGCAAAAAAAGTTGTATTAGATAAAGAGAACACAACTATAGTTGATGGAGCTGGTACTCAAGCTATGATTTCGGGAAGAGTCTCGCAAATTAGAACTCAAATTGAGGAAACAACTTCTGACTATGACAGAGAAAAGTTACAAGAACGAGTAGCAAAACTTGCAGGTGGGGTAGCAGTTATAAAAGTGGGTGCCGGGTCTGAAGTTGAAATGAAAGAGAAAAAAGCGCGCGTAGAAGATGCGCTACATTCAACAAGAGCTGCAGTAGAAGAAGGCGTAGTTCCTGGAGGAGGAGTTGCTTTAATGAGATCATTGCAAAAAATAGGTACTTTAAAGGGCGAAAATGAAGATCAGCAAGCTGGAATAAACATTGCTCTCAGAGCCTTCGAATATCCATTGAAAACAATAGCTTCAAATGCTGGAGAAGAAGCATCTGTAGTTGCCGAAAATGTAAAAAACTTGAAAGGAAATGAGGGTTTTAACGCAGCATCTGGGGATTACGGAGATATGATTAAAATGGGAATTTTAGACCCTGCGAAAGTTACAAGAACTGCTTTACAAGCAGCAGGGTCAGTTGGAGGTATGATGATCACTACAGAATGTATGGTTTCAGAACTCCCTGCTAAAGATGCTCCGGCGCCTGCAGGAATGCCTCCAGGAGGCATGCCAGATATGGGCGGAATGATGTAGTTTTATAGATTTTTTAAAAAAAGGGAGTGTATTTGCTCCCTTTTTTTTTAAGTTTATCTTAGACTAACGTAATGAATAGATTATGGTTAACTTTATTACTTATTATCTTTACAAATATTTTATTTGCACATGAAGGTAATTCTTTCCACTATCACAGCAACGAATTAGTTTTATGGTTGTTAGTTGCATTGTTTTTTTTATTCTCTATAAATATTTTTAAAAAAAGGAGCAGAAATAATGATGAAATTTAAAAAAGTAGAAGCACATTGCGATATACCTTGCAAGGTATATGACCCTTACATAGCTCAATATTCGGCTATTACTGTCATAAGACTTTTAGACTTAATAGATGAAATGGGCGAAGTTAATGCCAAATCCGATTTAGCACAACTCTCAAGATTAGTTGCTCAAAAAGAAGAGCATGCACATAAAGTAAAAGAAGAGGTAGCCACTATTTGGGGCGACTATTTCAAAGAGCCACAAATTAATAAGTTTCCAGATGTTCATGATCTGGCTCATTCAATTATGATGACATCCTCTAAGTGTAAACAAGAATTACTAAGAGAAAACGGCGTTGCTTTACTCAATAAAGTTAACGAATTTGCAAAAATGTTTTGGGATTCAAAAGATGTTGAGACAATAGTTGTAACTTCAAAGAACCCTCCCAACGTTGACTTGATTATTCCAAAACCATAAAAGTGTTTAACATTTTCAAGGTAGAGGGTTTAAGTATGTTGCCAAACTTTAGGCCTAGACATTTTGTATTTACAAAGCGAACAAACAAAATATGTGACAATGATGTAGTTGTAATAAAAACAAAGTCTAATGAGTTGATAATAAAAAGAGTCTCGGACCATAAAAAAGATTCATTCAAGGCGATATCAGATAATAAAGATTATCCATCAGTTTTTAATAATCGTACTTTTTCCAAGAAAAATATTGTAGGAAAGGTTATTTTTAAGTTTTAGGTATGGATTTTAATTTAAAATTTTTTGATGAATTAATAATACTTGGATTTTTTATATCAAGTATATTTTGGATGGGATACAGTTTTTATCTTTGTTTTGTTTCACAAAAAAATATTTCCTTGCTAAAAAATGAATTTAAAATTACTTACCTGAAAATCTTTCATCCTGATGCAATGTCAGGCATGAGATGGTCCTCTCTGGTATCATTTTTGTGTTCAATTTATTTGATGAGCTTTTTATCGAACATACCATCAGGATATAACATCGGCACTTCCCTTGCAGCTCTGATTATTACATTAATGTTTTTGAATACTTGGATAATTATTTGGAGAAAACAAAAGAGAATAATCGCTGATACATCAGATGCTCAAAAATGTGAAGACAAATATGATCTTGCTTTAAAGACCAATGTAATCTTTTCTTTCCCATTAATTGGTCTGATGGTTTACTCTGCTCAAATCAAAGAAATTTCGTCTCCGTTAATCTCGTTGGAAGGCGAAATTGGACCTGGTTGGGGTTCTTTGGCTCTTTGGACAAGTTTGTTGATAATATTGCTTTTGGAGCTGAATCTTATTTTTGGAAAAAATCGTAAGTGGATGAATAAACCAAAACATATAATTTTATTTGGAATTGTTCTGATAACCCTAATTGGTTTTCTTTTGAGAGCTAGTTAGTTTGTCTAGAAATTATCGCTTCGGTAATTAAATTGTCGGAAATCTTAGTTGTCTCTATATTGTAACCATCTATTGTCAGACATATATTTCCCTTTGGAAATTGGTCTAAATGATCTATTACAAAACCACTTAACGTTTTGGCTCGATCTTCTGGAATATCCCATGACATGAATTTATTTAACTCCCTTATACTGGTTGATCCATCTGCAGTTATAGAAAAGTCCTCATTTACTAATATTCCCAGCTCTTCCTCCTCCTGATTTAATCTTCCAACAATTTGTTCAATCAGATCTTCAAGAGTTACAAGTCCTGTAAAGGTACCGTATTCATCAACTACCATTCCAACTTCGTTCCCTTGTTTCTGAAACTGTTTCAATTGAGCAAAGAGAGATGTTGATTCTGGGACATAGTAAGGATCTATAAGAAAGTCATCTATATTTGTTTCCAAATTTTGAAATTGTTCTACTTCTTTCGAGTGAATAAAGCCAAGAATTTCGTTTTCTTCATCATTAAATACAGGATAAAAAATGTTCTTTTCAATGTTAATTGGCAATTTATCATCACTTTTTTGTATCGATATAACTTCACTAATAGGAATAAGAATATCCTCGACAGTGAGATCTTTAAGCTCAAGTAAAGATTTAAGTGCGTCCATTTCTTCTTGGTCAACCTGGTCAGTTTCACTCTCTAATACTGATTTAAGTTCCTCTCTATTTAAGGATTTAGAAAAATAGTTTTCTTGGTTTTCTGATTTGATAATGTAGTTCCCAAAAGCAGTTAAAATTTTCGACAACCAACCCAGATATTTTGTAAAAAACTCTAATGGTTTACTTGCAGGATATGCAACAGCTTCAGGATTTCTTGCTGCAAAGTTTTTTGGCGCAATTTCGGCAAAGATTATTATAAATAAAGTGAGAAGTAATGTTCCTATCCAGACATATTCGTCTCCAAATTGCTTAATGATAAAATATGTTAAAAGCGCTGATGCAGTAATATTCACAAGGTTATTACCAATCAAAATTACCCCCAACACCTCGTTAATGCTTTTTCGTAAATTATTTGCACGCTTAGCACTTTTGTTACCCTTTTTTTCTGCACTATCAAGCTTAATCTGATTAATAGCCATAAGTGAGGTTTCAGAACTAGAGAAAAAAGCTGAAAGTATTATTAATACAACTAACGATAGAATTACGAACAAAATGAACCCGTCAAACATATAAGTACATTAAATTAGTTAAGAAAAAAGGGAAATATTTGTGAATCTTCCATAGAAAAGGTGTAAAATGCCATTTTCAAATATTATACATTAAAAATGGTAGTAATAAGACTTTCAAGAGCAGGGGCAAAAAAACGTCCTTTTTATCACATATGTGTATCTGACAGACGCAACAAACGTGATGGCAGATTCATTGAAAAAATAGGATTTTTTAATCCAATTGCCAAAAGCGGCGAAGAAAAAATTAAAGTTGACCTCGAAAGATTTGAATATTGGACTTCAGTAGGAGCGCAACCAAGTGAAACCGTAGAGATGTTAATCGCAAGGTCAAAATTAAGTGATAAAGAAATAGAAGAAATTGAGAAAAAGAAATCAGAGCTTGTACAAAAAAGAAAACAAAAAGCCGCCTTAGAGGCAAAACAAAAATCAGAAGAAGTTCCTGCTGAAGAAGCTACTGCCGAAGAAGCACCACAAGAAGCAGCTGCCGAAGAAGCACCAAAAGAAGTTCCTGCTGAAGAAGTTCCTGCCGAAGAAGCACCACAAGAAGCAGCTGCCGAAGAAGTAGCAAAAGAAGCACCAAAAGAAGAGGCTGCCGAAGAAGCTACTGCCGAAGAAGCACCAAAAGAAGAGCCTGCTGAAGAAGCTACTGCCGAAGAAGCACCACA
>MDTD01145729.1_pt1 | contig 64400 bp, 51 predicted proteins | sample 811221 | NCBI WGS metagenome assembly MDTD01 (sample SAMN05326646, study PRJNA326480) | marine metagenome | isolation source: seawater | place: Pacific Ocean: South West | collected 2011
TCTGGAGCCGGATCTTTCCGTGGTCGCCGACATGGATACGGCTTGGCCTGCCGGGCACGGAAGGAGACTGGGCGCGGGTTGCGGCTGCGCTCGGACGATAAGCGAGAAGACGGTCAGCCCGCACCCCGTCATCCCCGCGCAAGCGGGGATCTCCTGCGGGTCACGGACCCTCGGGTCAAGCCCGAGGGTTACGGGGTTTGGCTTGACCTGTCGGGCGAAATGGCAAGCGGACGGGTCAGCCCGGCGGCGCGATTGCCGCCAGAACCGCGCGCACGCGCTCGGCATTGTCGCGGGCAAGCCTGCCATCGGCGTGCCAGAGGCTGTTCTCGAACCCCACGCGCAGCTTTCCGCCCGCCCGGTGCGCGGCCAGAAGGCAGGCCGTCTCGGCCCGGCCAAAGGCGCAGGCGGCCCAGTCGGCGGGCGACTCGCGGGTGCGCAGGCGGGCAAGGAAGGAAGAGAGTTCGGCCGGATCGCTCTCCTGCCTGGCGCTGTATCGGCCCAGCACGAAGATCAGTTGCAGACCCGGCGCAGCGAGGAGGCCGGGCGGCAGCAATCGCTCCAGCAGGTCGAATTCGCCCGCGTCGTAGAGGATGTGCTGGACCGCGATGCCCCGCTCGGCGCAGGCGGTGTAGAAGGCGGGGGCCGCGTCTTCCTCGGCGGCCATTTCGCGCAGCGCGACCGAGACGAACTCCGCGCCCGAACCGAGCGCCACGGCGCGCTGATGCGGGGGCTCGTAGCGGCCCGCCGCCTCGGTCGTGACCTGCACCGCCAGGCCCGGAACCGCGCCGCGCAGCTCGGCCAGCGCCTCCCGGTAGGCACCCGCGTCGAGCAGATGCCAGCCTTCGGCATCGCGCAGATGCAGGTGCAGCCCGTCCGCCCCCGCCGCCGCGCAGGCGCGGGCGGTCTCGACGATTTCGGGCAGGGTGACGGGCAGCGCGGGGTGATCGGCCTTGCCGCGCCGCGCGCCGTTGGGCGCGACCATCAGCCGGGGCAGCGCCCTCATGGCAGGGCCACGCGCAGCGCGGTGGCGAGCTTGTCCACCAACTCCCCGATCTGCGCCTCCTCGAGGATGAAGGGCGGCGCGAGCAGGACGTGATCGCCCTGGCGCCCGTCGATCGTGCCGCCCATCGGATAGCAGATCAGCCCGGCCTCGAAGGCGGCGGCCTTCACCGCCTTGTGGATCGCGCGTTCGGGCGCGAAAGGGGCCCTGGTGGCGCGGTCCTCGACGATCTCGAGCCCGCGGAACATGCCGCGCCCGCGAATGTCGCCGATATGGGGATGCTGGCCGAACGCCTCGTGCAGCGCACGCTCGAGCACCGCACCCATCCGCGCCGCGCGCGCGGTCATGCCGCCGTCCGTCAGCTTGCCAACCACCACATCGGCGGCGGCGCAGGCGACGGGGTGGCCGATATAGGTGTGGCCGTGCTGGAAAAAGCCCGAGCCCCCCTCGATGGCGGCATAGATCGCGCCCGAACACAACATCGCGCCGATGGGCTGATAGCCCGCGCCAAGCCCCTTGGCGATGGTCACGATATCGGGGCGCACCCCGTCCTGTTCGCAGGCGAAAAGCGTGCCGGTCCGCCCCATGCCGCACATCACCTCGTCGAGAATCAGAAGGATTCCGTGACGGTCGCAGATCTCGCGGATGCGTTTGAAATAGCCGGGCACGGCAGGCACCGCGCCAAGCGTCGCGCCCACCACCGGCTCGGCCACGAAGGCGATGACACTCTCCGGCCCGACGCGGTGCAGTTCCGCCTCAAGCTCATCGGCCACGCGAAGGCCATACTCCTCCGGCGTCTCGCCCGCCTCGCGCCCGCGATACTCGTAGCAGGGCGCGATATGCGAGGTCTCGACCATCAGCGGCGCGAACGGCTCTCGCCGCCACAGGTTGCCCCCCGTGCCGAGCGCGCCCAAGGTGTTGCCGTGATAGCTCTGCCGCCGGGCGATGAAGCGGGTGCGGCCCGGCTCTCCGATCTCCAGGAAATACTGCCGCGCGAGTTTCAGCGCCGCCTCGACCGCCTCGGAGCCGCCCGAGACGAAATAGACCCGCTCGATCCCCTCGGGCGCATGGGCGATGAGCCGGTCAGCCAGGCGCTCGGCGGGCTCGGAGGTGAAAAAGCCGGTATGGGCAAAGGCGATCCGGTCGGCCTGGTCCTTGATGGCCTGCGTCACGTCAGGGTCCGAGTGACCAAGGCAGGAGACCGCCGCGCCGCCCGAGCCGTCCAGATACCGCTTGCCGGTCTCGTCGATGATATAGGCCCCCTCGCCGCGCAGGGCGACGGGCGGGCGGGCCTTGGTGTGGCGGGGAAAGACATGGGTCATGGCAGCGTTCTCCGGGGTCCGGCGGCAAGTGAAACAAATGGATCATCTATTGACAATAGATGAAACGAGTGGAACCAATTGTTTCAATGAATGTCAGGGGGGAACATCCGGCCGCGTCCTTCGAGGAACGCCTGGCCCGCAGGTTCGACGGCCTCAGCGGCAAGCTGCGGCAGGCCGCCGAACATGTGGCGGCGCATCCGGTGGACATCGCCACGCGGTCGCTGCGCACGGTGGCGCAGGAGAGCGGGCTTGCACCGGCCACCTTCTCGCGGCTGGCGCGCGCGCTCGATTACGACAGCTTCGAGGCGCTGCGCGAGGCGATGCGCGCCAAGATCGGGCGGCGCGTCAACAGCTTCGCCGAGCGCGCCGAGCGGTTGCAGGTGGCCTGGGAGGCGGGCGAGACCGGATTTTTCGAGGCCCATGTCAGCGCCTGCCAGAGCAATCTCCAGACCCTGCTGCGCGATATCGACACCGACCTGCTGGAACGGGTGGTGGAGCGGCTTCATGGCGCACGCAACGTGCTGCTCTTCGGCGCGCTCGGCTCGACCGGGGTGGTCGAATACCTCTCCTACATGGCGAATTTCTGTTCCGGCAGCTGGTCGATGGCAGGACGCATGGGGGCCTCTCTCGGGGCCGCGCTTACCGGGCTTGACGGGCGCGACGCGCTGGTGATCGTGACCAAGCCGCCCTATTCCACCCGCTCGATCGAGGCCGCGCGGATGGGCGCGGCACAGGGGGCCTTTGTGGTGGTGATCACCGACAGCCCGGCCTGCCCGGCGCTGGCCCCGGCCTCGGCGGGATTCGTGCTGCCCACCGAGAGCCCGCATTTCTATTCGTCCTACGTCACGACGCTCGCCTTCATGGAGGTGATTGTGGGGATGCTGGTCGGCCGCGCAGGTGCCGCGGCGCGCACCCGCATCGCGCAGGTCGAAGAGAGCAGCCGCCGTCTCGGAGAGGTCTGGGACGGCTGAGATCAACCGAAACGACATCAACCAAAGGGAGACAACGATGTTCGACAGGTTCAAGTTCACCATGGCCGGTGCGGCGCTTGCCGCGCTGATGGCCCCGGCCGCGATGGCCGAGGAGTTCATCACCATCGGCACCGGCGGCGTCACCGGCGTCTACTACCCCACCGGCGGCGCGATCTGCCGGCTGGTCAACCAGGGCCGCAAGGAGCACGGCATCCGCTGCTCGGTGGAATCCACAGGCGGCTCGATCTACAACATCAAGACGATCCGCGCGGGCGAGCTCGAATTCGGCGTGGCGCAATCGGACTGGCAGCACCACGCCTATCACGGCACCTCGAAATTCGCCGGGGACGGCCCGTTCGAGAAGCTGCGCGCGGTCTTCTCGGTCCATCCCGAACCCTTCACCGTGGTCGCCCGCGCGGATAGCGGGATCAAGAGCTTCGAGGATCTCAAGGGCAAGCGCGTGAATATCGGCAATCCCGGCTCGGGCCAGCGCGGCACGATGGACGTTGTGCTCGACGCGATGGGATGGAGCCTCGACGATTTCGCGCTCGCCGCTGAACTCAAGGCGGCCGAACAGTCCGCAGCGCTCTGCGACAACCAGATCGACGCGATGATCTACACCGTCGGCCATCCCTCGGGTTCCATCCAGGAGGCGACGACCGCCTGCGACAGCGTGCTCGTGAACGTCAACGGTCCGGCCATCGACAAGCTCATCGCCGAGAACGCCTATTACCGCAAGGCCACGATCCCCGGCGGCATGTATCGCGGCACCGACGAGGACGTGACCACCTTCGGCGTGGGCGCGACCTTCGTCACCTCGGCCGATGTCTCGGAAGAGGCGGTCTATACCGTGGTCAAGGCCGTGTTCGACAATTTCGACGATTTCCGCGGCCTGCACCCGGCCTTCGCCAATCTCGACCCCAAGGAAATGGCAACCGCCGGTCTTTCGGCACCGCTGCATCCGGGGGCCGCGAAATACTTCAAGGAAAAGGGCCTGATCGAGTGATCGGCGTCTGAGCCTTCCGGCGGGGGCGCAACGCCGCCCCTGCCGAACCCTTTGGGACTTTTCGGACAATCGTTTAACGTAGGCAGACCGCAAGGAAATCGCGGCGCGACAGGGAGAGGGCGACGATGGCGAGCGACACCACGGGCAAGGGCCCGCTGAGCGAGGCCGAGCTTCAGGAACTGCTCTCGTCGAGCGACGGGGGCGCGCGCGATCCAGCGGGTGCGGTGGGGCTTCTGATCGCGGGCGTGGCGCTCGCGTGGTCGGTGTTTCAGGTGGTGCTCGCCTCGCCCGTCTCGAACTACGTGCTGCCCGGGGCGCTGATCAACAATTCGCGGCAGTTCCACCTTGCCTTCGCGATGTTCCTCGCCTTCATGGCCTATCCGATGCTGCGCTCGAGCCCGCGCAGCTACGTGCCCGTTTACGACTGGGTGCTGGCGGTGGCGGGCGCGTTCATCGCGCTCTACGGCTATTTCTTCTACGACAAGATCGTGCAGAACGGCGGGCTGGCCGACCATACCGACAAATGGGTGGCGCTCGCCGGGCTCGTGATCCTCTTTGAGGGCGCGCGCCGCGCGCTCGGCCCCGCCATGGCGATCATCGCCACGATCTTCCTCGCCTATGTGTTCTTCGGTGCCTCCGAATGGGTGCCCGAGGTGATCCGGTGGAAGGGGGCAAGCCTGCAAAAGGCGATGAGCCACATGTGGATCACCTCCGAGGGGGTGTTCGGCATCGCGCTCGGCGTCTCGACCAAGTTCGTCTTTCTCTTCGTGCTCTTCGGGGCGCTGCTCGACAAGGCGGGGGCGGGCAACTACTTCATCAAGATGGCGTTCGGTGCCTTGGGCCATCTGCGCGGCGGCCCGGCCAAGGCCGCCGTGGTCGGCTCTGCCGCCACCGGCCTCATTTCCGGCTCCTCCATCGCCAACGTGGTCACCACCGGCACCTTCACCATCCCGCTGATGAAGCGCGTGGGCTTCACCTCCGAAAAGGCGGGCGCGGTCGAGGTGGCAAGCTCCGTCAACGGACAGATCATGCCGCCCGTCATGGGGGCGGCGGCCTTTCTCATGGTCGAGTATGTGGGGATTTCCTATGTCGAGGTGATCACCCATGCCTTCCTGCCTGCCGCGATCAGCTACATCGCGCTGGTCTATATCGTCCATCTCGAGGCGGTGAAGCAGAACATGCCTACCCTGGGCGACCGGGTGGTGAGCCTCGGGCGCACCATCGGCGGCATGTTCGCCTTCTTCGCGGGCTTCGCCGCGCTCTGCTACGCCGTGCAATACCCGGTGGGCTGGATCGTCGCGGCCATGCCCGAGGGCTCGGGGATGGTCCTGTCGGCGCTTCTGTTCGCGGCCTATGTCGCGCTTCTGTGGCTGGCCGCTCTGGTGCCCGATCTCGAACCGGACGACCCAAATGCCGAAGAGGTGCGCCTGCCAGAGGTGGGCGAGATCTACAAGGCCGGGCTCTATTTCCTCCTGCCCATCGTGGTGCTGGTCTACTTCCTGATGATCGAGCAGAAATCGCCCGGCCTCTCGGCCTTCTGGGCCTCGGCGCTGCTCTTCGTGATCCTGCTGACGCAGCGCCCGCTCAAGACGATGTTTCGCGGCGAGAGCGACATGGCCAACGCCTTTCGCGCCGGTGTCGTGGATCTCGTCTCGGGCCTCATCGCCGGGGCGCGCAACATGATCGGCATCGGGCTCGCCACCGCCACGGCGGGGGTGATCGTGGGCACGGTCACGCTCACCGGGGTGGGCCAGGTCATGGCCGATCTGGTGGAATTCCTGTCGGGCGGCAATCTCGTGCTGATGCTGGTGATGGTGGGGCTTCTGAGCCTGGTTCTGGGCATGGGCCTGCCGACCACGGCCAATTACATCGTCGTCTCCTCGCTGATGGCGGGGGTGGTGGTGGAGCTTGGCGCGCAATCGGGGCTGATCGTGCCGCTGATCGCCGTGCATCTCTTCGTCTTCTATTTCGGGATCATGGCGGACGTGACGCCGCCGGTGGGCCTGGCGAGCTTTGCCGCCGCCGCGGTCTCGGGCGGGGACGCGATCAAGACCGGCTTCGCGGGCTTCTTCTATTCCCTGCGCACGGTGGCGCTGCCCTTCGTCTTCATCTTCAACACCAACATGCTGCTCATTGACGTGACATGGGTGCAGGGGATCATCACCTTCGTCGTCGCCACCATCGCGATCCTGGTCTTCACTGCCGGCACGATGGGCTGGTTCCTGACCAGGAACCGCCTCTACGAGAGCGTCGCGCTGATCCTCGTGGCCTTCGCCCTGTTCCGGCCCGACTATTTCATGAACCGCCTCCAGCCGCCCTTCGAGATGGTCGAGCCCGCGCAGCTCGAACAGGCGCTCGACGCCGCAAGCCCCGGACAGGATCTGCGGATCGTGGTGGCGGGGCCGGATTTCATGACGGGCGAGCCGAAGGAGACGACGCTGGTGCTGCCCGTGACCGAGGACAAGGACGGCGCGACGCTCCTGCGCGAGCAGGGGCTCGTGCTCATCCCCGATGGCGAGCGGATCACGCTCGAGGAGCCGATGTTCGGCACCCCCCATGCCGAAACCTTCCAGGGCTATGATTTCTACGGCGACACCCCCGTGACCATCACCTCGGTCAAGGCACCGGTGGACCAGTGGCCGCAGGAGCTGATGTTCCTTCCGGCCTTCCTGCTGCTGGGCCTGATCGCGCTGTTGCAGCGGGCGCGGACGGGCCGCGAGACCCCCCTCAAGGAAGGAGCCACCGCATGACCGGTCCCGTTCTCTGTGCCGTCGATGTGAGCAATCCGCACCAGGACGAAGAGGTTCTGCGCCGCGCCGCGCGTCTTGCCGAGCTTGACGGCGCGCAGCTCGACGTGATCACCGTGGTCCCCGATTACGGCATGAGCGTGGTCGGCAGCTATTTCGGCCGCGGCCACCACGAGAAGCTCGAGGCCGAGGCGCGGCGTCTGCTGAACGAGCTGGTGGGCGAGGTCCTGGGTGCCGAAAGGAACAGGAAGGTGCGTCATATCGTGACCACGGGCAACGCCTATGACGAGATCCTGCGCGTGGCGCGGGCAGACGGCGCGAGCCTCATCGTCATCGGCGCGCACAAGCCCGATTTCAGCGACTACCTGCTCGGCCCCAACGCCGCGCGGGTGGTGCGTCATGCAACCTGCTCGGTCATGGTGGTGCGCTGAAATCAGAGCTGTCGTCCAGGGTGAGGGACACATCGCCAGAGCACGATAGCTTCGGCCAGGGCACCGCCTGACGGAAGGGCGGCCTCAACTCCTCTGGCTCCCCTGCCCGGTTCGAGAAGGCGTTTCCGGCCACCGCAGGGCTCCCGCGCGGTGCCAAAGGATTTGACAAGCCCGCTCCCATAGGGCTTCATAAAGCTGATTTATAAAGGGGGAATTCGAACATGTCGGACTCGGGACAGAAGGCGATCGGACGCAACAGGCCGCCTCGCGTGCACATTTCCTACAAGGACCCCTACGATGAAACGGCCAATGTCGAGTTGCCATTCGTCATGGGTGTGATGGCCGATCTGTCGGGAAATGCCTCGGCCAAGGACAAGCCGAAGATCGCCGACCGGCCATTTTCCGATGTCGAGCCACAGAATTTCAACAAGTTCATGGCAAGCGTGGAGCCGGGTGCGAGCTTTCAGGTCGAGAACAAGCTTGGCACCGAAGACGGCGAGAAACTCGGCGTGTCCCTGACCTTCAAGAGCATGGAGGATCTCGATCCTGGACAGATCGCACGGCAGGTGCCCGCGCTCAGGACCCTGCTCGAGGCGCGCGAACAGCTGGCCAACCTCCAGCGCTACATGAACGGCAAATCCGCGGCTCAGGACCTTCTGCGCAAGTTGCTGTCTGACCCGGAGCTGATGAAGATGCTCGAGAGCAAGGCCACCGAAGCCACGCAGGACGAGGACAAGGAAGACGGAACCGCCTGATCCGGGCGGCCCGCTAGACCGGAGTCGGCCGCTTGCAGTGCGGCCCAGCACGTTGAAGAGTGAGGGACAGAATGGAAAACACCCAGAAGGACGCTGTCACCGGCACCGAATCCGTCGAAACCGAGGATTTCTCGCAGCTTCTGAAGGAGAGCTTCCGCCCGCGCACACCCGACGCCGCCGCCGAGGTTGAGAACGCCGTTTCGACCCTTGTCAAGCAGGCGCTTCGGGATCAGTCGGTTGTCAAGGAGGACATCCTTGACACGGTGGACGAGATGATCGCGCAGCTCGACGCGAAGATCTCCGAGCAGATGAACGCGATCCTGCATCATCCCGAATTCCAGAAGATCGAAAGCGCCTGGCGCGGCCTGGAATATTGCGTGATGAATTCCGAACCCGACTCCACGCTCAAGATCAAGGTGATGAACATCTCCAAGGCCGAGCTGGAGCGGGAATTGCGCAGCTATCCCGGCGCGAAATGGGATCAGAGCCCGTTCTTCAAGAAAGTTTACGAAACCGGGCTTGGCAATCTCGGGGGCGAGCCGTTCGGCTGTCTCATCGGCGACTACCAGTTCGATCATTCGCCCGCCGATGTGCGGGTGCTGCGGGACATGGGCAAGATCGCCGCCGCCGCGCATGCGCCGTTTTTTGCGGCGGCGGCACCGACGCTTCTGGGTATGGACAGCTGGAACGAAATCTCCAACCCTCACGATATCGGCACAATCTTCGAGACACCCGATTACGCCGGCTGGCGCGGTCTGCGCGACAGCGAGAACGCGCGCTACCTGGCGCTGTGCATGCCGCGCGTTCTGGCGCGCGAGCCCTACGGCCCCGACAGTCTTCCGGTGGAGGCATTCAACTTTTCCGAAGAGACCGACGGCCATACCGGCGAGAAATACGCCTGGATGAACGCAGCCTATGCGATGGCGGCGAATATCGCCCGCGCCCACAAGGATTATGGCTGGACCGTGCAGATCCGCGGCGTGCAGTCGGGCGGCGAGGTGATCAACCTGCCCACCCATACCTTCAAGACCGAGGAGGGCGGGCTCGATCTGAAATGCCCGACCGAAACCGCGATCAGCGACCGGCGCGAGGCGGAACTCTCGAAGGCCGGGCTGATCAGCCTCGTTCACCGCTCCAACACCGACAAGGCCGCCTTCATCGGCGCGCAATCGCTCTACAAGCCGAAGAAGTTCAAGAGCGCCGAGGCCACTGCTTCGGATAATCTCTCGTCGCGCATCCCCTACATGTTCGCCGTCTCGCGCTTTGCCCATTATCTCAAGCACATGGTGCGCGACCAGATCGGCTCCAACCGCGAACGCGAGCAGCTCGAACGCGAGTTGCAGGACTGGGTCTCGCAATATGTCCACGCCTCGCCCGCCAATGCCTCTGAGGCCGACAAGGCCCGCCGCCCGCTCGCCGGTGCCAAGGTCGAGGTTGTCGAGGATCCCGAGAACCCCGGCTATTACATGGGCCGTTTCCTTCTGCGTCCGCATTTCCAGCTTGAGGGCATGGATATCGGCATGAGCCTGGTATCGAAACTGCCCTCCAAGTGATCACGGTTACCCAATGCAGTCTTGAACAGAAAACTTTGAAAGGAGCACTCCAATGGCAGTCGACATCATCCTCCTCATCGACGGGATCAAGGGGGAAACCCAGATCAAGGAATTCAAGGACAAGGGCGGCATCGACGTCCTTTCGTGGAACTGGGGCATGACCCAATCGGGCACCACCCACATGGGCCCCGGCGGCGGCTCGGGCAAGGTCAATGTCTCGGACGTGACCTTTACCAAGTATCTCGACCTCTCGACGCCGGACCTGCTCAAGGCTTGCACCTCGGGCCGCCACATCCCGCGCGCCGAACTGATCGTGCGCAAGGCCGGCGGCGACAAGCCGGTGGACTACCTCAAGATCGAGATGAACACGATTCTCGTCTCCTCCTACAACACCGGTGGCTCCAATGACGGGCTTGACCGGGTTCAGGAAACGCTCACTTTCAACTTCAAGTCGTTCAAGGTCACCTATACCCAGCAGGACGAGCGCGGCGGTGCCGTCGGCTCGAGCGACATCGGCTGGGACATCGCGGAGAACGTCGCGCTCTGACACCATGCCAGGTCTCCCGGCACCAGCATTCGGCGCGGGGAGACCTTGGCAATGGCACAGGTCGCACGCGGCCCTTCGGCCTGGTGCCTGATGACCGGGGTGGTCTCGTATGTGACCCCGCCCAACGGGTTGCTATTCCGAGTGGATCATGCGTCAACGCGAGCAGAACAACCGGGGGAAGACCTCAGAGAACCAGCGGCTTCAGGTGCCGCTGCTGTACGCCTTCCGCGAGGCGGCAGCCGCAGGTGATTCGCGCAAGGCCGATCTGCGCCACGACGCCGACGGCGCGCGGATCCTGTCGCAGCGCGCCTCGCTGCGCCAGCGCGGGGCCAACGAGGCGGCCCTGAAGCGCAATCTCAACATCGATCTCGACCATCTCGCCAATACGATCAATCTGGCCTCGGTGGTGGATCTCGAGGCCTATCCGGCGGTGCGTCGTTCGGTGTTAAATTTCGGCATCGACGACCTGACCCACCTGACCGTTGATTCGAACGATGTCCTTGCACTCGGAGAAGCCCTGCGTGCGGCGCTGATCGCCCATGAGCCGCGGCTTGTACCCGAAACCCTGCGCGTCGAGCGGCGCGAGACCGACGAGGACAACGCGCAGCGGATAGGCTTTCACGCTCATGCCGAGATGAAGTGCCGCCCCGTGGACATCCCGCTTGAATTCGTCGCCGAGATAGATGTCGGCTCGGGGAAGGTTGAGCTGCACGGCGTCGCCGATGCCGGTGCCGCGCCGCGCCCCGCACCTGCTGCCGGGGCGAAGGAAAACACGGACAGGAACAGGGCCGGGTTGCCCGCCAGGGGATAGGGCGTCATGCAGCGGGAGTTCCTTGATCTCTACGAACGCGAACTGAACGCGCTTTACGACCGGGCCGCGGATTTCGCCGCCGAGTTTCCCGGCCTTGCAGACCGGCTCGGCGGGCTGGCGCGCGACCGGCTCGACCCGGGGCTTGCCGGGCTGCTCGAGGGGACCGCCTTTCTTGCTGCACGGGTGCGTATGAAGATCGAGGCCGAGTTTCCGGTCTTCACCACCACCCTGCTCGACCAGCTCCTGCCCGGCTATCTCGCGCCTGTGCCATCGGCGGCACTTGTGCAGGCAAAGCCGGATTTCTCCGCACCCGATCTCGGAGACGGACGCCACTTTGCCCCCGGCACCTATCTCGACGCCACGTACCGCGAGCGCGAACAGCGCGTCTCCTGCCGTTTCCGGCTGGCCGCCCCTCTGGACCTGTGGCCGCTCGAGATCGACGAGGCGCGCTATGTGGCCAGCCCCGCGCAGCTTCAGGCGCTTGGGCTGGAGGTCGGTCCCGGCACCGCCGCCGGGCTGCGGTTGCGCATCGTGCGCCGCACCGGCCCCGGCACACCCGATCCGGACGCCGATCTGCCCCGCGGCAAGGACGCACCACCGCCTGTGGCGGGCCTGGCGCAAGCCGGGCTTGACCGGCTGCCGGTGCATCTCTTTGGCCCGATGGCTGAAATGAACGAGCTTTACGCCCAGATCTTCGGCCGATGTGCGCGCGTCACGCTGCGCTGGCTCGACGCCAATGGCGACCCCTGTTTCGCGCGTCCACCGCCCGACATGCTGGGCCAGATCGGCTTTGATCCGGAAGAAGCACTGTTTCCCGAGGAGGGGCGGCTCTTCGCGGGCTTTGCTCTTCTGCGCGAGTTTCAGATCCTGCCGCAGAAGTTCCTCGGGTTCCGCCTCTCCGGTCTCAAGGCGCTGCTGGCACGGGTCGAGGCCCCGGCCTTCGATCTGCTCTTCGAGTTCGACGAGGCGGTTCCTGCGCTGGCCGCCGCCGTCACCGCAAGAACCTTCCGCCTTCATGCGGTACCCGCGATCAACCTCTTTGCCGAGCGTTCTGCGCGCGTCCGCATAGGGCCCGAGCGGCGCGAGCATCTCTTGACGCCCATCTCCAGCCCGCACGAAAACTACGAGGTGCATTCGGTCACGGCGGTACGTGCGCTCTATGCCGGCACGCGCAAGCCTGTGCCGGTCTGGCCGCTCTATGGGCGGCCCGCCGACACCGCACGGCGTTCCGAGGCGCTCCATTACAGCCTGCACCGTCGCCCGCGGCGACTCAACACCGCCGAATTGCGGCGCGGCGTGCAGGGCGACTATATCGGCACCGAGACGCTGATCACCCTTTACGAACCTGCCACTCTCGACGATCCAGATCGGGTGCAGGGATTGCAGGCCGATCTGCTATGCACAAACCGCCACCTGCCCGCGCTGCTGCCGATCGGCCAGGACAGCACCGATTTCCGTCTGGTCGAGGATACCTCGGTGGGCTTTGCCTGCCTCGTCGGGCCAACCCCCCCGCGCGAGGCGCTGACCGATCAGGACCGCCATGCCGGGCGCGGGGCCACGCGCGGCGCACGGCTGTGGCAGCTTGTCAATTGCCTCAGCTTCAACCTCATGGGGCTGCGCGACCGTCACCCCGAGGATCCCGCCGCCGGGCTGCGCGATGTGCTCGCGCTTTTCGCCGATCTCTCGGACAGCATTACCGAACGGCAGGTGCAGGGGCTGGTGGGCGCGGCCACCCGGCCCATGGTGCGCTCGGTGCGCGGCCCCGACGGCTACGCGCCTGCGCGCGGCATAGAGGTGACGCTGACCTTTGACGAACGCGCCTATGAAGGTGCGGGCTTCGCCGCGCTCGGCGCCGTGCTCGACCGCTTCCTTGCGGATTACGTCCAGATCAACAGCTTCACCGAGACGGTGATCGCCGGGCGCAAACGTGGGGCGGTGCTGCGCTTTCCGCCGCGCTCGGGCACCGGGCCGGTGCTGTGAGCGGGGCAGCGCGCAGCGCGCGACTGGCCGAGGAACCCTGGGCCTTCGACATCCTCGAACTGCTGCGCGAGCTGGAGCGCAGCCACCCTGACAAGCCCCGCATCGGTACCGCCGCGCGCCCCTCAGACGAGATCGTCGAGATCCGCCAGGAGCCGTTCCTCGCCTTTCCAGCCTGTAACATCACCCGCGCCGAAATACCTGAGAAACCCGGTGATCCGCTGCGCCTTTTCGTGCAGTTCATGGGGCTGTTCGGCCCGAACGGTGCCCTGCCGCTGACCACAACGCTCGAGGCCTATCACTGGATCCACCGCCGCAACGATCCCGCCTTCGCGCGGTTCGCCGATATCTTCTCGAACCGTTTCGTTCAGCTCTTCTACCGTGCCTGGGCCGATGCCCGCCCGATGGTGCAGATGGGCCGCCCCGCCGAGGACCGGTTCCGCGCCTGGACCGGCGCGCTCATCGGATATGGGACGCCGGGGCTGAGCGCGCGCGACAGCCTGCCCGACGATACAAGGCGCCACCTCATGGGGCTTTGGGGTGCGCGGGTGCGCAGCGCCACGCGGCTGCTGCAGATCCTGCGCGAGATCATGGCGATGGAGGTCACGCTGACCGAGCGCGTCGGCACCTGGCTCGAGTTCAACCCCGACGACCACTCGCGGCTCGGCGGGCCCCGCGCGGCACTTGGACGCAATTGCTGCCTCGGCGCGCGCGCCTGGAGCGTCAACCACAAGATCCGCGTTACCCTGCATTGCCGAACTCTATCCGAATACGAGCGCTACCTGCCCGGACGCCCCGAGTGGACCCGGCTCGGCGACACCTTGCGCAGCTATCTTGGTCCCACCCAGGAGGCCGAGATCGCCCTCATCCTGCCCGCCTCGCAATTGCCGGCCACCCGGCTCGGCGCGGCTGGACATCTGGGCTGGACCAGCTTCGCGCTCAGCCCGCCCGACCCGGACACCGCCCCGGAGCAAGACACCGCGCCTCGGCTCGGCGCGGTATTTCCGGTGCCGCTCGCTTCCCCCGACAATCAGGACAGAAGGCCACCGACATGACCGAGATCAGCCTCGAAACCGTAGCCGGCAAGCTCAACCGGCTGGGCTACGACGCCTTCATGCAGGCGCTGCGCCACGCCAAGGGCGAAGGCAACCGCAACCTGGAACTGTCGCACTGGCTGCATCACCTGCTTGCCAACGAGCGCAGCGACATGGCCGCGACGCTGCGCCATTACAATATCGACGCGGGCCGGGTGCTTGGCGATATCGACAAGGTCATCGCCGGCTTCCGAAAGAACGTGACCGAAATGCCCGGCATCTCGGCTCACGTCACCGACGCGCTCGATCGCGGCTGGCATTACGCCACGCTTCTCTTCGGCGAGGCGCAGATTCGCTCCGGCCATATCCTGGTGGCGATCCTGCGCACGCGCGAGCTTTATGCCGCGCTGCGCACGCTCAGTCCGCTCATGGCCACGCTCGACGCCGACCAGATCGTGACCGATGCGCGCACCGTCTGGGCCGGCTCCGAGGAGGAGGACATGCGCCCGATGGACGGCAGCGGGCTGGCCCGTGCCGGGGCAGGCACCGACGGGGGTGCGCCCGGCAAGGGCCAGACCGCACTGGGCCGTTTCGCCATCGACATGACCGCGCAGGCAGAAAGCGGCAAGATGGACCCGATCGTCGGGCGCGACGAGGAGATCCGTCAGATCATCGACGTGCTGATGCGTCGCCGCCAGAACAACCCGATCCTGACCGGCGAGGCGGGTGTCGGCAAGACGGCGGTTGTCGAGGGCTTTGCCCAGGCGCTCGCCTCGGGCAATGTGCCGCCCGCGCTGCGCGGCGTACGGTTGCACGCGCTCGATATCGGGCTGATGCAGGCGGGTGCCTCCATGAAGGGCGAGTTCGAGCAGCGCCTGCGTTCGGTGATCGACGAGGTGCAGCAAAGCCCCACGCCGATCATCCTCTTCATCGACGAGGCGCACACGCTGATCGGCGCGGGCGGGGCCGCGGGCACGGGCGATGCCGCCAACCTGCTCAAACCGGCGCTGGCGCGCGGCACGCTGCGCACCGTCGCGGCCACCACCTGGGCCGAATACCGCCAGCATTTCGAAAAGGACCCGGCCCTCACCCGCCGCTTCCAGCCAGTCAATGTCGATGAGCCCTCGATCCCCCGCGCCTGCACCATGCTGCGCGGCATTCTCAAACCGATGGAGGCGCATCACAAGGTGCGCATCTCCGACGAGGCGGTGGTGGCGGCGGTGACGCTCTCGGCGCGCTACCTGCCCGCGCGGCAATTGCCCGACAAGGCGGTGTCGCTTCTGGATACCGCCTCGGCGCGGGTGGCGATCAGCCAGTCGGGCACGCCCGCCCTGGTCGCCGACCTGCGCGCCGAGATCGCCGCATTGGAAACCGAGCGCGCCGCCAAGCAGGCCCAGGCCGACCTGGGCGAGACCAGCGGCGAGCGGCTGGCCGAGATCGCCGAGGCGCTGGCCGAGAAGGGCGCGGCGCTGGCCGAGGCCGAGGCGCATTACGCCCGCGAGAAGGCCCTGGTGGAGGAGATCCTCGCCCTGCGTGACCGGCTCGCCGGAGCGCGCGCGCAGGACGCCGGGATGAAGGCCGACGAGCCCCCACAGGCGGATGACCCCGAAACCGCCGACACAGCCCCTGCCCCGGCCGAGGACAGCCCCGCCGATCCAGACGCGTTGCGCGCCAGCCTCGCCGAGCAGGTAAGTGCCCTCGAGAAGGGCGACCCTGACCGCCGCATGATCTACCCCCATGTGGACGAGCAGGCCGTCGCCTCGGTGGTGTCGGACTGGACCGGCATTCCCGTGGGCCGCATGGTGACGGACGAGCTGCGCGCCATCCTCACCCTGCCCGAGCGGCTGCGCGAGCGGGTGATCGGCCAGGATCACGGCCTGACACAGATCGCCAAGCGGATCGAGACCAACCGCGCGCGGCTCGACAATCCGGGCAAGCCCATCGGCGTGTTCATGCTCTGCGGCCCCTCGGGCGTGGGCAAGACCGAGACCGCGCTGGCGCTGGCCGAGGCGATCTATGGCGGCGAGCAGAACGTCATCACCATCAACATGTCCGAGTTCCAGGAGGCCCATACCGTCTCGGCGCTCAAGGGCGCGCCGCCGGGATATGTCGGCTATGGCGAAGGCGGGCGGCTGACCGAGGCGGTGCGGCGCAAGCCCTATTCGGTGGTGCTGCTGGACGAGATCGAAAAGGCGCACCCGGACGTGCACGAACTGTTCTTCCAGGTCTTCGACAAGGGGCTGATGGAGGACGGCACGGGCCGCCGGATCGACTTCAAGAACACGGTGATCCTTCTCACGTCGAATGTGGGCACCGAGGTGATCATGGACATGGCCGCCCGCGGCGAGACCCGCCCCGCACCCGAGGAACTCTCGGAGGCGCTGCGCCCGCATCTGCAACGGGTCTTCCCGCCCGCGCTTCTGGGGCGGATCGTGACGATCCCCTATTTCCCGCTGTCCCCGGAGGTGCTTGGCGGCATCGTCCGGCTCAAGCTCGACGCCATCGCGGCGCGGATGAAGGCCGGGCACGGCGCGCGCATGAGCTATTCCGATGCCGTGATCGAGCACATCACCGCGCAATGCAACGACCCCGATTCGGGCGGTCGCATGGTCGACAACATCATCACCAACACCATTCTGCCCGACCTCTCCCGCGCCGTCCTCACCCGCACGCTGGAGGGCACGGAGTTTTCCACGGTCGAGGTGGGGGTGGGGGATGGGGGGTTTCTCTATGACATTACATGAGGTCTGACATGAACTATGGCGACAAGTGGCTTGGCAAGTTCGGAGGCGGTTTCAGCGCCTCCGTCATTGGAGGCGGCAGCGCCTATCAGGCAAATGTCTGGAACATGGCGAGCGGCAATGTTCCCATGCCGGTTCTGGTCACCGGCAAAAGGCTTGGCCTGATGGCCAATGCCGAAGCGGGTCATGCCATCATCCTGGTGACCGGTGTTCCCTATCCCGAGGCATTCAGCGAGATCAAATCGAGCGGCATCGATTGGGTTCTGTCCATAGGTGGCAAGGCCGATGCCGCTATCAAAACGACAAGCAAGGCTGGCGCCCTGTTGGAGGCCGCCTCCAAAGCCGGCAACTGGGCCGCACAGGAAAGCGCGAAAAAGGCCGTCCAGGGAATCATGGGAGATTTCGAACTGCCCTCGAGCAAGCCCGGTTTCATCCTGTTGCCCACGCCCGCCGCCGTCGGAGTGGGGATCGGAATATTCTATGAGTGGCAAACGCTGGTGAAGGTCGGCAGCGACGTTGCATGGAGGTACATCAAGCCGAACTGGTGGCTGCAGGCTGGCCAGAACAACCTATTGCTGCACATGGATTCGATCCCGGAAAAGGACAATCAGCGTGTCGCCATCCATCTTCAAAGAAAGGTTTTCGGTAGCGACGATATTCTTCTGTTCAACAGTTCCGGAAGGGCTTCTCCGGTGATTGTGGGTATCGTCAAGAACGGCAGGCTGCACGATTCCTCGGGCAGTCTCGGAATCAACCTCTCGGCCCAGAAGATCGCCGGGGTAACCGAGATCGGCATGCTGAGCACGACTCGCAAGGCCGGTAATTTCGCCGGAGAAAAGATCTATATTTCGGTCAATGTGGCCACATCGCTCAGCGGCACGAATCTCTACAAGTGGCAGTCAAAGGACTATGCCGCCGTTCAGATCGATGCGACTGGCAAGATGGCATCATCAAGTGACCTTCTGGTCAAAACCTGATCCGACCGTTATTCTCGCTACTCCGACAACACCCCCGCGGATATCCCTCCGCGGGGACTTTTCATGTCGTCCGGCTCAGAACTGCACCCGCGCCTGTGCGGTGATGCCCCAGCCGTCGATATCCTCGCCATAGCGCCCGTCGAGACGGATATTGGCGTTGAACTGGCGGCCCTTGCCGAACATGCCCGGCTCGAGGATCTGCACGAAGCCCGCGCCGATGCTCAACTCTCCATAGGTGCCGATATTCGAGGACTGGCTCGCCTGCGCCGCCCCTGCCACAGGCACGAAGAGCGAGTCGGTATCGTCCGCGAAATCGTGGTAGACGGTGCCGGTCACGAAATAGTTCCACGCCCTGTCGCCACTTGGCAAGACCTGCGCCCGGCTCAGCGTGCCGCCGATGAAACCGATCTGCATCTCCGTGTCATCGATCACGATCTGGCCCGGCGTGGCCCCGCCAAGAGCGATGTTGTCGGTTTCGATCGACGAATAGGCGAAGCCGGCTGTCGGCACGAAGCTCAGCCCCGTCTCCTCGTTCACCGACACGATATAGGACACCGATCCGCTGATCGTGTATCCGGTGCTGTCAAAGCTCTGATCCAGAACGCCGAGTGTGCCACCGCCCCCGACCGACGTTTCCGAGATGTCGAAATCGGTCGACTCGTAGCGAAGCTGAACCTCCGAGACGAACTGTCCCCGCGCGGCAGCGACATAGACACCGGCATAGCTCTGGTCGAAGTCGGTGAATATCTGGCTGGTCTGATTGGTGAAATCAAGCGTCCCCAGCACTGGATCGAAGGCAAAGACGGGTTGCTGACTGTCCCCGGTGTTGAAGCCGGCGAAGCCACCAAAGCTCAGATCCCAACCGCCATCGGCCGCGTTGAAGCAGGAGAAGTCCAAGCCGCCCTGCACCCCTGCGTAATCGACGCTGACCTCGCTCTCGAACGTGCCTGCCGCAGTGGTGGTGTCACCGGTGATTTCGGCTTCGCCTCCGGTCGCCCGGCCCCATGTCCCGGCACCGCAACTGGCTCCGTCCGCGGCCGCAAGGCCCGAAACGAACGGGCTGGTTGGCCGGTTGATCACCGCCCCGATCAAGGATCGCGTCAGGGCAAGCCCCCCGGCGATCCCGCCGATACCCGGGTTCGCGCTGCTCTGGAGATCCAGCGAGCTTCCGCCGGGATTGTCCACCACGTTGAACACGACGGAGCCCGTGCTCGGCAGTCCCGGGGCCGTAAAGGTCAACGTGTTGCCGAAGGCACCGTCGTAGTCGATCAGCGTGATCGGTCCGCCAAGCGACGCGACAGCGCCCCCGGTGTTGTTGAAGGCCAGCTCGGTGGTGCCGCTGAGGGCACCCCCCGTCACCACGATCAGGTCAGCGGTATCGGTCACCCCGCTGAAATCGACATCGAAGGCGAGCATGCCGCCAGTGCTGCTCACCGCCCCCTCAAGCGTGAGCACATCGCCCGTGGCACCATCGATCTGTGTGATCGTGCCGCCGGTATTCACGACATTCGTGCCGCCGAGCGTCGAGTTCCCGTTCGACATGATCGTGCCGGTATTGGTGAGGGTTTCGATCCCCGTCAGGCTGCTCGAGTCGACGTCGAGCGTGCCGCCGTTGGCAAGACTGTCGCTCGCCCCCGCCATCACCGTCGCCCCGCCGGTATTGAGCCGCCAGAGGTTATCGTTGGTGAGCGTCACCGCCCCCGCCCCCGCCGTGCTCGACGCCATGCCCAGCACGGTGCCGGTATTGGTGAAGGCGGTATCCACGTTGTCTCCCGCCGCGATCGCGACGGAATCCGCGGCATTGTCCGCGTCGACCGTTCCGGCATTGGTGACGGTGATCGTGCCGCCCGCATCGCCGAAGGTTGCAAGCGCCGCCGCGACGCCTGCCAGATCGGCATTGGCCAGATCGACCCCGCCGCGCACCTGCGCGCCTGCGGCGATATCCACCGTGCCCGTGCCCGTGCCGACGGTGGCGCTCATGCCGGTCGCGCCGCCATCGACGGTGTTGGTCCCGGTCACGTCGAGGTCAAGCGTACCGGTGCCCGCCACCGAAGCCACGATACCTTCTGCGCCGCCATCAACAGAACCGTCACGATTGACGGTCACGTTGCCGTTGCCGCCCGTGGTCGAGGCGAGGATCCCCGCGCCAACGACATCCGAGACATCGCCGGTGCCGGTGATCTCGACATTGCCGCCGTTCAGCGATTGGGCGTTGATCCCCGGCGCACCGGTTATCGTCCCGGCGACATCGATCCGGATATCGCCCGAGTCTGTCTGAGCGTCGATCCCGTCGAAAGCCGGATTGCCGGTCCCCGCCGCGTCGCCCGTCACATTGCCCGTGCCCGTCACCGTCACGGCACCCGTGCCGCTGGCCACCGCGTTGATCCCGTCCGCATCGGCAACCACGTCGCCGCCGAGCGTGATCACCGTGTCGCCATCCTCGGCCACCGTCTCGATGCCGTTGCCGGTAAAGGCCGCAGCCCCGCCGAGCGCCGCGCCCGTGGTCACGCTCACCGTGCCCGCGCCAGTGGCAGAGGCCGCGATCCCCACGGCACCGCCATCGACCGCGCCATTGGCCGTCACGGCCACGTTGCCGCCGCCCGTGCCTTGCGCCAGAAGGCCCGTCCCGGTCGATCCCGCATCGCTCAGCAGCACCGGGCCGGTCGTCGTCACCGTCACCGCGCCGCTGCCCGCGTTCGTGGCAATGATCCCGCCCGAGGCCCCGGACCCCTGCGCCTCGATCGCCCCCGAGCGGTCGATCAGCAGATTATCCACTGTGCCCGCGTCCGAGATCACCCCGGTGATCGCCACGCCGTCCGCGCCCGTCACCGTGGTCGCCCCGGTTCCCGACACGCTCACCGCCCCGGTCTGCGCCTGCGCAAGGATTCCGCCGGTCGCCCCGGTCACCGCGCCGCCGCCCGTCACCGTCACAGCGCCCGCACCCGTCGCCTCGGCATCGATGCCCGCGCCGGTCACGCCGGTCACGTCCTGCACCGCCGTCACCGAAACCGCCCCGTCAACGGAAGATGCCGCGATCCCGTCCGTGTCGCCCGTCACCACGCCGTCCCGCGTCACCGTCACGCCGCCCGGCCCATCCGCCAGGATACCGACGCCGGTCGCGCCCGTCACGTCACCCGTGCCGCTCACGCTCGCCGTGTCGGTCCCCGCAGCCACGATCCCGTCCGTGCCCCCCGAGATCGTCCCGTCGCGCGTCACCGTCACGACGGTGCCGGTCGCCAGGATGCCGATGCCGCCCGTGCCGGTCACGTCGCCCGTGCCGCCCACGTTCGCCGTCGTCACCGCCGTGGCCACGATCCCGTCCGTGCCGCCAGAAACAACCCCGTCGCGCGTGACATCCGCCGTGTCGCCCGTCGCGGTGATGCCGCTTGCCAGCGTGCCGGTCACGTCGCCCGTGCCGCCCACGACCGAGGCCCCCCCGGCAATCGCCACGATCCCGTCCGTGCCGCCCGTCACCACGCCGTCGCGCGTCACCGAGACGATCCCGGCCCCGCCGGTCGCCGCCAGAAGCGCCACGTCCACGCCGTCGCTCACGTCGCCCGTGCCCGCCACGGTGATGTCGCCCGTCGCCGAGACCGCCACGATCCCGGGCGCGCCGGAGATGCTGCCATCCACGTCGATCAGCACGGTCCCGCTTGTCGTCGAGACGCTGATCCCGTCATCCGTCGGATCGCCGCTGCCATCCGCATCGCCCGTCACGTTCCCCGTGCCCGTCACCGTCACGGACCCCGCGCCGCTGGCCACCGCGTTGATCCCGTCGCCCGTGCCGCTCACATCCCCGGCCAGCGTGATCACCGTGTCGCCATCCACCGCGCTGGTGAAGATCCCGTCGCCCGCCGTGCCCGTGACGCCGCCATTCGCCGTCACCGCCACCATGCCGTTGCCGCCCGCCAGCGCCTCGATGCCCGTCGTGCCGCTCACCGCGCCGTCAAGCACCATCGTGACGGACCCGGTGCCGCCACTCGTGTCGCCCAGAACACCTGTGCCGCCCGCATTGTTGACGCTGCCCGCCGCGCTGCTGGTGATGGTCACGTCGCCCGCGGCGTTGGTCCCCGCCATGCCCGTGGCCGAGGAGGACGCGATGCCGCCGATGGCCACCACCGAGCGATCCGCCGTCGCCGTGCCCGTGCCCCCGGTCTGCGTGAAATCACCGACAGTGAACGTGCCGGTCAGCGTGCCGCCGCTCTGATCGATGCGGGCGAGCGTTTCGCTCCCCGTCGTGCTCAGCGTGCCGCTCGAAAGCGCCGCCTCCGCCCCGGCGGCCAGCGCCCCGCCATCGGTCGAGAGCGTGCCGCCGCCGATCTGCAGATCGGTCGAGGCCAGCGTGCCCGCACCGGTCACATCGAGCGTGCCGCCGCCAACCGTCGTCGCGCCGGTGAAGGTGTTCGCCCCCGACAGCGTGAACGTGCCCGTGCCCTGCTTGACCAGCCCGCCGCTGCCGGAGATCACCCCGGCAAAACTCGTATCCGTCGCGTCGCCGGTGGTCAGCGTATTGGCCCCCAGCGTTACCGTGGAGGTGCCCGAGGCAGACGCCAGCGAGCCGATGGTCTCCGACCCAGTCAGCGTCAGGTCGCCGGTGCCGTTCAGCGTCACCGCCGCCGTATCGGACAGCGCCGCGCCATCCGCCGTCAGCCCGGCGGCAGTGTTCACCGTCACCACGCCCGAATCGATGTTGCCGGTCACGGTCAGACGCCCGCCGCCGATCGTCGTCGCGCCGGTATAGGTATTGTCGGCCGATAGGGTCAGGGTGCCCGCGCCGATCTTTTCCAGCGGCCGCGCGCCACCTATCTCCGAGATCACGCCCGATTGCTCGGCGCTGCCCGCCAGAACCTGCAATTGCGTGTCGTCGCTGCCCAGCACGATCGGGTTGGCGATGATCACCCCGTCGGCATAGTCGATCACCGACCCGGTGGTGGTGATGGTGCCCGTGCCCGCGGCCGTATCGGACCCGAGGCTCAGCGTACCGCCCGCCACGGTCATACCACCCGAAAAACTGTTCTCGCCGGTGAGCGCGACCGTGCCGTCCCCGTCGATGGTCAGGCTGCCCGCATTGGGGCCGTTGCCGGTATCGTCGGCGATGCTGTCGGAGATGGTCAGCGTCTCGCCCGCGCCCGGGGACAGGGTGAGACCGGCATTCTGAAGGAAAAGACCCGCGCCCGCCGCAGTGCCATCGCCCGCCCCTGCGGTGCCGCCGGTGCCCCCGGCAACCGTGCCGCCGCTGGCCGCGGACGCGCCGGAAATGGTGACCGTCGCGCCGTCCTGCACGAAGACCGCGCCGCCGAAGCCCGCGCCGCCGCCGCCGCCGGAATCGGTTCCACCTGTGCCGCCGCCGAACCCGCCGGTGCCGCCCCCGCTGCCAAAGCTACCTGCGCCGCCGCCGCCACCGCCAAAGCCACCCGCGCCGCCGCCGTCCCCGCCACCGCCGCCGCCGCCGTAGCCGCCAGCCCCGCCATCGCTGACGTCACCACCACCGCCGCCGCCGCCGCCATAACCGCCAGCGGCACCAGCCTGCAAGTCAGCGCCGCCACCACCGCCGGAGAGATCGCCACCAGCCGCCGGGCCAGCACCACCATCAATTCCGCCCGCGCCGCCATTCGGACCACCACCCGCGCCGCCGTTATCGGTGTTTGTATCGGCGCCATCAGCAAACGCGCCGCCACCACCGCCACCGCCCCATTCTGCCGAAGCACCGGTCGAACTGCCACCGTTACCCCCAAGGCCACCGCCGCCGCCGCTTCCGACATCTGCGGTTCCTAACCCGCCACCATCACCGCCTTGCGCGACGTTGTTCAAGAACGAAACGCCATCGACGACAACTGTCGGAGCCGTATCACCGCGCACGAAAAGTGCACCGCCCGCTCCCATGCCGCCACCGCCAGCACCATTATCAAGATTATCCGCCAGCCCGCCATTGCCACCCTGCGCCAGCCCGTCGGCCAGCGTGCCGTTGCGGATCGTCGCGGTCCCGCCATTGACGAAGAAGATGCGCGTGGCCCCCCCGCCCGACACGGTATTGCCGCCCAGATCGACGGTCACGCCATCCGGATCGTCAAGCACCGGCAGGAAACCGGTCAGCGTTACATCGGAAATGACGTTGATCACGTCTGCTTCGGCATTGCTGTTGGCCGCGGTGATCGCTGCGGCCAGTTCCGCCTCGCTCGCCACGTTGAAGGTCGCGGCCCCCGCCCCCGCCGCTCCCAGACCAAGCGCGACGGTCAGCGCCGTGGAGGCGCGCAGCCTCCATTTGAGACCGGTGGAGATACTGGCAACGCGGTCGGCTTCACGGCAAATCAAGCGGGGCATCGGTCTCTCCAACGTAAAATTCGGCGAAAATCAACTCAGACGTTACTGACTTCGATCCAGATCTCAAGCTTTTGCATCTTTCCGCTTACCCTGGGGCATGAGCACTGTGGCCCCAAGGCCGCAATCAGAAGGTCTGACCCTGGATTTCAGTATCTTCTGGACCGCACTACCGTTTGACCGGCTCCGGACAAATCACGATCGCGTGAACGCTCGAGCGCGCCCTCGCTTCCGGGTCCGCATGACAAGCTCTTCAAAAGGGGCAGGCTCGGTCTTGCAGCGTCGATCCTTCCGGACCGGGCCGCACCAATGCGGGGCATGACAGAGGCCGATCCCGCTGCTATCCTCGGCGCAAGACCCGTTTCGGAGTGTTGCCTTGCCCCCCGCCGCGCGCATCACGGACATGCACACATGCCCGCTGTTCAGCGGACCGGTCCCCCATGTCGGCGGACCGGTGATCACCGGCGAGCCCACCGTGATCGTCGTGGGCGTGCCGCAGGCGCGCATCACCGACAAGTGCATCTGCGCGGGTCCGACCGACGTGATCGTCAAGGGCAGCCCAACTGTGATCGTCGGCGGAAAGCCCGCCGCGCGCCTCGGCGACATGACCGCCCATGGCGGCGTGATTGTGACCGGCGCGCCCAACGTGCTGATCGGCGAGGCGGCACCGCCGATCGCGCCATTTCTTATTTCGCCGATCTGTCATCTCTTGGCCGAATCTCTGGCCGAGAACATGCAAGCGCAGGAGATGGCACAGCTGGCCGGCGCTGCCTATGGTAACCCCGATACGGAAGACGGTGTTCCCGAAGGATATCGACGCGCATCGCCGGAGGATTTGGAGCAGCTGGGACTTTATGACCCGATAAGCGGGGACAACCTGACCCGCCCGCCCGATAGCGACTTTCGGGCCGATGTCTTCGTACGGCGGGGTAGCGACGGCCTGCAAGAGTATGTGGTCGCTTTCAAAGGCTCGACAACCGGTGAAGACTGGCTCAACAATTTCTTGCAAGGACCGGGACTGCGTGGGGGGCGACTGGACCGCTATGTGCGCGAGAAGACCGGGCACGGAACGGACTACTACAACGAAGCCGCAGAGATCGGGCGCGTCGCCACGGCCTCTGCAAGAGGAAACCGGGTTCGGTTCACGGGCCATTCTCTGGGCGGAGGGCTGGCTTCCACTGCGGCGGCCGCATCCGGGGCGTCGGCGCATACCTTCAACGCCGCCGGGTTGAATCGCGGCACGATCGAGGAATTCGCGCCCGATGGCGCGAACCCCGCGAACGTGCAAGCCTATTACCTTGAGGGTGATCCACTCAACCGAACCCAGGATGCGATCTGGGACGGTCTGCATCCAGAAGCTTTCGGGAACCGGCACAGGATGCCGACCATCAATGAATGGACCGAGGCAGACCGTCAGGCCGGAGAGGAGGCCGTCAATCCAGACAACTGGATTCCAGACCGATTGGAGCGCAGCTATGCGGCGCACAAGGCGCAACAGAAGCGCCTTCACGGTATGGATGAGATGATGCACTCTTTGAAATCGCAAGAAGCCGACATCCTCGCCGCGAAAGCCTCGAATGGCTGCCCATGAGACGGCGCCTGTCAATCGTGCTGCTTCTGGCACTGGCTGCGGCAGGAGGGCTGGCCCTCGGCTCTCAGGAAAACCGGAAAGGAGACAGCATGAGCATCTCAGATATTGACCCCGATGCTCTGGATGCCCGCGGCCAGTCGATCATCTTCAAGCGCGTCATGGAAGAGGATACGGCGGCGATCACGGCCTTGCTCGATGCGGGACTCGATGTCGATGTCCGCGGTTCCTTCAACGCCACGCCCGCCTTGCGCGCAGCGATTGCCGATATCTGGCCGGTGGTGGAACTGCTGCTGGAGCGCGGTGCAGACCCCATGGCCACCGACCGGCGCGGCATGACGATCCCTTGGCTGGCCACCACTTCCCGTATCGGGGGGGGGGGAAACAGGGCACAAGCCCTCCGACGGGTGAGATCGCGGCTGGCCGATGAGGGCCATCTCGATTCCGTTTACTCCCCCCAAGAAGTCAAGCGGATGATCGCCGAAGGTCGCTGGCCACCCGCGCCCCGGTGATGCGCGCGAGCCACGGTGCGAAACGCGCGCATGAATGGCCGCTGGGCTTTGTCGTCACTTTATGCTATTCTTTTGCCTCAGGGGGCTTGGAAACAGGACCAGAAAGACGTCATGGACACTGAATCGAACATACCGAAGAGCAGGTCGGCCCCTCGCATGACGGCTCGGGGACGACTGGCCATTTCCGTATCTGCGGCCGTCTTGACTGTTGCGGGCACGGCAACCATCGCCTGGGCGGCGCTCGGGCTTGCCCTGTCACCGGTAAGCGAGTCCCATGTCCCCGCCACGCCCGATCTGGCGCGCACGACCGGCGAAGGAACGGCCTTTGCGGCCCACACGCTTGCCATGATCAGTGCCTCGCCTGCGGTCGTCCGTCAGGCTCCAGTCCGGGTTGCCGCTGCACAAGCGCCCCGGCTCGACCCGCGCAGCGATCTGGCCGCGGCCATCGCCGCCCCGGTTGCTCCGGCCCTGCCGGTCGCGGCCCTGCCCCTGGTGGCGGACCCGGCCCGGACGCGGCCCGTGGCCCGGCCCGATCCCGCCGTGCTGACCCGGCAGGCTGCCGCGCCGGTGCGCGTTGCCGCCACGCCTGTCCGTAGCCCGGTATCCGCGACCCCGGTGGCGCGCAACCGGCCCGAAGAGGATCAGGGCACGCGGCTCAAGAAGATCTGGAGCGTCGGCGCGTTCCGCTGAGCGCCTCCGCCTGACCTTGACAGGCCGGGCCGGAGCGCATATGCGCCAGGCCCGTTTTCCTTACCATTTCGTTTCCCCGGCCGGTTCAGCCCGCGTGCAATGCGCGCAACCGCGCCAGCCCGGCGCTGAAGCCCATGAACGAGACCGGGATGGCCAGCATCTCGCCGGAACGGGCCATGGCGCGCACCTCGCCCGCTGTCGCCGCGCGCATCTCCCCGAGCGCGGCCTCGTCGAATCCGGCCATCACGATGCAGCCGCTGGCAAGGCAGGTATCGAAGCCATAGGCACCGATGTCGGTCTCGCCCGCCGGGATCCGCACCCCCTCCGAGAGGCGCAGCCCGAACGGCGTGACAAGCACGCCCATCACCTGATCCTCGTCCGTCAGCCGCAGCACGAATTGCAGCAAGGTGCCGCCGGTATCGGTGTGACGGATGGTCTGGCTCATCTCGCACCGGCGCGTACCGCCCTCGGGCGTGGCGCATTGCACGGACCAGTCGCGGAAGGTCTCGCGCAGCGTGTCCGGTGCCGGGGATTCCTGCGCTCCCGCCGGCCGAGCCCCGGGCAGCACCGCCAGGCACAAGGCCAAGGCGCAGGCAAACGCAGGAGCGGCAGGAGCGGATGTCATCGGGGAGGTCTCCGGTTTCGCGGGAGGGAGGATGTGCCGGAATCCATCGTCACACAACCCGCCCATGGAAAATTTCTCGCATGAACCGTGTCTTCATGGCATTGATCGAAGGCGCATAGTCTTGTCAAACTGTCCTGTATCGCGCGGCACTATTTGAAAGAGCATATCGTCATGTCATGGCAAAGCAAGATCGCCTGGAAAGAGGGGCTCTTCCTGCAAGCCCATCACCTTCAGCAGGCGGATCGCTATGTTGAGCATCTGATCGAGATGCGCAGCCGCCATGCCGCGCCCTATCCCTGGGGGTTCTCGCACCTCGAGATCGACACCGACCTTTCGGAGCAGAACCTCTTCGGTCTGCGCCGGGCGGCGGGGATCTTTCCCGACGGCTTGCCCTTCGATCTGCCGGGCACGAGCCTTCTGCCGCATCCCGTGGCGGTGCCCGAAGGCTCGGAGGGGAATTTCATCTGGCTGACCGTGCCGATGTCGGATCCGAACGGGCGCGAGATCGGCACCGATGACGAAACGAGCCGCGCCACGCGCTACGTGCTCGACCGCGAGCGCGTCGCGGACAGCACCGCCGCGATGCGGCTCGAGCACGATCTGGAGATCGCCCATCCCCGCCTGGCCCTGGAGGTGCGGCGCACGGCCAAGCCGGGCTATAGCTGCCTGCGCGTGGCACGCGTGGTCGAGGTGCGCGACAAGACCGTGGTGCTCGATCCCGCCTTCGCGCCGCCGCTGCTCCGGGCAGACGCGCATCCGGTCGTGGCGGGCTGGATCGACCGGGTGGTGGGCTGGGTCGAGACGCGGCTGGCGGCACTGGCGCGCTATGCCGCCGATCCCGGCACCGGCGGCGGGTTGCAGGCGGCGGATTACTCCATGCTTCTGCTGCTCAATCGTGAAATCGGCGGGCTGCGGCACATGCGCGCTTCGCGCTATGTCCACCCCGAGCGGCTCTATACCACGCTGTTGCGGCTGGCCGGAGAGTTGTGGACCTTCGACGCCACGCGGCTCTGTCCGGATTACCCGACCTATGACCATGACGACCTCGAGGAAACCTTTACCCCGGTGCTGCGCGACATCCAGCGCCTTCTGAGCCGCGACATGAGCCGCGCGATCCGGCTCGATCTGCAACAGCCGGTGCCCAATTCCTTCATCGCCACGGTCGAGAACCGGGCGCTGTTCCGCGAGGCGGCATTCATCATAGAGGTGACAGCCGACAAGCCGCTGACCCAGATCCAGCAGCAGTTTCCGCTGCTGTGCAAGGTCGGGCCGAACACCCGCATGGGCCAGATCGTGGACAGCAACCTGCCGGGACTGGAACTGGTCCACCTGCCGACACCGCCGCACCAGATCCGCGCGGTCACGAGCCATGTCTACTTCAGCATCGACAAACGCTCGGAACTGTGGCGCGAATTCTCCACCGCCTCGGCGATCGGGCTGCATTTCGCAGGCGACTGGCCGGAGCTGGAGCTTGATATCTGGGCGATCATGGAGGCCGCGACATGAGCGTGCCACCTCCCTCCGGTGGCGGTGGCGACGGTCGCAAGCCGCCCAAACCCCCGCAGCGCACGGTGATCGCGCCGCTGCCGGGCGCGCGCGCGCGCCCCGCGCCCGGACCGGGGGACGGCGATGCCAGGCCGGACCAGGGCCAGGAGCAGCGCGGCGCGCGTCCCCTGCCATGGGCAGGCGGGTCCGGCGCGGCCTGGGAGAAACCTGCACCAGATCCGGGCGTGGGCAGCGCACCTCCCGCGGACGCCTGGGGCACGCCACCCGCCACCCCGTCGCCCGCCGCCTCCGGCGGAGGGCAGCACGCCTGGATGGGCAGCGCCGGAAAGGAGCAGTTCTTTCCCGAGATCGCGCGCCCGACCGAGGCGGGCCCTGCGGCAGCTCGGCACAAGATCCCGCTGGAAAAGGCACTCGAGAGCACGGTGACGGGCCATGCGGTCGGGGCCAACCCGTTCACCGCGGCCGCTGCGGGCCTGCTGATGCTGCTGGGACGGCTGCGCAGCCAGGTGGTCGACATGCAGGCCTTGCCGCTGATGGCCCACGTCACCCGCGAGATCGACGGGTTCGAAGCCCGCGCCACCGGGCGCGGTGCCGATCCGCATCAGGCGCTGGTCGCCAAATACGTGCTCTGCGGCACTGCCGATGACGTGGTGCAGAACCTGCCCGGCACCGATCGAGAGGTCTGGGTGCAATACGCGATGGAGGCGCGGTTCTTCAACCGCCGCACCTCGGGTGTCGGCATATTCCAGGAGATCGAGAAGGCGCTGGCCGATCCGGCGCGCTGCTACGATCTGCTCGAACTGATGCTGATCTGCCTGCAACTGGGCTTCGAGGGCAAGTATCGCGGTGCCCCGGGCGGCGATGTCGATCTGCAACGCATCCGGCGGCAGATCTACGAGACGCTTCGGCACTTGCGCAGGCGCGAGGATGACGACATCTCGCCGCATTGGCAGGGCTTTGCCATTGCCACCCCCCATCAGGGCCGCCGGGTACCGCTCTGGGTGGTGACAAGCCTCGCCATGGCGCTGCTCTGCGGCAGCTTCATCGGGATGCGCGTCTATCTCGGGCAGGATGCCGGGCGGGTCGCCGACGGGCTGCGGGGGCTGCATCCCGACGGCACCCTGACGCTGGCGCGCGCGGCCACGCTGCCCGACCTGCCGCCAGAGCCCGAGCCCTATGTGCCCCCGGTCTTCGAGGCCCCCGGACAGCTCGAGCGGATTCGTGCCGCGCTCGCCCCGGAGATCGAGGCGGGCGATCTCACCGTCGAGATGCGCGGCAATTTCATCGCCGTGACCGCCAACAACCTGGTGTTGTTCGACAGCGGTCGCGCCGATCTGCGTGAGGACTTCTTGCCGGTCGCCAGGCGCATCGCCGAGGTGCTGGAGACGGAGCCGGGGGCCATCCGCATCGTCGGCCATACCGACAACGTGCCGATGAGCGGGCGCGGGCGGTTCCGCAACAACCAGGAACTGTCGGTCGCGCGCGCCGAGGCGGTGGCCGGGGTGATCCGCCCCGCGCTGAGCGAAGCGGAGCGCGTCGAGGTGATCGGCGCGGGCGAAGACGACCCGGTGGCCGACAATGCCACAGCCGAGGGGCGCGCGCAGAACCGCCGCGTCGAGGTGCTGATCCGCCGAGAGGAGGCAAGTGGGATATGAGCACGCCCGTCCGACCGGGAGGACCGGCATGAAGAAGATCATCTTCAGTCTGCTGACCGTGCTGGGGCTGGTGGCCTTTGCCCTGGCGCTCTGGTTCGGCGGACCGCTGATCGGCGTTGCGGGCGTGTTCCCGTTCGCCTCGGTCTGGGCGCGGCTTCTGCTGATCGCGCTGGTCTGGGGCGCGGTCGGGCTCTACCACCTCGTCCGCTGGTGGCGTGCGCGCCGCGCAGAACGCGCGCTCGAGGCCGCGATCGTGCCCGAAGGCCCGGTGGGCGACGGCGAGGTTCTGGGCGAGAAGCTCCACGAGGCACTGGCGGTACTGCGCCGCTCCTCGGGTTCCTCGGCCTATCTCTACGAATTGCCCTGGTATGTGATCATCGGCCCGCCCGGCGCGGGCAAGACCACGGCGCTGCTGAATTCCGGCCTGCGGTTTCCCCTGGCCGAGAGCGCGGGCGGGCCGATCGCCGGGGCAGGAGGCACGCGCTATTGTGACTGGTGGTTTTCCGAAGAGGCCGTCCTGATCGACACCGCGGGACGCTACACCACCCATGACAGCGACGCCGAGGCCGACCGCGAGAGCTGGATGGCCTTTCTGGATCTGCTCAAGCGGCACCGCCCGCGCCAGCCGGTGAACGGTGTGATCCTCGCCATCAGCCTCGAGGACCTGCTCGCGGGCGACGAGGCCGTGATCGAGGCCCATGCCACTGCAATCCGCGACCGGCTGCTGGAACTGCAGGAGGTGTTCCGCATCGAGGTGCCGGTCTACGTGCTCTTCACCAAGGCGGATCTCATCGCGGGCTTCACCGAGTTCTTCGGCAGCTTCAGCGCCTCGCGTCGGCAAAAGGTCTGGGGCGCGACCTTCCGCCCTGCCAACCGGCGCGAGCCGACGCTGCCGCTGGTGGCGGCGGAATACGACGCCCTGCTCGCGCGCCTCTCGGCCGAAGTCACCGACCGCATGAACGAGGAGCCCGACGGGGTGGCGCGCATCGCGATCTTCGGATTTCCGGCGCAGGTGGCGATGCTCAAGGACCGGGTGATCGGCCTGCTCACCGGCGTTTTCGGATCGAGCCGCTACCGGGTCAACGCGACGCTGCGTGGCTTCTACTTCGCGTCCGGCACCCAGGAGGGCACGCCGATCGACCAGGTGCTCGGCGCGATGGAGCGCAGCTTCGGCGACATGGGCATGCTGCCCGGTGCCGGGGCCTCGGGCCGCGGCCGAAGCTATTTCCTGCACGACCTGTTGCGCAAGGTGATCTTTGCCGAGGCGGGATGGGTCTCGCAGGATGCGCGTGCAGTGCGGCGCGAGCGCGTGTTGCGCTACGGGATCTTCACGCTGGTGCTGATCGCTACCGGCGCCTTGGCGGCCCTCTGGGGCACGAGCTTTTACCGCAACCATGCGCTGGTGCGCTCCGCCGAAGCCGAGATGGCCCGCTACCGTGACGAGGCGCGGCTCGAACTGGAAAAAACCGAGATCACGGATCCGGATCTCGGCCCGGTGCTGCCGCTGTTGCGCCAGCTCGCCTCCTTGCCCCTGGGCCATGCAACGCAGGACATCGGCGGCGGGCTGCTCGACGGTGCCGGGCTGAGCCAGCGCAGCGCGATCCGAGCAGCGGCTCTGGCGGCCTATCGCGACGGGCTCGAGCGTCACCTGCGCCCGCGGCTGATCCTGCATGTAGAGACCCGGATCGCCGAGGACATCACCAATAACGACCTGCTGTCGCTCTATGAATCGCTCAAGGTCTACAAGCTTCTGGGCCATGCCGCGCCGGCACCTGACGATGCCTTCATCGCCGCCTGGTTCGCGGATGAATGGGCCCGGGACCCGGCCTACCGCGGGGCCGGGCCGATGCGCGATCTGCGCGCCGAGATGGAGGCGCATCTGTGGGCCATGCTGGATCTGTCGGCGACCCAGAGCCGCGCCCGTGTCGATCTCAACGGCGCATTGGTGGAGCGTGCCGAGCGCATCCTGTCGCTGATGAATCTCGAGGATCAGGCATGGCTTCTGGTGATGGGGGCGGGTGGGCCCCAGGATATCGCGCCGTTCAATCTCGGCCAGCGTGCCGGGCCCGATGCGGAGCTGGTCTTCGAGACGCTGGACGGGCGCGCGCTCAACGAACTCGAAGTGCCTGCCACCTTTACATATGCCGGTTTCCATCAGTATTTCCTGCCGCGCCTCGCCGATGTCGCCAACAAGCTCGAGACGCAGCAATGGGTGCTGGGCGCGCGCGCCGAGGCGGCGGATGTCTCGGGCGAGTTGCGCCGTCTCGGACCGGCGATCATGAACCGCTATGCGCTCGAGTTCACCCGCGCCTGGAATGCGGCGCTCGACAATATCCGGCTGCGCCCGATGGCCGCGGGCGCGCCGCAATTCCTCGCGCTCAACGCCGTCTCCGACCCACGCCAGTCGCCGATCCTCAAGCTGGTGGAGGCGGTGAACAAGGAAACCAGGCTGACGGCCGGATTCGATGAGGAGGACGGGTTCGGGGCCGGGCTGGGCAGCCTCGCCGAGGGCGAGGGGGCCGAGATCGCGGGTTTGGTCGGCGAGCAGGTGATGCGCCGCATCCGCGAACGTGCCTCGGGGATGAGCCGGATCGGCTTTGACGTGCTCGAACAGCGCCGCCGCTCGTCGAACCGGGCGGACGGTCAGGCAGCGCAGGGCGGCGGCGCATCCGCCGCCGAGGCGCAGTTGCCGGGTGCCAATGTCGAGGCACAGTTCGGGCGCTGGCACGATCTGCTGATCGAACTGCCCGAGGGACGGCCCATCGACGTGCTGCTGCAGGACCTGCAGAAGATCTATCGTCTGATGCTCACCTCCACCGCAGGCGCGGGACAGATCCCTGCCACGCTCGGCCAGGAACTGGCAACACAGGCGGCCCTTCTCACCCGCCATGCCACGCGGCTGCCGCCGCAACTGGCGCGGATGATCCAGCAGGCGAGCGAGGAATTCGCCGGCAACGCCGCGAATACCACGCTGGCCGCGCTCAACGAGCGGCTCAATGCCGAGGTGTCGCAGGTCTGCGAGGCGCTGGTGCCCAACAGCTATCCGTTCGACGGCCGCGCCAATCGCGACCTGCCGATGGCCGAATTCGCCCGGCTCTTCGCCCCTGGCGGGGTGATCGACCGGTTCTTCAAGACGGAACTGCTGCCGCATGCAGATATCAGCGGTGCGGAATGGCGATGGAAGCCCGACAGCCGCCTGGGCGCGCAGATGTCGCTTGCCACGCTGGCCCAGTTCCAGCGCGCATCGGCGATCCGCGACGCCTATTTCCCCGGCGGCAGCGCGCTGCCGGGCTTCGACATCACCATTCGCCAGACCGCGCTGCATCCCGATGCGGACGTGGCGCTGCTGGAGATCAACGGGCAGGTGATCACGACGCAGCAATCCGGCAGCCTCGCGCAGAGCCTGTTCTGGCCTTCGGGCGGTGGCAGCGGCTCGGCCTCGGTGCAGCTTGCACCCGAGATGCCCGGCCGCGAATCGGCGTTGCAGGTCGCACCCGGCCCCTGGGCGCTGATGAGGCTGATCAACGCCGGCAAGCCGCGCCCTTCGGGCAGCGGCGTCAATATCCGGCTCGATGTCGGCGGGCGCTATGTCGCCTACAACATCAACACCGCCTCGTCGGGCAACCCGTTCTTTCTGCGCGAGCTGTGGGATTTCCGCTGCCCGCGCGGGCTGTGAGCGACCGGAGGCAGGACATGACGAGCAGACAGTCAGACGAGACCGCGCCACCCGCAACCGGAACAGGGACGGAGCTGGATACGAAGACGCTCGCAGAGGCAAAGGCGACAGCCGCGCCGGACGCGACGAACGACACCGAGGCGGATGACGATGCCGGACACGCGCACTGTGACGACCCGGTACCGGAGGCGGTTCCATCACCCGAGGCGGATGTGGCGGCGACGCCTGTGGACGAGCACGCACCGGGTCCCGCCCCCCCCCCGGCGCCCTCTCCCCCCGAGGCGGCCGCCCCCTGCAAGGCGGGGCTCTTCGGCAAGCTGCCCGCGCGGGGCGATTTCATCTCGCGCGCCGTCGCCCAGGATCTCCTGCGCCCGATCGAGGACTGGCTCCTGCCGCTGGTGCAGGCCACGCGCGAGCTTCTGGGTACGAACTGGGAAGCGGCCTGGCGGCAGGCGCCGCCCTGGCGGTTCTGGATCGGTCCCGACATCCTGCGCGGCGACTGGACGCGCAACCTGCGCGCCCACGAACAGGCGGGCACGGTGACCGGCGTGCTCCTGCCCTCCGCCGACCGGCAGGGGCGGCTCTTTCCGCTGGTGCTGGTGCTCGCGGACGATCACGCGCGCCTCATGCCGCCGCCGGTGCTCGAGGCACCGGACCGGGGGTGGTATGCCACCTGCGACGCGCTGCTGCTGGCGGCGCGTGCGGGCCGCGCGCTCGAGGCGGTCGAGGTCGATCTGGCGGCGCTGGCCGCGCCACGCCTGCCGGACGGAGCGGCGCAGATGGCCGGGCTTCTGGCGCGGCGCGCGCTCTGGGGGCAGGGTGGCGGCGAGGACGGCGGGGAGGGCTCGGTCTGGAGCGGGATTCGCGCCAGCGACCATCACCTTGCCGCGACCGGACGCAGTTACTGGTGGTGCGAGGGGGCGGAGGGGCGGACCAGCGTCATCTCGCTTGCCGGGCTGCCCGATGCCGAAACCTTCGCCTTCATGCTGACCGACGCCATTCCACCCGCCGAGCCACAGACAGGAGGCTGAGCCGTCATGAGCAATCCGAAATTCCGTTTCGAGACCGGGGCCGTGACTCATGACGGATGCGTGCGCGCCCATAACGAGGATCGCTATCTCAGCGCACCGCAGCATGGGATCTGGCTGGTGGCCGACGGGATGGGCGGGCATTTCGGTGGCGATGTGGCGGCACAGATCGTCGTCGACCGGGTCGAGACCGTGCGGCAAAGCTCGAGCGCGGCCGATCTGCGGGCGCGGTTTCTCGACCGGGTAGCGCGGGCCAATGAAGATATCCGCGCCCATTCCGCGCGCCATGACGGGGTCACGATCGGCGCGACGCTGGCGGCGCTGCTGATCCACGAGGCGCATTTCGCCTGTTGCTGGTGCGGCGACAGCCGGATCTACCTGCTGCGCGACGGCGTGCTGACCCAGCTCTCGCGTGATCATACCGAGGCGCAGGAACTGTTCGACAGCGGCGCGATCACTGCCGAGCAGGCCGAGAACTGGCCACGCAAGAACGTCATCACCCGCGCTGTCGGGGTCTACGAGCAGGCCGAGATCGACCATGCGACCGGCACCCTGCGCGACCGCGATGCGTTCCTGTTGTGCTCGGACGGGCTTACAGGGCATTTGCACGATGACGAAATCGTCGCCATGATGCGCGGGCAGCCCTCGCAGGCCGCCTGCGAGGCGCTCCTGGCCGAAACGCTGCGACGCGGGGCCAGCGACAATGTCACGGTTATCGTTGTGCGCTGTGCGCTCAAGACGGTGGTGAGCAACGAAGAGACCGCCACGCAAGACCAGGAAGGCAGCGTCTGATGACATCCCGACCGCCCGACGGAAATCCGCCTGCAGGCTCCGTTCCGCCCGAGCGTACGCAGATTGCCGCGCGCGGAGCGGGCGCGCGCGCTGCCCATGTCACGAACAGTCCGATCCAGGTTCCGCCCGGGACCGTGCTGATCGGCACCTACGAGATCGTCTCGCATATCAATACCGGCGGCATGGGAGAGGTCTATCGCGGCGTCAACATCCACAACGGCGAGGCGGTGGCGATCAAGATCGTGCTGCCCGCGCTGGCTCATGACGAGAAGATCCTGTCGCTCTTCCAGAAGGAATCGACCGTGCTGCGGCGCATATCGCACGACGCGATCGTGCGCTACGAGGTATTCACCATCGATCCCGAGATCGCCCGCCCCTGCCTGGTGATGGAATATGTCGAGGGTGTGCCGCTCGGCGACCGGATGGAGAGCGACCCGCTGTCGGAGGCGGAGGTGATGACGCTGCTGCGGCGGCTGGCGGACGGGCTGGAGGTGGCGCATCGCGCGGGCGTGGTGCATCGCGACCTCTCGCCCGACAACGTGATCCTGCGCGAAGGCCGGGTCGAGAACGCCAAGATCATCGATTTCGGCATCGCCAAGGAGACGACTCCGGGCGGGCGCACGCTGATCGGCGGGCAGTTCGCGGGCAAGCCGGGTTATGTCGCGCCCGAACAACTCGGCCTCTATGACGGCCATGTCACCGGGCAGGCCGATATCTACAGCCTCGCGCTTCTGGCCGCCGCCGCCGCCCTCGGTCGGCCGATCGACATGGGCGACAACCCCGCCGAGGCGGTGCGCGCGCGCATGAGCGTGCCGGACCTCTCGGGCCTGCCCGACCGGCTGGCAGGGCTGCTGGGCTGGATGCTGCAACCCGATCCCGCCGACCGCCCCGCCGACATGGCGGCGGTGCTGGCGGCGATCACCCCCGCGAGCCTGCCACCCGGCCCACAGCCCGTGACTTCGGCACCACCCGGCACCAACCCGCCCGCCACAAACCCACCCGGGACCAACCCGCCCGGTGCGATGGGCAATCCCGGAACCGGCAGCCCGTTCGGGCCGCCCCCTGTAACGACGCCGCCCGCAGGCAAGGCCGTGACTGGCGGCGGCAGGCGCGGCGGGCTCCTCCTTGCCGGTCTGGCGGTGCTGGCGCTGGCACTTGGCGGGGCCTGGTATGCCGGTGTGCTGCCCGGTCTCGCACCACCGGGGGCGAGAAACCTCGAAGAAGAACGCGCCTGGCTGAAAGAATGGGTCGCGCGCGGCACGACCTCATGCCTTCATTTCCAGCCGGGCACCACGGACGCGGCCCAGGGCCCTGCATTGGGCAATTTGGTCGGCACCGAAGCCGGCTTCGCCGCGCTCGTCGAGGATTTTTCCGAGGCCCACGGACGGGACCCTGACCTGGGTCTTGTCCCGGTCCGTGAAACGCACTGCGATGCGCTCGATTTTCTCGCGCGCACCACACCGCCTTCCGCCCAGGGTCCGGTGCTTGGGCTCGAGTTGCCGAACACCGCTTCGGGCGATGTGGTGGGGCGTTTCGAGGGACACGGCAAGGACTCGGTCGCGGTCCTTCTGGTCGATCCCGAGGGCCGGGTCCAGAATCTCTCGTCCGAGTTCGACCCCGCTGACGGCACGCTCACCGTGCCGGGCCGCCGCCTTTGGTCTCCGAGAGCGGCCGAGGGCGACGTGTTTCTCGTGGTGGCCATTGCCACCCGCGATCCACTCGGGACGGTCGCACTGATCCCGGACAACGCCATCCTGCCCGTTGCGCAGGGTGACGAATTCTGGAGGTTTCTCGAAGCGGATGTCGAGCGCTCGGCGGGACCGGTCCGGTCACGGCTGGTTGCACTGCCGGCGCGGCGCTGAGCGCGCCGCGCGCTCTCGGCCTGCTCCCTTCGGCACCCGGCAGGATGCGGACGGCTTCCCGACATCAGCCTTGAAGGCTTCGCCTCCGCCATGGTCCGGGGTCATCTGGACGCCAACATCGCCGCCACGGTTTCGCGGAACGCGTCCAGTCCGGGCGGCTCGCGGATCACCGCCACGCGCCCCGATGCGCCGCTCATCTTGCGTTCCGCCCAGTCCACGACATAGCCCGCGTCACGACCCTCGAGAAACGGGTTGGCGCGGATCACGGCCGCACCGAAGAGCGACAGCAGGTCGGTTGCGGGATCGGCGCTAAGCGCCAGGTGCGCTCCCTCCATGCCAAGGAAATGCGCCAGATAGAGCCGCCCGGCGGTGATCGTGTGCCCGCGCGCGCGCAAGAAGGCCGCGCCTTCGGAGGCAAGCTTTCCGACCATTTCCCGGGCAATCTCCGGGTTAGTCCGCAATGTCAGCAACTCGGCATTGGTCATCTGCGCGGTCAGGTCGGGCCGGTAGGTGCGCATCATCCGTAACCAGGTGCTGTCTATGAACTGACCCAGGCCGGTCGCGGTCGAGAGCGGGTTGCGCGCGTCGGCGCGGCCGCCGGATTCAACCTGGATGATCCGCTGCACCAGTTGCGACACGGCGGCCTCCCCCCCGCCGAGACGGTCGATCACGGCCCCCGAGGTCGCGCGCGGCGCGTGACGGCTGTCGCGGGGACCCCAGCAGGTCGGTGCCGCGTCCGGCGAGGGCCGATAGACATAGCAGCGGATCGGCGCGGCGGCACTGTCGATCCCGATATAGAGCAGCTGGTCCAGGGCTCTGCCCTCGTCCGTCTGCCCGCCCCGAGCAGGGGCTTCACTCATGACCAGGGTCAGTGTATCTCCCTCGGCCGCCTCTGCATCAAGCTTGTAGGCCGTCGAAAGCAGCATGATCATCTGTCCCACCAGCCGGGCGGGCAGCCCCTGCCGCAGCGCCGCACCATAGAGCCCGTCCATGATGCGGGGCCGTTCGGAGGGGGGGCCGAGCGCCGGTGCCGGACGGCTGTCGGAAAGCGCGGCAAGATCGCGTCCGATCCAGGGATCCGAGCCGGTCCTGATGGCAGGACGATCTTCGGCATCGCTACCGGGCTGCCGCGCCAGCGCACCGATATAGCGCTCGGGCGCATAGAACGCGGCCTGCACGAAGTGCGGTTTGTCATCCCACGATCGCTCGGGTCTCTGCCACCGCAACGCAAAGACGTGATTGTCGCCCAAGACATCGATACCCAGAAGCGATGCCGCAGCTTCGGTAACGACGGCCGCTTCCTCTCCGGGCAATCCCTCCCGCAAGAGCACGGTCTCGATGGGCGTGGCGCGCGATATCCTGAGGACGGTCTCTTCATAGAGCGGATAGCGGCGCTCGGGTGGCCGCAGCGCCATCGCACTTATCCCCATGTCTTTCGCGGCTTCCGGTCTGCCGGCGATCAGCGCCAGCGCTTCGGCAACGTTGCGCGGACGCACGGGCCCGCTGGCAGGGGCGGGGCTTTGGGCGACGGGGCGCACCGCCGCGCTGCGCTGCGCCTGGAAGATGGCAAAATCCTCCTGACTGGTGGGCAGCGTCAGGCTCAGCCGCTCACCCGCCGGGATCATCGTGTCTCGGATCACCAGGACATCGCCGGAACCCCGTTCCGGTGGCAGCCCCTCGGGACGCGGAAGCCGGACGGGAGCAACCGATTGTGCGACCCGGCCGGTCTCGATCCGCAATGGCGTGCCCGGCAGGTCCATGAAGCGGGGGACGTCGCCTGCGGGTTCGGGCGTGGCACCGATCTCGGGAGGCGGCCGGTTCTCCGGCGAGGCCGCGATCTCACGCGGTTGGGTCTCGGGCAAGGGCGCGCGCAGTTCGACGATCCCGCTGATCAACCCGAACCCGACCGGCATGGCAACCACCGCAAGCCCGAGCGCCAGTCGGCGCCATATCCGGCGCCGGTGCCGGATCCGGGCCTGCGCACGCGCCCGCGCGAAACGCGGATCGACCGGCGCCTGGCGGGAGTCGGTCACCGGAGACCGGTCGACAGAGACCGCCGCAGACGCTGGTTGTCCTGTCCCGCTGCTGCGGCGGGGGCACGGGCCACCGGGGCAGACTGCCGGGGCGCGGGTGCCGCGCGCGCCGCGGGCTGCTCCCTGCGCGGGGCCGGGGCTGCGCGCGCCGGGGCGGCGGCGCAGACTGTCTCCGTCACCGAGCGCAATTCCCGCCAGATCTCGGGGGTCGGCTCAAGCCCCGAAAACGTCGCGCCGTTGCCGTCCACATAGCGCTGCAAGGCCGCGCGCGAACCGTTGCCCCAGATGCCGTCGATCCCGGCCCGGTAACAGCCGAGCCGGGCCAGTTCGGTCTGAACCGCGCTCGCTAGATCCTCGGGCACCAGATACCCGTCGGTCACATCGCGGCCGATCAGACGGTCGGTGCTCTCGGGCTCGGGCGAGATGCTGCGGGCAGGCGCGAGCGAGGCCAGAAGCACGGGCGCGCCTTCCGAGCGGATGCGAGTGATCGGCTTGTCCGCGATGGCCGGGCGCGAATGCGCGGCGCGCGCCGACAGCATGGTGATCTCGATTCCTTGCGACGTGGTCCCGGCGGAGCGCGAAGTTACGGCGGAAAGATTGATGGCCGCCTTCGCAGTCGCCAGCCGAACCGGCGTCGGATCGGGCGCAGCGGCCACAGCGGCCACCCGGGCCTGCGTCACGGGGCCAAACGCGAAGTCTGACCGATCGACAAGTGGCGCCGGGACCATCACCGGCACGGCGGCGAAACGGACAGACTCGGACCCGGTCGGCGTGACCAGCCGCGGCGGCGCGTCCTCGATCACGGGTGTGCCCGGCACGTCGGTTTCATCCTGCACCAGCGGTGGCGGCCCTTCCTCGATGAACTCGAACGAGAATTGCGGTGCATCCGGCGTCGTGGCTTCTTCGATGAGCACGGCAAGCCGCGCCTCTTCCGCAGGGCCGAAGCGGGCACCCTGGCTGCGCCATATCTCGATCACGAACGCGCGCTGCTGCTCGGGCATGGCCGCCAGCCTTGCGAAATCCTCGTCGGTCGGCACGAACGGATCGAGAAACGCCGGAGCCGAAAGGCTGGAGGTCACCCACGGAACCTGCTGCCCGGCGCTGCGGGTGCGCACGGTTTCGACCAGATCGCTCAGCAGACGGTCAAGCGACTCGCTCTCACCCGCAAGTGCCTCGGCCAGCGCCACCGAAAAGACATGCCGCTCTCCGGATGGCGCGAGTGTTCCCGGCTGCGCAGAAAGCGCGATCAGGGTCTCGCGCCGGGGGACCGGTGCTCCGAGGCCGGGAGCAAGCCCCCCACCCGCAGGCAGGTCAAGCGCATGGCTGGCATCGAGGATCAGAACCGCCGGCCTGTCGCCCGTCTCCAGGCGCGCGATCAGCCCGTCGAGCCGGATCGCACGGGCCTGGACGGCCGCGACATTCTCGGGCACGAGATCGGTCGGCAGAAGATAATCGCTTCCTCCGGCCCGCAAGCCGTAGCCGCCAAAATAGACCAATGCCAGCGCCGCCGCTTCCGCACGGCGGGCAAAGCTCTCGAAGGCGGCGGAAAAGGTGGCCGCGTCCGCATTCAGAAGAAGCGAGACCTCGACACCCTGGCGCTCCAGCGCCGTGGCGATCTCGCGGGCAGCGCGCCCGGCGTCCGGCAGGGCCGCCGCCCCGTCATGACCGGTATTGCCGACCACGAAGGCGATCCGCTCCCGGGCCTCCTGCGCGCGCCCGTGAGACGCCCCCAGAAGGGCCAGCGCCAGCAGCAGCACGCACACCCGCGCCACCGCGCGAAACGACGCGCGACCGGCGCTGACAGGGGACCGGAAAAAACGGGGGCACGGGTCCATGATCAACCTTCCTCGCATAAGCCCCAAAATAACGGAAAAGCTCTATGGTGACGAGTCCTCGCGCCACGACGCATGGCCCTCTCCGAAACAGCTTCGCATGTTTGCCAGATGCAGTGCCGCCTGCTAGCGTTGGCACCAGTGATGCAACAGGATCGCGGGCCTTCCATGAACTACCAGGATTTCCTTGTCCCGATTTCCGAAGAGGATCCCTGTGGACCCGATCTCTTCGAAAGTTACGATCCCGCATTCGAGACCTATCTCAACGATGCCGAAGCGCGGTTGCCGCAAAGTTTCTTCCGCGCCGACGGCAACCAGTCCTTCGACCCTGCCTCGCTCGATCTGGCGGCCGAGTGGTCGGCTGTCGCTGCCCTGCTCGAACGTACCCGCGATCTGCGGTTGCTGGCCGCCTACGGTCAGTTCTGCGCCCTGGCACGCGACCTGCCGGCATTGGCCGACTGCCTTGACCTCGTGGCCGGGTTGCTCGAACGATTCCCCGAACAGGTGCATCCGCGGATCGACGAGGACATCATCCATCGCACCAATGCGATAGAGCTTCTGGGAAGCCGCGCCACGATTCTGATGCCGCTGGAGTTCGCGCCGCTCATCCGCGACCGCCGCCTGCGAGAGATAAGCTTCCGGCGGGTGGCGCTGGCACGCGGCGACCGCACACCGCTGGCAGGCGAGGAACCGGACGACGCCGATGCGCTTCGCTCGGCGCTGCGCGCCGCCGAGAATGCCGAGGCCGTAAGCGGCTGCCACACCCTGCTGAGCAGGATGCGCGATGCCGTGCGACGGATCGAGATGCAATGTCTCGCCAACGAGCGGCAGCCCTTCCGCCCCAATCTCGAGGACCTCCGCAGCCGTCTTGCCGATCTGATCGGGCTGATTGCCGACGTCCGGCCCGATCTTGAAGGCACGAACGACGCGCCGCCAGACGAGATGACCAAGGACGAAGCCGGGCCGATCACGCCGGATGTCGTCGACTCTTCTCCATCCGTAACCGGTCGGATCGCCGATATGGGCCAGGCGCGCGCCGCGCTGCGTGCGATCGAAGCCTATTTCCGGAACCGCGAACCGTCTTCGCCCAGCCTTCTTCTTGTCAGGCAGGCACATCAGCTCGTCGGGCGCCCCCTGACCGAGGCCCTGGACGTTCTGATGCCCGAGATGGCCGGACGCGCCCGGATCGACTTCGGTGCCGACAGCGGTTTTCTCCTAGGCATGGAGCGACTGCGGGCGCTTTCCGACGGAGGCGCGCCGGAGATCGCCGACCCGGACCAGCCCGAAGCCTTCACGGTCGAAACCCGCAAGGAGGCCGGCGCGCTCATGAGCGCCGTCGAAAGCTACTATGCCAGCGCCGAGCCATCGAGTCCGATCCCGGTGCTTCTGGCGCGCGCACGCGGCTATCTCAACCAGAGTTTCACGGCCATTCTCTCCGAATTCCTGCCCGTGAGGGAATGATACGTCCCGGGGAGTGACGCAGTGACCCTTCGCGATCGGCAATCGGCGTTTGACAAGCGGGCGCGCACCAGTGGGCGCTGGGTCTGTGCGGCGGTGCTGGCACTTGTGGTACCCGCCGCCGCCCGCGCCGAGTTTTCGGTCTGCAACGACAGCTTTGACGTGCTGAACTTCGCCGTCGCCCACGATCCCGGGGACGGTTTTCTGAGCGAAGGGTGGTGGACGATCGCCCCCAATCGCTGCGTCGTGATCCTGCGCGAGCCACTGTCCAACCGATATCTCTACATCTTCGCCACCGATGTCTTCAACCAGGCCCTTCTGGAGGGAAGCGCGACCTTTTGCATCGATGACGACCGCTTTCGCATCCTTGGCAGCGAGGATTGCTGGCTGCGCGGGCATATCGCGGCAGACTTCGCCGAAGTCGATATCGGAGACGCCGAGGCGTGGACGGTCATCCTGAATTCCAGCGGCACGCTGGGCAATCGGTGAGGGCGCGCCGCCCGGTCATCGCGTTTCGGGCACGGCATGGGACGCAAAAATCGCTCCGGACGCGGGCCGGCGTCTTCAACCTTTGCCCTGCGCGAGAAATTTCGTCATACTGGCCCGCAGTCAACACCCTCGGGAGGCGGACCACCCCTGCCTTGGCCCAAGCCCCGATCCAGCGGCCCCGGTTCATTACGCGGCGTTCGAGACAGAGATGTAAGCGATGATTTCCCAGAACCAGCGTCTTGGAATCTTTTACCCGCCCGACAATCCCGACAAGGGACCGACCGCGAGCCTCGCGCTCATGCGCTTCAACGGGCAGGAAGGGATCAACCGGCTCTACGAGTTCGAAGTGGAGTGTCTCAGCGTGAGCGCCAACATAGATTTCGACAAGCTGCTCGGGCGCAATGCCTCCGTGGCGCTGCAAACTCTCGATCCGGGCCATCCCGACCGGCATTTCGACGGGCTCCTGACCGAGGCGCGCTGGCTCGGGATGCAGGAGGGCGGGCATGGATATGTGGTCACGCTGCGGCCCTGGCTCTGGCTTCTGGGGCTGCGGCAGAACCAGCGCATCTTTCACCGCAAGACCGCCCCTGACATCCTCGCCGAGATATTCGCCGATCACGGCTTTTCCCATGTCGCCGATCTGCAACGCGACTATCCCGAGATGGAATACACCGTGCAGTTCCAGGAGACGGATCTGGAATTTGTCGAGCGGCTGATGTCGATGTTCGGGATCAACTACTATTTTCGCCACGAGAAGCACGCGCATGAACTGGTGCTTTTCGATGAGGTCGACAGCCTGCCCGAGATCCCCGGCACCACGCGCCCCTACAGGATGACCGAACGGCAGTTCCGCGATGCCCGCGAACATCTCTTCGACTGGGTGTCGAGCAGGCGGATGTCCACGGGCCGCGTGGCAATGACCGATTACAACTTCACCACGCCGCGCGCCGCCATGCAGACCGAAAAGACCGCTGGGGCGGCCTATGAGAAGGGCGATATCGAATCCTTCGTCTACCCCGGCCGCTATCCGACGAGGGACGAGGGCGACACCCTGACCGACCTGCGCCAGAACCAGGCCACGATGGGCGACGGGCTGCACAGCAGCCACGGCGATTGCGCCGGGCTCATGGCCGGCATGCGCGTCACCGTCGAGAAACATCCCGATCCGGCTGTCGATGGCCGCGTCTTCGTCGCGCTTTCCTGTTCGCACAGCTTCACCGCCGAGGCTTACCGAAGCGGCGCGGCCGGCGGGCACGAGGAGGACAGCTATCGCGGCTGGTACGAGTTCCGCGCAGCCGACCTGCCGGTCGTTCCGCCACCCGCGCGCGTCGCACCGCGGGTGCAAGGCCCGCAAACCGCCGTCGTGGTCGGCGAAGGAGAGATCGACTGCGACGATTACGGTCGCATCCTGGTGCGCTTTCACTGGGACCGCGAGGGCGCGCGCTCGATGCGCTGCCGGGTGGCACAGCTTTGGGCCGGCAAGGGCTGGGGCGGCCTTGTGGTGCCCCGCGTCGGCATGGAGGTGGTGGTCGAGTTCATCGATGGCGATCCGGCCCGCCCGCTGGTGGTGGGCTGCGTCTACAATGCCGACAACATGCCGCCCTTCGAGGTCGGCGAGGGCGGCAAGACCATGGGCGTCAAGAGCAACTCCACCCCCGGCGGCGGCGGCTACAACGAGCTTGCCTTCGACGATACCAAGGGCAAGGAAGAGGTGCGCCTGCACGCCCAGTACGATCTCGACGCCCATGTGCTGCATGACGAGACGCGCACGGTCGACAACGACCGCACCACGAAGATCGGCAACAACGACACGCTCGACGTGGGCAAGGAGCTGACCGTGACCGCGGGCACGAAGATCACGCTCAAGGTGGGGGCGAGCACGATCACCATGGATGCCTCCTCGATCACGCTGCAATCGCCCACCATCACGGTCAAGGCCGCGCAATCGTTCAGCTCCACCGCGGGCATGACCTCCGAACACAAGGCCGGCGCACTGATGGACATCAAGGGCGCGCTGGTCAAGATCAACTCGTGACGGTGCGTTGACCGCACCGACCCTCGACAGGATGCGACCAAAGGTGAGCAAAGAGCTTGAGACCCTGCGATACCTGACCGCGCAAGAGCTGTTCGCGGCCCTGCCCGAGATCGGCGAGGACATGACCGCCCGCCCCGTGCGCAACGAGGGGGTGATGACCTTTGCGAGCGCCCTGCTCGACAGCCCCACGCCCGAGGAAGCCGTGACCTTTGCGGCGCAGATGTTCAGCCGCCGGGTCGCGATATGGTGGGGTCACGAATGTCTGCGCCATGTGCGCGATCTGCTCGAACCGACGGATCACGCGATGATGCAGGCGGCAGCCGCCTGGGTGGCGGCACCGGACGAGAGCGCGCGCGCCGCACTTCTTGACCGGGCCCTGGCCGAGCCGATCCGCAGTCCCGGCGTCTGGCTCGCTCTCGCGACCGGCTGGGCCGGCACCTCGCTCACCCCACCCGAAACCCCGCCCGTGCAACCGCCGCGCTATCTGACCGGACGCGGTGTCAATGCTGCCGTTCTGGCCGCGCTCGCGCGTGTCGAACAGCCAAGGCGCAAGGGCACGCTCGGCGATTTCGTGTCGATGGCGCGCGATCTTGCGGCGCCCGACCTCGCCTGACAAAACAGGATCAGAGGAACGGCGCGGCTGTGCGCCATCCGACCGACGGAGACCGGGACGCATGGAAAACCAGAAGCTGCGGCTGCGCATCACCAACATGGCGAGCCTGCCGGACGGAGGGCCGCTCGAGGTTTCGGTGGAACCAGGAGAGATCCTCGAGGTGGGCCGCGACACAGGCATCGGCTGGAGCCTGCCCGACCCGCGACGCTTCGTTTCCAGCCGCCACATGGAACTGCGGCACGAAAAGGGTGTCTGGTGGCTCTACGATATTTCGACCAACGGAACGTTCGTCAACGGAGGCTCGTCACGGATCAAGAGCCCTTACGCGCTGAACGCGGGCGACCGTCTCCAGGTGGGTCATTACAGCATAGAGGCAAGTTTCGAGGCGGGCTCCTCCGATCTGCGGCCCCACCCTGGCGATGGGGTCCCCGCGCCTTCCCCGGAGACGCCACCGCCAGCCCCGAAGCCACATGCCGATATCTGGGGCGCGGGGTCTTTCTCCTCACCAGATCCAGTGTCCCCGGCCACGCCACAGCCGTCCGCCGACATCTGGGGAACCCGGCCGTCGCGGCCAGTGCAGGCACCTGAGCCGGCAGCGCCACCGGCCGTGCAGCCGCTGCCGGGACGCGCCCCCGGAACCGCACCTCCGGGGCCTCCCCCCGCCATATCCGGGGCGGCCCCCGATGCACGGACATCAGGAGCACAGCCCGGACCCGCGCCCGACGCCGTGCTCGAGGCAATCGCCGCCGCCGCGGGCCTGCCCGAGGGCAGCCTCTCCCACGGCAACCCGCTCGAGACCGCCACCGAGATCGGGCGCGCACTACAGGTGCTCGGCGAAGAACTGTCGGGCTTGCTGCGCGCGCGCGCCGTGGCGCGGCGTTCGGTGCGCTCGGGTCAGGTGACGATGATCGGGCGCGAGGACAACAACCCGCTCAAGTTCATGCCCACGCCCGAGCAGGCGCTCAGCACGATGTTCGGCCCGCCTCGCCCCGGATTCCAGCGCGGCAGCGCGGCGATTCGCGCCGCCTTCGCCGATATCAAGCGCCACCAGTATGCCACCCATGCCGCCATCCAGCCCGCGCTGGCGCGGCTCCTCGACGATCTCGCCCCCGAAACGATCGAGGCCCGCGTCAAGAGCAGCGGCCTGCTCACCAATCGCCGCGCGCGCGCCTGGGAGACCTTCGTCGAACGCTGGGACGCCAAGGCGCAGGCCCATGAAAACGGCATGCTCGACGTCTTCCTGACCTATTTCGCCGAGGCCTACGATAGCGAAGGCGGGGGATGAGCGGGGTGCACGGGGGCCGTACAGAATTAGCTTGGATTTCCGCTCATACGTCAATTTCGAAGTTCGATATGAACGTGGGCCAGTTCACGAGCAGTGAGTCGAAAGATCCCAACATCAGGCTGGCGAGAGACGGATTGCTTTGGGGCGTGCGAGGAACAGCGACAAGTAAATGATCCATATGTTTCGGCGGCACCGAGCCGACAACCGCGACCGTTCCGACTTTCACATGGACTGCTGGGCCAGGCCCCATGCCCTCACCGAGATAACTTGTCGAGAAACTCATGGCTTTTATTGCACGAACCTTCTTTCCTTTCAGAGCCATCGCGGCATCAGTGCCGCCTCGAAAATGGTCTTTGACCGGCTTCCATACCATTTCAAAATCCTCCTCAAACATTAAAACGCAATCGACATATTGCCCCGGATGACCTGATAGTCCAGCGCGGAGGGCCTGATGCTGTTTCGCTCCTCGTTCGCACACACTTGTCCGGCCACTCCCCTCGGCAGCATTTGCCGATCCGGATTTCCATGTTAGCACTTGTTCCATAGCTCAGCCCGATTTCTGACGGAGGACATGGATGCGCCCGTTCAACACCCGCCGATCCCGCCCGCGCGCCGGGGGCGCGCGCCCGGCCACAGCCCTGATCGCCACCCTGCTCACCGCGCTGCCATTCGCCACCCCGCTCGCCGCGCAGGAGGCCGGGCGCTTCACGCTGGAGCTCAACAATACCGAGGCGGTGGAGGGCGGCTGCCGGCTGACCTTCGTGGCCCATAACGCCACCGGCACGGCGCTCGAGCAGACGTCCTACGACGTGGCCGTGTTCGACGAGACCGGCGCGGTCTCGGACCGGCTCATTCTCGAATTCGGGCGGCTCACGCCGGACAAGACGCGGGTGGTGCAGTTCCTGCTCAACCGCGGCTGCGGGCAGGTCTCGCGGCTCCTGCTCAACGACGCCGAGGATTGCGTGACCGCCGACGGGACAGACTCGCGCATCTGCATGGACGCGCTCGAGGGCTCGTCGCGCACGGACATCGCGTTCGGAAGCTGAGCCCATGACCGGATTTCCCCTCGCGGATATCAGTCCGCTCGGCTGGGCCGTGCTCGCCGCGCTCGCGCTCCTGTCGGTCTTTGCCACCACCGTGGTGCTGGTCAAGCTGATCCAGTTCCGCCGCGCCCGGCTCGGGCGCGCGCGCCCGGCACAGGAGGCGCTGCGGCTGTGGCAGGCGGACGATCCTGCTGCGGCCGCGCGCGTGCTCGACGGCGCGGCGGGGCCGCAGGCCGCGCTGCTGCGCGAGGTCTTCGCGGCACTCGCCGCCCATCCCGGCGCGTCGGCCCTCGCGCAGGCACGCGGCACGCAGCGCGCGCTGACCGATCTGGGGGCTCTCGAACGCAACATGCGCGGGCTCGAGGCAGTGGTCCAGGCCGCGCCCATGCTGGGGCTGCTCGGAACCGTGATCGGCATGATCGAGGCATTCGGGCGGCTGGCCGAGGGCAGCGGTGCCGCCGATCCGGCGGCGCTGGCGGGGGGTATCTGGACCGCGCTCATCACCACCGCGGTGGGGCTGGCCATTGCCATCCTCTTCTACTTCCTAGCCACCTGGCTGGAGGCGCGGATCGACCGCGAACGCGCGGCGCTGGAGGGGTTGCTGGCTGCCATTACCGGCGATGTCCCGCCGCGCAGGGCAGGCTGACATGGCGGCGACGGGGCTAGAGGGGCCGCTCGGCCGCGCGCCCCGGACCCGGCGCGGTTTCGCGCTCACGCCGCTGGCCGACATCATGTTCCAGCTGCTCATCTTCTTCATGCTCTCGAGCAGCCTTGCGCCCTATGCCCTCCTGCCGCTTTCCCCGCCCGCCCGCGCTCCGGGGACCGAAGCCGGGGTTCCGCCGCGCCCCGCATCCGACGCAGTGCCGCAGCCGCTGGCTCAGGCCATCTGGCACCTTGAGCGCGGTGCGGTGCGCGCAGGAGACATCCGGCTCCCCTTCGAGTCGCTGCCCGAGGCGCTCTCGGTTCTGCGCGCCGAGGGTATTTCGGACATCGTGGTGTTCATCTCCCGACAGGCGCGGGCGCAGGACCTCGCCGACCTGCTCGTGCCGGTGCGCCGCGCGGGTGTCGTGCGGCTGCAACTGATCGGACGCTGAGCGCCATGGGCCCGCTCTTTCGCCCCCGTCCGCGCTTTCGCCCCGATTTTTCGCTGGCGACGGTGAATATCGTGCTGCTGCTCCTGCTCTATTTCCTGGTCGTGGGCGATCCCGCCGACCCCGAGGAACGCGCGATCATGCCGCCGACCACACGCGATCTGCCGCTCGACGGACTGCCGCGCCCGCTGCTGGTGGCAGGGTCGGAGGAGGCGCTGGCGCTCGACGGTGCGGCGGTGAGCCTCGCCGACCTGCGCGACCGGATCGCTTCGGGCACCCTGCCACGGGTGCATCTGCTGATCGGCCGTGACCATCCGGCACGCGCGGTGCTCGACCTCGTGGGCGCGCTCTCCGCCGCCGGGGCCGAGATCCGCATGGTCACGCTGCGCAGCGCGACATCGCGCGAGGCGGACCGGTGAGCGCGCCGCCCCCGCCGGTTCCCGTCCCCGATGCGGCGGGCTGGGTGCTCGTGGCCGGGGTCTCGGCCTCACTGCATCTCGCGGCTGCCTCGGCGATGGTGCTCGCGCTGGCCGGGCAACCGCAAGCGCCCGTTTCGGGCACCGCAGGCATCGTGATCCGCAATCTTCCCCCGGTCACCGGCACGACCGCCGAGCCGGGCCGCGCGCAGCACACCGCCGTCACCGACCGGCTCCGCCCGCTCGACGATCCGGCCGAAGCGGCGCGCGCCGAAGCGGCCGAAGCGCGGATCGCTGCCGCTCCGACCGGTCCCGTCGCCACGGACCGGCCTGCACATGCGCGCCTCGCCCCGATCGAGACGATGCCGCCGGAACCGGAGGCTTCGCGCGGCGCGCCCGTCCCGGCCACGCCGGACGATCCCGCGCGTCTCGCGCCGCTGGGAAATCTGCGCAAGGTGCCGCAGGCGATCTCGGCTGAGCGTGCAAGCGCACGCCTGGAACCGCGCAGCCCCGCGATCCGGCAAGCCGCTCCCGCAGCCGTGGCTGCCACTCCGCGTCGCCTCGAACCCGACGGTGCCGCCGTGCCGAGAAACGAAGAGGCCGCGGCCCTGCGCGCCCCCGTCGAGCGCGCCGCCCGCACCGACCAACCCAGCGCAGCGCCCGCTCCCCTGCCCCGGGAACCCAAGCGCCGTCCCAGCCGGGCGCGGCGCGACGGGCCGGACCAGCGGCTTTCGGACCGGCAAGCCGAAGCCGCCGACCGGCGCGCCTCCGGTCCCGACCTGGGCCGCGCGCAGCGGCTCTTGCAGGGGCTGCATGACACTCCCTGCCACCTGGTGATCCGGCTTCAGGGCGGGGTGCCGGGGCTTGCGGCGCTTGGACGCGATCCGGGGCTGCTGGCCGAGGCCGGCAAGCGGCTGGCCGAGACCTTCGTCCCCGAAGCTCGTCCGACCCTCGCAACGCATCCGGTTGCGTCCGGGCAATGCCCGGTTCTCGATTTCGCTCGCGTCGCCGGGGATGATCCGATGCGCGGCATCGAGCTCGACCTGTGGCGGCCAACCGTGTCGGACGAACGCCCGCTGGCCGGTACGCTCTTGCATGACCATCCCGGCTCGCTGCACCTTTTGCTGGCAGACGCGGCAGGGCAGGTGCATGACCTGACCGGGTTTCTCCGGCCCGGTCCCGATGGCAGCGACTTCCTGGTGCCGGTCAGCGGCAGCACAGACGGCGGGCGCGGCCTGCTCGTGGCCATCGCCACGCCGTTTCCGCTCGAGAGCCTCCGCGCGCATTCCGGGCCACGCCCGACCGGGCGCGTGTTCGAGAGCCTGGCCGCCGAACTGGCGCAGCTCGGGATGGTGCCCGATCTGGCACTCGCGGCTTTCGCGCTCGAGTAACGCCGGTCCTGGCCCGGCCCGGAAAGGCAACAGGCAGGATGCACGCCTCCTGCGGCAGGGGCCGGTCGCCCGGCCGCCGCAGGTCTCAGCCCGGCAGGCTCACCTTGCGCAGATAGGGCAGCTCGGCGTCGAAGGTGCCGAATTTCTCGCGCGCGGCGGCGTCATCGACCGAGGTCGGCACGATCACGTCCTGCCCGAGGGTCCAGTCGGCCGGGGTTGCCACGTTGTGCTTCGCGGCGGTCTGGAGCGCGTCGAGCGCGCGCAGCACCTCGGCGAAATTGCGCCCCACATTCATCGGGTAGGTCATCATCAGCTTTACCTGCTTGTCCGGCCCGACGATGAAGACGCTGCGCACCGTGGCGCTGTCTGCGGGCGTGCGGCCCTCGGGCAGATAGGCCTCGGCGGGCAGCATGTCGAAGGCCTTGGAGACCTTCAGATCCTCGTCCGCGATGATCGGGAATGTCGGGGCGGCGCGCCCCACCTTCTCGATATCGGCCTTCCATTTCCGGTGATCCTCGACGCCATCGACCGAAATGCCCATCACCTTGCAACCGCGTTTCTCCCATTCCTCGGCCAGCCGCGCCACGGCACCGAACTCGGTGGTGCAGACCGGCGTGAAATCCTTGGGATGCGAGAAGAGGATCGCCCAGCTGTCGCCGATCCAGTCGTGCAGCGAGAACGTGCCGCGATCGGTCTCGACGGTCAGATCGGGGATCGTGTCGTTGATGCGAAGTGCCATGAAAGCCTCCTGTCTGGGAATGCGCGCCGCGAATTTGATCAAATTGATCCCAGGCCGACTCATCCGACCTTGCGGCGCGCGGGAACGGCTGACAGAGTGCCGCCAAATCCACGGAGGTCAACCATGATCGAGAAAAAGATGTTCTACATCGATGGCGCCTGGGTCGCGCCGCGCGAGGGCCGCGAGCACGCGGTCATCAACCCCTCCACCGAAGAGCCCTGCGCGGTGATCGCGCTTGGCGGTCAGGCCGATACAGATGCGGCGGTGGCCGCCGCCCGCGCCGCCTTCCCGGCCTGGATGGCCACCCCGCCCGAAGAGCGCATCGCGCTTGTCGAGAAGATCCTCGAGATCTACCAGGGCCGCGCCGAGGATCTGGCGCAGGCCACCAGCATGGAGATGGGCGCGCCCATCGACATGGCCCGCCAGCAACAGGTGCCCGCGGGAACCTGGCATATCACCAATTTCCTGACCGCCGCGCGCGCCTTCCGCTTCGACGAGCCGCTCGGCGATCACGCCCCCAATGACCGCATCATCCACGAGCCGGTGGGCGTGGTGGCGATGATCACGCCCTGGAACTGGCCGCAGAACCAGATCACGCTCAAGGTGATCGCCGGGCTGATCGCGGGTTGCACCATGGTGCTGAAACCTTCCGAGGAATCGCCGCTCAACGCGCTGATCTTTGCCGAGATCCTGCACGAGGCGGGCCTGCCCGAAGGGGTCTTCAACCTCGTCAACGGCGACGGCGCGGGCGTGGGCAGCCAGCTTTCTGCGCATCCCGACGTGGACATGATCAGCTTCACCGGCTCCTCGCGCGCGGGCAAGCTCATCTCCAGATTCGCCGCCGACACGCTCAAGCGCGTGAGCCTGGAGCTGGGCGGCAAGGGCGCGAACCTGATCTTCGCCGATGCCGACGAGAAGGCCGTCAAGCGCGGCGTGATCCACTGCATGAACAACACCGGCCAGTCCTGCAACGCCCCCACGCGGATGCTGGTGGAACGGTCGCGCTACGCCCGCGCGGTGGAAGAGGCCGCCGAGGTCGCCGCCTCGATCAAGGTCGGTCCCGCCCATGAGGAGGGCCGCCATATCGGCCCGGTGGTGAACGAGGCGCAGTTCGACAAGATCCAGGGCCTGATCCAGCAGGGGATAGACGAGGGCGCGCGCCTTGTCGCGGGCGGCACCGGCCGCCCCGAGGGCTTCAATCGCGGCTTCTTCGTGCGCCCCACGGTCTTTGCCGACGTGACCGGCGACATGACCATCGCACGAGAGGAAATCTTCGGCCCCGTGCTCTCGATCATGCCCTTCGATTCGGAGGAGGAGGCGCTCGCCATCGCCAATGACACGCCCTATGGCCTCACGAACTATGTCCAGACCGGCGATCCGGCGCGCGCCAACCGGCTGGCGCGGGGCCTGCGCTCGGGCATGGTCGAGATGAACGGCAAGAGCCGCGCGGCGGGCTCGCCCTTCGGCGGCATGAAACAGTCCGGCCACGGGCGCGAGGGCGGCAAATGGGGGATCGAGGATTTCCTCGAGGTCAAGGCCGTCTCGGGCTGGACACCGGGGGCCTGAGCCGTCTCAGAACGGCGCGGGGGCGCGAAACCGCATCCCGCGCCCGCCATCGGGATGGCGCAGGCGCAGCTCCTCGGAATGCAGCATCAGGCGCGGATGATCCCGCGCCGCGCCGCTGGCGTAGAACGGATCGCCCAGGATCGGGTGGCCAAGCGCCAGCATATGCACCCGAAGCTGATGGCTGCGCCCGGTCTTCGGCATCAGGCGCACCCGGCTTTCGTCGTGGCCCGCGCGCAGCACCCGCCAGTCTGTCTGCGCCGGACGCCCGGTTTCATGGCACACCATCTGCCGGGGCCGGTTGGGCCAGTCTACGATGAGCGGCAGATCGACCGTTCCCTCCGCAGGCTCCAGCCGCCCCGCGACCCGCGCGAGATAGCTCTTGCGCACCTGCCGCCTTTCGAATTGCAGGCCGAGATGGCGCTGCGCATGGGGGCTGAGGGCAAAGACCATCACCCCCGAGGTGTCGCGGTCGAGCCGGTGCACGAGAAGCGCGGTCGGAAACGCCTCCACCACGCGGGCCAGCAGGCAGTCGGCCAGGTCCGGCCCCTTGCCCGGCACGCTCAGCAGGCCCGCGGGCTTGTTCACGACCACGATCTCGTGATCGGCGTGCAGGATCTGGAGCGGCGTGTCGGGCGGGGCATATCCGGTCATGGCAGGGCCTTACACCGGAAGGCGGGCCGGTGCCATGGCCCCGGCATCAGACGTGCTGCGCGCCGTTGATCTCGATCTCGGTTCCGGAGATGTAGGAGGAGGGCTCGGTGCACAGGAAATAGATCGTGTCGGCCACCTCCGAGGGCTCTCCCAGCCGCCGCATCGGGATCGTCTCGGCCAGCTTCTCGGTGCCGGGCGACAGGATGTCGGTGCGGATCTCGCCCGGTGCGATCGCGTTGACGCGCACGCCGAGGGGGCCGAAATCATGCGCCATCTCGCGCGTCAGCGCCGCAAGCGCCGCCTTCGACGTGGCATAGGCCGCGCCCGCGAAGGGATGCACGCGCGCCCCCGCGATGGAGGTGACGTTGACCACCGCCCCCCGTGCCGCCGCCAGCTCGTCGCGCAGGCTGCGCGCCAGCACCACCGAGGCGAAGAAATTGACATGGAACACATGGCCCCAGGTGCGCAGGTCGGTGGTCAGCGTGTCGAGCCGCTCGCCATTGGGCCCCTTGGGCGAGATGCCCGCATTGTTCACCAGCGCGTCGAGCCGCCCGCCGATCATGCCACGGATCACCCCGACCTTCTCGATCACGTCATTGGGATTGGAGAGGTCGATCTGCACATGGTTCTGCGCCCCGCCCCCCCAGGGACATTCCGAAGGGAAGGAGTGGCGCGAACAGGTGATGACCTTCCACCCCTCGTCGTTGAAGCGACGCACGGTGGCGTGACCGATGCCCCGGCTCGCGCCGGTCAGAAGCAGGGTGCGCATGGTGTGATCCCTTCGATCTGTGCAGGGTCACCCTAACCCGGACAGCGCCAAGATCAACGGGCCTTGGCACCTTCCGGGGCAGCGGCTAACAAGGACGGGCACCGTTTCGCCGGAGACAAGGATGAAGGCCCGAGACATGAACCGCGACTGGATCGCCACCGCCCGCACCCTGTCCGAGGCGCTGCCCTACCTGCAACGCTATACCGGCGCCATCGTCGTGATCAAGCTGGGCGGCCACGCCATGGGCAACGACCCGGCGATGGCGGAATTTGCCCGCGACGTGGTGCTCATGCAACAGGTCGGCGTCAACCCGGTGATCGTGCATGGCGGCGGTCCGATGATCAACGAGATGCTGGCGCGGCTCGACATCCGCTCGGATTTCGTGAACGGCAAGCGCGTCACCGATGCCGCCACAATGAATGTGGTGGAGATGGTGCTCTCGGGCCAGGTCAACAAGCGCATCGTGGCCGCGATCAACGCCCAGGGCGGCCGCGCGGTGGGGCTTTCGGGCAAGGATGCCCGCCTCATCACCTGCACCCCCGCAAGCCCCGATCTGGGCCTTGTGGGAGAGCCTTCGGAGATCGACCCGAAGATCCTGCACACGCTTTTCGCCGCCGACATGATCCCGGTGATCGCGCCCCTGGGCGCGGGTGCGCAAGGCGAGACTTACAACATCAACGGCGACACGGCGGCCGGTGCGATCGCGGCGGCGCTCAAGGCCGACCGTCTTCTGCTGCTGACGGATATCGACGGGGTGCGCGATGCCTCCGGTCAGGTCGTCACCGAACTGAGCCCCGATCAGATCCGGGAGATGATCCGCGACGGCGTGATCGCGGGCGGCATGATCCCCAAGACCGAGACGGCGCTTGCCGCCATCGACGGCGGCGTGCGCGCGGTGGTCATCCTCGACGGCCGCGCGCCCAATGCCACGCTGCTGGAGCTTTATACCGAGCACGGGGCGGGCTCGCTCATCCGGGCGCGGTAATCTCCTCGCGACACTTCGTTCCGCAAGCTTGCGCGACAGGCGAAAGGCGGTAACTCTCGCGACATGGAAAACGAAGCGACAATACGCCTTGCGTTCTTTCTGGGCCTGTTCCTGCTGTTCGCGGTGATCGAGGCACTGGTGCCGCGGCGCAGCCGTGCCCAGCCCAGACGGCGCCGTTGGGTCACCAATGTCGCGATCGTTCTGCTGGACGCACTGACCTTGAGGCTGCTGGCCTTCGCCTTGCCGCTGCTGGCAGTGGGGGCGGCGCTGGATGCGCAGGCACAGGGCTGGGGGCTGTTCAATGCCGTCGCCCTGCCCACATGGCTGGAAGTGCTGGCAACGGTTCTGATCTTCGATCTCGCCATCTGGACGCAACATCTCGTCACCCACAAGGTGCCGGTCCTGTGGCGTTTTCACCGTGTCCATCATGCCGACCGAGATTTCGATGTGAGCACCGCGATCCGGTTTCATCCTGTCGAGATCGCGTTTTCCATGCTGCTCAAGATCGGGCTGGTCTACCTGATCGGTCCACCGGCCCTCGGCATCCTGATGTTCGAGATCATCCTCAACGGCACGGCTTTGTTCAACCACGCCAACATCCGGCTGCCGCCCTGGCTTGACGCGGTCCTGCGGCAATTTCTGGTAACGCCGGACATGCACCGCGTGCACCATTCCGATCTTCGGGCCGAGCATGACAGCAACTACGGCTTCGCCCTGTCCGTCTGGGACCGGATGTTCGGCACCTATATCGCGCAGCCAGAAGGCGGCCATGACGGCATGACCATCGGCCTTCAGTGGCAGGATGACCGGCCGTCGCGTCTTGGCTGGTCCTTGTCCCTGCCCTTTCGTCGCAAATGACGCTTGCCCGCATCACGGCCCGCGCCGCCTTGCATCACCTCGCGGTGATGGGCGCGCTGCATCTGAAGGCGGACGAAGTGCCGGGGCATGCGACATTGGTGCTTCTGGGCCCGCTTGAGCCGGGCTTCTGGACAGCCTTCACACAGACGCCCGAATATCGTGACGGCACGCCTGACCCGATGGATCGCTGGTCAACCCGTATCATCACTGCACTTGCCGAGGATCTCGGGGCGGCCCCGCTTTTTCCCTTTGGCGGCCCGCCTTGGAAGCCCTTCACCGATTGGGCGCGCCGCTCGGGCCGGGCCTGGCCCTCGCCCGTGGGCTTGCTGGTGCATGACGTGGCGGGGCTCATGGTCTCCTATCGCGGCGCGCTCGCAATCCCGGAGCGGCTCGCGCTTCCGGCCCCGGCGCGGTGCCCCTGCGAGACCTGCGAGGCGCAGCCCTGCCGGACCGCCTGCCCGGTCGATGCGCTCAAGCCCGATGCCTATGACGTGCCCGCCTGCAAGGCCGATCTCGACCGCCCCGGCAATGACTGCCGCGCGCGGGGTTGCGCGGTGCGGCGCGCCTGCCCGGTCAGTCAGGCCCACGCTCGCGCCGAGGCGCAATCCGCCTTTCACATGGGATATTTCGCATGAAACGCCTGATCCTGATGCGCCACGCCAAATCCGACTGGGCCGATCCCGCCCTGCCCGATCACGCGCGTCCGCTCAACAAGCGCGGACGGCGCTCGGCCAGGGCGCTCGGGGACTGGCTGCGCGGCGCGGGGCTGGTGCCGGGCGAGATCCTCTGTTCCACCGCCGCCCGCACGCAGGAGACCTGCGCGCGGCTCAGGCTGCCGCGCGCGCCGCGCCTGCTCGACAGCCTCTACATGGCCGGACCCGAGGCCATGCTCGACGCCTTGCGCGCCGCACAGGCCGATACCGTGCTGATGATCGGCCACAATCCCGGCATCGCCGAGTTTGCCGCGCGCCTTGTCGCCACCCCGCCCGCGCATCCGCGCTTCGACGACTACCCGACCGGGGCGACGCTGGTCGCGGATTTCGAGATCGCGGACTGGGCCGATCTTGCCGAGCATACGGGCCGCGCCGCGGATTTCGTGATCCCGCGCGAATTGCTGCCCGAGAAATGAACGCGCCGCTCTTCATCGGCTCGGAGATCTATCGCGGCTCCTCCTACGGGCCGCGCCACCCGCTCTCGATCCCGCGCGTGCCCACGGTGATCGATCTCTGCCGCGCCCTGGGCTGGCTGCCCGATGCGCAATACCGCACAAGCCCGCGCGCCAGGCCGCAGGCGCTCATGGCCTTTCACACGCCGGACTATATCGCCGCCCTGCGCCGCGCCGAGGCCGAGGGATATGTCACCCCCGAGACCCGCGCCCGCCACCGCATCGGCACGCTCTCGAACCCGGTCTTTGCCGAGATGTTCCGCCGCCCCGCGACCGCCGCAGGCGGCTCGCTCATGGCCACCGACCTGATCGCCCGGGGCGGCGTGGTCTACAATCCGGGCGGCGGCACGCATCACGGCATGGCCGATCACGCGGGCGGGTTCTGCTATCTCAACGACCCGGTGCTGGCGATCAAGGCGCTGCTGGCGCAGGGCCTCACCCGCATTGCCTATGTCGATATCGACGCGCATCACTGTGACGGGGTGGCGGCCGCCTTTCACGGCGAGAGCCGCGTGCTCATGATCTCGACCCATGAGGCCGGGCGCTGGCCCTTTACCGGCGGGCTGGAGGACCGGGCAGGCGGGCAGGCGATCAACCTGCCGCTGCCGCGCGGCACCAATGACAGCGGCTTTGCCATGGCGCTGCAAGAGGTGATCCTTCCGGCCGTGCAGGCGATGCGGCCGGAGGCCATCGTGCTGCAATGCGGTGCCGACGCGGTGGCCGAGGATCCGCTCTCGCGGCTGGCGCTGTCGAACAATGCCCACTGGGCCGCCGTCGCCGCCCTGCGCCCGCTCGGCCCCCGGTTCCTGGTGCTGGGGGGCGGCGGCTACAACCCCTGGACGGTGGGCCGGCTCTGGGCCGGGGTCTGGGCCACGCTGAACGGCCACCCGATCCCCGACCGCCTGCCAGAGCGCGCCCGCGCCATCCTCGCCGCGCTCGGCTGGCCCCGTCGTCCGTCCATCCCGCCCGATGCGCTGATCGAGACGCTGCGCGACGCCCCGCGCGAAGGCGCGGTCAGCGCGGATCTGCGCGGTGCCGTCGCCCGCCTGCGCGCCCGCGCCCGGGCCTGGGTCTGACCGGGGTCCGGAGCATGATCGCCGCGCCCGCCACCCGGCGATTGCCATGAATCGGCGGCCCGGCTAGGCTCCGCACAGTCACGCATCCGTGAAGGAGAGCCCGATGTCCCGTTCCGCCGCCCTTGCCGGGCTCCTCATCCTGCTGAGCGTCCAGACCTCCCCGGCACAGGAGACACAGACCCGCGCCGTCAGCGGCGAGATCACCTATCTGCAACGCATTGCCCTGCCGCCCGAGGCCGATCTCCACATCGCGGTCGAAGGACGGTTCGGCACCATCCTGGGCGAGACGCGGATCACCGCAGGGGGCAAGCAGGTGCCGCTGCCCTTCACCCTGGACATCCCGACCGGTCTGCGTGGCACGCTCGGCGCGGTGATCCGCCTGGACGGCAAGCCGCGCTGGTTCGTGCAGGACATCGCGGTTCCGGCAGGGGAAAATCCGCTGGACCTGGGCACGATCCGTGTCGATCCGGTGACGCCGCTGGCCTTCGTGACGACCATAACCTGCCGCGATCAGGAGGTGGAGGTCGGCATTCTGGGCGAAGAGATGGTGCTGCGCGCCGACGGGCGCGATATCCCGCTGCGCCAGACGGTCTCGGCCTCCGGCGCGCGCTACGAAGGGGTAGAAGACCCCGAAACCGTGGTCTGGTCCAAGGGCGATGACTTCATGATCCGCCTCGCCGGGCGCGATCTGGAGGAGTGCCGCGCCGTCGCGCCGCCGGACCGGCGCGCCTATCGCGCCCGCGGGATCGAGCCGGGCTGGCATGTCGATCTCGGGGAAGATACCGTGCGCATCGTGGCCGATTACGGCGATCTGACGCGCGAGGCCCCCCGCCCGCCTGTCACCGTGCTGCCCGGCACCTACAGCTTCGACATGCCGGAGGCCGGGGCGCGGCTGCTGCTCGAGGAACGGCTCTGCCACGACGCGGCGACCGGCATGCCCCATCCCGACACCGCGACCCTGCTGCTCGACGAGCGGCGGCTTGACGGCTGCGGCGGCGATCCGGCCGATCTTCTGATCGGGACAAGCTGGCAGGTCAGCCTTCTCAACGGCGAGGCCCCGCAGGAGGCCGAGCGCGTGTCGCTGACCTTTCTCACGCCTGACCGCGTTGCCGGAAGCACCGGCTGCAACCGCTTCGTGGGCGGCTTCACGCTCAGCGGAGAGGGGCTCGGCTTCGGCCCGCTCGGCAGCACGCTCATGGCCTGCCCCGAGCCGCTCATGGCGCAGGAGCGGGCGATGCTCGACGCGCTCGAACTGGTCTCGCGCTTCGACATCGCCGCGGATGGCGCGCTCCGTCTCATCGGCGGACCGGAGGAGAAAGTGCTGATCGAGGCGCGCCGCCCCTGAGGCGCGCGCGCATACCCGCGCCTCAGCCCGGCGGCAGCTCGAAATCCGGCAGCCCGTCAAGCGCCGCGCGCAGCGCCGCGCCCCAGCCTTCGGCGATCTCACGGAACCATGGATCGTCGGCCTCGATCCGGCCCTGCACACCGGCGCGCAGGCTACCCGCCTCGTAGAGATGATAGTCGAATGGCGGCCCGACCGAGAGATTGGCCTTGACCGTCGAATCGAAGCTCACGAGCAGCAGCTTCATCGCGGCGGCAAAGCTCATCTCTGGATCGTAGGCGCGCACGAGAATGGGGCGGCCATACTTGGTCTCGCCGATCTGGAAGAACGGCGTGTCGGCGCTCGCCTCGATGAAATTGCCCTCCGGGTAGATCAGGAACAGCCGCGGCGCGCCCCCCGCGATCTCGCCGCCAAGGATGAGCGTGGCGCGAAAGGCGCTGTCGGCCTCCTGCCCGGCCTGCCGGTGATTGTCGATCACCTCGCGCAGCGTGTCGGCCACGAGCCGCGCGGCCTGGAACATCGACGGCACGCCAAGAAGCGTGGGCACACGGCTTTCATGCGCCTTGGTGCGTTCGTCCAGAAGGCTCACCACCGCCTGGGTGGTGGCAAGATTGCCCGAGGACAGCAGCGTGATGACCCGGTCGCCCTGGGCCTCCCATATGCTCATCTTCTTGAAGGTCGAGATATTGTCGAGCCCGGCATTGGTCCGGGTATCGGACATGAACACAAGCCCGCGCCGGAGCATCATGCCAACGCAATAGGTCATCGGGGCCTCACTGCTGCGAAACATCTATGCGGACGTCAAGCGCCTCGGCGGCCCCCCCGATCCGCATCCCGGATACCGGAGCGGCATCGGCATAGTCCAGCCCCGTCGCCACCCGCACATAGCGCGTATCCGGCGCGATCCCGTTCGACACATCGAAGCCGACCCAGCCCAGCCCCTCGACATGCGCCTCGACCCAGGCGTGCATGGCATCCTGCCCGGTGCGGTCGTCGAGCAAGAGATAGCCCGAGACATAGCGCGCCGGGATCTCCGCCAGCCGCGCGCAGGCGATAAAGACATGGGCGTGATCCTGGCACACGCCCCGCCCCGCCGCGATGGCCTCCTCCGCGCCCCAGCCGGGATGCGATGCCCCGACCTCGTAGGCGATGGCCGCGCGTATCTGCCCCGAGAGCGCGTGCAACCAGTCGAGCGTCGTCTCGCCCTGCACGCCGCGCACCATCTCGCGCACCCCAGCACCCGGCTGCGTGCGCGGCGTGTGCCTGCGATAGAGCCACAGCGGCGCGGGCCCGCGATGCCGCCCGACGATGCCGTGATTGTCCTCGAGCGCCACCAGCCCGCGGGAGAGCACGGCAACTTCCCTCGTGTCGCGCTCGAGGCTGACAAGCTCCACCACGTTGTTGTGGTGATCCTCGAAGGCGAGCTGCTTGGCTCCGCCGGTGATCTCGGTCGTCCAGTCAAGGACCGTCTGGTGCGGCGTGCTCTTGGGTGTCTTGCGAATCTGCTGGAGCGCGAAGGTGACCGGCTCGGCAAAGCGATAGCGGGTGCTGTGGTGGATCTCGATCTGCATGGGCTCACTCATAAAATCGGAAATCGCCTTCGATCTGCGCCGCCACGTCGCCAAGCGCCGAAAGGACGCTCTGGATGAACTCGTGCAGCCCATAGTCGAAGATCGCCGAGACATCGTGCGAAAGATACCGGGTCTTGAGATCGCGCACCATGCGCAGCGATGCCGTTCGCCCCTCGGGATCGAGATAGCGCAGGTTATCCTCCATCTTCGTCGCGCAGAACGCAAGGCTGCGCGGCATCCGCCGGTCGAGCACGAGGAAATGCACGATCTCGCGCGGACCGCCGCCCGCGCCATATTCCATGCGGAACCCGCCCCGCCCCGAGACCGCGCGCAGGATGCTTTCCCAGTGAACGTTGTCGATCGTCGTGCCGACCGCGCTGACCGAGGGCAGGAGCACGTAGTATTTCACATCGACGATCCGGGCGGTGAAATCGGCCCGCTCGAGAAACGTGCCGATCCGCAGGAAATCGAAGATCTCGTTGCGCATCATGGTGCCGAGGATCATGCCGCGCACCAGAGCGGTGCCCTGCCGGATGCGTTGCAGCACCTCGGGCAGGTCGCGTTCGGTCACCTTGCGGGAAAGGCTCTTGCAGGCCCCCATGTAGGCGGCGTTGATCGCCTCCCAGGCCTCTCCCGTGATCGCCGTGCGCACCAGCCGCGCGTTCTGCCGTGCCGCCTCGATGCAGCCGCGGATCGAGGACGGGTTGCCCCTGTCGCGCAGCATCCAGTTGATCGCCGCTTCCTTCGTGACCTCCTCATGCGCCGCCATGAAGGCCGGGTAGGCACCGGTGGTTTGCAGGATCGAGGCCCATTCGCGCGCATCGTCCCCCAGCCGGGTGAGCGCGATCCGCTGCCCGGTCTCGATCAGCCGTGAGGTGTTCTCGGCCCGCTCGAGATAGCGTGACATCCAGAACAGGCCGTTGGCCGTCTTGCCCAGCATCGCGCTCAGTCCTCCAGAACCCAGGTGTCCTTGGTCCCCCCGCCCTGCGACGAGTTGACCACGAGCGAGCCCTTCTTCAGCGCCACCCGCGTCAGCCCGCCGGGGGTGACATTGATGCTGCCCGGGCTCACAAGCACGAAGGGCCGCAGGTCCACATGCCGCGGCACCAGCCCCGCGCGCGTGAAGACCGGCACCGTCGAGAGGCTGAGCGTGGGCTGCGCGATATAGTTGCCGGGCCGCGCCCTGAGCTTGCGGCGAAAGGCGGCGATCTCCTTGCGGCTCGCGGTCGGGCCGATCAGCATGCCGTAGCCGCCCGAGCCATGCACCTCCTTGACCACCAGATCGCCCAGATTGTCGAGCACATGGGCCAGCGCATCGGGCTCCGAACAGCGCCAGGTCTGCACGTTCTGCAGGAGCGGGCGCTCGCCGGTGTAGAATTCCACGATCTCGGGCATGTAGCTGTAGATCGCCTTGTCGTCGGCGATCCCCGTGCCGGGCGCATTGGCAATGGTGATGCCGCCCGCGCGATAGACATCCATGATCCCCGGCACGCCGAGCGTGCTCTCCGGGTTGAAGTTGAGCGGGTCGAGAAAATCGTCGTCCACCCGGCGATAGAGCACGTCGATGGGTTTGTAGCCGCGCGTCGTGCGCATCGCCACCCGCCCGTCCACCACCCGCAGGTCGTGCCCCTCCACAAGCTCCACCCCCATCTGGTCGGCCAGGAAGGCGTGCTCGAAATAGGCCGAGTTGTAGATCCCCGGCGTCAGCACCGCCACCACCGGATCGCCCGCCGCGCATCCCGGCGCGCTTGCCGCAAGCGAGCGGCGCAGCTCGAACGGATAGGTCTGCACGGGCCGCACCCGGATGCGTGAGAAAAGCTCCGGGAACATGCGCAGCATGGTCTCGCGGTTCTCGAGCATGTAGCTCA